>Ga0194127_10009390_pt1 | contig 10298 bp, 9 predicted proteins | sample TA2KigC100mmetaG_FD_148624 | JGI IMG/M metagenome (GOLD analysis project Ga0194127, IMG submission 148624) | Freshwater microbial communities from Lake Tanganyika, Tanzania - TA2015036 Kigoma Deep Cast 100m | ecosystem: Environmental > Aquatic > Freshwater > Lake | place: Tanzania: Lake... | reverse complement strand
CGCGCCGGTTCCTGGGCGGCGCTTTCATCTGGATGAAGGCGCCCAGCGTGCCGAAGGGTGGCAGGGGGATGGGAATGAAGAACGGAAAACTCACCGGTGCCCCCACGCGCCGGGCCACAAAGTAGTGTCCCAGTTCGTGCGCCAGCAGGATGCCCAGCAGACTGGCGGCAAACGGCAGGCCGGCCAAAGGATGGCGTAGCAGCCAGCCGAAGTCGAACTCAGGTCCTGGCATCTCCATCCAGCCGCCGACGAAGAGGGTGGAGGCCAGGGTGGCCAGGAACATGGCCACGGCCAGCCACAGCCGGGAGTCGGTGGGCGCCAGCGTCCCGGGCGTGGCCAGGATCACATCCAGGTCTTGCTCGTGACGCAAAAGCGCCGTGTGGCCCAGGGCACGAAAGCGCGGCGCCACGCGGTCGTAGGCGGTCATGGCGTCCAGGCGCAGGTGGCCGCGCAGGCGCACCGTGTACCCCGGCCCCTGGCCCAAAGTCACGTCCTGCACGGCCAGGACATCCGCTACCGCGGCCTGAAAGCGCTCGCTCAGTTCCAGCGGGCTCAGTTGTTGCATAGCTGAGAACTCCGACCTGTGTTTGGTGAAGTTGAATGACGGTATGCTCTATGCGGCTTCTTTTACTTTCTCGGTCAACCACACGTTGATAAGGGTTTCCGTAGATATGCCTTGCTTATGAGCAAGCACCGTCAGTTTTTTGGCCAGTGCTGGCTCTATCGCTGTTAGAAACACGCGCCGTTGGATGTCCACCTCAAAGCGTACTTCTTGGGTCAAGTCCCAGTAGTCAGCCAGATCGTGGCTATCCCAAAACTCCGCTGCTTCTTCAATACTCTTGAAGTGCTTGGGAATTGGGTCACGCTTCTTTATCATTTGCCACAGGTCCTCACCAGATGATTCTGGTTACTTTCATCTATCGCACCTCATTGTCTTTGGGAACTCAGCGTCGCCAAACTCGTTGCCAAGTGCAAGAATAGCACATTCTGGCTGCTTTGACAAGAGCCTCAAAACACAAGAAGACCTGACGGGCTTACAACAAGACCTGACGGGTTTGGGAAACCCGTCAGGTCTTTACAGCAACCGATCCAGCCACATGGCCAGAAAGAGCAAGCCGAGATACGGGTAGGCGGAGAGCTTATACACCCGCCAGGCGTCCCGGCCAGCGCCGCTGCGCAGCAGGCGCAGGCTGGCGTAGATCACCGCCGCTCCCAAAGCCAGCGCCGTAGCCAGATAGAGCCGCCCGAAGCTCCCCAGCAGATAAGGCAGCAGGGAGACGGGCAGGAGCAGCAGCGCCAGAGCCAGCAGAAGTCGCAAGGCCGCAGGCGGGGCCAGCCACAAGGGAAAGATGCCCACGCCCGCCTGCCGGTAGTCGTCACGATAGGCCGTCATCAGGCTCCAGACGTGGATGGGCGTCCACACGGCGACGATGGCGCACAGGGCGGCCAGCGTCCAATCCGGCCAGGGGCGCACCCCCAGCCAGCCCACCAGCACCGGGGCGCAACTGGACACCTCGCCCAGAGGCACGTGGGTGAACGAGCGTTTGCGGCAGACCATCGCCGCCACCACGCCCGCCAGGCCGCAGAGAAAGGCCAGCGGGTTCAGGTACAGGGCGATACCCAGGCCGGCGGCCACCAGCGCCCCTGCCCAGGGCAGCACCAACTCTGGCGGGACGATGTGCCCCGCGGGCAGAGGTCGCTGCCGGGTGCGCTGCATGCGGGCGTCCACGTCCCGATCCAGGTAGTTGGTGAGGCCGTTGCAGCCGGCGCTGCCCAGGACGATGGCCAGCGACACCAGGGCGAAGCGCCGCGCCTCCACCTGCCCGCCGCTCGCCACGACAGCCGCCACCACCCCCACGAAGGCCAGCAGCGCCGTCTCTCGCGGCTTCAGCACCGCAATGTAAGCCCAGAGCGAGCGGGCCACTTTCACCGGCCCGCTCGCTCTCGTCATAGAACTCTCTCTCATTGTAGACGGAACCAGAACGCTTTTGTGAGTCCCTCATGTGCTTAGCGCACAACGAGGGGATGAAAATGCCTAAATGCCTATCCTAAAAGTCAGCAGAGGCGGCTCACCCGCCCCGATACATCGCTGCTTGCAAAAGTATCGGGGCACGCCGCCGGAGGCCGGGCGTAGGAGCCCGGCCAGCTATTTTTAGGATAGGCTCTAAGTGTGAGTAGCGGATGGTGACTTCCAGCGGATGTAAAAACGGACAAGCGAATACACGCCGTGCCCTATCCGTTTTTCCGCTTCGCCGGAGGCCATCCGCTGGAATTAATCCGCTAGTGGTAACCCTGGCCCTGCGCCGCCATGTCCAGGCCCACGGTGAGCAGACGTTCCAGGCGAGGCTCGACTTTCCGCCCGGTCTGGCGCAAGTCCACGGTCTTGAGGTAGCGGTGGCACGTGTCACAGACGTAGAGGCGGTAGACCTCATCGGGGCTGGGGTAGTAGAGGACCTCTTCCTGGCCGCAGAAGGGGCAGCCCACTCGCCGGTACAACCACTGGCTCTGGCAGCGGGCGCACACCAGGTAGCGAGCGCCGCTCTGGCGGTGCAGCAGGGCCAGGTCGGGACGACCGCCGCAGACGGGGCAGTAGGGTCGCTGCCAGAGGGCGTCGTCCAGGTGTGGGCGGAGGAAGGCGGCGGCGTGCTCCAGGTAGGGGGCCAGGGCCAGGCCGGAGGCCAGGGCAGGCAGGTCGGCAGCAGTGGCGGCTTCCGCCGGCGTGGTGCCGCGCTGGAAGACGTCACGGGCCAGGTCCAGCCACGCGGCGGCGGTGGGCTCGTCGGGCAGTTCACCCCAGGTGGGATTGTGCTCGTGGGCCAGGGCGGCAATGCCCTGGGCCAGCCGGGCGAAGGCCACCGGCTCGATAGGTAATGGCGCGAAATCCAGCAACGGTCGGCCAGCGGCCAGGCGCGATGCGGCCTCGTCTGGCACGGCTACCTCGCTGGTTAGCGCCTCCCGCGCTGCAAACTGCCAGCGCCACAGGGCGGCGTAGAAGTCTAGCAGCGGCGCCAGCTCCGGTCGCGCCGCCCTGGCGTCGGCCAGGGCGCAGAGAAGCGCCTCAGCCTGCGCGCTAATCCCCAATCGCTTCTCTCCATGACCCTCCCGCAGACTCGCTAGCCTGCGGGAGGGTTCTTCCTTGCTCTACTGAGGCTACACCATCTCCTCTTTCTTCGCCTGCGCGGCCTTCTCGGCCGCGTACATCTCCTTAGCCCGCTCCTCGCCGTAGAACCACTTGGCGTGGTGCTCCCGGGCGTAGGACTCGGAGACGTAGCCGTAGCGCATGCTTATCAGGCTCTGCCACATCATGGGGTGCACCACGGCCAGGTAGAAGTGGATAATAAACATGTTGACCGTGGCGATCATGGTCAAGTCGTGGATGATGACGCAGGCCTGGAACAGCTCCACCGGGATCAGCCCCCGGCCGAACCACATGACGGCCCCGGTGATAGCGAAGAGGACGGTGCCCGTGACCAGGATGACAACGTTGAGCTTCTCGCCGGTATTGAAGCGGCTTTGGGGTGGCATGGCCACGTGGCGGCCCAGCAGGTAATAGGGGAAAGCCCCCTTGACCCAATCCAGGTCGTCCTTGCCGAACTTGAGGTCACGTAAGGTCTGCAGCAACCGGCGCGGCTCCAGCAGGGCGTAGATGATAGGTACGGCGACGAAGAGCACGGCGGAGGCGCGATGGATCAGGCGGATGAACTGCCCCGCCTCGCCCCGAGCCAGTGGTGCCAGCAGGGGCATGAATAGCACCATGCCGGTCAGGGTGAGCGGGAGGAAGGTGAAGGCATGCCCCCAGTGCAGGAACCGCTCCAGGGAGCTGTAGCGAGGTATCCAGCGGATTTGGATGCCCGCTTCGGGACCGTTGAGGAAAAAGTTCATGGCATTTTCTCCTATTCCACCTGTTCCATGCGGATGTTGCGCCGGGCGATGAAGAAAGCGGCAATGGAGACCAGCACGCCCACGCCGAAGGAGGCTTCCGCCAGGGGCTGGATTAGGTCTTGCCAGAGGCGGGACAAGACCGGCGAGGCGGGATGCTCGGGCAGGCCATAGTGGGCCGGGCGTTCGGTCAGCACGTACAGCCGGCCCAACCCTCCCAGCTCCGTCTCGCCGTAGAGGTTGGCGTTAGGGAAGCCACGCTTCGTCTGGAGCACTGCCACCCGCTCTTGCCCTTTGGCGATCATTTCGTGCCGCTCGCCCCAGAAGAGGGCGGCCGCCGGGCAGGTCTTGACGCAGGCTGGTGTCAGCTCGTTGGTGGTTCGATCCTGGCAGAAGGTACATTTGGACGATTTGGCCTGGCCGGTCAGTTTGTTCGCCACGTCCAACTGGGGGATGTGGAAGGGACAGAATTGCGAGCAGTAGCCACAGCCGTTGCAAAGCTCCTGTTGGAAGGTGACGATCCCCAAAGGGCCGTACTTCAGCGCCCCGGTGGGGCACACCTCCACGCAGGCCGCCTGACCACAGTGCATACATCCTTCCTTCAGGAAGAGCCACTGGAAGCGCTCAGGCCCCTCGTACTCGATGAACTTGATACGCGTCCAGGTCTGCGGCGAGAGTCGCCGCGGGTTCTCGTAGCTACCGCGGTTGGTGGTCTTGGAGTACGACCATCCTGCCAGGTCATTCCACTGCTTGCAGGCCACCTGGCAGCCACGACAGGCCATGCACCTGGAGGCGTCAATCAGCATTGCCATTCTGGCCATGTCACACCGCCTTTCTGATATCCACCAGGAATGCTTTGTACTCAGGGATTGCCGTGTTGGCGTCGCCCACGTGGGGCGTCAGGTCGTTAGCCGAATCGCCGGTGGCCAGCCCTCCCCAGCCAAAGTGCCAGGGCATTCCTACCTGATGGATGGTCTTGCCGTCCACGATGAGGGGCTTGAAGCGGGCCGTGACGATGGCCACGGCCTCGATCTCACCGCGGGCGGAGCGCACCTTGACCCATTCACCGTTCTTGATCCCTTTTTCGGCGGCCAGTTCCTTGCTCATCTCCACGAACATCTGCGGCTGGCACTCGGTCAGCCATTCCAGCCAGCGGGACATCCCGCCCGCCTGCCAGTGCTCGACCACGCGGTAGGTGGTAGCGACGATGGGGAACTTGTCCGGTGTGCCCCAGTTGTCGCCGATGGCCTGGCCCTGGTTGGTCTTCCAGATTTTGATGGCCGGGTTGTTCTGCCGGCCGGACAGCAGGTTGCGTACCGGCGACTCCACCGGCTCATAGTGCTCTGGCAGTGGCCCTTCGTTCAGGGCGCCAAAGAGCCAACCCTTGCCATCGGTCTTCATGATGAAAGGGTCCTTACCGCCGGCGTCGCCGGGCGCTCTGGTGGCCACGAAGTCGGGCACGTCGTACCCCACCCACTTCTTCTGCACATCGTCCCACCAGATCAGCTTCTTGTCCTCTGCCCAGGGCTTGCCGTCCGGGGTGGCCGAGCAGCGGTTGTAGACGATGCGCCGGTTGGCCGGCCAGGCGAAACCCCAGTAGGGGTAGTTGCCCAGACCGCCGGGGTCCTTCTGGCCGCGGCGTTTGGCGGCCGGCATGGTGCGTCCCTCACCGTCGTCCGTGGGATAGAAGTAGCCGGTGTAGATCCAGCAGCCGCAGGCCGTGGTGCCGTCAGCCTGCAACAACCCGAAGCTGTTCAGGGTATCGCCCTTCTTGTTCAGGACCTTACCGTCCTTGTCCTTTATGTCCTGCGCGATGTAGCCGTTGATCTCCCAGGCCACCTTTTCGATGTCCAGATTGGCACCGTAGTCCCAGTTCAGGTGCCGGATGGGATCGGCGAAGGGGCCGGGATTGGCGGCGTACAACTCCTTGAGCTTGAGGGCGATGAGGTTGAAGATCTGGTGGTCAGGCAGCGCCTGGCCCGGCGCTTCCGCCACCTTGGGCCGCCACTGGATGAGCCGGCCACTGGTGACGATAGAGCCTTCTTTTTCCATGGCGTCGGCTGCCGGCAGGACGAAGACCTCGGTCTTGCTGTCAGCCGGGTTAACGCCTGGGGCCTGCCAGAAGCGCACCGTCTCGGTGTCAACTATCTCCTGGATCACCAGCCAGTCCAGCTTCTGGAGCGCCAGGCGCTCGAAGCGGGCGTTGGGCCCACCCACGGCCGGGTTCTGCCCCATGATCCACAGCCCTTTGATCGTGCCGGCGTAAATGGCCTGGAACAGGGCAATCCAGTAGTGGTCAGCCGCGTTCTCCACCTTGGGCAGGTAATCGTAGGCGAAGTTGTTGTCGGCGGTGGCGTGATCCCCCCACCAGGCCTTGAGCAGGCTGACGAAGAACTTGGGCATGTTGGTCAAATAGCCGCTCTTGGGGGTCTCCTTCTCGATGAAGTCTTTGAAGGTAGGGTGCCTGCTGGCGGTGGGGATGGCCAGGTAACCGGGGACGTTGTGCGCCAGGAGGGCCATATCGGTAGAGCCCTGGACGTTGGACTCACCGCGCAGGGCGTTCACCCCGCCACCAGGCCGCCCCACGTTCCCCAGCAGAAGCTGGACCATGGCTATGGCGCGCACGTTCTGCGAGCCGACGGTGTGTTGCGTCTGGCCCATGGCGTACAGGATGGTGCCGGTTTTCTCCGGAGCGCCGGTCGAGGCGTAGAGCTTGTACACGGCCTCCAGCTTGTCCTTGGGGCAACCGGTGACTTTGACGACGGTGTCCAGGTCGTAGCGGGCGTAGTGTCGTTTCAGGAGCTGGAACACGCATTGCGGGTTCTGCAGCGTCTCGTCCCGCAGGGGCTTGCCTTCGGCGTCCGTCTGGTAGCTCCAGGTAGCACTGTCGTAGCGGCCAAAGTTGGGATCGTCCCCTGGCGTGAACCCGGAGAACAGGCCATCCAGGTCCACCGGGCCCTTGTAGTTGGGGTTGATCAGGGTGGCGGCGTTGGTGTAGGCGACCACGTAGTCCTTGTGGTACAGGTTGTTGTCCAGGGCGTACTTAATCATACCGCCATAGAAAGCGATGTCGGTGCCGCTGCGGATGGGGGCGTAGAGATCGGCTTTGGCGGCCGAGCGGGTGAAGCGAGGGTCAACCACAATGAGTTTGGCGCCGCGCTCGTCCATGGCCTTGTGGATCCAGGTCATGGACGCCGGGTGGTTCTCCGCGGCGTTGGAGCCGCAGAGCAGGATCACGTCGGCGTTTTTGAGGTCCACCCAGTGATTAGTCATGGCACCCCGCCCAAAGCTTGCGGCCAGACCGGCCACAGTGGCGGAGTGTCAGATGCGGGCCTGGTGTTCCAGGTAGACGATTCCCAGGGCACGGGAGAGCTTAGAGGCCAGGTAACATTCCTCGCTGTTGTTGGCCGCGCCCCCCAGGAAGGCGATCCCCGGCGTGCGGTTGACCGTCACACCCTTAGCGTTGGTTTTCTCGAAGGTAGCGTCGCGGGTCGCCTTAAGCCGTTTGGCCACCTCGGTGATCATCCAGTCCCAGGATTTCTCCTCAAACTGCGCACTGCCAGGAGCCCGGTAAAGGGGCTTCTTCAGACGCAACGGGCTGGTGGACAGTTGCTGCACCGAGACGGACTTGGGGTCGAGGGCCCCACGGTTGTGGGGATTGTCCGGATCGCCCTCGGCGTTAATGATGTGGCCATCAGGGCCGGTGGCGATCAGTAACCCGCAGCCGCACGAGCAGTAGGGACAGATAGTCGCGGCCTCTTTAATGGGCTTATGCAGGGGAAAGACCAGTTCTGTTCCGGCGGCGGTTGCGGCTGTGGCGAAGCCAGCCGGCAGGAGCAGGCCTCCAGCCGTGGCGCCGGATAGCTTCAGGAAATCTCGCCGGGAGATTCCCTTGGGGCGAGGAAGGATCTGCAACTCACTTCCTGGCTCTTCCATGGATTCCCTCCTTTCGATCCTCATGAATCCAGAAACCGGATTTTTCCCTGGCAGAGAGCACTATGTAGTCACCGACAAAAAGCCGGTTTCTCTGGTTCTGGACTTTGGACAAATCCAGAAGAATGGCCAGAAACTAGGTTTTTGAGAGCCTTTGTACCCAAAATGTGCCCGTTTGCGGGCACTTCTGACACTCTAGGAAGCATTGCGCAACAGGAAAAACCTGGTTTCTCAACTTTGTCCAAACTCCAACTGGTTCCATGATCCTAGAATCTCCTCAAGTTCCCACCTTAGGCAACACAAACGTGAACTTTGATCCCTTGCCCACCTCACTTTCCACCCAGATGTGGCCCCCGTAGCTCTCCAGGATGCGCTTGACCAGGGAGAGACCCAGGCCGGTGCCTTGCGGCTCCATCGCCTTGGCGGCAGTCGTACGGAAGAACTCGGCGAAGATATGTCCCATGTCTTTCGGGGCGATGCCGATGCCCGTGTCCCGCACCGTCCCTACCACGTAGTTGGGGTTCTGGGTCAAAGAGACGACGACAATGCCACCAGGCGGTGTGTACTTGATGGCGTTGGAGATGAGGTTGGTCCACACCTGCTTGGCCTGCTCGGCGGGTAAGGCGACCTTGGGCAGGTCGGGCACCATCTCCACGCTGAACAGCAGGTCCTTTTGCTGAGCGGGGGCGCGCATCATGTCTACCACACTGCGCAGCACGTCGCCCAGGTCCAGGGGTGGGGCCTTCTCCAGGGCCTTTTCTTTAACTTTAGACAACTCCAGCAGGTCGCTGATGAGCGTGAGTTGCTCCCAGGCCCGGCGCTCGGCCCGCTCCAGGATCTCCCGCTCCCGCTCCGGCGGCACGAAGCCCTCCAGGATCAGCTTGATGTAGCTCTGGATGGCCGCTACCGGTGCCCGCAGTTCGTGGGTGACCAGCATGGTAAAGCGATTGCGAAAGTCGTCCAGTTCCTGGAGCTTGACGTTGAGCGCCGCCATCTCCTCCGCCCGGCGAGCTGCCGCTATGCCCGCCTCCAGGAGTTGCTGCTCCCGGCGGCGCAACTGGCTGGCGATGGCCGAGGCCAGGGCGACGGCAAAGAACAGGGTGGTGCCCAGGGCGAAGATGTTGGCTACGAGATAGGTTTCGCGGCGGTAACGGTCGGGACCCACCACGCCCACCAGGTTGATGTGCGGGACGAGGCCGGCGTACTCCAGCAGCACCATCCCGCCGTAGAGCAAAATGGCCAGGCCGGCGTAGGCGAAGCTGGCCGCCGGCGGCAAGAGGATGCTGGCGATGACCACGTGGAAGACGTAGTACAGGGCAAAGGGATTCTCCACGCCGCCGGAGTAGTGCAGCAGTACGGTCAGGCTGAGCAGGTCCAGCAAGATCTGGACGTGCGCAAACAGGGGTGACGAGCGCAGCTTGGCGCCCCGACCGCGAAAGTAGCGAAACTCGGCCGAGAACAGGTAGAAGACGAGGTTGTACAGGGCAACGAAGCTCACAACGCCCACCAGGGGCACGAGCGATAGGACGCCAGGGAGTCGCCAGTCGGCCAGGACGATGGCTCCCAGAGCACCCACCACGGCCAACCAGCGCAGGCGGATCAACCAGTCAATACGCTCGCTGAGCTCCTCGTAGATGGGGGCGACCGCGGGCACCTCGTTCCCGTCTGCGCTCTCTGGCGGCCGCGAGTTTGTCATTCCTGTGCTCACTCTACGTTTTCTGTTCTCCTTCCGTTCTCGGCGTTCCAGGACTCGCTGTCAGCAAATGGGGGCGTCGGGCAGCGTGCCCGACCTACTCTCCCTTGTCTACTTTCTCCTTGTCTCCTTGTCTACTCGTTACCCGCCCTTACGGCAACTCAAAGGCCTCTTCTATAGCCGCCACGGCGGCGCCCAATTGATCGGCGGCGACGACGCAGGAGACGGTGGAGATAGACGTGCTGATGGCCAGGATGGCCACGCCGGCCGCGGTCAGGGTGCGGAACATGGTGGCGGCGACACCAGGCGTTTCGCGAAAATCGGGGCCAAAGATGCCCACCATGGCCACCCGCGGGACGTGCTGCACAGCCGCCGCTCCCAGACGGGCGCGCAGGGTCTCGGCCAGGGCCAGGGTGGGCTCCAGGTCCAGGCGGGCCAGGCAAAAAGTGATGGCGCTTTGCTGATGGCCACCGGGGCTCTGAACGATGCACTCCGTATTAATACCGCGCTGCGCCAGGGCGGCGAACACCTGGGCCGCAGCGTCCAGATGTGACGGCACACCGGTCAGGCTGACCATGGCCAGCCCGGCGCTCTCAATGATGCCGTTGATGCCAATCTTGCTCACTTCAGGCCTCTCCAGCCGAATGCCTGGTAGGACAGGTTGCTAACCTGTCGTCTTAAGAGCAGGTTGCCAACCTGTCGTCTTAAGAGCAGGTTGCCAACCTGTCGTCTGTAGAACAGGTTAGCAACCTGTTCTACGAACAGCGGCTATGCCCAATTCGTTTATCCGTGC
>Ga0194127_10009384_pt1 | contig 10304 bp, 5 predicted proteins | sample TA2KigC100mmetaG_FD_148624 | JGI IMG/M metagenome (GOLD analysis project Ga0194127, IMG submission 148624) | Freshwater microbial communities from Lake Tanganyika, Tanzania - TA2015036 Kigoma Deep Cast 100m | ecosystem: Environmental > Aquatic > Freshwater > Lake | place: Tanzania: Lake... | reverse complement strand
AAAACAGGTTCCATCGTGCAGGATCTGGTCGAGAATTTCCTGCCGCTTTTCCTCGCCCATCCCGAGATCCGCCAATGCGCTTTCGAAGCGCGGGCTGGCGTAGGTGAGTTTCAGGTCCGTGCCATTGTCGTTCACATGACGAATATAAGCCAGGGCAAAGACCGGCTCGCAGCCGTATCCCTCGCAGCCGGCTACGGTGGCAATGGTTCCTGTCGGGGCGACAGTAGTCTGCGCCGCGTTGCGGATGCCGTGCTTTTTGATCCCATCCACGACCGTCTCCCACCTGACCTCGGGCCGGCCCCAGTCTTTCCGATATTTTGCCTGCGGCTTCGGCGGGGTCCATCGCATGTCATCCATGTCGTAGATGCTCCCCTCTATGGCAGGGAAAGGACCACGCTGCTGCGCCAGGTCGATGCTGGCCAGCATCGCGTGATATCGTACGAATTCCATCACCTGTGCGCCGAATTCCTGACCCTCCTTCGATCCATAGCGAACACCGATGTGATACATCATATCCGCCAGACCCATGACGCCCAGACCAATCCGCCGGGCGCGATGAGCTGCTTCAAACAGCTGTGGAACCGCCGGGACATACGCATTGGCTTCCACCACATCGTCAAGGAAGCGCGTGGAGGTGATCACACTCTGCCGCAGCGACTCCCAATCGACCGTGTGTCTCGATCCGCAATGCTCATTTAGATTGATCGAGCCCAGACAGCAATTCTCATACGGTCCAAGCCACTGTTCGCCGCATGGATTTGTCGCTTCGAGCGGATACAGGTGCGGAACCGGATTATCGCGATTGGCCGCATCTAGGAACAACACGCCCGGCTCCCCGTTGTGATGCGCCTGCCTCACGATTTTGTTGAACAATTCGCGGGCATGGACCTTCTTGTGGATGGCTACCTTGATGCCAGTTTGTTCAGCCTGTTCAAGGGTCCCACGGAATCCGTGCGTCTTCATATCCTGCACATCGGGAAATCTCAATTCCCATTCCTTGTCGTCCCGCACAGCTTGCATGAAGGCATCCGTGATCCCAACCGAGATGTTGAAGTTGGTGATGTGATTCTCATTGGTCTTGCACTCGATGAACTCCTCCACATCGGGGTGATCCACGCGCAGCACACCCATATTGGCGCCCCGCCGCGTGCCGCCCTGTGCGATTTCGCCGAAGGCGTTATCGTAGACGCGCAGGAATCCCACCGGTCCGGTCGCCTGACCGGAGGAAGTTTTGACAAACGATCCCTTCGGACGTAATCGGGAAAAAGAAAACCCGTTGCCTCCCCCTGTCTGTTGGATCAAAGCGGCATCGCGCAGGGTTTGGAAGATGCCGGCGCTATCCCTGCCCATATCATCCGTGATCGGCAATACGAAACATGCCGCCAGCTGCCCTAGAGGGGTTCCTGCGCCGGTAAAAGTGGGTGAATTCGGGAAAAATTTCTTGCTGGAAAGCAGATGGTAATACTCGACCGTGCGCTGGTTCACATCCGCGCCCCAAACCTGCTCCACTTTGGCCACGTGATACGCTACGCGCCAGAACATCTCCTCCGCTGTTTCGGCCGGTTTGCCGTCAGACCCCCGACGAACATAGCGCTTCACCAGCACCTGGCGAGCGTTGTCCGTCAGCACAGCTTTCGAAAGTCCTTTGGGCATGGAAGGCGTGGGCAGCAATCCATGCTTCGATTTGGCATCCGCCGATTTGGTAACCATTCAACACTCTCCTATAAATTCATCCATGAAACACAAAAGGGCTCTCTCCTGCCGATGAGGGAGCAATAACCCGACTTTTCAGTCCTCCAGCAACCGATCGATTTCTTTTCGGATGGATTTCAAGTCATCCAATCCCAGGTAGACGATCGCATAACGAACGTAGGCAATCATGTCCGTCTCCTTGAGCGTCTCCATCACCATGTCTCCGACCACGCGCGAGGAAACCTCCGCCTTGCCCAATTTCTGAAGCTGTGATTCGACCTGGCCGATCATGCGCTCGATATCTGCGGCCGACACCGGCCGTTTGGCACAGGAGATGCGAATTCCGCGCGCCAGCTTTTCGCGATCGAACTCCTCCCGTGTGCCATCCTGTTTGACGATCAACGGCGTGGCGAGGATCGGCCTCTCATAACTGCTAAACCGCTGGCGGCACTTCAGACATTCGCGTCGGCGCCGAATCCCTCCGTGGCTGTCGTGGGAGGTATCCAGCACTTTCGAGTCATGATGCTTGCAGTACGGACAGCGCATTTCCCGGGCTCCAATTCTAGAACAAATGTTACAGCCACATATGGGCAGTATCGCCTGTCGTCCCCGTACATGTGGTCAAAACGTGCGCCATTTTAACATATCCACCACGCGCGTACAAGAGGCCATTGGTTTCAGGTGATCCTTAAAATTTTCCCATATTCTATTTTTTAAGATTGGCGGAAGTCGGATGAATTTCGACCTGCAGGACATGGGTTCAATTGGTCGGGAGATTTCTCATCTTTTGCCGAAGATATAATCGGGACATGCTGCGCATACGTCTGAAACAGCCGCTGCTGCCGGTATTGACTGTGCTCCTGATTGGATTGCAGCTTCTGGAACCCTCCCGTATCTGGTTGATCCTGATCGTTCCATTCCTGGGACTTCTTGCGGGATCATTCATCTGGACCTCGATTCTCAGTCGAAACCTGCAACTGCGCCGGGAATCGCGTCTCGGGTGGATCGAGGCAGGAGGTCAGATCGAAGAACGACTTACCCTGACAAACCCAACGAACCTTTCCGCTCCAATCGTCGAGGTTGAGGATCATTCCACGCTGCCGGGTTTTATCGCCAGCCGCTCCACAGGCGTCCGCGCGGGATCGTTCGACCAGTGGTCGGTGCAGGCAATTTGCGAGAGGCGCGGAATATACCAATTGGGAGACGCACATATTCATCTACAGGACCCGTTTGGGATATTCGAGGCGACTGTCCACCTACGACGCTCGACTTCCATCCTGGTCCTGCCGCGCATCGCACCTCTACCTCCATTTCGGATTTCCCCGACCGGATCCAGCGGCGATGGTCCACACAGGAGGCTCGCCTTCCAACAATCCGTCCATGCCTCGACCGTTCGTGAATATGTGACCGGCGACACCCGCAAGCAAATTCATTGGCCAACCACCGCCCGTAAAGACAAATTGCACGTTCGCATAATGGACAGCACCCCGGAAGCCGGATGGTGGATCATCCTTGACCTGGATGAGAATTTCATGGTTGGAAGCGGGGATGAATCGCTGGAAGAACAGAGCGTAACACTGGCTGCCTCGTTGGCAAGTGTGGGTTTGCAGGGCAGAAAACCGGTTGGTCTCGCGGGAAACTGCGAAGTCGTGACATGGCTGCCCCCACAAAAAGGCGAAGCTCAACGCTGGAAAATTATGCAAGCCCTGGCCATTGCACGACCCGCTTCGCAATCTCTTACCAAGGTACTCGAAAAGGCAGGGTCTTCTCTTGGAAGTCATAACAGCCTGATCGTAATCACTTCGAATATGTCGCTCGCCTGGTTGGCATCCCTGGTATCCCTGATGGGACAAGGGCTGACGCCGACCATTTTGCTGTTCGATGCCGAATCCTATGGAGGATCGGGTTCGATCCAATCTGCTTTGGGTACTCTTCAAGGGCGAGGCGTTCCCTGTTATGCGATCCGCCGCGGCATGATCAAGATCCCAAACACGCCTGCAATAAAGACTGACGCGTGGAAGTGGAAAATGACCCCCGCCGGGGAGGTCGTACCAATTAACGATTGAGATGAAAACCCGCTTCACATCACTGGATTGGATCGCCTTATTGTTGCTCTCGATTGCATTGTCCTCGATGGTTTGGGGAATCAAATCCGGAGTGCGAGGCGTGGATCAGGCACTATTTACACCCATATGGCTGTTTGGTGTAATTGCCGCTTACACATTGGGACGATACGGAGTGACCACGAGCCGTTCCTGGTTCGCAATGATCCTGATTGGCATTGGCCTGTTTACGACCACATCAGCCCGACTTCACGAACCACTCCTTCAAATCGCAGTTTCATTTCCCAGGTTCGAGATGCAGGCGATCACACAGTTTGTCAACCGCGAGCCTATCGATTTTTCGATCATCCGTATCCACTTCGAGGAATTTTCCCACGAGGCGGAAGGATTTCTTGCGAAGATCCGTCAGGTCTTGGAGGGTGGATCCACTTCCCCGTCCGTGCGTGAGGCTTTGTGGGATATCCCCGTGCTCCTGACAGCCGCCTGTGCCGGATGGTGGGCGAGCCGTGGAAAACCCCTTTTCGCCCTGATTCCTTCCGCCGGATTGCATGCCTTCATCTTGTACTACACAAATGAACGCCCATTGTCTTTGCAAATTGAAATGGCTGCGTGGATCGCCTTGATCGGAACAATCCAAGGGCATTTCCGATTCACGCGTGCAACGCATGTTCAGACCAGGACATTCCAAGAATCGTTATCTTCCGTCTTCCTGCTTGCGCTGGCCCTCTCTATTGGTGCCGGGTTCATTCCGGTTAACCCCATCAATGAAGCTATTGAGAAATCTTCGACTGAAGATCGCCTCAGCGAGACGCTTGGGTTGGAACGAATGATCCCGGTGGAATTTGCCTCAAGCAGCCTGCCGCGGCAGCACTTGATCGGTATGGATCCCTCTCTCTCCGAGTCGTTGGTATTCACCGTCCAAACCGGCGAAATACCGGCGACTGACAAGGAATTGATCCAAATCCAAATTCCAAAGCATTACTGGCGGTGGTTGACCTACGACATTTATGACGGATACGGTTGGGCGACTTCGTCTGTGACGAACAGGGGTTATTCCGCAAATGAAACGATCATCGATCTGCCCGACTTTAATTACAAGATCTTCCATCAACAAGTCGAGAAGATCAAACCAGAGGATCAGCGATTGTACTGGGCAGGTTTGCTCGTCCAAAACGATCAACCGTTTCGTGCGCAATGGCGGGTCTCCCCCGAATCACTGAATCCCGGAGTGGAGCCGGTACTCCGAGTGGATATGCTTGGAGCCTTGACCGGCCAAAAGGCATACACCGCTGATTCACTCGTGCCGGTTGTCACCCAGAATTACCTGCGTGCAACTTCCGCGAATTATCCAAACCAAATATCCGACATGTACTTAGCCTTGCCCGATATCATTCCGGACCGAGTCCTTGAGCTGGCGGAGCTACTTACTTCTGAATTCGATAATCCTTATGATAAAGCACGTGCGATCGAGTCACATTTGAGGTCATACCCATATTCCCTGGAAATCGGACCTCCTCCCGAGGATCGTGAAATCTCCGATTACTTTCTGTTCGAATCGCGAACGGGTTATTGCGATTATTACGCTACCTCCATGGTGGTTCTGGCACGAGCATCGGGCCTGCCGGCAAGGCTGGTCGTCGGGTACGCAAATGGAGAGTACGATCCCGTCTCGGCAACCTATTTGGTTCGGGAGCGGCATGCGCACAGTTGGGTGGAGGTGTATTTCAGCGGTGTGGGGTGGATTGAATTTGAGCCGACAGGGAACCTGCCCCCGTTTTCGAGGCAATCCGTCATCGACATGGGTGAACCGGACCTGGATTTATCCCAACGGAGGGAGAGCCACCAGCGCATGCTGGAATCGTTCCAGAGGAATGGACGGTTTCCGGCAGCCTCATCCCATCGCACCCTTTGGATTGCCACGACCGCTATTCCATTGTTCTTTTCGGTGTATCTCCATCGACGGGGATGGACGATCCTCGACCAGTCGATTTATCGGATATATCACCATCTGCGTGCATTGGGAACCTGGATCTATGCGGATCCGCCACTCCATGAAACCCCATCTAGGTTTTGCGAAGAAATTTTGAAAAAGCTCCCGTCAAATTCTCCCTTGATCAACATTGCGCGTTCGGAGTTGAAGTATCTCATAGGACTATATGTCTTGGAATCCTATGGTCCAAGTCCGATTTCTCCCCAGGAGTTGAAACGGGCAAACAAAACCTGGCGCAGATTGTTCTGGCGATTGACGCGAATTCGGTTAGTTCAATTCTTCCAATCGGCAGGTTAGATGCTTTTCAAGAAATCCAGCACATGGGGATTGAAGGTATGGGGATGACACTGATGAGGTACATGTCCACAGGCCGGCAAAGAGTACCAGGACTTTAAATTCGGCAATCGCCGGGTCAGGTCGATAAAGGATTCGGGGGCAAGGGTTTGATCACGATCCCCCCAAATAAGCAGCGCAGGATGGTGTATCTGAGGTAGGTCATCAGCTAGTCCAGGAAGAGTGCGCGGGATATTGTAGATGCCCGGTGCCGCCCGCTTGTAATCCAAAGCGGTTTGCTCGCGGACCCGTTCGGGTAGAAGATGAGTCTCACGATGGCCGAGTTGAACATTGAAACTGGAGAGATCCACCAGCATTCGGAACAAGCGGTAGGGCGTCCTTTCGATCAGATGGGTATTCATCAAGGGTCGGCGGAAGAATGCACGCAGGACGGAAGGCAATTGCTTTAGATCGTAAAAGGGATTGATCAGGACGATCGCACGCACCCGCTCCGGGAAAGCGCGCGCGTACATCAAGGACAATCCTCCCCCCAGGGAATGGCCCACGAGGATCATCGGCTCTTGGAGAAGCAGGGAATCGATCCACGTGGAAAAATGGTCGAACACGGTCCCAACGGTGTATTCATTTGGGGAAAATGGTTTATAGCTTTCACCATGACCCAGCAAATCGAGTGCAAAACCGGAGAAGCCGACCCCCTCCAATTCCGGCAGTAAATCATCCCAGTCATGCAGGGATGCAGCCAGTCCATGAGCAAGGATAACCGGCGATCCCTTGCCGCGTCGGACAAAATTCACCAGGGGATAGGCAAACTGCGTTCCGGCAGATTCACTCACCTGCAACGTGTTTTTCATATCGTTTCGCCAATTCTCGTCGTAACACCTTACCGATGAAGGTTCGAGGAAACTCCTCCATGAAGATCACAAAGCGCGGCACCAAATGCGGAGGCAGGCGTCGTTTACAATAGGCGATGACCGACTCGGCGCTGGGCTTGTCCCTGGAGGCAATCACAAACGCAAAGGGATGCCCGGCGACTGCCGTCACAGCGACCTCCTTGACCTGAGGAATTTCATAGATGACCTCCTCCACATCGCGTGGAAAGGCCGGTTCCTTGCCGGCTTTTTCCGAATACCACATATCGGCTTTGCGTGCGATGATGCGGAAGAAACCGTCCTGATCCATCTGCGCCACATCCCCGGTCAAAAGCCACCCATCATCCAGAAGGATCTCTCGGGTGGCAGATTCTTCTCTCCAGTAGCCCATCATGATCTGTGGACCGCGAACGGCCAATTCTCCGATTTGCCCCGGTTCAACCTCCTTCCGACCGGTCTTCAGATCGACCACCGCCGCTTGCGTGGAGGGCAACGGAACCCCAATGCTGCCCACTTTCCTCACTTTTTCCATGGGATTGGCATGCGTAACAGGCGCTGCCTCGGTTAACCCATACCCCTCCACAAGTTTCCCCTTGGTGAGTTTCTCGAAGGCCTCCTGCACTTCCACCGGCAGGGGCGCGGATCCGCTAATGCATGCCTTGATGGTGTGAATCCCGAATTTTCGCACGCCGCGAAAGGCATTGATCGCGACGAACATGGTCGGCACGCCGGGAAATATCGTGGGACGATAGCGCTTGATGGTCTTTAAAACGTCCAGGATTTGAAATTGCGGTTTCAAGATCATCGCCGCGCCAACAGATACAGGAACATTCAACGCGGTAGTCATCCCGTAGCTGTGAAAGATGGGGACGACGCACAGAAACCGTTCCCGACCCTCCTCTGCCTTGGGAAGCCAATGACGGGTTTGCAGTGCGTTCGCTACGAGATTGCGATGAGACAACATGACTCCCTTGGATTGGGCCGTGGTGCCTCCGGTGAATTGAATAACCGCCAGATCCTCCGGCGACACATCCACCGTGGGAGATTTCCACCCTTGCGATGCCATCCAACGGCGCCACCGCAGCGACCGCGGAAAACCCAATCCCCGGTTTCTCCAGCGAGACACGGCATATTTGGGAAATGAAAGATAATCGGCCGGATCGGTCAGGATCACATGCGGCACGCGCGCCTCCGCCTGGACCTGTCTGACTTTTCCAGACCAGGTGGTCAAGGTCACCAAAACACTCGCATCGGCATGTTGAATCTGCCGTACCAGGTCTTCGGGCTCGCTCATCGGCGGAATTAAGACCACTGTGGCTCCCGCTTTCAGGGCACCGAAGTATCCTACAACCATTTGGGGAATATTGGGCAGCAACAGAATGACGCGTGCCCCCTTTCCCAAACCCAGCGCCTGAAGGGCGTTGGCAAAACGATTGGCTTCGTGATTCAAACGGCGATAGGAAAAACGCGCTCCCTCGAAGAAAATTGCCGGCCGGTTGGGGAAACGACGGACAGAGGATCGCAGAAGATGGTGCAGGGGAATTCGCGGAATATCGAGTGTATATGGAACACCATCATCGTAATGTGCAAGCCAGACTCGTTCTTGCTTAAGATCATCACGGTGAGATCGAGTTTCGCTGGATGCCGGTTCGCGCCAGGATTTTTGCGACTCCCCCTTTAAGAATCGAGCAATTGCCCGGTCAACCGCCTCGCGGCGTTCCAGCATGACCATATGACCCGATGCGCCGATATCCGCCTCCTCTGAGTTTGGAATGGATCCAGCCACCTTTTCGAACATGGGTTTTTCAAAGACAATATCGCGAGATCCTCTCAATACCAGCACAGGAACTTTCAGGCGAGAAAACCGATCCCATCCAGACCAGCGGGAGAGATTGGTAAGGTAGAATTGCTTCAGCGCGTGCGGAGGCCCGTGCAACCAGGCTCGCGTAAACGGGTCGATCATTCTTAGTATCGGTGAGGGCAGATGCAATCCCAGTCTGAAAAGCGCCTTGAGTTTATATTCACCCGCCGTGGCCACCAACACCAGCCTTTCAATTTCGTCTGGATGCTGGAGCGCGTATTCGGTCACGATCGCCCCGCCATAGGAATGGCCGACCAGAACGAATGGCGCAGCCGCCTTTAATTTCGACAGCGCAGACTCAACATCCCTGAGGATCGATGGCATGTCGTATCCACTCGACGGGCGGTCGGAAAGTCCGTGTCCGCGCAGATCCAGTGCAATCACGCGATTATCCATCGCAAACTTCTGCAGTTGGTATTGCCACTGGGAGGCCATACCCCCGAATCCATGAATAAAGACGATTGTACGGCCTGGACGTTCCGGCGATATATCGATTGCCGAGAGACGCACCAGGGGATTATCCGATACCCGCACCTCATGCCGGTACAGATCCAGGTCGATATCCATCGGATTAGTTTACAGGAGATGATCTGGATTGTCAATTTTGCGAATGATGGAGAGAGTCGAATACAATGAGCCAACGAAATCCACCCTTAGAATGGCAAAAACTGTGAGCTAGGGTCTCCAGACAATTCGAATCCGCCGATTCCTTTACAAATTGCAGAGCTCCTGCTATACTCGGGCGAGTTTTGGTTGACTTTCACTGCCATTCTGTGGCAGTTTGTTTTACAAGGACAATCGTGAAAGAGTCGCAGGGCTTCACGCGAGCAAGTCAGCGGGAGTCCTTTTCTTTTGACTTTAACCGCTATTGCGGTTCAATCATTTCAACCCTTTGGAGGTTTCTAGAATTACAATGAGCAGGAAGAACAAATTAAGAATTATTCCACTCGGGGGGCTTGGAGAGGTGGGAAAGAACATGATGGCCTACGAGACCAACGGGCAGATCATCATCGTCGACGCGGGCATCATGTTTCCACAAAACGACATGCTGGGGATCGATTACATCATCCCGGATTTCGATTACCTGACCAAGCGCGCAGATCGGGTGCTCGGCATCATCATCACTCACGGCCACGAGGATCATATAGGCGCCGTCCATCATGTGATCGCAGAAATCCCAGTACCGATATATGCCACGCCATTGACGCGCGGACTGATCGAAGGCAAGCTGCTGCGGAATAATGCCCAGCATAAAGCCCAGATCATAACCATTCAGGCAGGGGAAACGAGCAAAATCGGTCCCTTTACTATTGAATATTTCCACGTCAACCATTCCATACCGGATGCCGTCGGATTGGGGATCACCACACCTGCCGGGCTGGTGGTTCATATGAGCGATTTCAAATTTGACCACACACCGGTGGACGGCTGGCCAACGGACTTTGCCAAACTGGCGGAGTTCTCGACCCGCGGGGTCGACCTTTTGTTATCTGATTCAACAAATGCTGAACGTCCGGGCTGGACCCCCTCCGAAA
>Ga0194127_10009383_pt1 | contig 10304 bp, 8 predicted proteins | sample TA2KigC100mmetaG_FD_148624 | JGI IMG/M metagenome (GOLD analysis project Ga0194127, IMG submission 148624) | Freshwater microbial communities from Lake Tanganyika, Tanzania - TA2015036 Kigoma Deep Cast 100m | ecosystem: Environmental > Aquatic > Freshwater > Lake | place: Tanzania: Lake... | reverse complement strand
GGGGCAACACCCAGGCGCCGTGCAGGAAGGCGGATGTTCGGGTGCGCCCGCCCGCCATGACATTGGCCGACGTGCGGACGATGACCCCCGTCATCGGCAGCACGCCCATGAGGCCGCAAAGAATGTTGCCGACGCCCTGCGCCGCTAGTTCGCGGCTATATTTGGTGCGGTCAGCGTGCTGCTGCATCGAATCCGCCGCCGTGGCGGTGAGCAGCGACTCCGCGCTGGCGACGAAGGCGAGCGACAGTCCCGCCAGCCAGATCGCGCCCTCGTTCAGCCGGCTGAACCCGGCCATTGTCGGCCAACGGACTGCGTCCAGCAGTTGCTCGGGCACCGGAACGTATTTCATGTCCAATTCATGATGCCATGCGGCGGCGGTGGCGACGACAACGCCGATGAGCGGCGCCGGCATCAGCTTGAGCTTCTTGGGCGCGAACAGAGTCCACAGCGTAACCGTCGCGATGGTTAGCAGGCCAATCAACGCCGCAGGACGATGGACCGGTTCCGTAACGCCTTTCCAGACCGCCTCCGGCAGCGACCAGAGATTGATGAGGCCGCCGAACTCCTTGCCGGTGCCCGGCGGCAGATCGTCCACCATCACGTGGAACTGTGAGGCGAAGATCAAAATGCCGATGCCCGCCAGCATCCCCTGGATGAGGGGTCAGAACAAGAGCTGCTCAAAATCGTACGCTAAGGCCGAACAGAGCTGGAACATCATGCAGCCCGCCGGATTAGTGCTGGCAACCGAAGCGATCTGAAGCCTTCGGGCAGTTGGTGCTCCGTGTCCCACGTGTAGATACCGGTCAGGTTGATGTGTTCCCAGCTCAACGGCGAGACGTGCTTGAGCAATGTATCGGGAATATTTCGTCCTCCTCGCTTCAGATAAGCGACAGCGCGGTCGAGATAGACGGTGTTCCAGTGCACGATCGCGCTGACGACCAGATTGAGCCCCGAAGCACGGAACGCCTGGCCTTCGAATGACCGGTCCCGGATTTCTCCGCGTTCGTGAAAGAACACGGCGCGCTTGAGCTTATGCGCCGCCTCGCCTTTGTTGAGGCCAGCTTGGCATCGCCTCCGCAGGGCCGGACTGGAATACCATTCGATCATGAACAACGATCGCTCGATCCGTCCGAGTTCACGAAGCGCCTTGGCCAGCTGGCTTTCCTTCGGAGATGCGGAGAGCTTCTTCAAAACCGTCGAAGGGACGACGGCGCGTGTCGTGATTGATGCCGCCAGATGGAGCAAGTCGTCCCAATTGTCGAGGATTAACGTCGTATTGATCGGCGCGCCAATGTGGCTTGTGAGCGCAGTGTAGGCATCGCCCTTCTCGAACGTATGGAATTTCCGATCCTTGAGATTGCGCAGGCGAGGCGCGAAGCGCTTGCCAATAAGGGCGAAGAGTCCAAAGACATGGTCACTCGCGCCACCGGTGTCGGTGAAATGCTCCTGGATATCCAGAATCGTTTCCTGATCGAATAGGCCATCGAGCACATAGGCCGCTTCGCTTTCGGTGGGGCTGATGGGTAAGATGCTGAAGTAGCCGTATTGGTCCGACAGATGGCTGTAGAACTTCGATCCCGGTTCACTGCCATAGTGCAGATTGACGTCGCCGCGTTTTGCCGCGCGGTCGCTCGCACGAAAGAACTGTCCATCGGACGACGCGGTGGATCCATCGCCCCAGAGTCGTGAATGCGGGTGACTGCTGTGTGCGTCAGTTATGCAAGCTTGTGCGGCGCGATAGGTTTCCGATCGGGCGTGGAACATCCGCATCCACCCGATCTGGTGTGCGCTGATGCCCTTGGACGCGCCGGCCATCCGTTTCGGACCGAGATTGGTTGCGTCGGCCAGGACGCCGGCCAGCATGGCGGAAACATTCCGTGGCGCGTCGCCAGTGCGGACATGTGTGAAGTGATCGGCAAAGCCCGTCCACTCATGGACGTCTCTCAAGAGATCGGGAACTTCGACCAGCGGATACATCTCGCTGATCTCGGCGTTCAGCTCGTCGGCCGCCGCGGGAACATCGCTGGCGGTTGGTGTGACGATTAGCGTTCCAGCTTCAAGGCGAACGCCTTCGAGCGTTCCAGCTCGCGCCCGATAGGCCAAGCGCTTCAGATTGAAATCCAGCACCTGCCTTGCTTCGTTCAGCCAAGCGGCGCCATCCGTGTTCACACCGAGGCCGAGTTGGCCCTCCTCCTTCATGGTGGCGAATGTTACTCGCGGCATCAAATGTTCGTCAATCGGACGGAACGAGCGGCTCCCGTCTATCCAGACATCCGCTGAGCGAAGTCGCTCACGCAGGACCGCTAGCGTCGCGATCTCGTAGAGCCAGCGATTGGGCTTTTGCTGTCCAAAGATCAGCTTCCGATCGCTTGGACTGAGATGGCTGATCGGAACACGCTCGGGCAGCGTACGACGTCCTTCCGCATGGAGCCGGCGGAGCAGCGCAACGGCTGAAAGTAGAGGATCGTAGCGGCGTGCCGATTGGAACGAAAATGTTCTCAGGAATGCGCTCCCATATCTGGCGACGATACTGTACTGCTCCGCAGCCAGGATCAGCGGTGACGCTTCATTGTCTTCAACCATCGCAGCAAGCTCCGGCTTCATCTGAATGAGCCGCTGCCAACCAACCTCGTGGTCGAGCACCTCAAGTGCATCCTGCCCCCGATCATTGGCCGATTGTAGCGCCGAAATCGTATCGAGGAACAGGCGCAGGACCTTTGAAGTGTCGGTCCGTCGGTCTATCTGCCGCCGCTTCTTGCGGCTCCGGGCCTGGGAGAACAGTCGTCCGATCAGCTTGACAAACATCGTTGCGGCATCGTCGGTGAGCTTTTGACCAAGCTTAATGACTTGCGCGACGATGAGGGCGTGACGACGGCTGGTATTAAAGTCGTTGGCCAGCCACGCAGGCGTGGCGTCGCCTTCACGGATCATCTGATCCCACCGTCCGGAAGCAACGCGCAGTCGCAGCCCAGGATCGATTTCGAACGCACGCAAGAACGCAATTCGTTCGGTCAAGCCGATCAAATTTGAAGCGGCAGGCGCTTCTGGCGCCGACCGCAACCAATGGAAGCGTGTCTGACCGATCGCCGCATCAAACTCCAACAACCTGTCGAGCTCCTGAAGTTTTTCAGGCGCCAGACATTCGATAAGCGCAATCTCCGCTCGGCGGCGAGCGATGGCGCGTGCCGCAAGCGCCATTCGCTCGATGGTTTCTATCGTCGGCAAGAGTACTCCGCGTTCCCTTAGCGTAGCGACCACGGCATTCACAATCGAAGCACCGCTTTCGGACATAGCCGCCGCCTCAATTGCCGATAGCAAAGCCGCGCGACGATCCTGTGCTGTTGCGGTCTTGACGTTGAGATAGATCATCAAGTGCGCAACGTGGTCGCGGCGCGTTTCTTCTCGGCGTGCATAGAGTGTAAAAGTGGTAGGGGCGACACCGATCTGGTCGGCGACATATTGCAGCATCGCTCGGGGCGGAATTTCGCCGACCGCAAGCACTCGACCTGGATAGCGCATTAGGCAAAGCTGCACTGCAAAGCCGAGCTTATTGTGCTCGCGTCTGCGCAGCTCAATCTCCAGGCGGTCCGCGGCGGATAATGAATAGTGTCGGATCAGGCTGTCCTCATCAGCCGGAATATTGAAAATCTCTTGCCGCTCTTGAACTTTAAGTATTTTGCGTCTGCCCATTGCCTGACTCCGCACAAAGACATTCACGCGGGTGAATGTTGTTGAGCCGGGTGGCGGAGGAAATCAAAACTGTTGTGTTGCCGTGGCTATCCACAGGAGATTCGATAAAGCGATTGAGAAATAAAGAGATACAGCAAACTGAGTTCACGCTCCGTTCGGTCTTAGCGTACGATTTGGAGCAGCTCTTGTTCCGACCCCATTGTCGCTGGAATGGAAGGAGCAGCAAGGCCTCGGTTGCGTTTCGATGAAGTTGCAACTCCCGAGAGCTTCGCGTGGGGCACGCCCTGAACGCGATCGTAATCGACTGGAGGATCGCCTAACTGCGCGTCGCCTTCTCTTTCCTCTAACACCGCATCAAGGAGATTTGGTCGGCCGAGGCTTTGCAATAGGGGATGATGCCTTCGCGAGCATGGGGCATGGATCGAGAATAGACGGGGAATCGCCAGCCAAACGTTAACCTGACGGTGCCAGAAGATCATTCGCGTCTATCGTTCGACAACGCGACAAAGCCTCGCAAGCGTCATCGCGGGGCCGGCGTAGCGGGCGTGCATCATTCGATGCTGCAGTTCGGTGATTACCATTTCAAGATAAAGATCTCCACGGCTGCAGCGATATACAACAGGGCTACGACGCCAAAGACTATTTTCCCAGCATTTATCATCGCGCAACTCCTCTAGGCATCACGCGGCCTGACGGCGGTATAGGCGGGCCCCCAAAGCCACTCAACGCTTGCGCAATAGAAAGTAGTAAACTGCAAGCGCAGCAGCTCCGAAATATGCGAGAACAAGTGCCATGCCCCACATCCGTGAACCTCCCAAATCTGACCGCAGAGCTAAGGTAGGGTGGCGCGCACCGAAGTCGCGACAGCTTCTGCGTCTAATCAGCTAGGGCCATCCGGCGCGGATGCGAATCTTGCCTGTTCGGATCTCGGACGGCAAAGGTGCCGCGGTCCTACTTCGGTTCGTTCTTGCAGAAACCACCATTTCGTAATGAAGCGAAACAGTCTTCGCGGTTCTCAAGGAGCTGAGGGGACATGGCGGCATCTTTCCGCCGGCGAAGGTGAAGTCACTGTTGAAATGCTGGCGCAGATTAACGCGCGATCCCCGTCTCGCGATATACGGAGCATTAGTTTTACTGCGGCAAGAACTGTTGTGGGAAGCGATTTTCGCTGGCGGGATCGCTTGCAGCATGGGCACTGATCGCGAAAGAGAGAACGAAACTTGACGGATCTGTGTCCCTTGCTGGTCGGGGTCGTTCCGCAATGCGTGCAGCACCGGAAGCGCTCACCGCGGCCTGTGCGCGGACTATTTCAGTTTTGAATCGCAGCGGTCAGGCGCCATGGCCTGATCGATGGCACCTTGCGCGCGCCGCAGCCAGGCGCGCCTTTTGCCTATGTGACGACGAAAAAGTTCCTGGAGGTCTTCGGCCTCGCGACGCTGCGCGATCTTCCCGGCATCGAACGGCTTGAAGACGAAGGACTCTTGGAGATGCCAAAGCCCGAGGCCGATCTCGACGCCATTCTTTTCGCGGGAGAAGACGATTTCGACGCCGGGGAGCATTGGGAATGGCTGACGACAGAACTCTCGCGACTCGACGTCCGCTCGTCGGAGGGTCGATGCCGCAAGAGAAGATGTCGGCGGCCCGAAGCTGCGTCCGAGCCGTCAAGGGCATACTGCTCGATCTCGACGGGGTAGTATATGTCGGCGAAACGGTGTTGCCGGGCTCGCTAGAGGCGGTTTCTCAAATTCGGGCGGCGGGCCTTCCACTGAAATTCGTCACCAACACGACGCGTCGCCCGCTCGGGCGCATCGTCAATGACCTTGCTCGATTCGGATTGCGCGTCGAGCCCAGAGATATTTATACGCCCGCAGCGATAGCGCGCGATTATTTGGCCGGCCGTCATCTCGCGCCGTTTCTGGTGGTGCACCCGGATCTCTACGAGGATTTCGCCGGACTTCCGCGGGATGGAGAAGAGGCTGTCATCGTCGGCGACGCGGGCGCATTTTTCACTTACGATCTGTTGAACCGCGCCTATCGAAAAATTCTCCACGGCGCGGCGTTTCTGGCGTTGGCGAAGAACCGCAATTTTCTCGATCGCGACGGCGAACTGAGCCTCGACGCAGGTCCATTTGTCGCGGGATTGGAATATGCTTGCGGCCGAGAAGCGACTGTGCTCGGGAAGCCGTCGTCCTCCTTCTTCGAACTCGCCGTGAAGGGCTTGGGCCTCAACGTCGAGGACGTTGCGATGATCGGCGACGACGCCGAAGCCGATGTCGGCGGAGCCATGGCCGCCGGTCTGATGGGCGTCCTCGTCCAGACAGGAAAATATCGCCCCGGCCAGGAGACGCGCCTGACCAAGCCGCCGACGCTGGTCGCGCGAGATCTAAAAGTCGCGGTCGATCGACTTCTGGGCCCCGGCGACAGCGCTCTCGATTCAAATCGATCAGGTTGAGGAAGGAGGTTTAAGTGGAGATGCTCGGTGTCGGGATACATCTTATTGGGGTCTGCGTCACTTTACGTGCTTTGCATTGCCAAAGCGAAACTCCGCGCGTCAATAACGTATGGTGAAGAAAGCCAATTTGGCCTTTGGGCCCGGAGTAGTCGTGCGCAGCGTTGTATTTCAGGAGAACCAATGGTTCGTATCGGCGGACGGAGGCGGGGAGCGGTCGTGCGCCACGTGCGGACGAGCAATCAGCATCACGTCATAGTTGGCACGTCCGGCGCCTGCAGGACCTGCCAATCCAAGGCGCCCCGGTCGTTCTCGCGTTGCGCCTTGGACGGTGGCGATGCTTGAATGAGGCGTGCGCGCGAAAGACTTTCGTCGAAAGACCGAAGACGGCTTTTCCCTTTGCGCGAAAAACACAGCGCGTTGCCGAGCTCGTGAGATTGTTCGGCCACGCCGCTGGCGGCAGGACGAGCGAAAAATTGCTTGCGCGCTTGGCGATGCCCGTCAGCGACAATGCGATTCTGCGGCAGCTCAAACGTCATGCGTCTGAACGTCCCGATGGCGCTCCCCTGCGCGCGATCGCGATTGATGATTGGAGCTGGCGCAAAGGGTTTAATTACGGAACGATCATTGTCGATCTTGAGCGTCCGATCGTTGCAGACGTCCTCGAAACCCGCTCCGCCAGAGAGACGGCGGATTGGGTCAAGCAACATCCTGAAATCGAAGTCGTCAGCCGCGACCGCTGCGGTCTCTACGCACAAGGCGTTCGGCAGGGAGCGCCGCAAGCCCGACAAGTCGCTGATCGCTTTCATTTGTTGCAGAATTTGCGCGAAAGTATCGAGCGACACATGACTCGCGTCAGCCGCTTCGCCGGGCGTCCCCAACTCCCGCCGACCACCGGAGATTGTCATGCGGCACGGCGCGGCGCGCGAGGCCGTGCGCGACAAGCTCTATTTGACCAGGTCAGCTTGCTGCGCGCCCGTCGTCGAGGGCGATCAGGTAGGCCGACGTTTGTTCCATGATCTTCGAAACCGGGGCTACACGGGAAGCTTCTCAAATCTGGAACGCCTTTTTTCGACATGGCGCGCCGGCAACAGGAAAAAGAAGCAGCCAGAGCGGCAACACAGAAAATTCATTGAGATTGCAGCGGTCGATCCAGCGACCGGCTGGCAAATCTCTCCGGTCGTTGCCGCTTCTCTCTGCATGAAGCCGACGCGGCGATTAACGCGCGCTGAGAACGCTAAGGTCATCGTTTTGAAGTGCGCCTCGCCAAGCTTTGCAGCATTCTGCGCGGCGATGACCCGGACAAGCTCAACAATTGGCTTCATGACGCGAAGCATTCCGGTGTAACTTCAACGCAGCAGTTTGCGCGAACGTTGAGCCGAGATCTCGATGCCGTCAGGAACGCGATCGTCGAACATTGGAGCAGCGGCCAAGCCGAAAGGCAGATCAATCGACTAAAGACGCTCAAGCGCGCCATGTATGGCCGCGCAGGCATTGAGCTGCTGCGAGCTCGAATGCTTCCGTTCGAAACGGCCATGTGCACGTAAAGTGACGCAGACCCCCTTTCGATGTTTCGTGACAGCGATCGTCTTCGCCTTTGCGTCCGCTACGCGGAAGGCAGGCCCGAAACACCGTGAGCGTATGCGTCCAGTCTTCCTCGTCCCTAGATTAAGGAATTTTGACTGCGCTGAATTGCGGCGACGCCATAAAACAGGCTCCCATCCTTCGTTGGCCTCCTCTCGGGCTGCAACATCTCGAAAGATTTCAACGGCGCAGGCTAAAACTCCGGACCTGAGTTCGCGGTGGCGCGTTCTGCACCGTTTTTGGCAGAACTGGCGTGCTGCGCTGAAAGTCGTTGAAACACAGGATCGCGTCACGCCAGTTCCCATCTTTCACCTGCGGAGGCTGCGATGGTCAAAGCGTCACAACAACACGCCAGAAGCCAGTGGATCAATGTTGACGCCTTGTATGCGGCGGGCGTCTTGATCTGGATCGTCGTCGTCTGGGCATGCGCCTATTACGTCGCAAGCGATGCGATCGCCGATGAATCGGCGGGCGTGGGCGGCAACAGCTTTCTCCTCGCTTCCAGTCTCGCGACGGCGGGATTGATTACGGCTTTTTCCCTCAGAGAGTTTTTTGTCGCCTACAAGCGCTTGGGCGCCAACGAGGCGCGCAACCGGCGGGAGTAAGGCGATGACCAAGGTTGGATTGTTTGTGACGCTCGAGGCGCAACCCGGAAAAGAAATGCAGCTCGCACAGTTTCTCATCGGCGCTTTAGAACTGGTCGAGGCCGAGCCCGACACGACCGCATGGTTTGCGGTTCGCACGGGGCCCTCGACCTTCGCCATCTTTGACGTTTTTCCCGACGAAAAGGGCCGCTCGGCGCATCTTTCCGGCGAAGTCGCGAAATCGCTGATGGCGAAAGCGCCGGAACTTCTTGCCAAACCGCCGTCGATCGAGAAGATAGACGTTCTCGCCGATAGACTCCCGGCCGCCCCTGAACTCGTCCGCGGGTGACTGCCGCTGAGGAAGGACGGGCCGCTGGTTCAGCTTCGGGCTGCAACGGGCTCGACCATGGAAGTTATCGTCCTCGGTTATGACGGTTGCCTTGGCGCCGGTTTGATCGGCGCCGTGGACATGCTGAAGCTAGCTTGGCTCACGATTTCCAAGGACGAAAATCGCGAGCCGATCAGCGTCTCCACGGCGAGTTTCGATGGACAGCCAATTCAGGACAGCAGCGGTCGTCTGCTCATCATAGACGGGAGCATCACCGCCGGTACTGCGAGCGCCGTCATTGTTCCAGGCTACCTTTGTGACGACGGCGATCGCTTTCTCGGCGAAGCGTCGATCGCGACGGCGGCTGCTTGGTTGCGGCGCCAACATGCGCTCGGCGCATTGATATGCGGCTCATGCAGCGGCGTTTTTTTGCTTGGCGAAGCGGGCCTGCTCGATGGCCGACGCTGCACGACGACTTGGTGGCGACACGACGAGCTGAGGGACCGCTATCCACGCGCGGACGCCCAATGGGGCGCTGCGCTGCTTGAGGACAGCCGCGTCGTCACGGCTGGCGGCCCTCTGTCGTGGATAGATCTTTGTCTACATGTGATACGAGCGCTGTACGGCGCCTCCGCCGCCAAGATCGCCGCCGACTTCACGGTCGTCGACACTGTTCCGTCAACGCAATTTAACTATGTTCCACCCGGTCATCTGGCCGCGTCGGACCCGTTTCTACTGAAGGCTGAACACATTATTCGGCAGGCAGGCGACGCTCCGTTGACCGTGCTAGGCCTCGCGCGTGGACTCGGCACTTCGGATCGAACATTGCACCGCCATCTCCAGCACGCGTCAGGCGAGACGCCAAAGCGATTCATCGAACGCGTTCGCTTTGAAGCCGCAAGAACCCAGCTCGAAACGACGACGCACTCAGTAAAGAGACTGGCGGCGAGCGCTGGCTACGCTGACGAAGCAAGTTTTCGCCGCGCGTTCTCGCGATATTCCGGAATGACGCCTGGCGCTTACCGGAGATGGGCCCAAGCGCGCAAAAATAGTTGGCGGCTCACGTAAGCGCTAGGAGGCGCCATCGCGACAAAGCTCCAGCCTTTCTTCCTAGGTCGTTGCCTCATGTGCAACAGCGGTGTCGCTGTCCGATATTGCCCGACTAATGTCTAGTCCGGCGCGCTGCAAAGCGCCGCTTTGCGCGCAATCCTGAAGGCCGCCGAAAAATTATCGTCGTTTTTCGGTCGAACTGAAGGAGAGAAAAATGAGCGAAACTACCCAATCGGCGGTAGGCGCCATAGAGCGCGCCGAACCAATCGTAGATTTGAGAGGGATGTGGATCGGCTTGGCCGTTTTGAACGGCTTTTACCTTGTGGTCCGGATTTACGAGCAGATTTTTGGCTGGCGCGCCGGCCTTGATTCGTTTGCTCCGGAATTCCAGACCTATTGGATGTCGATTCTGTGGACGGAGATTCCGCTTGAGCTGATCTCCGGCATTGGCCTTGCGGGCTTTTTGTGGAAGACGCGCACGCGCGACTTCTCGACGTTGACGGCGCGCGAAGAGATGCGCCGCCTGGTTGTTGAGGTGCAATGGCTTGTTGTTTACGCCGCGGCCATTTACTGGGGCGCGTCGTTCTTCACCGAGCAGGACGGCACCTGGCACATGGGG
>Ga0194127_10009382_pt1 | contig 10305 bp, 3 predicted proteins | sample TA2KigC100mmetaG_FD_148624 | JGI IMG/M metagenome (GOLD analysis project Ga0194127, IMG submission 148624) | Freshwater microbial communities from Lake Tanganyika, Tanzania - TA2015036 Kigoma Deep Cast 100m | ecosystem: Environmental > Aquatic > Freshwater > Lake | place: Tanzania: Lake... | reverse complement strand
GAGCGGCCGGCGCCGCCCGCGACAACTTGCGACAAGCAGCCCCACCCGCGCCCGGTATAGTCAGATTCGGGGCACCACGGGCCCGCGTCCGCGCGGTTCTCCAGGAGGAAGTCATGGTGCGTATGCGATCGGTCTGGCTTGCTGTGGTCCTGGTGGCCGTCGCCACCATGGCGTTTGCCCAGGGCAACCCCACCGGCACGATCCTCGGCCGGGTGGTGGATCCCAACGGGCTGGCCCTTCCCGGTGTCACGGTGACCGCGTCGGCGAGCGTCCTGCAGGGAGTTCGCACGGTGGTGACCTCGGACCAGGGCGATTACATCATCCCGTTCCTGCCCGCAGGCGAATACACCCTGGCGTTCGAACTCTCGGGGTTTGCCCCGTACAAGCAGACGGTCACGCTGCGCCTCGCCGACAGCCTCCCCGTCAACGCCAAGCTGGCCCTGGCGGCGGTGGCGGAAACCGTCGTCGTCGAGGGGACGGCAGGCGAAGCGGCGACCACGGCGACGGTGGCGACGACCATCAAGGCCTCGACCGTCGAGAACATCCCCCTGGGTCGTACCCTCGAGGCGGCCACCCTGCTGGCGCCGACGGCGAACAACAACGGCCCCGACGGCCAGATCACCGTCTCCGGCGGACTGTCCTACGACACGCTGAACCTCGTCAACGGCGTGAACGTCAACGACACTCAGCGCCAGACGGCGCGGGTGTTGTACGTCGAGGACGCGGTCCAGGAGACCAAGGTGTCGAGCGGCAACATCTCGGCGGAGTACGGCCGCTTCCAGGGCGGCGTGGTCAACATGATCACCAAGTCTGGCGGAAACACGTTCAGCGGGTCCTTCCGTACGACCTTCACGAACGACGCCTGGAAGGCCCTTACGCCGTATCCTGGGGACCGGAACATCGACCAGATCGTCCCGGCCTACGAGGCGACGTTCGGCGGGCCGGTGTTGAAGGACAAGCTCTGGTTCTTCACGGCCGGCCGTTTCGAGAAGAGCGAGACGAACCAGACCATGGCCTACAGCGGCGTCAACTACACCAAGACGGTTGACGACCAGCGGGCCGAGGGCAAGCTGACCTACGCCCTGAACGCGCGCAACACCTTCAAGGTGTCGTATCTCTGGAAGAAGACGGAATTCGGCAACGACAGCTTCGACACGGTCACGGACGTCGACAGCCTGTTCGACGACTGGATCGACGAGTCGTTGCTGGCGGCCAACTACCAGACGGTCCTGACGAACAACCTCTTCGTCGAAGTCCAGTACTCCAACCGCACAAAGGACACGCAGAACTACGGATCGCAGTACGACGGACTGCTCACGGGCACGCCCGTCTGGGCGCGGGCGCTCGGCAACGCGCGATTCAACGCGCCGACCTACTGCGCGGTCTGCCCGGACTACGTCAACCTGCTCAACAACTGGGATGTCTACGGCAAGCTGAACTACTTCCTGTCCACCAAGCGTTTCGGCACCCACAATCTTGTCGTGGGCTTCGACGTGTTCAAGGACATGCGGAAGAACAATCAGAACACGACGGCCAGCAAGTACCGGGTTCGTGCGACCGGCGCGCAGATTGTCGGCCAGACGGTGTATCCCATCTTCCGGACCGGCACCTCGACCTTCATCGACTACCGGCCCGTCTTCGAGCCCACGAAGGGCAACGACCTTCGCACGTACTCGGCGTTCCTGAATGACGTCTGGCGTGTGAACAAGAGCCTCACGCTCAACCTGGGCGTCCGCTTCGACAAGAACCAGACGAAGAACCAGGGCGACCAGTTGGTCGGCGACGCGGCGACCTGGAGTCCTCGCCTGGGCGCCACGTACGATGTCCTCGGCGACGGGCGCTGGATCGCCAACGCCTCCTACGCGCACTACGTGGCGGCGTTCATGACCCAGGTGGCCGACGCCGCGTCGCCCGCGGGCCGTGAGGCGGGCTTCAGTTGGAACTACCGCGGGCCCAGCATCAACGACACGCCATCGGGGCCCTACCTGACCACGCGAGACGCCCTCCAGCAGCTCTTCAACTGGTTCTTCGCTCAGGGCGGAACGAACCTGAGGCCCTACGCCGCCGCGCCGACCATTCCCGGCGTCAGCACGGCCGTCAATCGCGGCATCCGTTCCTCCAGCACGGACGAGTTCACGGTGGGCCTGATGCGGCAGTTCGGCCGGGCGGGATCCATCCGCGCGGACTTCCTCTACCGCCGGTTCGGCAACGTGTACGGGAACGTCACGAACATGAATACCGGCGTCGTCACCGAGCCGACCACCGGCCAGTCCTACAACCTGACCGTCGTGGACAACACCGACACGGTCCACCGCGACTACAAGGGCGTGAGCGTCCAGGCCAGCGTGCGGCCGTTCCGCGACCTCCAGCTCAGCGGGAACTACATGTTGTCGTTCCTGCGCGGCAATATCGAAGCCGACAGCTTCAACAGCATCGTCGCGTTGGCCGATGCCGATACCTACCCGGAGTACCGCCAGGAGGCCTGGAACTACCCCGTCGGGTACCTCAACGCGGACCAGCGGCACAAGGTCAGGCTGTGGGGCTCGTACGCGGTGCCCTGGCCGGCCATCCTCGGCGACCTGAACCTGGGCTTCATGCAGCGATGGGATTCGGGGATTGGATACGATTTCAACACGACCGTCGACCCGCGGCCGTTCGTGACGAATCCCGGCTACCTGACGCCGCCGACGGCCGTCACCTACTACGTGAGCGGCCGGGGCGAGTTCCGCTTCGACAACATCTGGCGCACAGACCTGTCCGTGTCGTGGTCACGAAAGGTGGTCGGGGCGTCGGAGGTGTTCCTCCGCTTCGTCGTGAACAACGCGCTCAACCATCAGCGGATGGATGGCTTCAACCGGACGATTCTGGGTCCCAGGGACGATCCGTCTCTTCAGGCCTTCAATCCCTTCACGACGAAGCCGGTGGAGGGGGTGAACTGGAAGAAGGGACCGGCGTTCGGGCAGGCAACGAGCCCGGGCAGCTACCAGTCCCCGCGCGAGTGGCACGTCTCAGTGGGGCTCCGCTTCTAGCCCGCCTCTCGCCGGACCGGCCTCGCGCAGCGGCGTCTGCCGTTGCGCGAGGTGGACCCAGGTAGACCACCATGACATCACGCCAGGCGCGACTCAGTCTCGGCACCCGAGCCCTCATCGGCCTCGCTGCGGGCCTCACGTGTGGAGGTCTCATCGCCGCGTCGGCGTCGCCGGCGCTGGTGCGCCTCGGCACCGCGGTGGAACTGGTGGGAACGCTCTGGATCAATGCGATCCTGATGACCATCCTGCCGCTGATCGTCTCCAAGATCGTCGTGAGCATTGCCGGCCACGACGACCGGCGTGAACTCGGCCGGGCCGGGTGGACGTCCGCCGCGCTCTTCCTCGGCCTGCTGACCGCCTCGGCGGTTCTCGCGGCCGGCGTCATGCCCGCCGTCTTCGCCCGGCTGCCCATCGACGCGACAGCCGCTGCGGCCCTGCGCGCCGCCAGCGACACCGCCGCCGCCCCGTCCTCCGCGTTGTCGTTCTCCCAGGTCGTGCTGGGTTTCATTCCGACCAATGCCGTGCGCGCTGCCGCCGACGGCGCCATCGTGCCGCTGCTGGTGTTCGCCTCGGCGTTCGCGTTCGCCGCGGCCCGCATCGCCCCGCCGCTGCGCGACGCCATCACGACGCTGTTTCGGGGTATCGACGCGGCGATCTCGGTGCTGTTGCACTGGATCGTCGAACTCGCCCCCTATGGGGTCTTTGCGCTCGGCCTCGGGCTGGCGCTTCGGGTGGGTGTCGGCATCGTCACGGCCCTGGCCTACTACGTGCTCGTGTCGTCGGTTGCCGTCGTGTGCGTGACGGCCGTGCTCTACCTGGTCGTCTTCATCGGGACGGGCGTGCGACCGCTCCGGTTCGCCAGGGCGGTTGCCCCGGCGCAGGTGGTCGCGTTCGGCACCCACTCGTCGATGGCGTCCCTGCCAGCCATGCTGGAAGGCGCGGAGACGACGCTCGGACTCTCGAAGACCGCGACGGGGTTCGTGCTGCCCCTGTCGCTCGCGGTGTTCAAGTACTCGGGCCCGGTCTGGTTCATCGTGATCACCTACTTCGTCGGGCGGCTGTACGGCGTGGAGATCGATCCGACACGGGGCCCGGCGATTGTCGTAGCGGCGGTGCTGACGAGTTTCGCCATCGGCGGTGTGCCGAGCGGCGCCGCGGTGGTCGTGGCTCCCGTCCTCGCCGCGGCCGGTCTGCCGGCCGAAGCGATGGGCGTGCTGCTCGCGGTCGACCCCATCCCCAACGCCTTCCGGACCGTAGCGAACGTGACCGGGATGATGGCCGTCGCCACGCTCGCCGACAGACGTCGCGAACGCGGGAGACCCTCATGAAGGCCTTGGGCTGGTCGGTTGCCGTCGTCGTCGTGGCATCAGCGGCGGCTGCCGCCGTTCAGACGTCGGGCGGACGCGTGCGTGTGCACGAGGTGACGTTCCCCACGCAGAACGGGCAATGGCTCGTGGCCGACGTCTTCCGGCCGGCCTCAGCCACCGAAGCGTCGCCGGCTCCGCTCGTGGTCGTCGTGCCGGGCTTCCAGCGGTCCAAGGAGGCCTTGTCGAACATCGCGATCGAGTTGTCGCGGCGCGGCATCGTGGCGATCAGCATCGACCCGTACGCGCAGGGCAGTTCCAGTTCGTCGGCGACGACCCAGTCCGCGACCACCGAGGGCTACGGGGCCTTCGCGGTGATCGACTACGTGGCCCGCACGCCGAACCTGAACTACGTGGACAAGGCGCGCCTGGGCATCACCGGTCACTCGGCCGGCGGCAATGCCGCCATTCGAGGGGCCAGTTACTTCGGCCGGCAGGCGGCACGCAGCGGCAAGCCGAGCCCGCTGCACGCGGTGTTCGTATCCGGCTACGTGCTCACGCTGACGACCGACGTGCTGAAACACGTGCGCTCCAACCTCGGCATGAGCTACGCCCTCTACGACGAGGGTGCCTACCGGAACGAGTTGGGACACGGCGACATGCGCACGGCTCCCGAGGCGCTGCGGTTCGTGAACTCCGGCCTCGCCGACGGGGAGACGCCCGTCGCCGAGGTCGAACCCGGACGCTACTACGGCGATGCCGCCGCGCGGACGCTGCGCGTGGTGCACAACGAACCGGTCCTCCATCCCTTCCAGCCGTACGACCGGGCCGCCACGGCGAACCAGGTCGAGTTCTTCACCCGGGTGTTCGGCCTGTCGGGAGGGCCCGACAGCCGCGACCAGATCTGGCCGTGGAAAGAGGCCCTCAGCCTGATGGCGTTCGTCGCGTCCTTGCTGACGCTCGTGCCCCTGGCCCGCGTGCTGCTGCGGCTGCCGTACTTCTCGGGTCTGGTGCACGCCGAGCCGGCGGGTCAACCCGCGGTCGCGGGCCGCGGCCGCCTGGTGTTCTGGACGCTGCTCGTCACCGGTGCCGGCGTCGCGTGCGCCACGTACATCCCCCTGTCGGAACTCTCGCAGCGGCTCTTCGTGGCGGCGTCGAACCGCGAAGCGACGTGGTTCTTCCCGCAGCGCATGAACAATGCGGTGATGTTGTGGGCGACGCTCAACGGCGTGGTCGGGTTCGCGCTGTTCTGGGCCGGACCCCGCCTGGCTGGCGTGAAGTCCGACACGCTCCGTCCCACGTGGGGCACGGCGTTGTCGGTCGGGGAAGCGGGACGATCACTCGCGCTCGCGGTACTGGTGTTCCTGGGGTACTACGCGCTGCTCTTCGGGGTGTACGCGGTCTTCCACGTGGACTACCGGTTCCTGTTCATGGGCGTGCGCCTGTTCCAGCCCGAAATGCTGGCGCTGCTGGCCATGTACGGCCCGTGTTTCTTCCTGTTCTTCCTGTCGAACTCGTTGCGGGTGAACGGCGCCATGCGATTCCAGGGCCGGACCGAGTGGACGAACCTGCTGCTGGCGGGACTCGCGAACGCCGGAGGACTCCTGCTGATCGTCCTGATCCAGTACGTGACCTTCGCCGCCACCGGCACGGTCTACTGGACCGAGGGCTGGCTCTACGTCAATCTGCTCTTCGCCGTCGTGCCCATGATGTTCGTGCTGCCGTACTTCCACCGGGCCTTCTTCCGCATGACGGGGCGCATCTACCTCGGCCCGATGGTCACGTGTCTCGTGTTCGTGATGATCCTCCTGTCGAACACCGTCTGTTACATTCCACTGTAGGCGGCCTGGCCCTGCCAGCGTCTCAGAAGATGTGCCCGACCGAGAAGTGCAGCCGGTACTTCCGGTCGCCGTCGCGTCTCGGGACGGGGAACGCCAGGTCGATCCGCAGCGGCGCGAGCGGCGTGATGATGCGCAGCCCGGCACCGACACCGACGGCCAGGTCGCTCAGCGCGATGCGGTCGGCGAAGGTGTTGCCCGCGTCCACGAACACCGCGGCCTGCAGCCAACGTGAGATCGTGGCCCGCAGCTCCTGGTTCAGGACCAGCAGCCGGGTGCCGCCCAGAGGCAGGCCGTCCACCTCGACGGCGCTCAAAGCGTCCTGCCCGTACCCGCGCACGGTCTGAGCGCCGCCAGCCTTGAAGAGCAGATCCAGGGTGTCGATCGAGGCCTCCCCCGAGGTGTTCCAGATTGTACCCACCCGCACGCCGGTCGCCGCCACCACCCGCCGCCCGAGCGGCAGGAATCCGAACGCCCGGCCGAGGAACCGTGTGTAGGCAAAGTCCGACCCAATCGCGCGCAACCCCTGCTGCCAGCTGGACGAGTGAAACCACCCCCGCCTGGTGTTCATGACGTTGTCGCGCCGGTCGATCACCACGGTACCGTTCACGGACGCCAGCACGCCCAACGACTGCACATCGGACCCGCCGCGCGTCAGGCGGAACGTCAGGTCCCGGGCGGCTATGGTGTACCCCCACGACAGATCGAGCCACGACCGGGGACGCCAGCGCTGCTCGACCGCCGCGCTTGACACGATCTCGTTGATCGACCCCTCGTCACTCGCGTACGTCTGCTCGTCGCGAACCGAGGCAAAGACGTTCGTCCGGACCGGCCACCCCCCGATGGCCGGCACGCCGACCTGCGCGCGGCCTTCTCGCAGATGCTGCTCGTAGCGGCCGCCCGCGCTGGCCGACCAGCCCCGGCCGAAGACGTTGCGATCGCGAAGATCGGCTGCCAGGCCGACGGCGTTCGTCACGTGGTCGAAGACCGGCCCGTACTCGTTGCTGAACTCGACGCCGTAGACGAGCTGGAAACGCCTGGGCTCCGTGACGGACACCAGCGCGTGCATGGGCACCACGTCTGGCGACGCATCCGCCGGCGTTCGCACGGCGGGCGTGAGGCGAACGTCAGCCGCGCTGAACACACCGAGCCGGTACAACCGCCGCTCGGTTTCGGTGATCGCGCTCTGTCGTGCCGGTTCGCCGACTTCGAGCAGCACCGCCCGATCGATCAACGATCGCCGCGTTGTGGCGGCCCCCTCAACGGTCAGGCGGCGCACGATCTGCAGACGCCCCAGTTCCACCGTCAGCCGCACATCGGCCCGACCGTCCGCGCCCGGCGCACCCAAGGCCGCCGACACGGTGGCGTTCCGATACCCCAGATTCCGGAAGTGGCGCTCGAGGCGCAGGCGCGCGGCCCGCTCCTCGCCAGCCGGCAGCAACATGTCGGTGCTCAGGCCGGCGGCCGCCTCCGCCGCGGTCAGTTGTGCATCCGGGATGCCTTCGAACACCGCCCGCGCGAGTCGCGTGGGCCGGCCTTCGTCGATGACGATGGGCAGTTCGGCCGTGCCGCGGACGAACCGGACCTCCGCGGGTGTCGCCGTCGCGGCGCGATACCCAGCAGCGGCGTACGCGGCCACCACGGCATGACACAACGACTCCGGATCGCGCCATGCCCGTTCGGCCGTGCCGCTGGCATAGGCGATCGCAACGAGATCCGCTTCCAAGAACGCCTCCATACCGTCGAACGCGACGACACGCGACGAGGGCCTGGGGCCCGCCTCGACGGCCACCGTGGCGGCGAGCGTCCCCGGAGACGAGTCGTCGATGGAGGTGTTCACGACGGGCTTGACATACCCGCGATCCAGCAGCCACGCGCGGGCGGCGCGCGTCAGATCCTCGGCGGCGAACTGATCGAACGTCGTCGTCGTCCACGCCTGGCGCACGGCCTCCAGCAGCGAGGGCTCCGCACGGAGCCCGGTGATCACCACTGACGTCGCGGGACCCCGCGCGATACGATACCCCAGCGACACGGGAACGGCCCCGCGCCCCGCCTGCGGTCCCGCCGACCGCGTCGGCACAACCTGCACGGTCAGGAATCCGGCGTCGACGAAGTACCGCCGGATCCGATCGTGGTCACGCATCCACTCGGCGAAGTCGAAGGCGCGGCCCACCTTCTGGCGCAACAGCGTCCGCAGGCGCGCGGCGGTTGCGGGATCCTCGCCAGTGATGGTGACGGCGGCGATGGTCTCCCGGACCGCCGGCGGCGCAATCGCGCCGCCCGCCCCTCGTCCCTGCGCCCGGCGCGTGCCACCGGGCCCGAACGACACCCGATGCCGGAACTCGCCGGTGCGGACGAGGTTGTCCCTGGACAACGCGCGCAGCTCGATGGCGGCGCCGGGCCGGTAGATCACAATCCACGTGGCGGTGTTGTCCTCCAGGCTGTCCGAGTACACCAGTTCGAACCGATCCAGCAGGGTCTTCGTCAGCGTGAGCCGCGTGGTCGGCGTCACATCGCTCGAGACGAGTTCGAAGCTCTCGGCTCCGATGCGCACCGAGTCCAGCCCGAGCGCCTGGCCGGCCACGCCCAGCAGATCCGACGACAGCGCCGTCAGGGCGAACGATGCGTTGTCCGTCTGTTGGCCGTCTCCCGTCTGACCGGTCACGAGCAGACCGAGCAGGTCGCGCTCAGGCAACGGCGGATCCGACGTGATCGTCACGTCGAACGCATCGACAGGGCCAGAGATCCGGAGCGTGACGTCGTACTCGGCCACACGGGTCGAGCCCGCCAATTGGATCCGCGGGACCATCCCGTCTTCCGGGAAGAAGTCCAGGCGGCTGTCCGCCAGCGTGTAGGTGCGGCTCTGGAGGTGGATGCGCCCGCCATCCAGAATCTCGACGGGGCCGGACAACAACGGGTTGGCCGCCGTGCCGAGCAACCGCAGGCGCGGCACGGCTTCGATGCGGCCCAGGCTGTTGTCGAGCCGCATGGGCGCCCCGGCCGACACGGCCACGTTGAGTGACAGGCGGTCCAGCAGGTCCGGGCGCGCCCCAGCCACGGACACCGCCGCGCCCCCGCCCACGGCCGCGGGCGGTTGGCCGGTCGCCGAGAGCAGTTGCGCGAACTTCGGCAACGACTCCCGGTACGCGTCGCTGAGGAATGTCACCGCCCCGCCGAGGTTCGGGGTTTCCACGGAACCGCTCAACGTCAGGTCCGCCGCGATCCGGTTCTTCAGACCGGCGGGGTACTCGAGAAACACATCCGAGGCGGTCAGGCGGATGGCTCCCTCCGAACTCGACGCCTCCACAGGCAAGGACCCGGCCACGGAGAAGTCACCGCCGTTCAACTGCCCTCGCAGATCGACCGACTCGATCGAGTCCGGCCCGACGGTCACGGTGCCGTTCAGCGCAGCCAGCACCACGCGCGGCGAGTTGGACAAGACGCTCACGTCCTTCAGCCGGAGGCTCCCGTCGAGTACCGGCGCGTCGACGCGCCCGCCCACGTGCAACACGACATCGGCCGAGCCCCCGACCCGGGGAGCCACCACGGCGTCGAGGAGCGCCATCGACGCCGTTCCCGCCACCCGCACGTCTACCGGGCCTCGGGTCAAATCGACGTGGCCGGCCACGCCCAGGCGCGAGTCAGGCCCCGCCAGCGAGAACGCCTCGATCACGGCGCGGCCGCCGGCCAGCCGCACCCGCACCGGACCGTCGGCGGCAAACGTGCCCGTTGGCGTCTGCACGGTCAGCGTGTCGGCCACGATCCGGCCGTCGAGGGCGGCCAGTTCAGGCCGCGCCGCGGTCAGTGCCAGCGTCGCCCGCACCTGGCCCGCCAGTTCGGACGACGCCACGCCGAAGGCCGCCAGCACCCGCGCGGCATCCGCGTCGACCGTCCCGGCCAAATGTGCCGTGTCGGCCGCGCGCGTGGCGGGCCCGCCGCCCAGCGCCGGCGCGAGCCATGCCGTCGTGGCGCCGCCGGCCATGTCCACGACGGCCCCCATGACCGCGCCCGTGAGACGGGTCAGGTCGATGCGGTCACGCGTCGCGCGCACCTCGGCGCGGACGTTGTCGATCGCCCGTACACCATCCCGAGTCACCGATCGGAGGTCGGCTGCGAGCGTCACGGCAGGGCCCC
>Ga0194127_10009378_pt1 | contig 10306 bp, 9 predicted proteins | sample TA2KigC100mmetaG_FD_148624 | JGI IMG/M metagenome (GOLD analysis project Ga0194127, IMG submission 148624) | Freshwater microbial communities from Lake Tanganyika, Tanzania - TA2015036 Kigoma Deep Cast 100m | ecosystem: Environmental > Aquatic > Freshwater > Lake | place: Tanzania: Lake... | reverse complement strand
GAGGTCCACGGTTTTCAGGCCGACCAGCAGGTCAAGACGCATGCCGGCCCTCCCGTCGCCCCGCGCGCGCCGCGGCGACCATCGCCGCGATGATCGCGAGGCCGGGTCCCGGGCCCGCGAGCGCGGCCCAGTCGCCGGCGGCGGCGCGGCGCCGCTCGCCCCAGGGGCCGGCGAGCAGGGCCGGCACCTGACCCAGATGCGCCGCGCGCTCGGGGTGCGGCATCAGCGCGAGCACGTTGCCCGCCGGGTTGCAGATGCCCGCCGCGTCCAGCGCGCTGCCGTTGGGGTTGGCGGGCCAGCCGCCCGCCGCTTCGCCCTGCGGCCCCGTGTAGCGCAGCACGATCTGTCCGGCCGCGGCGAGCTCGGCGAAGAGCTCCGCGCGGCGGCTCGTGAAACGGCCCTCGCCGTGCGCGAAGGGGATGGGCAGCACCTGGCCCGCGAGCGGCGCGAGCCAGGAGGGCGTGGCGGCGGCCACCGCGAGGTGGCTCCAGTCGGCGAAGTAGCCGCTGCGGCCCGGCATGCGGTTGGGGGCGAGGGCCATCTCGACGGCGCCGGCGGCGAGGCCCGGCACGAAGCCGGCCTCGACCAGCACCTGGGCGCCGTTGCAGATGCCGAGAATCGGCTTCCCCGCGGCGGCCTGATCGAAGAGCGCGTCGAGCACGCGCTCCTTGGCGGCGACGGCGCCGGCGCGGATGCGGTCCTGGTAGCTGAAGCCGCCCGGGAGCAGGTAGAGCTCGAAGTCGCGCAGGCGCTCGGGGGCCTCGTTCCAGCGCAGGATCGTGGGCGCTGCGCCGGCTGCGGCCAGCGCGCGGGCCGATTCGTACTCGCAGTTCACGCCGGGGAACTGGATGATCGCCGCGCGCGGCGCGCGCACCTCGCCGCCCGCGCTCATCGCGACGCCTCCGCGGCCTGGGCGCTCTGCGGGAACAGCGCGGGCAGCGTGCCCTGCCAGGCGGCCGCGAGATCCGCGAGGGCGAGCTCCACGCGCGCCGCGCCGTCCACGGCGAGAAGCAGGCGGCCGTCGGCGGTGACTCGACCCGTGGCAACGGGTGCGATGCCCGCCGCGCGGCAGCGCGCGCGGAATTCCTCGAGATGCGCGGGCGCGACCTCGAGCAGGAAGCCGCCCGTCTCGTCGAAGAGCGCGGCCGCGGGGGCGAGAGCGCCCGCGGGCAGATCGAGCTCGAGGCCGAGGCCGAGGGCGCCGGGCCGGCGGCCGAGCAGCATCTCGGCGGCGGCAACGGCCACGCCGCCCTCGCCGACATCGTGCGCGGCGCGGATCCAGCCCGCCTGCGCGGCCTCGATCACCACGAGCGCCTCGGCGCGCAGGCGCGCGAAGTCGGGCGCGGGCAGCGCGCCCCCCGCCGAGCCGAGGACGACGCGGTGGTAGGCGCCGCCGCCCAGCGCCCCCGCGCGCGGCCCGAGCAGGACCACGGGATCGCCCGCGGCGAGGAGCTGCTGGCCCGGCACGCGCGAAACGTCCGGCACGCGGCCGAGGAGCGCGACGATCGGGCTCGGCGGGATCGCCGCGCCCCGCGCGCTCTCGTTGTAGAAGCTGACATTGCCGCTCACGACCGGGATCGGGTGCCGCGGCGCGGGGCCCCGATCGTCCTCGCTGAGGCGGCCGATCGCGCGGCAGGCCTCGCCCACGCCGCGCACGCCCTCGACGAAGGCGCCGAAGGGCCCGGGCTTCTCCGGGTTGCCGTAGTTCAGGCAATCGGTGAGGGCGAGCGGCCAGGCGCCCTGGCAGGCGAGGTTGCGCACGGCCTCGCAAACGGCGAGCGCCCCGCCCAGGTAGGGATCGCGCTCGCCGTAGAAGGGATTGCCGTCGCAGGTGACTGCGAATCCGAGCGGGCTCGACTGGAAGGGCGCGCTGACCCCGCTGTCGCCCTCGCCGGGACGCAGGCAGGCGTGGCCCTGCACCTCGCCGTCGTAGTGCTGGTAGAGGTAGCTGCGGTCGCAGAGGTTCGGGTCCGCGAGCAGGGCGAGCAGGTCGGCGGCCAGGTCGCGCGCGGGGTCGAGCGCCGGCGCCGGCGGCTCCTGGCGCCGCGGCGCGCTCTCGCGCTCGTAGCGGATGCCGCTGGTCACCACGCTCACCGGCGCGTCGCAGAGCCGGTCCTCGCCGCGCGTGAGCGTGTAGCGGCCGTCTCGAGTCACTTCGCCAACTACCCGCGCGGCAGCGCCACGATAGACGTGGGGCAGGTCGAAGTCCTCGTTGTAGATCTTCAGCACCTGCGGGCTGAAGCGGCGGGGCACGGCCCAGCCGTAGCGCTCCTGCGTCTCGCTGCAGGCGATGACGCGGCTCGCGAGCCGCTCGTCGGCGACGTGCACGCGATCCAGGTAGACCCGCATGCCGAAGCCGCCCGCCTCGGCCAGTTCGCTCGAGACGCAGGCGATGCCGCCCGCGCCGAGATCCTTGAAGCCGATCGCGATGCCCGCCGCGCGCGCCGCAGCGAGCACGGCCTTGTTCGCCTCGCTGAGCACGCGCTTGAGGAAGGGGTCGGGCACCTGCACGGCGCCGCGGTTCTCCACGCCCTCGTCGAGGATGACGCTCGCGAAGGCCGCGCCGCCGAAGCCCGACTCGTCCGTGGGTTTGCCGACGAGGATGAAGTCGTAGGGCTCCGTTGCCGCCTCGGCCGGCACCCGGCTGCGCACGATCTCGTCCTCGGGGACGAGGCCCACCGCCACCACGTTGACCAGGCAGTTGTCGTCGTAGCCCGGGTGGAAGACGAGGTCGCCGCCCAGGTTCGGCACGCCGAGGGCGTTGGCGTAGTGCCAGATGCCGTCGACGACGCCGGCCATGATGGCGCGGCTCCGCGCCGCCTCGGCGCCCCGCGGGTCGCCGAAGCGCAGGGGGTCGAGCACGCCCACCACCGTGGCGCCCATGCAGTAGACGTCGCGCACGATGCCGCCGATGCCCGTCGCCGCGCCCTCGAAGGGCAGCACCTGGCTGGGGTGGTTGTGGCTCTCGTGCCCGATCACCAGGCACCAGCGCCGGCCGTCCGCCTCGCCGAGGCGAACGATGCCGGCGTCCTCCACCGGACCGAGCACCACGTCCGGGCCTTCGGTGGGCAGCCAGCGCTTCAGGTGCTCGCGGCTGCTCTTGTAGGAGCAGTGCTCGCTCCACATCGTATCGAAGAGGGTGAGCTCGGTGAGGGTGGGCGCGCGGCCGAGCAGTTCGCCGATGCGCCGGGCTTCCGAGAGCTTGAGCGTGAGGCCGTGCGCGCGCAGCTCCCGCTCCAGGTCGGCGTCTTCGAGTCGGCTGACGTCGATCGCGGCTTCCATGGCTCCCGCCCGCCGCCGCTTGCCGCGCCGGCAAAAAGGAGGTTGGCTGCGCTGGGAAAGGCCATATACTAGGCAAGTCCGCCCGAATGTCCAGCCCCTTTTCCACCCGCCGCGAGGCAGTGCATGGACGCCCACAAGACGATACAGAGCATCTTCCACATCCTCGGCATCCTGGTGATCCTCGGCTTCCTCAGCCTGCAGGCGGGCAGCTGCCTGCTGCTCGTGACGGCGATGAACGCCGGCGACCAGGAGACGCCCGCCGGCCGCGCCGCGCACGACGAGCACCTCTTTGGCGACGAGAGCGCCGAGGCCAGCTTCCTGCGCGTGCCGATCCTCGGCGTGATCAGCGCCGAGCCGGACGAGAGCCTCTTCGGCTGGCGCCGCGCGTCCCTGCTCGAGCGCACCGAGGAGCTGATCGACCACGCCATAGAGACCGAGTCGATCGCCGGCCTGCTCGTGGACATCGACTCGCCGGGCGGGGCCGTCGACCCCTCGGACGTCATCTACCAGCGGCTGCGCCGCTACAGCGCCGAGACGGGCAAGCCGGTGATCGCGCGGATGAACGGCCTCGCGGCCAGCGGCGGCTACTACGTGGCGATGGGCGCGAGCCGCATCCTCGCCCACCCGACCTGCCTGACGGGCTCGATCGGCGTCCTCATCCAGAGCTGGAATGCCGCCGGCCTGTTCGACAAGCTGGGCGTGGAACTGGTCACGCTGACCAGCGGGCCGAACAAGGACCTGCTCAACCCGGGCAAGCCGATGAGCAAGGAGCACCGGGCGATCATCCAGGGCATCGTCGACGACGCCTACGCGAGCTTCATCGCCGCCGTCGCCGAGGGGCGCAGCCTGGACAGCAGCCGCGTGCGCGCCCTGGCCGACGGGCGCATCTACACGGCGCGGCAGGCGAAGGCGCTCGGCCTCATCGACGCCGTCGGCTACGAGGAGGAGCTGCTCGACCTGCTGCGCGAGGCCGCGAACGCCGAGACGGTGCGCGTCGTCGAGCACCGCCAGGCCCTGCCGCTCTGGGATCGGCTCGCGGAGAGCCTCGAGGGCCACCTCGCCGGCACCGCTGCGCCCGCGGTTCGCCTCGAGCGGCGCCTGGACAGCCTGGCGCCGGCGCCCGGGCTCTACTATCTGTGGCCGGGCTTCTAGGCGACGAACAGGCCTGCCCAGAACACGGCGGCCCTCCCCGACGGGAGGGCCGCTTGCTCGTTTGAGCCTCCGCAAGGCCGCCAGTCGCGCTGGGCTCCGCTTGCTGCGCGAAGGATAGCCCCGCCGGGGCGGCCTGTCAAAGCCAGGCTAGAACTGGAAGACGACGTTGATCGTGAACTGGTTGTAGTCGCTGATGATGTTGTAGCGGGCCTCGCCGGAGAGCTGCTCGTTGATGCGGAAGCCGCCGCCCAGGGTAAGGCCAAACTCCGTGCCGCTGTCGTCAACGTCGATCGGCAGCGAGGGGCTGATGTCAGTGCTCCAGTAGTGGAGGCCGACGCCACCGAGTCCATAGATCGGGCTGTCCGGATTGAACTGGTATTCGGCCATGGCGATGATGGGGATCATGCTGCTCGAGTACTCGTAGGTGACGGGGTCGCCGTCGAGATCGTAGCCATCGATGTCCTTGCTGCCGAACATGACGTAGCCCACTTCGCCGCGGAAGCTGAGGCGATCGTCGTGTGGCACCTTGATGCCCACGCCGCCGCCGAAGCCGTTGCCGGCCGCATCGCCAAAGTCGCCCGTCGGCAGAACGAAGATGCCGTGGATGTAGAAGGTGCGGGCGGCCATGTCCATGGCCGAGGCCGCGCCGGCGCTGAGCGCCACGATCAAGAGAGCAAGCGCTAGCTTACGCATAAAAGAAGCCTCCGAGTTCAAGGGTACCGGATCGCGATCGGCGGGGAGCCTAGACCAGGGTTCGGCAGCTTGTGAAGCAAATGTTTCGCCAGCCGGCGATCCCGGGCGCCCCCGGGGCGGCCGCCGCTAGCCGAGCACGCGGGCGAAGATGGTGTCGACGTTGCGCAGCTGGTGCTCGAGGTCGAAGCAGGCGCGGATCCTCGTCTCGCCGAGGGCCTTCACGATGCCCTCGCTGGCCAGCACGGCGTCGAGGAACTGCCGGTCGCCGGCCCAGATGCCCATCGCCGCCTCCTGCACGAGGGCGTAGGCCGCCTCGCGGCTCGCCCCCGCCTCGGCGAGGGCGAGCAGCAGCACCTGGCTGAAGACAAGGCCCTGCGTGCGGTCGATATTGGCCCGCATCCGCTCGGGGTAGACGAGCAGCCCGTCCACCACCCGCGTGAACCGGGCGAACATGTAGTCGAGCAGGATGGTGGCGTCGGGAACGATCACGCGCTCCACGCTCGAGTGCGTGATGTCCCGCTCGTGCCAGAGCGCCACGTTCTCCAGAGCCGCCACCGCGTGCCCGCGCAGGATGCGGGCGAGGCCGCTCACGCGCTCGCTGGTGATCGGGTTTCGCTTGTGCGGCATCGCGCTCGAGCCCTTCTGGCCCTTGGCGAAGGGCTCCTCCACCTCGAGGATGTCCGTGCGCTGCAAGTTGCGCAGCTCGGTGGCCATCTTGTCCAGACTCGAGGCGATCACGGCCAGGGTGCAGAGGTACTCGGCGTGGCGATCGCGCTGCAGCACCTGCGTGGAGACGGGCGCCGGGGCGAGGCCCAGCTTCGCGCAGACGTATTCCTCCACCTGCGGGTCGAGGTGGGCGAAGGTCCCCACCGCGCCCGAGATCTGGCCCACGCTGATCGTCGCGATCGCCGCCTCCAGACGCACGCGGTTGCGCCGCATCTCGGCCAGCCAGAGCAGGAGCTTGAGGCCGAAGGTAGTCGGCTCGGCGTGGATGCCGTGGCTGCGCCCGATGCAGGGCGTCTTCTTGAACTCCAGCGCGCGGCGCTCGAGCACGGCGGCGAGGGCGTCGATGTCCGCGAGCAGGAGCCGGCCCGCCGGGCGCATGGCGAGCGCCAGCCCCGTGTCGAGGATGTCGCTCGAGGTCATGCCGAGGTGCACGTAGCGGCTCGGCTCGCCGACGTGCTCGGCGACGTTGGTGAGGAAGGCGATCACGTCGTGGTCGGTGGTCGCCTCGATCTCGGCGATGCGCGCGGCGTCGAAGCGGGCTTTGGCACGGATCGTCCGCGCCGCCTCGCGCGGAATGCGCCCGAGTTCGGCCTGCGCCTCGCAGGCGAGGATCTCGATCTCGAGCCAGCGGGCGAACTTGGCTTCTTCGGTCCAGATGGCGCCCATCGCGGGCCGCGTATAACGTTCAATCATCGGTCGCGGGTTCCTTGTAGCTCTCGAGCTTGACGGGCAGCGTGAGCATGCGCCCGTCGCGGTGGACGCTCAGCTTGACCCGGTCCCCCACCTCGAAGCGGGCGAAGATGCGGTTGCCGTCGCCGAAAAAGCCCACGGCCTGGCCGTGGATGGCCGTCACGACGTCGCCGGGCTGGAGGCCGCCCGCCTCGGCAGGGCCGCCGCGGAAGACCGTCGTCACGAAGATGCCCTTCTTGACCCCGAGGCCGTAGTGCACGACGTGGAAGGGCTTCAGGTCCGTCGCCTCGAAGCCGGCCCAGGTGTCGCGCACCTGGCCGTAGCGCTCGAACTCGTTGAGGATCCAGACCACCTTGTTGATCGGACGCGCGAAGCCGATACCGAGGCTGCCGCCCGTCTTCGTGAAGATCAGCGTGTTGATGCCGATCACCTTGCCCTCGCTGTCGATGAGCGGGCCGCCGCTGTTGCCCGGATTGATCGCGGCGTCGGTCTGGATCATGTCCGCGTAGAGGCCTTCGCCGCCCGCCATGACCTCCCGGTGCAGGGCGCTGACGACGCCGACCGTGACGCTGGGCCGGATGTCGTTGAGCTGGAAGCCGAAGGGGCTGCCGATGGCGATCACCCACTCGCCGATCAGGAGCTCGTCGCTGTCGCCGAGCTCGGCGTAGGGCACCTGTGTGCCCTCGGGGAGCTCGAGCTGCAGGAGCGCGATGTCGTGCTTGGTGCTCGCGTCGAGCAGCTTGGCCGGGAAGCTGCGGCCGTCGCTGAGCGTGACCTGGATCGAGCGCGCGCCCTCGACGACGTGGTTGTTCGTCACGACGCGGCCGTAGGGGCTGACCAGCACACCGCTGCCCTGGCCCGGCACTTCCTGCTCGTAGACGCGCGGCCGGCCGAAGAACTCGAAGTACTCGAAGATCGAGCGCGGCTGCGAGACGTAGCGCTGCACCTGCGTCACCTGCACGGAGACCACCGCCGGCGCCACCTTCTCGGTCGCGCGGACGACGGCGTTGCGCCGGCCCTCGCCGATGGCGTCCGGGCCGCCGGCCAGGCCGGCCAAGCTGGCGCCCTCCGTCTCCAGGCGCAGCGAGGCGAGCTGCTCGAGCAGGAGGCCCTGGGCTTCGCGGCGCAGCAGCGAAGGCCCCTTGAGCACCAGGAAGAGCACGACGGCGAGGGCGGCGATGGACAGGCCCGTCAGCACGCCGGTGAGGACGGGAATCCAGCGCTGCGGGCGCTCGGGGCTGCCGGGCAGCATGTCAGCTCCCCTCGCGCGCTTTCCAGTCGGCCAGGAAGCGCTCGATGCCGCTATCGGTGAGCGGGTGCTTGATGAGCTGCGCGATCACCTTGTAGGGGATCGTCGCCACGTCCGCGCCCAGGCGCGCGGCCTCGACGACGTGCACCGGGTGCCGCACGCTGGCCACGAGCACCTCGGTCGGGAAGCTGTAGTTCTGGTAGAGCTGCACGATGTCGGCGATCAGGTCCATGCCGTCCTGGCCGATGTCGTCCAGGCGGCCGACGAAGGGACTCACGTAGCTCGCGCCCGCCTTGGCCACGAGCAGGGCCTGCGTGACCGAGAAGCAGAGCGTGGCGTTGGTCTCGATGCCCTCGGCCTTGAAGGTCTTGATCGCGCGCAGGCCCTCGAGGGTGATCGGCACCTTGACGACGATGTTGTCGGCGATCTTGCGCAGCTCGCGCCCCTCGCGAAGCATGCCCTCGGCGTCCAGGGCGAGCACCTCGGCGCTCACCGGGCCGGGCACGATCCGGCAGATCTCGGCGAGGATGGCGCGCGGGTCGCCCTTCTCCTTCGCCATCAGGCTGGGGTTGGTGGTCACCCCGTCCAGGACGCCCATCGCGGCGGCCTGCCGGATCTCCTCCACGTTCGCGGTGTCGATGAAAAAGCGCATCGCTCGTCCTCTCTCAATGATAGGTCGCGCCGGCCTGGCGGCCGGCCGAGCGGCCAGTATAGGCAAGGGGCAGAGCGCCGTCCAGGGCCGCGGGCTCAGGCCGCGGGCGCCTCGCCCGGCGCCAGGAAGCGCGCCGGATACTCGACGCGCTCGAGGAAGAGACCCTGGGGCGGCGCCGTCGGACCCGCCAGCCGCCGGTCGCCGCTGGCGAGGATGGCCGCCATGCGCTCGGGCTGCCAGCGGCCGCGGCCGATCTCCACCAAGGTGCCGACGACGATGCGCACCATGTTGTGGAGGAAGCGATCGGCGCCGATCGCCAAACTCAGCTCGTCCCCCGCCGGTTCCCGCCGCGCGAGCGCGAGCCGGCGCAGCCGGCAGCGCGTGCCGCGCGCCGCGCCCTCCCTCGTCGAGAAGGCGCGGAAGTCCTCGGCGCCGGCGAGCAAGTCGAGGGCGGCCTGCATCGCCGCCAGATCCAGCGGCCGGCCCAGCTCCCAGCGCAGACGGCGCAGCGGCGCGCAAGGGACGAGCCCGAGGCGGTACTCGTAGAAGCGGGCCGTCGCCGAGTAGCGCGCGTTGAAGTCTGCGGGCGCCTCGTGCACGGCCAGGGGCGTGATGTCCGCCGGCAGCAGGCCGCGCAGGGCGGCGAGCAGGCGCTCGGGCGGCAGCGGGCGCGGCGGGTCGAACGCGAAGGAGGCGCACTGCGCGAGGGCGTGCACGCCGGCGTCGGTGCGCCCGGCGCCCTGCACCGCGACGGGCGCCCGCGCGAGCAGGGCGAGGGCGCGCTCGAGCTCGCCCTGCACGCTGCGGCCGGCGGGCTGGCGCTGCCAGCCGCGGAAGTCGCCGCCGTCGTAGGCGAGGAGCAGGCGGTAGTTCGGCATCAGACCGGACCTCGCCGCAGCAGGAGCACCGCGAGCAGCGCCCCGCCGCCCGCGAGGGCAGGCAGCAGCTCGCGCGGGGCCGGCAGCGGCCTCGGCGCGCCGGCCCAGCGCTCGGGGAAGCGGCGCAGGGCGAGCGAATCGGCCAGCGCGTCGCCGCGCGCGAGCAGGTTGCGAAAGAGCGGCAGCAGCAGGGCCGGCCAGTGCGCGAGCCGCCCGCCGCCGCCGCGCGCGCGCCAGGCGCGCTCGAGCAGGAAGGCCTCGCCCAGGGCCAGCTCGAACCAGCCCACGGCGAGCAGGGGCGCGAGCGCGAGGCGCGCGAGGCGCGGCGAGACCGGCAGCCGCGCGAGCAGCGCTGCCGGCTGCAGGCGCTCGAGGGTGCGCGCCGAGATGAGGATCCACAGCGCGAGGCGCAGCGCCGCCAGCGCGCCGCTCCTCAGGCCGGCGCGCTCCAGCTGCCAGAGCGCCGGCCAGGCCCCGAAGCCGCGCCAGTCGAGCGCATGCAGGAGGGGCACGAGGACGAGCAGCGGCGCGAAGCGCGCGAGGGCCCGCCAGGCAAAGGCGCTCGGCGCGGGCAGCAGGAGCAGGAGCAGCACTCCGGCCGCCGCGGCGGCCAGCGCGCCGGGCGTCCAGGCCAGGCCCACGGCCAGCGACGCCCCGAGGAAGGCCGCGAGCGCGGGCCCCGGGTGCGCCGGCGCCGCCCGCCCCGCGGCCGGGAGCGGCGAGGGCGGGAAGACGGGCCGCGCGCGCGGCGCCAGGCCCCCCTTCATCGCGCCCCCTCCCCGAGTTCGGAGACCAGCCCGCGCAGGGCGCTCGCGAGTCCGGACCAGGCGAAGCGCATGCGTGCCGCCGCGATGCCCGGCGCGAGGCGCGTCGCCAGGTCCTCGGCGAAGTAGCGGCGGATGGCGGCAGCGAGGGCGGCCGGGGCCTCGGGCGGCACGAGCAGGCCGCTCACGCCGTCTTCGATCTGCTCGGGCAGGCCGCCCC
>Ga0194127_10009375_pt1 | contig 10308 bp, 4 predicted proteins | sample TA2KigC100mmetaG_FD_148624 | JGI IMG/M metagenome (GOLD analysis project Ga0194127, IMG submission 148624) | Freshwater microbial communities from Lake Tanganyika, Tanzania - TA2015036 Kigoma Deep Cast 100m | ecosystem: Environmental > Aquatic > Freshwater > Lake | place: Tanzania: Lake... | reverse complement strand
GCGATCTCGATCGCCTCGTCGATCGCCTCGAGCAGCCGGTCGTCCTCGTTGCGCACGTGCGTCACGTAGGGCCGGTCGTAGCGCGCGGCGACCTTGCACAGCTCGACGAGTTCGTCGGTGGTCGCCATGTTGCCGGGGAAGTACTCGAGCCCCGACGACAGCCCGAGCGCGCCCTGCTCGAACGCCTGCGCCAGCAGGTCCTGCATCGTGCGCAGTTCCCCTGGCTGCGGCGCGCGGCCGGACGGGCCGAGCACGAGTTCGCGCACGGTGCCGTGGCCGACGTACGAGCCGACGTCGATCGCGATCGGGCCGTGCCCGGCGGCCCACGCTGTGCAGCTCGAACAGTGATCGGGCGAGGTGACGGGGCCGGTCGAGCCGGGCAGCCGTGCGGGAAACGCGGAGCTGCCGTCGGGGCCGGTCACGTCCAGCGTGACGCCCTGGAACAGTTTGCTCTGCGCGCGCGGTTGGCGGCGCAGGTCGCTGTGCGCGTGCACGTCGACGAAGCCGGGCGCGACCGTGAGCCCGCGGGCGTCGAGTTCGCGCCGGGCGCGCGCGCCGGGCAGCGCGCCGACGGCGGCCACGCGGTCGCCGCGGATGCCGACGTCGGCGACGTGGCCGGGCGCGCCGCTGCCGTCGACGACGGTGCCGCCGCGCAGCAGCAGGTCGAGCGGTTCGTCGGGCGGGGCCGTGCACGAGGCGAACGCGGCGGAGCCGGCCGCGATCGATTGTCGCAGGAAGGCCCGGCGGGAGAGTGGGCGGGTCATGGGTGCCTGCAGAAGTACCTGGAGCCTACGGCAACCCGGCGACCGTGGGCCAGCGCGGCCGCTACGCTGCACCGCGATGAGCGCGCCGCGGTCGTCGGTTCTCGTGGTTCTGCTCGCCGGTGCCGCGAGCGCGGTTGCCCAACCAGAGCTCCAGGCAGAGGCCGACTGGATCTGGGTCGAGGGCGAGGCGGCGAGCCGCAGCACGATGGTGCGCCACCCCTGGTACACGGACCTGCTGCGGCAGCACCTGTCCGGCGGCGACTGCCTGTGCCACTTCGCCGACGACCGGCCCGGCGAGGCGACCTGCGAGTTCACGGCGCGCGCCGCCGGCCGCTATCGCTTCTGGCTGCGCGCCAATCCCGTGCAGTCGGTGCTGCAATGGTCGCTCGACGACGGGCCGTTCGCGCCGGTGCGCTGGCAGGGCGGACTCGCCGACCAGGTGAACGTCGCCGCCGACGGCAAGGTGGACCTGCGCTTCCTCGCGTGGGTGGAGGTCGGCGAGGTCGAGTTGACGGCCGGCCGGCACCGGCTGGAGTTCCGCGCCGACAGCGAGAAGCACCACCACGGCATGGTCGACTGCTTCTGCCTCGTGCGCGGGCCGTTCGTGCCCGCCGGCACCCGCAAGCCAGGCGAGAAGACCGCCGCGGAGCCCGGGTGGGTGGCCTGGGAACCGGTGGACGAACCCGGCGCAGAGGATCCGCTGGACCTGCGCCGGCTCAACGAGCCGTTCGCCGGCGCACACGGCCGCATCGTCGCCGCCCGGGGCCGCTTCGTGCGCGAGGGCGATGGCGAGGCCGTGCGCTTCTGGGGCGTCAACGGCCCGCCGCGCGGGCTCGACGGCGCGGAGTTGTCGCGCTGCCTGCGCCAGCTCGCGCGCTACGGCGTGAACCTCGTGCGTGTGCACCACGCGGTCTTCGACGTCGAGACCGGCGCGATCGACGGCGCGGCGATCGACCACCACCGCGCGGTCGTCGCGGCGGCGCGCGAGCACGGCATCTACTCGCTGCTGTCGATCTACTTCCCGCTGTGGATGAAGCCGCGCGGCGGCGACGGCTGGCGGCGCGGCTACGACGGCCGACGGCATCCGTTCGCACTGCTGTTCTTCGACCACGACTTCCAGGCCCTCTACCGCAGCTGGTGGCGCGAGTTGCTGACGAAGAAGGACGCGGCCGGGCGCTGCCTGCTCGACGAGCCGTCCCTGTTCGCCATCGAACTCGTCAACGAGGACTCGTTCTTCTTCTGGACGTTCGCCTACGAGAACGTGCCCGAGCCGCACGTAGCCTCGCTCGAGGCGCGCTTCGCGACCTGGGTCGAGCAGCGCCACGGCTCCCTCGCGGCGGCGCTCGCATCGTGGGGCGGCACGCGGCATCCGCGCGACGACGCGGCGCAGCGGCGGCTCGGCCTGCGGTCCCTGTGGGAGATCGCCAGGCAGCGCACGCGCCGCGACCAGGACACGGTCGCCTTCCTGCTGGAACTGCAGCGCGGCTTCTACACGGAGCAGATCCTCTGGCTGCGCGAACTGGGTTTCCGCGGCCTGATCACGGCGAGCAACTGGACGACGGCGGACCAGCGCGTGTTGGGGCCGCTCGAGAAGTACAGCTACGCGGTGGGCGACTTCGTCGACCGGCACGGCTACTTCGGCGGCCACCACGAGGGGCCCGAGTCGAACTGGTCGATCCGCGAGGGCCACGTCTACGCCGATCGCAGCGCGCTGCGCTTCGATGCGGAGCGGCCCGGCAAGGCCCCGCTCGTGCAGCACCCGGCGATGGACCCGGCGTGGAACGGGTTGCCGTCGACGATCTCGGAGACCACCTGGAACCGGCCCAACCGCTACCGCACCGAGGCGCCGCTGTTCTGCGCGGCCTACGGCGCGCTGCAGGGCAGCGACGGGGTCGTGCACTTCGCGCTGGACGGGGCGCGCTGGACCGTGCGCCCGCAGTTCTTCGCGCAGCCGTGGACCTTGATGGCGCCCACGCAGATGGGGCAGTTCCCCGCGGCGGCGCTGGTCTTCCGGCAGGGACTCGTGGCCGAGGGCGAGGTGATGGCGCAGCTTGACCTGCCGCTCGCGGACGCGCTGGCGCTGCGCGGCACGAGGCTCGTGCAACAGGCGAACCTCGATGCGCTGCGGCAGGCGGACGCGCGCGGCGAGGGCGGCGGCGGCGACGTCGATCCGCGCGTGCACTTCGTCGGCCGCAGCGAGGTGCGCGTCGGCGACGTGGCCTCGCGGGTGCGCGTGCGGGACCTCGTGCCGTTCGTCGACCACGCGGCGCGCACGGTGACCAGCGTGACCCGCGAACTGCGCCTCGACCACGGCCGCGGCGTGTTGACGATCGACGCAGTCCGCGCCCAGGGAGCACTCGGCGACCTCGCGGCCGCCGGCAACCTGCGCCTGCGCGATGTCGAGATCCGCTGCGGCATGGACCTCGCCGCCGTGGTGCTGGTGCCGCTCGACGGCGAACCGCTCGCGACCTCGCGGCGCATGCTGCTGCAGTGCATGAGCGAAGAGCGGCCGACGGGCTTCCGAACCGAACCGGCGGGCGAGGGCCTGCACCGCATCGTGGCGCTCGGCGGCGATCCCTGGCAGGTGCGCGAGATGGCGGGTGCGGTGCGCTTCCGCGCGGCCGTGCGCTGCACGCCGCTGCGCGGCGGCGGTGGCGTGGCCGGTCCGGCGGAACGGGGGCCGGAGGTCAGGCTGCGCCCGGACACGTTCTACTACCTGATCGAACGCTGACGGGTCGGCGGCACGGCCTGCCTGGGCCAGATCGACCTCAGCGACACGCTGGACTTCACGATCCGCTGGCGGGCGCGTCGACGGGCGGTCACTGCGGCGCCGCGACGAGCTGCACCGCGTCGATCTCGTTCCAGCCCGCGCCGATCTTCGTGTCGAGCACGATGCGCAGGCGCTGCACCGGCACCGCGCTGCGCGGGAACTCCGCCACCAGCGTGCCGATCTGGCCGGGCTGGTAGGCGGTCCGGTCGGGCCCGGTCCACAGCGCCGTGCGCGTGCCGTCGGCCGCGACCGCTTCGATGCGCACGACCGCGCCGGGGTTCAGGTTCTGCACGACACGAACGGCGATCGCGTGGACCGCGGCCGGGAAGTCGAGCTCGAGCCACTCCTCGCCGGCGTCGGGCGCCTTGCTGGCCCAGGCGTTCTTGTGGTCGCCGGCGCGCGGCACGTCCGGGGCGCCGGTGGCGCGCTGGGCGCTGTAGTCGGTGCTGCGGTACTCGCTGCTGGCGCGCGCCGCGGTCGACCACCATGCGGTCGCCGGCAGCGCGGCCGTGCGCGCGGCGGCCAGCGCCCGTTGCAGTTCGGGCAGGAAGCGTTCGCCGTCCAGCGGTGCGGCGGCGATCGCGCGCGCGAACAGGAGCCACGGCCCCTGCGGGTCGACACCGTGCGCGGGCGGCGGCCCCGGCGCGTCGGGATCGGGGGCACCGTCGGCCGCCGGTGTCGCGGCTTCCGGCGCCGTGGTCGCTGGCGCCGCGGCCGCGAGCGACACCGCGTGGTTGGCGAACACCAGCGCGAGGTCGCGTTCGCCGCAGGCGAGCAGCACCCGCGCCACGTCGGCCGCCGCGTCCGGCGACCTGGGCTCGGCGCGCAGCCGGGCCAGCGCCTGCCGTTCGGCGCGCAGCAGCGGTTCGACGGCCTTGCCGACGGCGCGCACCATGCCGTCGTAGCCGCCGGCGCTGCGGGGCCCGCGCAGACGGTGTTCGAGGGCTTCGGCCAGGGCCTCGGCGATCACGGCCCGGCTCGCTTCGGCGCGTTCTTGCGGCGACGGCGCGGCGGGAGCCTCGACCACCACGAGCGCCAGCGGGGCGCTGCGCAGCACGACCGGACCGCCAGCAGCCGCAGCCCCTTCGGCGCGCGAGGCGAACGTCGCCACCAGCGTCACGGGGCCGAGCGGCAGGGCCGCCGTCGCCGCCGCGGACAGGCCGAAGGTCGCGGCGAGCGGTGCTTCGCCGGGCGCGAGCCAGGTGCGATCGGACCACGGCATCACCGGCGGCCGGAACGGCCAGGCGAGGGCCTTGCCGTCGGCGCCGGCGACCTCGAGCCGCAGCGCTGCCGCCAGCTCGTCGAGGTCGCGCGGGCACGAGAGCCGCGGGCCGGTCGCCGCCACCTGCACGTCGACCACGAACGGCACGCCACGCACGGGGCCGCCGATCCCTGCGCACGACACGTCCGCGAACTCGCCGCCGATGACCACCTCGAGCGGTTCGGACGAAGCGCGCCCGCGGAAACCGCTGCCGCTGTCGCACTGCAGGCGCGCCTGCAGCCGATGCCGTCCCGGCGCGACGCGGGGTCCCTGCCCGTGCCAGTGGAACACCACCCAGGCGGTCTCGCCCGCTTCGAGCTGCAGCGGCTCCTCGCCGCGCGCCGCCGAGGCGCGCAGCGGCCACGCGCAGGCCGCACCGTCGGGGCCGGTGACGTCGATCGCGACCGCCGTGAGCCAGCCGCCATCGGGCGCGAGCCGCCAGGGCGTGCTCGGCACGTCCGCGTCGTCGGCCGCCGCGTCGGCGGGATGCAGCAGTTCCACGCGCAGCGCGAGCCCGGCCGGATCGCGCAGCGGCGCGTCGATCGGCAGCAGCGGGAGCAGGCTCACGCCGGGCAGGGGTGGCGCCTGCGACTGCAGGGTCGCGGCCGTCGCCAGCAAGGCGCCGCCAAACCAGGGAAGGCGTCGTGGGTTCATTGGTGGCGGTCGTTGACGACCAATTGGGCGTTGGCGGGCGGGCGGCTGCCGCGGATGTCGCCGTAGCGGGCTCGGCCCGGGGCGTTGATGCCGGTGCCCTCGAGCTGGGTGCCGAGCGTGGTGCCCGGCCGTTCACGCGGCGGGCCGTTCTCGATCAGCACCGGCGCGCCGGCGCGCTGCGAGCCGTGGGCGTCGGCGAACCAGTCGCGCATCACGCAGGTTTCGGGGCCGCTGTGTTCGCCGCCGGGCACGCCGATGCGCCAGTACCAGCTGTCGGGTTCCAGGAGGATTGCGGACCAGGCCGGGCCGAAGCCGAACTCACGCAGGCGCTGCGCGCACGCCTGCGCCTCCCGCCACCGCGCGACCGCGACGTCGCGGCCCTGCTCGTCGAGCACCAGCACCGGCGTGCGCTGGCTGCCGGCGACGATGGTCGGCAGGCCGCCCGGCTCCGGCGGCAGCAGCGTGAGGCACGTCGTGAAGTCGCCGCGGCCCGGCCGATCGACGCCGACCGCCTCGAACAGCGCCTGCACCGTCAGGTGCCGCAGCAGCGCGCGCTGGTCCTGGCCTTCGATCCCCGGCGCGAGGCCGCGGAGGCTCGGCGCCAGGCCGAAGAGCGTCTCCGGCACCGCGACCAGCGGCACGTTGCGCGGCGGCGCCTTGCCGTAGGCGACCGGCCGCTGCACTTCGTCCTTCGTGCGCACGATCAGTGCGTGCTGGCCGACCAGGTGCGGCCCGTCGCCGTGGTTCCTGTTGATCACGCGGCCGGCGCGCCCGCCCGGCAGTTCGTCGCTGCGCAGCGTGCCGTGCACCCGAAGGCCGCTGATGCCGGCGAACGTCGCGAGCGCTTCGCGCACGGTCTTGCCTTCGCTCTCCACGCGCACGAACAGGTCCTTCTTGCGCGGGTCGCCGGCGACGTGGCGGCCGTCGACGTAGAAGCCGCGGTATTCCTCGTAGTTCGACAGGCCGTCGCCGTGCGCGCCTTCACGGCCGGGCGGATCGCGCTCGTCGTCGCGGTCGTCGCGTTCGTCCGCGTGCGGCGTCATCCAGAAGGGGCGCTGGCCGTCGCGCAGCGGTCGCGGCAACGGCACGCTGGTGAGCTCCGGGCGGCCGCGCAGGTGGCCCTTCACCGTGCGCCCGTCGGCGAGGCGGGCTTCGACCTCGAGCTTGCCGAACCCGCCCCAGTCGTAGCTGCGCAGTTGCACGCGGCTGCGCCAGAACAGCGGCTTCTTGTGCCGCACGCCCTGGCGCTCGTCGTCGAGCGGCGACTGGCGCACTCCCGAGCCGGACAGCTCGAGGTCCGGCCGCCGGTCCTTGCTGTTGTAGGGGAAGTTCATCGCGATGCCGGGCTCGCGCGACGTGTCGACGAGCCGCCACGTGATCTCCTCGATCTCCGGCAGGCGCGCCGTCACCACCGGGTCCTTGCGCACGAGCCGCGCGCGCAGGTCCAGCACGTTGCCGTGCGTCCGCTCCGCGTCGGCGCTCGCCGGCGCGGCGGTCGGCCGCCAGAACAGGTAGCCCGGCGAGTCGATCTCGAGTTCGACCTCGGCGACCTCCTCGCGCACCGACCACGAGACGACTGCGCGCAGCCGGCCGATGTCCGGCGGCAGCACCGGGCCGAGATCGAGCTCCATGCGACCGCCGTAGTGGTCCTTCTCGACGATCGCCGGGACGCCGATGCGCTCCAGCAACACGCCCAGCGGCGGCAGGAAGCCGCCGGGCTGCAGGCCGCCGGTGATGTACTTGTCGTCCACCGTGCGGTCCTGCTCGCGGCCCGCCGCGTGCGACCAGCTGCGCTCCGCCATCGACGTCATCGTGGCGACGCCGACGTACTGCACCTTCTCGCGCAGCTGGCGCAGGATCTGGTCCATGCTGAAGTCGACCAGCAGCCATCGCTGCTTCGCGGCGTCGAGCACCAGCACGGGCCGCAGGTCGATCGCGTTGGGGAACGCGACGGCGTGCCACATCTCGTTCGCGATGTAGGTCTCCTGCACGTGGCCCTCGCCGCTGTCGGTGAAGGTCTGCCACGAAGTGTCCATCGCGGTCGCGACGAGCTGGCTCGGCGCCGTGCGTCTGGCCGAGAAGGTCAGCAACTGGCGCGCGTCGGCGCCCGCACCGGTGGTGTCCGTCTTGGTCTCGAGCGCGAGCGTGCCGGAGACCGTGCGCAGGTAGGTGAACCGCTGGGCTTCGTTGCTGATGCCGCTGCGGGAGGGCGGCTGGCTGCCGTCCGCCGAGATGCGGATCTCGACGGCGAGCACGGTCCGCGTCAGCGCGGGCAGCGGCGGCTGCTGGGTGGGCGAAGGCGCGGCATTCAGGGCGAACGCGGCGAGCGGCACGACGAACCGGAGACGGGGGGCGGCCATCGGCGGGGGAGCATAGCGGGCAGGCGGGGATGCCGGGTGGTGCTGTGCGGTCGCCGGTCCAGCACCTCGCCGAGCAGGCCTCGGGTTGATCGCGCGCCGGGTCTGCGGTAACCCGGACGCATGCTGCAGCACCGCCCAGCGTCGTTCCTGCCGTTCATCGGCCTCTGCGCCGGCCTGCTGCCCGCCCAGGTCGTGCTGCACGAGAAGAGCGCCGCCGAACTGATTGCGGCCGACGCGGTCGTCGAGAAGCTCAGCGGCTCGCTGCAATTCGCCGAAGGGCCCGTGTGGCTCGGCAAGGAGCAGTCGCTCGTGTTCTCCGACATCCCGGCCGGCAAACTGCTGCGCTGGACGGCGAAGGACTCCGTGCAGGACTGGCAGAAGGCCGAACAGGGCAACGGCAACACGCTCGACCTCGACGGCCGGCTCGTGACCTGCCAGCACGGCGCGCGCGACGTCGTGCGGCGCGAAGCGGACGGCAAGCTGACGGTGCTGGCGGACCGGTTCGAGGGCAAGGCGCTGAACTCGCCCAACGACGTCGTCGTGCGCCACGACGGCACGGTCTGGTTCACCGATCCGACCTACGGACTCGGCAAGCGGAAGCAGGAGCAGCCCGGCAACTTCGTCTACCGGCTCGACCCGAAGCAGGGTGCGTTGACGGTCGTGCAACGCGACTTCCACCAGCCCAACGGGCTGTGCTTCTCGCCCGACCACGGTCGGCTCTACGTGGCCGACAGCGGCCGCAAGCAGCGCGTCGGTGCGTTCGACGTGAAGGCGGACGGGACCCTCGGCGAGCCCGCGTTCTGGATCGAAGGCGGTTCGGACGGCATGCGCTGCGACCGGCTCGGCAACCTCTACACGACGCACCTGGCGGGGGTGCGCATCTTCTCGCCGGCGGGCAAGCTCCTGGCGACGATCGGGCTCGACCAGATCCCGACGAACTGCGCGTTCGGCGGCGCCGACGGCACCGAGCTGTTGGGGACCGCGCGCACGGACCTCTACCGCGTGCGGCTGCGCGTCGCTGGTGCGGCTGTGCCGCCGCCGCCGGCGCCGCCGTCGGCCGAGCCGGCGAAGAAGTAGTGCCTGTCCACGAAGTCGGGCAGCGGCGAGCAGCAGCATGACGGCGGGGGCGACACCGCCCCGCGCACTGTCGCACCCAGGGCGCTGGCGGCTGGCGCTCCGGTGCCCGACCCACCGAGCCGGACCCGCCGGCTGCTACCGAGCCCCCTTCGTTGCGAGCGCCGTTCCACCCCGTCGCGCGCGCCGCCGAGCGCGAGAACGCGGCGCGACTGCTGGCGGCAATCGACGAACTGCCCGCGGCGCGGCGTGCGAAACGTGGCCAGGTCGCGTGGCTCGCCCCCACGCCTGCATCGGGTCCTCGGTCGAACCCCGCGGGGGGGGCTTGAGCGCCCCGGGCTCCCTTCCCATCATCCGCGCGACCCACGTGAACGCACTCAGCCCCCGTCCGTCCCGGCGCGCCGCCGTTCGCCATTCCGCCGCAATCCTGCTGCTGTGGGCGGGGACCAGCCTCGGCCTCTCCGCCCAGCAGCGCACCCAGCAGTCCAGCCCTGCCGCCGCGGTGCTGCCCGATTCGCCGCTCAAGGCGAGGATGGCGCAGATCGCGCAGCCGCCCGCCGCACCGGCGGGCACGGCGAAGCCGCCCGCGAAGGCGGACCTGCTGCGGCCGGAACTCTCCTTCACGCCGCGCGAGGACTGGCTCTTGCTGCCGGAACTCGGCAAACGTCTCGGGGAAGACGACGAACAGCGCGCCGCCCTGGTCGAGATCCTGACCGCCGGCGCCGCGGGCCTGCGCGAGGCGCTGGCCGCCGAAGGTGCCGGCAACGACGTCGGCGCCGCCGCGGCGCTGTTCGTGGTGCAGCTCTGGCAGTTTGCGCGCAACGTCGAACTACCCCAGGCGCACAGCGACGCGGTGCACGCACAGATCGTCGCGACCCTCGCCGTGCCGGAGGTCGCCAGGATGCGCGACGCCGACAAACAGCGTTTCTGGGAGTTCTGTCTCGGCGTGCCGCTGCTGATGCAGAGCCTGGCCGAGTCGGTCGAGGGGGACGAGCAGCAGGCACAGTTGCGCCAGGCCGCCGGCGGCGCGCTCGAAGCACTGTTGGGGGTCGCCCTCGCCGACCTCGACCTCGGCGCGCACGGCCTCGCGCGGCGCAGCCCGCGCCCGCCGGCGCCGGCTGCCGCCGCCGGCAGCGCGCCTGGTTCGCGGGCGTTGCCGTCCACCGGTCCGGCGATCGCCGCCGTCACCTACACCCCGCCGGCCGGCTGGACCCGCGAAACGAAGGACGGCAACGTGCTGTTCCGCGCGACGCTCGCCGACGTCGACCGCAGCGGCCAGCCCGAGGCCAACAACCAAGGCAGCCACCAGGCGACGATCGGCTTCCTGCCCGTGCTCACCGCGAAGCAAGGCCCGACGGCGTTGTTCGACCAGACCTGGCGCGACCAGTTCGGCGGGTTCGATCTCGGCGACACCCTGGTGCACTA
>Ga0194127_10009373_pt1 | contig 10309 bp, 5 predicted proteins | sample TA2KigC100mmetaG_FD_148624 | JGI IMG/M metagenome (GOLD analysis project Ga0194127, IMG submission 148624) | Freshwater microbial communities from Lake Tanganyika, Tanzania - TA2015036 Kigoma Deep Cast 100m | ecosystem: Environmental > Aquatic > Freshwater > Lake | place: Tanzania: Lake... | reverse complement strand
CACCAGCAGCACGAAGAGCGGGTCCGACGCCGCCTTGTGGGCGTGGATGAAGAAGACCTTGAGCGCGGCCGCCACCGCCAGGGCGACGGCCGCCGCGCGCGGGCCGGCCAGGTCGCGCGCGAGCCGGTGCAGCAGCAGGAGCGTGCCCGCGGCGGCCAGCAGGCTGACCACGACCGCAGCCCGGTACCAGCCGACGCCCAGCGGCGCCAGCGCGGCGTGGACGGGCACCAGCACCAAGGCGTGCAGCGGCCCCTTGAAGGGGTGGTTCGCCACCGCGAAGCGCCCGGCCGCCAGTTCCTGCGCGGCGGGCGCCAGCTCGGCGAAGAAGTCGGCCTCGACGCCCAGGTCGCCCAGCGGCGCCGTGCGCAGCGACACGACCAGGCCCAGCGCGGCGTAGGCGGCGACCGCCAGCAGCGGCCAGCGCCCGCGCCACCCCCCCTTGCCCACAAACCGCACCGGTGGACTCCCTTCTTGCGCCCGGCGGGATCCGACCCGCCGGCGGCGTCTCGAATGATTCGTCGCCGGCGCCCGCGGGGCAAGCGCGAAGCGCGCTCGCCCCGCCGCCCGGGCCCGAGCGCTGCCGCCCCGCCCCACCCCGGCGCGGCGGCGGCGGCGGCGCCGGCCGAGAACGCCGAGCGACCGCTGGTGTCCTGAGTCGGAAATACGCGGCCCTTTCGGCGAGTCATCCAGGCGCTCGGCCGCGTTGCTCCTCCTCGGCGTAGGTGGGCTACGCTCTCGCCGTCGCGCCTTGCCGGGCGCCTGGATGACTCGCCGAAAGGGCCGCGTATTTCCGACTCAGGGCACCAGTTTGCGGTTGAGATACCCCCGACACCGGCATAGAGTACCCGCACCGACAGCCGTTGGCGCTTGCGTCCTCAGCCCCGGGAGTGCGTGTTCATGTCCTCATTCGGATCGGCCCTCTGGTCATCGGTCGGGAAGAAGGTGATCACCGGGCTGACGGGCTTCCTGCTGGTCGGATTCGTCGTCGTCCATCTGCTCGGCAATCTCACGCTGTTCCTCGGCCCGGACGCCTTCAACGGCTACGCCCACTTCCTGGAGACGGCCGTGCACGGCTGGCTCATCTACGCCTTCGAGGCGGGCCTGCTGGTGATCGCCGCCTTCCATGTCGCGGCGGCGGTGACCGTGGCCGTCACCGACAAGCTGGCCGCGCGCAAGCAGGGCTACAAATACGCGCGCGACGCGGGCGGCCGCAGCCGCAAGACGCTGGCCTCGCGCTCGATGATCATCTCGGGCATCGTCATCCTGGTCTTCGTGATCGCGCACATCTTCATGTTCAAGTTCAACGCCGGCAACGCGTTCCCGAAGAACGCGGACGGGACGAAGAATCTCTACCAGGTCGTCGTGAAGGCCTTCAAGGATCCGTCCTTCGTCGCCTTCACGGTGGTGGCGATGATCCTGCTCGGGATGCACCTGCGACACGGCGCCTGGAGCGCCTTCCAGTCGCTGGGCTGGGCGAACGACCGCTGGCTGCCCTTCCTGACGCGGGCGGCGCTGGTCGTGTCGATCCTGCTGGCGATCGGGTTCATCCTGCTGCCGGTGGTGCTGTACATCAGCGGCGACCCGAACGCCGTCTCGCACGGAGGTCACTGAGATGACGACGGGCAACCGCGTCCTGGACGCCAGGATCCCCGCCGGCCCGCTGGCCGACAAGTGGGACCGCCACGCGATGGACAACCCGCTGGTGGCCCCGGGCGGCAACCGCCGGAAGTTCACCGTGATCGTGGTGGGCACCGGCCTGGCCGGCGGCGGCGCCGCGGCGACCCTGGGCGAGCTGGGCTACAACGTGCTCAACTTCTGCATCCAGGACACTCCGCGCCGCGCGCACAGCGTCGCCGCGCAGGGCGGCATCAACGCCGCCAAGAACTACCAGAACGACTCGGACAGCGTGCAGCGCCTGTTCTACGACACGATCAAGGGCGGCGATTACCGTTCGCGCGAAGCCAACGTCTACCGGCTGGCGCAGCTGTCGACGGCGATCATCGACCAGTCCGTGGCCATGGGCGTGCCCTTCGCGCGCGAGTACGGCGGCGCGCTGGCCAACCGCTCGTTCGGCGGCGTGCAGGTCAGCCGCACCTTCTACGCCCGCGGCCAGACCGGCCAGCAGCTGCTGCTGGGCGTCTACAGCGCGCTCGTGAGACAGGTCGAGGCCGGCACGGTCAGGATGTACCCGCGCCACGAGATGCTGGACCTGGTCGTGGTCGATGGCCGGGCGCGCGGCATCATCGTCCGCGAGCTGACCACCGGCGAGATCAAGCGCTTCGCCGCCGACGCCGTGGTGCTGGCCACCGGCGGCTACAGCCCGGTGTTCTACCTCTCGACCAACGCCGTCAACTGCAACACGACGGCGATCTGGCGGGCCCACCGGCGCGGCGCGCTGTTCAGCAACCCCTGCTACACGCAGATCCATCCGACGGCCGTGCCGCAGATGGGCGACTACCAGTCCAAGCTGACCCTGATGAGCGAGAGCCTGCGCAACGACGGCCGCGTCTGGGTGCCGAAGAAGCCGGGCGACAGGCGGCGCCCGAACGAGATTCCCGAGGCCGAGCGCGACTACTACCTGGAGCGGCGCTATCCCGCCTTCGGCAACCTGGTGCCGCGCGACATCGCGGCCCGGGCGGCCAAGGTCGAGTGCGACCAGGGCAAGAGCGCCTATTTCTCGTCGCAGTCGGTGTACCTGGACTTCGCCGACGCGATCAAGCGTCTGGGCAAGGATGTCGTGGGCGACCGCTACGGCAACCTGTTCGACATGTACCGCGAGATCATCGGCGACAGTCCCTACGACACGCCGATGATGATCTACCCCGCCCCCCACTACACCATGGGCGGGCTGTGGGTGGACTATGACCTGCAGGGCACGATCGACGGCCTGTTCGTGGCCGGCGAGAAAAACTTCTCCGACCACGGCGCCAACCGGCTGGGCGCCAGCGCCCTGATGCAGGGTCTGGCCGACGGCTACTTCGTGGTGCCGCGCGTGGTGGCCTCGTATCTGGCGGGCGCGAAAGTGTCCACGGTCAAGGCCGACCACGAGGCGTTCGCGGCGGTGGAGGACGAGACGCGCGCGCACCTCAAACGCCTGCTCGCGATCAAGGGCAAGCGCACGGTGCGGGACATCCACTGGGAACTGGGCCGCACGATGTGGGACAAGGTCGGCATGTCCCGCAACGCGGCGGGCCTGAACGAGGCGATCGCGACGATCGGCAAGCTGCGCGAGTCGTTCTGGCACGATCTGGCCCTGACCGGCTCGGCGGAGGACCTGAACAAGCAGCTCGAGCAGGCCAACCGCCTGTGCGACTACCTGGAGCTCGGCGAGCTGATGGCGCGCGACGCCCTCATGCGCGAGGAATCGTGCGGCGGCCACTTCCGCGACGAGCACCAGACGCCCGAGGGCGAGGCGAAGCGCGACGACGCCAACTTCGCCTTCGTCTCGGCCTGGGAGTACACGGGTCCCGGCAGGGAACCCGTGATGCACAAGGAACCGCTGGTGTTCGAGAACGTCGAACTGAAGACCCGCAGCTACAAGTAAGGGAAGGTTGGTCCGATGAGCGACAGTTCCGCGAGCAAGGGCGGCAGCGCCCCCGCCGGCATGACGATCCACCTGAAGGTCTGGCGGCAGCCCGGGCGCCGGGCCCCGGGCCGGTTCGTCGACTACACGGTGCACGGCATCCAGAAGGAGATGTCCCTCCTGGAGATGCTCGATATCCTGAACGAGGATCTCGTCCGGAAGGGCGAGGAGGCGCTCGAGTTCGACAGCGACTGCCGCGAGGGCATCTGCGGCACCTGCGGCCTGGTCGTCAGCGGCGTCGCGCACGGGAGGCACGCCGGCACGACGACCTGCGAGATCCGCATGCGGCAGTACCAGGACGGCGACACCATCACGATCGAGCCGTTCCGGGCCGGTCCGTTCCCGATCGTCAAGGATCTGGTGGTCGATCGCGAGTCCTTCGACCGCATCCAGCGCAAGGGCGGCTTCATCTCCACGAACGTGGGCTCGGCCCCGGACGGCAACGCCGTCCTGGTGCCCAAGGACGCCGCCGACAACGCCATGGACGCGGCCACCTGCATCGGCTGCGGGGCATGCGTGGCGGCCTGCCCGAACGCCTCGGCCTCTCTTTTCGTGAGCGCCAAGATCAGCCAGTTCGCGTGGCTGCCGCAGGGCGCGCCCGAGCGCGGCCGCCGCGCGCTGGCGATGATCAGGCAGATGGACAGCGAGGGCTTCGGCGACTGCTCCAACCACGGCGAGTGCGAAGCCGTGTGCCCGAAGCAGATCTCGATCCAGAACATCGCCAAGATGCGCCGCGAGTACATCAAGGCCGCCTGGGTCGGCGCCGACAAGGTGCGCAGTACCGGCGGCGAGTAGCGCCGGCAGCGAGTGGCGCCGGCAGCCACCAGCGGCGTCGAGGGGCAAGCACAGGGGTCCCGGGTTGTCCTCGCGCCTTCGGCGCTGCGGATTACCCGGGACCCCTGTGCTTGCCCCTCGACGCCGCCGGCGGTTGCCGGACGCTACTTCTCGTCGACGCCGCCGCCGCCGCCGGTGTTCGTCTTCTCGAGGATCGAAAGGGCGCCGCGCAACTGCGTGGCGCGGTCCTTTTCGCCGGCCTTCTGCCCGCGGCCGTCCTCCTCCCAGGCCAGGCACGACTCCGCCCAGGCGACGAGCGACGCCTGGAAGTCGAGCCGCGCCACGGCGCCGCGGCCGACCACGTAGTTCAGTTCGGCGACCAGGAGCTCCTGCAGGACGTCTTCCTCGAGGTTGCGCGGGTTCAGCGCCAGCAGCTTGTGCGCTTCCACGACCTCCCGGCCGTCGCTGAACCGGTAGGGCACCGGCAGGAACAGGCCCTCGATCGTCCACAGCAGTTCCTGCAGCGTGCCGGCGTCGTACCACAGGCGCGCGAGCACGTCCCCGCAGTCGTCGCCGTAGACCGGGACGCGCTGGATCCGGCCGTATTCCTGGTCGAAGTGCGCGCCGCCCTCGGCGGCCAGCAGCGCGCAGCGGAAGATCTGGGTCCACATCCCCAGCGTCAGGCCGTCGGTCGGGATCGCGCCCGCGTCGAGTTCCGCCAGCAGCCGCGTGATGTCGGGCTCGAAGCCGAAGTTGTTGCCCGCGGAATCCGGTCCGACGGTCACCGCGCGCGCGAGCGCGGTCGTCGGCAGGAAGGCCGTCAGCAGGTCGTTGTTGAAGGTCCCGTTGTGCAGGTCGGGGTCCACCGAGACCGTGTAGGCGCCGGCCGGAACGGCGAAGGCGTAGCGGCCCTCGGCGTCGGTCTGCACGGACAGCTGCAGGCCGCCGCCGTCGGAATCCAGGTCCACGACGACGCCCTCCAGACCCGGCTCGAACTCGGCCCAGACGCCGTCGCGTTCGGTGTCGGTGAACACCCTGCCGCTCACGATCCAGGGGGCGTCGGCGACGGCCGGCACCGCCAGCGCCGCCGCGACCCAGCCGAGCGAGGCGCCCTGCGGCGCGTACGAGGGAGTCGAGACGACCTCGACCGTGATCTCGGCGCAGCCGCCCGGGATCAGGATCGGCAGTTCGCGCGAATCCCATTGCGTCCCCTCGGGGCCGCCCATCGGATCCTCGAAGACCTGCGCGCCGGCGGTCGTGGTGACGACGACACGGGTCGGGCGGTCCGAGCCGACGCTGGCGGCCAGGATCACCAACTGGCCGAGCCGGTCCTCGACCGCGGGGGTCACGGCGAACGCCTGCGGCACGGTCGCGTTGAGCACGCCGGTGAACTTGAAGTAGGCCAGGTCGAGGCCGTCCCGCAGCGCGATCTCCGCCACGGTGCCGTCGTCCCAGATGACCACGACGCTGGCGCCGTCGTTCTCGTCGACGACCGAAGGGGCGAAGGAGAAGTCGGACACCGTCAGGGTGTTGACCCCCGGCTGCACCAGTCCCAGGGCTGTGATATCGGCCCGGTAGGCCGAGAAACGGTACGCCTCGCCCAGATGCGCGTAGAACCAGGTCGGGCCGCCGATCAGCTGACCTTGGACCTCCACGCCGTCGAGGCTGATCCGGTCGTCGCCCGCGACCGCCGTCGTGCCCCCGGCCCAGTAGGCGAGCACCTGGCGGATGGCGGCCCCCTGCGGCACGCTCACCGTCAGGTCGGCTGCGGTGGCGCCGACCAGCGACACGCCGCCGTGCGACACGCCCGAGCCGGCGGCGATGGCGAGCGACGGGGGCCCGAGCGCCTCGCTGCCGTCCTTGTCGGACTGCGGCCCGTCGATCCCCGACACGAGCGGCGCGCCGCCCGGCAACTCGCGGCCGCAGCCGGCCAGAAGCGCCAGCACGGCGGCCAGTCCCAGAAGTCCCCTGCTGTATCGTGACATGGCGGTCTCCTTGGCTGTGCTGCAACGGGGATGGCCCTGAACGAGCCAAACGGGCGACCGGCTGCCCCGGCGACAGGCGGCGGCCGGCCAGCCCCCAGAATATCACAATTCCCGGTTGCCGCTGGGGAATAATCCTTGCCGGATGGGCCGGTCCAGCCGCCCGAGCCCCGGCTGCGGCGGCCGTCGACGTCGCGCAGGGGAGCGTGGATCGGCCGCGCCCGCCCGGTCGCGGACCACGGCCCGCGATCAGGGCAGGGCGCCGCCGCCGGCGCCCTTCGGCCGCACGCGGTCGGCCCAGGCCTGCAGCGAATCGGCCTGGGCCAGGCGGCCGAGGTCGCGGACGACCTTCTGGTAGTCGTCGAGGAACTCCGCCAGGTCCGGGTGGTCGCTGCCCAGGCCGGCGTCGAAGATGCGCAGCGCGCGCTCGAAATACCCCTCGGCTTCGCCGGGCCGGCCTTCTTCGCGGAGCAACCGCCCCATGTCCCGCAGGGTCCAGCCCACGTCCGGGTGGGCCTCGCCCAGGGCGGCGCGGCGGATGGCCAGGGCCCGTTCGTAGTCGGCGCCGGCCTCGGCCCACCGCCGCTGGTCCCGCCGCAGGTTGCCGAGGTTGTTGAGCGTCTGCGCCACGTCCGGATGCGTGGCGCCCAGCACCTTCTCGCGGGCCGCCAGCGCGCGCCGGTACAACGGCTCCGCTCCGTCCAGATCGCCCTGCTCGTGAATCACCAGGGCCAGGTTGTTGAGGGCTGTCGCCAGTCGCGGGTGCTCGGGGCCGAGGATGCGCTCGTAGATGCCGGCCGCGCGCTGGTACATCTGACGGGCTTCGCGGTACCGCTTCTGGTGGTGGTAGAGGAGCGCCAGGTTGTTGAGGCCCTTCGCGACGTCGGCGTGATCCTCGCCGTAGGCCGCCTCCCAGATGGCCAGGGCCTGCAGGTAGAGCCGCTCGGCCTCGTCGAAGCGGCCGCGGTTCCAGCCGAGGATGGCCAGCGAGTTGTAGCTGGCGGCCACCTCGGTCGAACGCGGACCCAATTCGGCCAGACGGATGTCCAGCGCCTGCCGGTAGAGCGGATCGGCCTCCTCGTAGCGGCCCTGGCGCCGGTACACGCTGCCCAGGTCGGTCAGGCCGCCGGCCAGTTGCAGTCGCCCGTCGCGGTCGGCTTCGTCCACCAGCGGCATCGCCTCCCGCAGCGCCCTTTCGGCGTCCGCGTAGCGGGCCAGGTCCAGGTAGAGGTCGGCCAGCTCGCCGAGCGAGGCGGCGAGATCCGAAGCGGGCACGCCGGGCTGGCTCCGGCGGAGATCGAGCGCCCGCTGGAGATTCGGTTCGGCCGCCTCGTACAGGCCGAGCTTGCGGTACACGGTGCCCATCGTGCCGAGCAGCCGCGCCTGCGTCAGCGGCTGGCCCGCCAGCTCGGTCCCGATGCGTTCGCTGCCGGCGTCAAGGATCTCACGGGCGGTGATCGTGTTGCCGCGGGCCTGATCCGGGTCCGACACCTGGAACAGGCCGACGAGAAAGCCGGAAACCTGCTGTGCCGTCTCGGCCTCCAGGCGCGCGCGCCGCTCCGCGCTGACGGCGCGGATCATGCCCGCGGTCGTGCCGGCGATGCCGAGCAGGACGGCCGCCAGCGCGACGCCGCCCGCCACCACGCCGGTGCGGTGCCGGCGCACGAACTTGCGTACGCGGTAGCGCTTCGACGGCGGCCCGGCGCCGACCGGCTGGTCCTCCAGGTGCCGGCGCACGTCCTCGGCCAGGGCGCTGGCCGAATCGTAGCGACGCTCGCGGTCCTTCTCGAGCGCCTTCATCACGATCCAGTCGAGGTCGCCCCTGAGCCCGCGCACGAGCGCGGCGGGCTCGCAGTCGCGGCAGCGCGCCAGATCCGTCAGCACCTGGGGCGTGTGGCGGCTGATCGTGGTCGCGCGGACGCTGGGTCGCGGGGGTTCCACCTCGCGGATGACCTGCAGCACCTCCAGGAAGCTCATCGCCGCCAGGTCCTCGCGCCGGAAGGGCCGCTGCCCCACCAGGAGCTCGTAGAGCAGGACGCCCAGCGCGTAGACATCCGTCCGCGTGTCCAGGCCCTCGCCCGTCAGACCCGTCTGCTCGGGACTCATGTACTCCGGGGTGCCGATGAGCTGCCCGGCGCCGGTGCTGAGGGTGTCGTCGAGGGGCGAGCGGTCCAGCGCCTTGGCCACGCCGAAGTCGATGATCTTCGGCAACGGCTGCCCGTCCACCTCGGTCACCAGTACGTTCGACGGCTTGAGGTCGCGGTGGATGATCGCCTTCTGGTGCGCGTGCTGCACCCCCTCGCAGACATGGACGAACAGCTCGAGGCGCCGCCGGAGGCTGAGACTCTCCTGGTCGCAGTAGACGTTCAGGGGCACGCCCTCGACGTACTCCATGACGAAGTACGGCCGACCCTCCTGCGTCGCGCCGGCGTCCAGCACGCGGGCGATGGCGGGGTGGTTCATCATCGCCAGCGCCTGGCGCTCGGAACTGAAGCGGGCGATGAACTCGGCCGTGTCCATGCCGCGCTTGACCATCTTCAGCGCGACGCGCCGTCGGATCGGCTCCTGCTGGTCCGCTTCCCAGACCAGGCCCATGCCGCCCTCGCCGATCCGGCGGCACAGCAGGTAGGGTCCGATGCGCCGGCCCTCGGCGACGGGGTCGCTCTCGGCGCCGGAAGCGCCGGCGCCCGGGTCGCGCGGGACGCCCGGCGGCGTGGCGCCGCCCGCGTCCGCGTCCGCGCGCGCCGGCAGATCGAGTGTGCGGTCGTCGTCGTCCACGACGGCTCTCCCGGCGGCTGGGACGGTGGAGCGGGAAGCAGGGCGCAGGACCGGCTCCGGGCCGGACGGGAGCCCGGGCGCCGGTGGCGGACTCCCAGCCTACCACCCCGCCACGCTGGCCGTCAACGCGGGCGCCGCCGACGCGGGCGCTGGCGCCGGCGGGGCCGCGCGTGCACTATTGGCCACCCTGTCGCCGCCGCCCACCCGTCGCCCGGAGCCGCGCATGATCGCCCTGGCCAACGTCTCGAAGCGCTACGGCAGCCAGATCCTCTTCGTCGAGGCGTCTCTGCAGGTCAACCCCGGCGAGAAGATCGGACTGGTCGGCCCCAACGGCGCCGGCAAGACGACGCTGCTGCGGATGCTCGTCGGCGCGGAGGCGCCCGATGAAGGCACGGTCTCGATTCCACGGCAGTTGAGCCTCGGCTACTTCCGCCAGGACATCGGCGAGATGGCCGGGCGCCCGGTGCTGGACGAAGCCATCGCCGGCAGCGGCCGGCTGGGCGACCTCCACCACGAGCTGCACGAGATCCAGCTCGCGCTGGCCGACCCCGATCAGGCCGACCGGCTGGAGGAACTGCTCGCGCGCTACGCCCACGTGCAGGACGAGTACAACCACGCCGGCGGCTACGACCTCGAGGCCCGCGCCAGAGAGGTGCTGCAGGGGCTGGGCCTGGACGACGCGCAGATCGACGGCGACGTCGGCGCGTTGTCCGGAGGCTGGAAGATGCGCGTCGGCATGGCCCGCGTGCTGCTGGGCCGGCCCGATGTCCTGCTGATGGACGAGCCCACCAACCACCTCGACATCGAATCGATCCTCTGGCTGGAGAGATTCCTCACGAGCTACCCGGGCGCCGTGTTGATGACCTGCCACGACCGCGACTTCCTGAACCGCGTCGTCGGCCGGATCATCGAGATCGACGGCGGCGAGTTCATCTCCTACACCGGCGACTACGCGTTCTACGAACGGCAGCGCGCGATCCAGGCCGCCAACCAGCAGGCCCAGTACGAGCGCCAGCAGGCGATGCTGGCCAAGGAGCGGCGCTTCGTCGAACGCTTCGCCTCGCACGCCGCCAAGGCGGCGCAGGTGCAGAGCCGCGTCAAGAAGCTGGACAAGCTGGACCTGGTGACCCCGCCCCGGCAGCGGCGCGTGGTCGAGTTCGAGTTCCGGAAACCGCCGCGATCGGGCGAGGAT
>Ga0194127_10009371_pt1 | contig 10309 bp, 9 predicted proteins | sample TA2KigC100mmetaG_FD_148624 | JGI IMG/M metagenome (GOLD analysis project Ga0194127, IMG submission 148624) | Freshwater microbial communities from Lake Tanganyika, Tanzania - TA2015036 Kigoma Deep Cast 100m | ecosystem: Environmental > Aquatic > Freshwater > Lake | place: Tanzania: Lake... | reverse complement strand
TGCGCATCGTCACCGAGAAGGCCTGGCACAGCCTGTTCGCGCGCAACATGTTCATCCACCCGCCGACGCACGAGGAACTGCGCCGCGGCGTGCCGGAGTTCACGGTGATCTCCGCACCGGGCTTCAAGGGCATCCCGCAGATCGACACGACGGCCTCGAACACCTTCATCGTGCTGAACTTCGAGCAGCGCGTCGCGATCATCGGCAACACGGCCTACGCCGGCGAGATCAAGAAGTCGGTGTTCACGGTGATGAACCACCTGATGCCCCTGCAGGGCGTGATGCCGATGCACTGCTCGGCCAACGTCGGCAAACAGGGCGACGTCGCGCTGTTCTTCGGCCTGTCGGGCACCGGCAAGACCACGCTGTCGGCCGACCCCAAGCGCCGGCTGATCGGCGACGACGAGCACGGCTGGAGCGACAACGGCGTGTTCAACTTCGAGGGCGGCTGCTACGCGAAGGTCATCAACCTGTCGCCGACGGCCGAGCCGGAGATCCACGCGACGACGCACATGTACGGCACGATCCTCGAGAACGTGGTCTTCGACCCGATCTCGCGGCTGATCGACCTCGACGCCGACACGATCACCGAGAACACGCGCGCTTCGTACCCGCTCGAGTACATCTCCAACGCGGTGCCCGAGAAGCGCGCCGGCCACCCGAAGAACGTGATCCTGCTGACCTGCGACGCGCAGGGCGTGATGCCGCCGATCGCGCGGCTCGACGGCAACCAGGCGCTCTACCAGTTCATCTCCGGCTACACGTCGAAGCTCGCCGGCACCGAGGCCGGGCTCGGCCGCGAGCCGCAGCTGACGTTCAGCGCGTGCTTCGGCGGGCCGTTCATGGTCCACCACCCCTACAAGTACGCGGAGCTGCTGAAGCGCAAGATGGAGCGCTACGGCGCCACCTGCTGGCTCGTCAACACGGGCTGGGTCGGCGGCCCGTACGGCATCGGCCACCGCATCAGCATCAAGTACACGCGCGCGCTGCTCGACGCCGCACTCGACGGCTCGCTGCTCGGCGTCGAGTACGTGACCGACCCGGTGTTCGGCTTCCGCGTGCCGAAGACCTGCCCCGGCGTGCCGGACTCGATCCTGCGCCCCGCCGAGTCGTGGCAGGACAAGGCGCTCTACCAGAACCGCTACAAGCAACTCGCGGCGCGCTTCGTCGAGAACTTCAAGAAGTTCCAGGACGGCTGCCCGGCCGAGATCGCCGCGGCGGGGCCGAAGGTCTAGCGGGCCCCGTCACGCCCCGAGCCGCGCCCGCTTCTGCCGCACCGCGCGCAGACACCGGTCGCAGAACTCCACCGACTTCAGGTCGATGCCCTCGACGTAGGTCGAGCTCGTCATCACGCAGGTGTCGCGGTGGCAGTGCACGAGCCCGAACGTGTGGCCGAGTTCGTGCACGGCCTCCTTGACCAGCCGCTCGAACAGCAGCGCGCCGTCCGCCGGCAGGCCGTAGAGCTCGTTGTCGAGCAAAAACGAGGACACCAGCGCGGCGCGCCCGTCGAGCTCGGCCTCGCCGAACACGAACGTCAGCACCGGCACGTAGAGGTCGACGCCGGTCAGGCCGAGGATGCGCGTCGCGGCCTTCGGCGCGTGCGCGAGCAGCTGCGCCAGCAGCGAGCGCGAGTTGTACTGGCCGCGCACGCCGTCGTAGGCGACCTCGACGTCGATCGGCGTCGCCGCCACCTCGACCGGCATGCCGAACACGGTGGCCAGCCGCCGGCCGAGCGGCTCGACGAGGCCGCCGACGGGCCCGCTGAGGATCGGCACGAGCTGCAGCACCGGCATCGGGCGGGATCCTCCGGGCCTACTTCTGCGCGAGGCCGTACTTCCTGATCTTGTTGTAGACGGTCACGCGGTCGACCTCGAGCAGCTCGGCCGCGCGCGTGATGTTCCAGCCCGTGCGCTCGAGCACCGCCAGCACGTGGCGCTTCTCGACCTCGGCCAGCGAGTCGCCGCACGGCGCCGCGGCCGGCGCGGCGCGGCGCAGCGGCAGGTCCCCGGCGCAGATGCGCGGCGGCGACGCGACGACCATCGCGCGTTCGATCGCGTTGGACAGCTCGCGCACGTTGCCCGGCCAGCTCCACGCCTGCAGCTGCTCCATCGCCTCGTCGGTGACGCCCTCGACGGGCTTGCCCATGCGCTCGGCGAACTGCTCGACGAAGTGGCGGACCAGCAGCGGGATGTCCGTGCGGCGGTCGCGCAGCGGCGGCACGTCGATCGGGAACACGTCGATGCGGTAGTAGAAGTCCTCGCGGAAGCGCCCCTCGGCGACCGCGCGCCCGAGGTCCTCGTTGGTCGCGCAGATGGGGCGGTAGTCCGACTTGATCGGCCGCGCGCCGCCGACGCGCGTGAACTCGCGCGTCTCGAGCGTGCGCAGCAGGTCGACCTGCATCCTGAGCGGGATCGAACCCACCTCGTCGAGGAACAGCGTGCCGCCGTCGGCCATCTCGATGCGGCCCTTGCGCCGCTGGCGCGCGCCGGTGAAGGCGCCCCTCTCGTGGCCGAACAGCTCGCTCTCGAGCAGGTCCTCGGGCAGGCTGCCGCAGTTGACCGGGATGATCGGGAAGTAGCGCCGCGAGCTCTGCGCGTGGATCGCGCGCGCGATCAGCTCCTTGCCGGTGCCGCTCTCGCCGCGGATCAGCACCGTGGCCTCGGTCCGGGCGACGTCGGCGACCAGCGCCAGCACCTTCCGGATCGCCGGGCTCTCGCCGACGATCGCGCCATCGGCGGCCTCGGTCAGCTCGTCGATCGTCGCGCGCAGCTGCTGGTTGGCCTCGCCGAGCCGCCGCCGCTCGATCGCCCTCTGCACCAGGTGGCTCAGCTCGTCGGGGTCGATCGGCTTGGTCACGTAGTCGAACGCGCCCTGCTTGAGCGCCTGCACGGCGGTCTCCACCGACGCGAACGCGGTCAGCATGATCACCGCCATCTGCGGGTCGATGCGGTGCACGCGGTCCTGCAGCTCGATGCCGTCCATGCCCGGCATCTTGATGTCGAACACGCCGACGTCGAACTTGCGCTGCTCGAGCGCCTGCAGCGCCGCCGCCGCGCTGTCGACGGCGCGCACGTCGTAGCCGTCCTTCTTGAACCAGCTCGTCAGCGAGTCGCGCACCGAGAACTCGTCGTCGACGACCAGGATGCTCGCGGTCCGTTGCTCCATGTCTCATCCTCCTTCCGCGGCGGCCGGTGGCCGGCGCGGCAGGCGCAGGTGGAAGGTGGTGCCCTGCCCCGCCGTCGACTCGACGTCGATGCTGCCGCCGTGGCGCCGCACGATGCCGTAGACGACGGCGAGCCCGAGCCCGACGCCGCTCTCCTCGTGTTTGGTCGAGAAGAACGGCTCGAAGATCTGCGGCAGCACGTCGGGCGGGATGCCGACGCCGGTGTCGGCGACGTCGATCTGCAGCCAGTCGGCGGTGCCGGTGGTCCGCACGGTGAGTTCGCCGCCGTCCTGCCCGGGCACGTCCATCGCCTCGACGGCGTTGACGAGCAGCGCGAGCAGCGCCTGCTCCAGCTGGGCGGCGTCGCCGACCAGGCGGCCGTCGTCCGCGCCGCGTTCGACGCGGGCCTGGATGCCGCGGATCTCGAGGTGGTGCCGCACCAGCAGCAGCGCGCGGTCGACGACCTCGTGCACGTCGAGCGGCGCCATGTCGGCGCCGCGCTGCCGCGCGAACAGCAGCAGGTTCTTGACGATGTCGCCGCAGCGCGCGCACTCCTTCTGGATCACGCCGAGGTAGCGTTCGAGTTCCGGGCGCGCGGCCGGATCGACCGGCTGCTCGCGCAGTTCGCGCTCGACGAGCCGCGCGTAGGTCAGGATCCCGCCGAGCGGGTTGTTCAGTTCGTGCGCGACGGTCGCCGACAGCTTGCCGAGCGAGGCCATCTTCTCCATGTGCAGCACCTGCCGCTGCGCCCGCCGCACCTCCTCGGTCTTCTCGACGACCTTGGTCTCGAGCGTGTGCGACCACCGCTGCAGTTCGGCCCGCGCCGCGGCGAGGTCCTCGGCCATGCGGTTGAACGCCGCGCCGAGGCTCGCGAGTTCGTGCCGGCCGCGCACCTCGATGCGCGTCGTGAGGTCGCCCGCGGCGATGCGCTGCGTGCCCTCGCGCAACAGACCGACGGGCTTCTGCACGAGCCGCCGCACGAAGCCGGCCACGACCAAGGCGATCACCAGCAGCAGCACCGTGGTCGCGAAGACGAGCTGCCGCTGCGCCGAGGCGACCGTCGCCTCGACCGGCGCCCCCGACATCTCGACGTCGAGCACGCCGAGCACGGGCTGTTCGGCGACGGGTGGGTGGCAGCCTTCACCGCCGCACGCCGGCTCGTTGGCGATCACCGTCAGGTGGCGCAGCGCCCCGCTGCCGCGCTGCGGCAGCCGGACCTCCTCGAGGTGCGCTCGCGACATCGGCGCGCCGCTCGCATGGCAGCTCAGGCAGGGTTCGACCTCGATGCCGATCTGGGTGCCGATCTCGGGCCGGTGCGCGGACATCACGATCCCGCCCTTCTTGTCGAAGATGCGGATCGCCGCCACGTCGGGAGCCTCGGCGAGGCGCACGATCGACGCCTGCACGTCGTCGAGGCGGTTCAGCAGCATGCCGTCGTGCGTGGCCTTCTGGATCAGCCTGCTCGAGCGCTTCACCTCCTCGCGCACGAGCTGCATGAAGTGGTCGCGCGTCGAGTCGAGGCTCAGCAGCGCGTAGACGGCCAGCACCGCGCCGACGGTGCCGAACAGCGGCGCCAGCAGGCGGAAGCCGAGCGAATGGACGTAGGTTCCGCGCCAGGTGCTCATGGTCGCTGCGGAGTTCACGCTCCGGGGCGGCGGCCATCCCGGACGAGCGGCGAGGATAGAGCAGCGGCGTTGAAGACCTAAGCGGACCGTTGAGCAATTCCACGGGAACTTGGGCGGGCCGGGCCGGGGCCGGAACCCACCCCGACCGCCAGAAGCCCCGGTCCCGCGGGCGCATCCGCGCCGCCAGCCGGTACCGGCGCGGCCGCGGCCCGGTCCTTGCGAAGAGGGCCGGCGCATGAACCAGAACCCATCGAGGTGGCCCATGAACAACGCGCCTGGTCGATTCGTGATCTGGCTCCGGGTCGGAGCCGTCTTTGCCCTGCTCGTCGTGCTGCTGCCGCTGTTCACGGCGGTCGCCTTCGTCGGCCGCTTCGTGCTGCTCGCGGTCGCCATCGCGCTGCTGGTGGGCGGCGCCGTGCTGTTCGCGCTGAGCTCGCGCTTCCGCGAGTGGCTGACCGTGTTCGGCGGAACCGACCTCGACTACAAGGGCCTGCGCCTCGCGGCCGACGTCGCCCTGTCGCCGGCCCATGCCTGGACGCGGCAGGGCCGGGGCGAACTGGTGGTCGGCAGCGACGACCTCGTCGCGACCGCGCTCGGCCCGATCTCGAGCGTCGAGCTGCCCGAACCGGGCCGACGGTTCCGGCAGGGTGAGCCGCTCGCGCTGCTGCGCCGCGGCAACCGCAGCGTGACCGTGCGCGCGCCCGTCGACGGCACGGTGGTCGGACGCAACGAGGCGCTGTACGAGCACCCCGAGCTCGTCAACGACGAGCCCTACGCGGACGGCTGGATGGTGCGCATGCGCGGCGACGGCGGCACGGCCGACGCGGGCCGCATGCAGCTCGGCCGGCGCGCGCGCGCGTGGTTCCGCAACGAGGTCGACCGGCTCGTGCAGGTGCTGACCGGCCCCGGGCACCAGGTGGTGATGGCCGACGGCGGCCCGCTCGTCGGCCAGCTGCACCGCGAGATCGACGACGCAGCCTGGCAGCGCCTCTGCAGCGACTTCTTCGCCGACCGAAGAGCCCCCGCCGGCACCATGGAGGACCCGCGATGACGACCGCCCCGGGCCAGGGCCGTTCCGCCTGCGACCGCCGCGGCTTCCTGCGCGCGCTCGGCGTCTGCGGCGCCGGCCTCGCGCTGTCGCCCGCCGCTCTCGCCCAGGCCCAGGCCGAAGGCAACCCCTACGGCGTGCTCGTCGACACGACGCAGTGCGTCGGCTGCCGCACCTGCACGCGCGTCTGCGCCGAGGGCCACGGCCTGCCGGTGCCCGAGGACGTCTGCCGCGAGCGGACCACCGAGCGGCAGCTGACCGTCGTCGACGGCCGCGCGGTCGCGGATCCGCGCGTCGACACCGGCGCGGTGTTCGTGAAGCGCCAGTGCCTGCACTGCCTGCAGCCGGCCTGCGCGTCGGCGTGCCTGACGCGCGCGATGTACAAACACGATGCCGGCCCGGTCACCTGGGACAAGGGCAAGTGCATGGGCTGCCGCTACTGCATGGTCAGCTGCCCGTTCGACATGCCGAAGTTCGAGTACCACAGCGCCGCCCCCCACATCAGGAAGTGCGACCTGTGCGCCGACCGGCTGGCCGCCGGCGAGCTACCGCGCTGCGTCGCCGGCTGCGAGGCCGGCGCGCTCACGTTCGGCCGCCGGGCCGACCTGCTGCTCGAGGCGAGGAAACGCATCGCCACCGAGAAGGACGCCTACCACGCGCACATCTTCGGCGAGCGCGAAGCCGGCGGCACCTCGTGGCTCTACCTGGCCGCCGTGCCGTTCGACAAGCTCGGCTTCCCGGGCGACCTCGAGTACGTGAGCTACCCGAACCTCACGAAGGAGTTCCTCTACGGCGTGCCGGTCGTGCTGACGCTGGTGCCGCCGCTCCTGCTCGGCATCGCCAAGGCCACGCACCGCGACACGCTCCCCGCCACCGGAGGCCGCCGTGCGTGACGCCACCCGCAGCATCTCCCCCGCGCGCGCCGAACTGGCGCGCGTCTCCTCCTTCCTGCGGCAGGAGCTGCGCCCGCGCGGTCGCATCCTGACCCCGTTCAACGTGATCACGGCCACGCTGGTGCTGGCGACCGCGGTGATCCTGTTCTTCCGCTTCGCCTACGGGCTCGGCTCGGTCACGAACCTGAACCAGGACTACCCGTGGGGCCTCTGGATCGGCTTCGACGTCGTCACCGGCGTCGCGTTCGCCGGCGGCGCCTACGTGGTGGTGTTCCTCGTCCACGTGCTGAACCTCGAGCGCTACCGGCCGATCGTGCGCGTGACCGTGCTGAACGGCTTCCTCGCCTACGTGTTCTACGCCGGCGCGCTGGTGCTCGACCTGGGCCGGCCGTGGAACGTGATCAACCCGGTCATCGGCAACTCGTTCGGCGTCAGCTCGGTGCTGTTCCTCGTCGCCTGGCACTTCATGCTCTACATGCTGGCCGAGCTCATCGAGTTCTCGCCGGCGATCGCCGAGTGGCTCGGCCTCGAGCGCCTGCGGCGGTTCCTCGAGCGCATGACGCTCGGCGCGGTGATCCTCGGCATCTCGCTGTCGATCCTGCACCAGTCCGGCCTCGGCGCGCTCTTCCTGATGGCGAAGAGCAAGATCCAGCCGCTCTGGTACTCGGAGTTCATCCCGATCCAGTTCCTGGTGTCGAGCGTGTTCGCGGGGCTGTCGATGGTGATCTTCGAGGGCACGATCAGCCGCCGCGTGTTCCACCACCGCGCCAGCGCCTCGTTCCACTTCTCGCAAGAACGCATCGTGGTCGGCCTGTCGCGCATCTGTGCTGGCGCCATGTTCGTCTACCTGTTCCTGCAGGCGCTGGTGTTCCTGCACGGCCAGGACTGGCGGCACCTGACCGCCGGCTGGGGCAGCTGGTACCTGCTCGAGAACGTGGGCTTCGTCGCCGCGCCGTGCGCCCTGTTCGCGCTGGCCTGGCGCAACCGCAGCACGCCGCTCGCGCGCTGGGCCGCGGTGCTGGCGATGCTCGGCGTGATCCTGAACCGGCTCAACGTCTCCGTGATCGCCTGGCAGCCGCACGCAGCGGTGCGCTACGTGCCGACCTGGATGGAGTTCGTGGTGACGCTCGGGGTCATCTCGGCAGAGATCTGGGTGTTCCGTTGGATCGTGAACCGCATGCCGGTGCTGCGCGAGGAGCCGGCCCACGCGACCACCGTGGCTCCGGTGTCGAACGCCGAACCGACCCACCTGCGCAAGGAGGCCTGATATGTACGACCCGCTGCCTGTCGACCCGTTCATGACCAAGGCCGCCGAGTACCTGCTCGTGATCGGCTTCCTGGCGACGCTGCTGCTCGGCTGGCCCTCGCTCGCGCGCCGGCCGGCCCCGGTGGCGACGCCGCTGCCCGCGGGCAAGGGCGGCACCACGCCGTCCGGCTGGTTCGCGACCGCGCTCGAGCGCTTCTACCACCTGGGCCACGCCTGGGCCCGGCCGACCGCCGACGGCCTCGTCGAGATCGGCCTCGACGACTTCGCGCAGAAACTGATCGGCAAGCCGGACACGATCGCGCTGCCGCAGGCGGGCGCGCAGCTGGCGCAGGGCCGGCCGCTCGCGAGCCTGCGCGTCGGCGGCAAGGCCGTCGACCTGCCGGCGCCCGTCGACGGCGTGGTCGTGCACCGCAACGACGCGCTGCACGACCGGCCGGGGCTCGTCAACGGCGACCCGTACGGCGCGGGCTGGCTCGTGCGCGTGCGGCCGACCCGCTGGTCGGCGAACGCCGAGGATCTGCTGCAGAGCGACGAGGCGCAGCGCTGGATGGCCGCGAGCGAGCTGTCGCTGCAGCGACGCATGTCGCCGAGCTTCGGGATGCTGCTGCAGGACGGCGGCGTGCCGGTGTCGGGCATCGCGCGCGCGCTCGCGGGCGAGGACTGGGACCGGCTGGCGAACGAGTTCCTGCGCGGGTGAGGCAGCGGGGCGGCCGGTCCTCCCGTTGCCACCGGCGCTCCGGCCCCGCCCGCCGCCGCGAACCCGCCCCACCCGCTTGTCCGCGACCGCGCCGTCCGGTCCGATGCCCGGCCGCATGACGGCCGACTTCTACTGCGACGAGGTGCTCAGCGGGCGCACGCCCGTCGCCAGGGTGGCCGAGACCGAGCGCGTGCTCGCCTACCACCACACGCGCCCGTTCTGGCCCGTGCACGTCGTCGTGATCCCCAAGCAGCACGTGCCTTCGCTGACCGACCTCGGCACCGCCGGCGAGGACCTGCTGCACGAACTGCTCGCCGTCGTGCGGCAGGTCGCCGCCGCCGTCGAATCCGCACACGGCGCCGCGCGCGTGCTGACCAACCTGGGCCGCTACCAGGACAGCAAGCACCTGCACTTCCACGTGAACTCCGGGGAGCCGCTGCGATGACCGGCGACAGCGAACTCGGCATGGCGGCGCTGCACCGCACGGTCGAGCGCTTCGACATCCGCGGCATCCTGCTGTCGGTGCTGCCGCTGCAGCGCGGCCACATCCACGACACCTTCGTGTCGACCTGGCGCCAGGAGGGCGGCAACAAGCGCTACCTGCACCAGCGCATGAACACGAAGGTGTTCCACGACATCCCGGCGGTGATGCACAACATCGAGCTCGTCAGCAACCACCTGCGCGCGAAGGTCGACGGCGACCCGACGATGACGAGCTTCACGGGCCTCGAGCTCGTGCCGACGCGCGAGCAGCGCTCCTACCTCGTCGCGGGCACCGGGCCCTGGCGCACCTACCGTTTCGTCGAAGGCTGCACGAGCCACGACCACTGCACGAACCCGGACCACGCCTACGAGGCCGCGCGCGCGTTCGGCTGGTTCCAGGCCCAGCTCGCCGACCTCGACGCGGCGCAGCTGCGCGAGACGCTGCCGCGGTTCTTCAGCACGCCGCACCGGCTGCAGCAGTTCGACGACGCGCTGGCCGAGGACCCGGTCGGCCGCGCCGCCGCCTGCCTGCCCGAGATCCGCTTCGTCGCGGCGCGCCGCGCGATGGGGTCGGTCATCGAGGAGCTGCAGAAGCAGGGCAGCATCCCGCTGCGCACGGTGCACGGCGACACCAAGCTCAACAACGTGCTGTTCGACGACGGCACCGGCAAGGCGCGCTGCATCGTCGACCTCGACACGTGCATGCCGGGCTACTCGCTCTACGACTTCGGCGACCTCGTGCGCTTCACGGCGGCGACCAGCGGCGAGGACGAACGCGACCTCGGCAAGGTCGGGACCGACCTCGGGCTCTACAAGGCGCTCGTCGAGGGGTACCTGAGTGCGACGCGGCAGTTCCTGTCGCCGAAGGAGATCGAGCTGATGCCGTTCGCGGCGCGGCTCGTGACCTTCACGATCGGGCTCAGGTTCCTGAGCGACCACCTCGCCGGCGACGTCTACTTCAAGGTCCACCGCGAGAACCACAACCTCGACCGCGCGCGCGTGCAGTTCCGCATGGTCGAGCGCATGGAGCAGAGGGCGGCGGAGATGGCGGTGCGGTAGCGGCGGCGGGCGCGCGCGGCGGGCCCCCGCGCGCCCCGCGTCACTGCGCGCCGACAGTGAGTTCGAGGCCGTTG
>Ga0194127_10009369_pt1 | contig 10310 bp, 6 predicted proteins | sample TA2KigC100mmetaG_FD_148624 | JGI IMG/M metagenome (GOLD analysis project Ga0194127, IMG submission 148624) | Freshwater microbial communities from Lake Tanganyika, Tanzania - TA2015036 Kigoma Deep Cast 100m | ecosystem: Environmental > Aquatic > Freshwater > Lake | place: Tanzania: Lake... | reverse complement strand
AAAAGCACCTGTACCAGTACCTCGACTGGTATCGCAAGCGGCCGAAGCGGTTTTCGTCGCAGCTGACGCTGCTCAAGCTGCTGGAGTGGCTGCCACCCGTCAAGAGCGTGGAGTTCGATCGGGTCGTGGCGGCATCGGGGGTGGAGACCAGCGGTTTCTTCATCGTGTGCCCGGTGTTGCCGGACCTGGTCGCATCGATGGACGGCGAGGCGGCATTCCGGGAGCACCTGCTGATGCGGATCTACGAGTCGTGCAGGATGGCTGCGGAGCAGGGGGCCCGGATAGCGACCCTCGGGGCTTACACCTCGATCGCCGTGATCGGGCAGGAGGAGGAGCTGGGACGCAGGACGGGGATTCCGGTGACGTCGGGCAACTCGCTGACTGCGTGGATGACCGTGCGGGGTATCGAGAAGGCCGCGGCTGCGGTCGGGCTTGACCTGTCGGGTGCGCGCGTAGCGGTGGTGGGGGCATCGGGCGACATCGGCCGTTGCGTGTGCATGTGGCTGTCGAAGCGGGTGGCCGGGCTGACGCTGACGGCCCGCCGCCTGGCCCCGCTCGCCGAGTTCGGACAGGTGCTGCGGCAGAGCGGTTCCGCCGTGATCGAGGTGACGGATGACAACCCTGCGGCTGTGGGGAGCGCCGACCTGGTCGTGACGGTGGCGCTGTCCTCGGTCCCGGTGATCAGCGGGGACGACGTGAGGCCGGGGACGGTGGTCTGCGACGTGGGGTATCCCAAGAACGTGGGGCAGGAGCTCGAAGAGCGGAGGGACGTTCTGGCCTTCTCCGGGGGGTATGCGCACCTTCCGTTCGAGCTCGACTTCGGGTACGAGATGAAGCTTCCCCGGGCGGACGTGCTCTACGGGTGTTTCACCGAGGCCATCGTTCTGAGTCTCGAGAGGCGGTACGAGTACTTCTCCAAGGGCCGAGGGGAGATCTCGCTGGAGAAGATGGAGGAGATCGGGCAGGCAGCGCAGAAGCACGGGATCGATGTGGCGCCGCTTTACTGCGGCAAGCGGCTCCTGACGACCGATGATTTCGAGCAGGTCGCTCAGGCCCGACGCACGCGGAAGCGGAACGGAAGCGGGGGGGCGGGACGCCTGAGCAACTGAGTTGCGGGTGTCGCCTCTCCCCGGGTGATGGAGCTTGGCCATGGAAGAGAAGATGAGGGCGTGCGATGCGCTCGTTCGGGTGCTCGTGGGGGAGGGGGTCGACGTCGTCTTCGGCATCCCCGGTGCCCACATCCTGCCGTTCTTCGATGCTCTCGGCAGGTCATCCCGGATTCGGGTGGTGCTGACCCGGCACGAGGCCAACGCTGCGTACATGGCGCGGATGTATGCCCGGGCGACGGGGAAGCCCGGCGTGTGTGCAGGGACTTCGGGGCCCGGATCGGTGAACTTCGTTCCGGGGATTGCCGAGGCCTTCGTGGAGCAACTGCCCGTGATCCTCATCACGGGGCAGGTGGCGACCGGCATCATCGGGATGAACGCGGACCAGGAGGGGACTGGCGAGCCCGGAACGCCGGACCAGGTGGCGCTCTACCGCAGCATGACCCGTGCGAGCTCTCTCGTGGTGCGTGCCGACGCCGTTGTGCGCAAGGCCCGCGAGGCGTTCCGCCTGGCGCTCGGCGAGCCCTGCGCGCCGGTGCACCTGTGCATCCCTTCGGACATCCAGTGCCAGGAGGTCGTGTACGAGGCGATGGAGCCGTCCGGATACCGGGTCACCTCGTTCGACCTCGTGGACCAGGACCGGGTGGAGGCGGCAGCGGAGCGGCTCTCCCGCGCACGACGTCCAGCGTTGATCATCGGGCATCGTGCGGTCTTCCCCAATGCGTCATCGGAGCTCGAGGGGCTGGTGGAGCAGTGCGGGATTCCGTTCGCTGCCACGGTGGTGGCCAAGGGGCTGGTCTCGGAGCGGCACCCGATGAGCCTTGGAGTGCTCCACCTTTTCGGCCACCGGCTTCCGGAGCGGTATCTGCGCGAGGCGGATTGCGTAGTCGCTGTCGGAGAGAGCTTCCAGGAGAACGCGTGCAACTACTACGAGCGGGAGCTGATCCCTGCGGAGGGGGTCATCCATGTCGACTCGTGCCACGAGCAGATCGGCAAGATCTACCCCGTTGCGCTGGCGGTGCCGGGGAGCATCCGGAGCACGCTGAGGGCGTTGACCCAGGCTTTGTCGCGGCGAGGGTATCGGTCGCCGGTCGCCCCTGAGGAGATCGCACGGCTCAAGAGCGGGACCCAGCACTTCTCGGAGCCCGACGCTGGATCGGATGCGGTGCCGATCAAGCCGCAGCGTTTCCTCGCAGAGCTGGCCAGGGCACTCCCGGAGGGGGGGGCGGTGGCTGCCGACATCGGCATGAACTTCTTCTGGACGTTGCGCTACTTCGAAGCAGCGCAAGGGAGCTATTTCGGAACGTGGGCTTTCCAGCCCATGGGAGTGGCTGCCGGCGGGGCGGTGGGGCTGAGCCTTGCTCGGCCGGGCAAGCCGGTGGTCTGCATCTGCGGCGACGGGGCCATGCAGATGAACGGCATGGAGCTGATGACCGCGGTGCAGTACTCCCTTCCCGTGACGTGGGCGGTCTTCGACGATTCCAGGCTGAACATGGTCTACCTGGCCCAGGGATTGAGCTACTCGGAAAGGTACGTGGCATCGGAGATCAGGAACCCGGACTTTGCCGCATGGGGACGCGCTGCGGGGGCGCTCGGCATCCGGGTGGAGCGGCCTGAGCAGATTGCTCCGGCGCTGGCCGAGGCGCTGGGATGCGGCGGCCCCTGCATCCTGGACGTGGCGATCGATCCCGACGAGCTTCCCCCCCTGAAGCCCCGCTCGCTGCTGATGGCCCGGAGGACGGGGCTGGACATATGCGACTCGAAGATCGCGTCAAAAGCCTTTCGCAAGGTGCTCGATGAGAGGTAGTGTGTGATTGCAGCGGGTGGAGGGTTGATGCAGGTCGGGAAGTCGATCGGTCCCTACCGGCTCGTGGACGAGGTGGGGCGCGGGATGGGGACGGTTTTCCGGGCGGAGAGGCCCGGCAGCGAAGGGGTCTCGACCGTCGCGCTCAAGATCTTCGGCTCCCAGGGACGTCTGGGCCGCGGCAGCGGGCTGATCCTCTGGCACCGGGAGCTGGAAGCGCTCTGTGCGCTGCAGCATCCCAACGTGGTGCGGCTGGTGGACTTCGGGGAGGACGAGGGTTCCCTGTACCTGGCGACCGAGTTCGTTGAGGGGACTACGCTGGCCGAGCATCGCCGCACCGTGCGGCCCGGGCTGGCCGAGCTGCTGGAGCTGGTGCGGCAGGTGGCCTCCGGGCTGGCCCACGCGCACGGCCAGGGCGTCCTTCACCTGGACCTCAAGCCGGACAACATCCTGGTTGCCGGGTGTCCGCCCGTGGCCCGTATCGTGGATTTTGGCCTGGCCCGCTTCTCCGCTGAGCTGCGGTCGGGCAGGACGGTGCTGGGGGGCACCTTCCGCTACATGGCGCCCGAGCTGCTGCGGGAAGGGAGGCAGACCGCGGGGCCGCGCTCCGACCTCTACTCGCTCGGCGTCGTGCTGTTCGAGGCACTGACCGGCTGCGCGCCGTACGACTCGGTGGACCCGGCCGACCTGGTCCGGTGCAAGCTGACCGGTGCCGTACGACCGCTGGCGCAGCTTCTTCCAGGGGTCCCGCCCCCTGTTGACGGGCTCGCGGCCAGGCTGCTTGCGGTGGAGCCTTCCGATCGCCCGGCCAACGCCGAGACGGTGGCCGAGGAGCTCCAGGCATGCCTCGATCTCCTGGCAAGCGAGGGGGGGGCCGGGGCATTGCTGGAACACCATGTCCGAAGGCCCCGGAAGTCGCCTCTGGAGGCGCGTTTCGTAGGCCGCTCCAGCGAGCTGAGGGCTCTGCGCGCGACGTTCGACGCGTGCCAGCGCGGCAAGGGGCAGATCGCGCTCGTCACGGGCGAGCAGGGGATCGGGAAGAGCCGGCTGGCGAGCGAGTTCGGGCAGGCGGTGATGGCCTCCGGCGGGCTGTTCCTGTGCGGCCGTGGCACGTTGATGACCCGAAGCACCCCCTACTACCCGCTCCTCGCCGCGGCCTCGGAATACCTGGCCACGTCGGGCGCGGTCGGCGAGGCACCGGCTGCCGGCGCCACCGAGGCCGTCCGGGAGAAGCTGGTGCGCCTGGTCGACCACCTGCTCGGCGCGGGCGAGGGCGGGGCGCTCGAGCTCGAGGTGGACCGAGGGCGGGAGCGCTTCTTCAACCTGCTCATGGCGAGCCTGGTCGGACTGGCCCCTCCGGGTACGCCGCTGGTGCTGGCCCTTGACGACTTCCACTGGGCCGACCCGGCGTCCATCGAGTTCGTCGAGCGGCTGGCCCAGCGGGTGGAGAGGGTGCCCATCCTCGTCGTGTGCCTCTACCGAAAGGAGCTGGTGGACCGTCTCAGCCGACTGGGGCGGATGGCCGCGGGGCTCGAAGGGGCCGTTTCCCTGCTCGAGCTGCCGCCGCTCACCGCGGACGAGGTCTCGGACCTGGTGCTGGATTGTGCAGGGTTCAGCCCGGAGGCCGAGTCCGGGCTCCAGGGATACATCGGGAGACACGGGCGGGGGAATCCGCTGGACACCATGTCGGTGGCGTTTCGGCTCCTGGCGCGGGAAGTGGTCACCATGGCAGAAGGCCGGGTGGCCGTGGATTCCGAGCGGCTGGCCAGGGACGAGGTAGTTCCCGCAAGCGGTGAGGACGCCAAGTCGGCACCGGCCGCAAGCGTGCTCGACAGTCTCGATGGTCCGACTCGGGGAGTGGTCGGCTGGGCGTCGGTCATCGGCGACCGCTTCCTCCCGGAGACATTGGCAGCGATCGCATCGCTGTCCGTGGAAGAGACCCGGCGGCTGCTCGACAGGGCCTGCTCGACAGGCGTCCTGCGCTCCACGGGGGGAGGGCAGTTCGGCTTCTCGCACGATGCGTTCCGGGAGAGCGTGTACGGCCTGCTGGAGGCCGAGGAGCGCAAGGAGCGGCACCAGCGCGTGGGGGAGGTGCTCGAACAGGCCGGGGAAGGTCAGGACCCCATCCGGATTCCAACGCTGGCGGAGCACTTCTCGCGGGGAAAGGACCTGGACAAGGCCCTCTACTACAGCACGGCCGCCGGCGAATCCTCGTGCCGGACCCACGCACACGATTCCGCCCGGCGCTATCTCAAGGCTTCGCTGCTGATGCTGCGGGCCAAGGGGGGCGCTTCCGGTGAGAACGCCTCGGTGGAGCTGCGGGTTCGGCAGGCCCTGGGGGATACGTACGCGGCCACCGGCGAGCACGAATTCGCAGAGCGGGAATACGAGCGGGCCCTCGAGCTGGCCCCGGACGACATGGCCAGGGCGGACCTCATCGGGAGGAAGGCCTCGGTCTTCCTCAAGCGGGGAGAGCTCGAGACCGCAGTGTCCGGGATGGAGACCGCGCTGGAGCTGCTGGGCGTGAAGATGCCCCGGGGCCGCGTGCCCCTGCTGGCAAGCATGGCCTGGAACGCGGCGTTGGTCCTGCTGGGCGAGCTGGTCCGGAGGCGCAGGCACGCCGGGGGCTCTGAGCCGGTCGATCCGGCGGACCGCCTGCGGATCGCGCTGATGAACAAGCTCTCGCTGCTGCTGTTCTTCTTCTCGATGGAGAAGTCGCTGGCAACCCACGTCCTTGCGCTGAGGTGCTCGCGGTGGATGCCGCCCTGTGCCGAGAGCATCGAGACGCTCACTCTCCACGGGCCGGTCATCTGCTCAGTTCCGGCCCCGAGGCGGGCATTGCAGTCCGCGTACGAGGCCGTGGACATGGGGAAGGAGCTGGGGCAGCCCGGGCCTCTCATGGTGGCGCTGTTCTATGCCGGAGTGACGAACCACTTCCTGGGCCGGTGGTGTCCTTTCGGCAAGCGTGTTTGACCCCGTGTGAGCCACCGATCATGCTCGTGGGCCGTGAGCAACTGACAAGGAGGACGGCTCATGAAGACGGGACGGAAAGAAGGGTTGCCAACTGAAGTGAGGGAGTTGGTGGAGCGGATCGAGGAATGGCGGCGTACGCGTGCGAAACGGACGGTCATGCCGGAGGAGTTGTGGGAGGCGGCGACGCAGGCTGGCAGGAAGTACCGGGTGTACCGGGTGGCCCGTGCGCTGCACGTGAACTACGAGTCGCTGAAGAGCCGGGTACTGCGGGGGACGGGGATTGGGGCCAGTGCGGGGACCGGGGTTTCTGCGGGCTTCGTGGAGTTGCGGGCTGCGGGGCCGTCGGTGGCGGCAGCGACGCGGCCGTGGGTCACGGAACTGGAGTTGACGGATGGTGCGGGGCGGACGCTGCGGCTGAGGCTTGACGGTGTCGGCGCCGGTGAAGTGGTCGGTCTGGCGGAGCGGCTGTGGCGGGGGATGCCATGATCCAGGTGACGCCGCAGATGCGGGTGCTGGTGGCGGTGGAGCCGGTGGACTTCCGGCGGGGGATCGACGGACTGGCGGCGCAGTGCCGGCAGGCGCTGAAGGCAGACCCCTTCTCCGGAGCGCTGTTCGTGTTCCGGAACCGGAGCGGGACGGCGATAAAGGCGTTGGTGTATGACGGCCAGGGTTTCTGGCTTTGCCACAAGCGGTTGTCCATCGGGCGTTTTCGCTGGTGGCCCCGGCGGGGTGAGGAGGCGGCTGCGGCATTGCATGCGCACGAGTTGCAGGTGCTGCTGAGTGCGGGGGACCCGACGGCGACCGGTGCAGCGCCGATGTGGAGGCGATTGGCGGCAGCGGGATAGTTTTTTCCGGACGGATGAAAAAAGAGCTTGCGTTCCATGTCGGCCCCTGGTAAGCAGGGGGACATGGAAGCGGTGCTTACATACCGCGGCCGTTGCGTGACGGTCGCCGACATCGAGGGGATCCGGGAGCTTGTTGCGGCCCACCCGGACGTCAGCCGACGGGCGTTGTCGCAGAAGCTGGCCCGGGCGTGGGGGTGGTCGCAGGCCAACGGGCATCCGTGCGACATGGTCTGCCGGTCGCTGATGCTGGCCCTGCATCGGGCCGGCCATATCGAGTTGCCGGCAGTGCGCTACACGCCGCCCAACCCCCTGGCGAAGCGGGAGCGGCCGGCTCCGGTGGAGGTGGATGCGACGCCGATGTGCACGGACCTGGCGGGCCTGGGGCCGCTTGAGTTCCGGCAGGTGCGGCGGACATCGGAGGAGCGGCTGTTCAACGGCCTCATCGAGACGCACCACTACCTGGGCTATGTGCAGCCCGTAGGGGAACACCTGAAGTACATCGTGTGGATGGGGGACCGGCCGGTGGCGTGCTTCGCCTGGTCGTCTGCGCCCCGGCACCTGGGGCCTCGTGACCGGTACATCGGCTGGTCGGCAGCGGCCCGGCGGCGGAATGTCCGGCTCGTAGCCTACAACACGCGCTTTCTCGTGCTGCCGTGGATTCGTGTGCCACACCTGGCATCGCACCTGCTGGGGCGCATGGTGCGGATGCTGTCGGGCGACTGGGAACGGCTGTACGGGCATCCCATCCACTTCGCCGAGACCTTCGTGGAACCGGAGCGGTTCAAGGGGACCTGCTACCGGGCCGCGAACTGGGTGTACCTGGGTCAGACGACCGGCCGGGGCAAGGACGACCAGACGCACCGTCCGAACCGGCCGCTCAAGGACGTCCTGGGGTACCCGTTGACGAGGAGATTCAGGGACCTCTTGTCGGAGCAGGCGCCATGAAGAAGATCAAGAGGAAGAAAGGCGCCTCGAAGTCAGCGCCGGCGCAGGAACCGCGTCGGCTGGATGTGGACCTGAAGGAGTTGAAGGACATCATCGAGGCAACTGCGAGCTCCCCGCTGGGAGCGAAGCAACGAGAGAAGCTGACGGCAGCCGTGGAGACGCTGGCCTTCCTGACCCAGGAATTGGAGGCCAAGGGCGCGTCCATCCAGCGCCTGCGCAAGATGATCTTCGGGGCGACCACGGAGAAGCTCAGCAACGTCTTCCCCGATGCGGCCGACGCTGCGGATGGGACCCCGCCGTCCGCCGAGGCGGGAAGCGTCGAGCCGACCGCGGACGGAGCACCCGGCGATGCAGATGTCAACGGTCAGGGGACGGCTGCAAAGCCGAAGGCCAAGGGACACGGCCGCAACGGGGCTGCTGCGTACACCGGCGCTCAGAAGGTCAAGATCCCGCACGAGTCGCTAAGGCCGGGTGACCCGTGCCCGGAGGCGGAATGCGACGGCAAGGTGTATCCCCTGGCCGAGCCGCAGGTTCTCGTGCGGGTACGGGGGATAGCGCCGCTCAAGGCCACCGTCTACGAGCTCGACCGCCTCCGCTGCAACCTGTGCGGCGAGGTCTTCTCCGCCGCGGCCCCCCCGGGAGTCGGCGACGCCAAGTACGACGAGACGGCGGCCGCCATGATCGGCCTGCTCAAGTACGGCTCCGGAGTCCCCTTCAACCGTCTCGAACGGCTGCAGAAGGCCATGGGGATCCCGCTGCCGGCCTCCACGCAGTGGGAGGTGGTCGCACGGGCCGCCGAGCAGCTCATCCCCGCCTACCGGGAGCTCATCCGCCAGGCCGCACAGGGGGATCTCCTGCACAACGACGACACCACCGCCCGGATCCTCGAGATGATGGGCGAGGCCCGCACCGATGCTCCCTCGGACGAGGACTCACCGGACCGCACCGGGCTCTTCACCACGGGAATCGTCTCCGTCCTGGACGGCCAGCGCATCGCACTCTTCTTGACCGGCCGAAAACACGCAGGGGAGAACCTGGCCGACGTGCTCGCCCAGAGGGCTGCCGAACTGGCCCCGCCCATCCAGATGTGCGATGCCCTCTCCCGGAATACCTCCGGCGACTTCAAGACCATCGTCGCCCACTGCAATGCCCATGCACGCCGCAACTTCGTCGAGGTCGCCGACTACTTCCCCGAAGAGTGTCGCCATGTCCTCGACATCCTTGGCAACGTCTACCACAACGATGCCGTCGCCCGGGAGCAGGGCATGACTCCCCAGGACCGCCTCGCCTTCCACCAGGCTTGCAGCGCTCCCCTCATGGACGACCTCAAACGCTGGCTCGATGCCCAGTTTGCCGAGCACAGGGTCGAGCCCAACTCCGGTCTTGGCAATGCCATCAAGTACATGCGCAAGCACTGGGACAAGCTTGCCCTCTTCCTGCAACGGCCCGGAGTCCCGCTCGACAACACCATCGTCGAGCGCAGCCTCAAGAAGGTCATCCTCCACCGCAAGAACGCCCTCTTCTTCAAGACGAAGAACGGCGCCACCGTCGGCGACCTCTACATGAGCCTCATCCACACCGCCGAGCTCCTCGCCGTCAACCCCTTCGACTATCTCGTCGAACTTCAGCGACACGCCCCCGACGTCGCCGCCCACGCCGACCGCTGGATGCCGTGGAACTACACCGAGACCCTGGCCAGTCTCCAGTCCGGCTCAGCCGCTCCGCCGTAACCGGCCTCTGCCGGATCAACTTTCTTGGGTCTACGCACGCTTACCGGAAGGACACGGCCGGTGGGAGGAGGCGACGTCGTTTCTGCGCCAGGCGATGGCGTTGTTTGGCAGGACGGGGGACATATGGACCCTCGTTCTTGCGCACGAGAACCTTGGGTTCACCTTGTACAAGCAGGGGAAGCTTGGGCTTGCCCTGGCCCAGTTCAACCGGGGCCTCGAGTTGAGCGCGGACGTCGGAGACCAGCGAGGGGAAACAGTCGGCCATGCGTTCCTGGCGCGCGTCCATGCCATGCAGGGCGATCTGAACCGGGCCCGGCGCCACATCGCTGCCGCTACGACCAAGGTCCACGCACTGAGAGACAACTCGTTGCGCTGCGGTGTGCGGTTCAGCGCTGCCGTGGTCCACCTCGCTGCAGGGCTGCGCGACGAGGCCATCGCTTGCCTGGAAGAATGCTGCACGCTGGTCCGGGAGAACCATCTCCTCCAGGAATACGTGGCCTCGTGCGAGTACACGCTGGCGGAAACGCTGCTCGGGACCTCCGAGCAGTTCCGGGCGCTGTCGCCTGCCGACCGTGAGCTTGCCGTCGGCCGGGCCAGGAAGCTGCTGCCGCTGGCGGACAGGCTGGTGCGGCGCTTCCCCGCCCATGCAGGGCCGGTCCTTCGGGTCAAAGGCCTGCTGGCGCTGCGGCAGGGAAGGAAATCCCGCGCCCGCGCCCTGCTTCGCCGATCGATCGAGAGGCTCAAGGCGATGAACATGCGCCACGAGTTGGTCAAGGCTTACCAGGTGCTGGCCGAAGCCGCCGGGCCCGAGCGGCTGGAGCAGGTCGGTGCCGAGACCATGGCTCACCGGCTGGCCCTGGAGGTTGGGTGCTCGGGGGACAGCCTCGGGGGGAGGATCGGCGCATTC
>Ga0194127_10009362_pt1 | contig 10316 bp, 9 predicted proteins | sample TA2KigC100mmetaG_FD_148624 | JGI IMG/M metagenome (GOLD analysis project Ga0194127, IMG submission 148624) | Freshwater microbial communities from Lake Tanganyika, Tanzania - TA2015036 Kigoma Deep Cast 100m | ecosystem: Environmental > Aquatic > Freshwater > Lake | place: Tanzania: Lake... | reverse complement strand
GAACCCATTTGCGCAGCGTCTCCGCCGTGCAACCGATCTTCGCCGCGATCGAGCCGATCGCCTCCCACTCCGAGCCGTACTTGCTCTTGTGCTCGAAGACCAGCCGAACCGATCGCTCCCGGACCTCAGGTGAGAACTTGCTCTTCCTTCCCATCGCTCCATCCTCTCAAGGAATGGAGCCTCCGGGAAAGCCGGGGCGATTCACTGCCCGGCTCGCCGCCGCCCGCGCCGGGCGTGGTCGAGCCGTCGGCCGGAATCGGCATCCGCGACTTCGCGCAGATCAACGACTCGATGGCCGAGCTCACGGGTGTGTCGCCGACCAGCGCGACCGTGCGCGCGACTTACCTCGAGCTCCAGCAGGCGCTGCCGAGCGACAGCGACGTCGAGGCGTTCGTCTCGGCGCACCAGGTCGGAATCTCGAGGCTCGCGCTCGACTACTGCGACGCGCTGATCGAGAACGCCAGCCTGCGCAGCAATTTCTTCGGCGCGGGCTTCGACTGGACGCTCCCCGCCACGAGCGCCTTCTCGACAGCAACGCAGCGCGACCAGGTGATCGATCCGATCACGACGCGAATGCTCGGGACGTCGCTCGCCAACCAGCCGACCGCCGCCGAGGCGCAGCCGCTGCTCGGCACGCTGATCGACCAGCTCGTCGCCGGTTGCACGGCTGCGTCGTGCCCGGCCAGCCATACCCGAAACGTCGCGAAGGGCGTCTGCGCGGCGGTGCTGTCGAGCGCCGCGGTGCAGCTGCACTAGCGCGTAAGAGGTGAGTGAGATGAGACGAAGGAGCACCCATCCCGCGGACGCGCCGCTGCGGCTCGAAGGCCATCGGCGTCCGCTCACGCGCCGCGACTTCCTGGCCCGCGGGCTGATCTCGGGTGCGGGACTGGTCATGGCGCCGACGTTCCTGTCGCTGCTGCGCGCGTCGACCGCGCGCGCGCAGACCGCGGGCTGCACGCTTCGCGCCGGCGCGGGGCTGACTCCGTTCCTGTGTCTCGATCTCGCGGGCGGCGCGAGCATCGCCGGCTCGAACGTGCTGGTCGGCGGTCCGGGCGGGCAGCTCGACCTGCTCACCGCCGAGGGCTACGCGAAGCTCGGCCTGCCGTCGGACCTGACGCCGGGAAATCCCGGCCAGGTGAACACCGAGCTCGGCATCGCCTTCCACTCCGACAGCGCGTTCCTGCGCGGGATCGTGTCGAAGACCTCGGCCGCCACGCGCGCGAACGTGAACGGCTCGATCTTCTGCGCGCGCTCGGACAACGACACCGACAACAACCCGCACAACCCCATGTATGGCATCAACCGCGCCGGTGCCGACGGCGAGCTCGTGACGCTGATCGGCTCGGTGAGCTCCGTCTCGGGTGGGAACTCGGAAGCGCCGATGTCGATGATCGACCCGACCGTGCGACCGACCAAGGTCGACTCGGCGCGCGACGCGACGGGCCTGATCGACACCGGAAATCTGGTCTCGCTGCTGAACCAGACCCAAGCCGGGCAGGTGGCGCGCGCCGCCGAGGAGATCAGCGCGATCAAGCTCGCGCACGAGAGCGAAGACCCCGCGCTCGAGTCGCGCATCCTGTGCAACTACACCCAGACCACCGACCTGATCTCGCGCTACGGAAACCCGGACCTGGTGAACCCGCTCGCGGACGCCGACATCGCCACCGGCGCGAACCCGATCTTCACGGCGGCCGAGCTGAACCAGAGCCGCTTCGCGAAGACCGCGGCGGTGATGAAGCTCGTGGTCGAGGGCTACGCGGGCGCGGGCACCATCGAGCAGGGCGGCTACGACTACCACGACAGCACGCGCGCCACCGGCGAGGTCCGCGACTTCCTTGCCGGCCAGATGATGGGCGCGGCGCTCGAGTTCGCCGCGCGCCGAGCGGCGCCGCTCATGCTCTACGTGCTCTCCGACGGGTCTCTCTCCAGCGACGGCGTTCTCGACAACTCCGCCGACGGGCGCGGCAAGGGTATCTGGAAGGGCGACAACTCCGACACCGCCGCGAGCCTGGTGCTGGTCTACAGCCCGACCGGGCGCCCCGCGCTCGCGCGCCCGGGCGCGCACCAGATCGGCTACTTCCGGCCCTCGGCGTCGGTCGAGACCGCGTCGACCGCGGTCGCGAACAACGTCGCGCTTCTGGCCGAGGCGATCGTGCTGAACTATCTGGCGCTGCACGACCGGGTGGGGAGCTTCTCGTCCGTGCTACCGACGCACGGGCTCGGCTCCGGCGCTTCCTTCGACGCCCTGATCGCGTTCGAGCCGATCGCCTAGTGACTCGATCAGCGCGGCGGTGAATCGCGCGCGCCCGGAATCGCTCGGGTGCACGCCGTCCAGGAAGTCCTCCGGCCGGTAGACCACCTGTGGGTCGGGTTCGAGCAGCTCGAAGCCCGCCTCCGCCGAGAGCTCGCGCAGGAACTGACGGTAGCGATCGATGCGTGCGCCAACGCTCTGCGTCTGCGGTGTGGCGAGCACGGGCGCGTCGATCACCAGCAGCCGCGCGCCCGACTCGCGAAGCCTGCGGGAAAGGTACGCGAGCGCGCGCGTGTTCGCGTTGGGGTAGCTGTCCGGGACCGGCTCGCGAATCCAGTTCAGCCACGAGTCACTGCCCGGACCGTACTCGCCCTGTCGCGCGTCGATCGGCCCGCCGCCGTGCTGGTCCCACTGGCCAAGCCCAAGGCGCACCCGCGCGGCGTTGCGAAGCGCGCGCCCGTGTCTCAGCACGACGCTCAGCTCGCCGAACAGCCCCGCGACGTGGAAGCCGGGCTCGCGCAGCACGTCGCGAGCGCTGAACAGCTCGGGAACCGAGCGCAGATCGTAGACGCGGACTCGGTGGAGCTGCGGCAGGGAGCGCAGCGAGAGCGGCCCGGCCACGAAGATCGCCGCGCGCGGCTCGAGATCGGCGACCGCGTTCGCCAGCATGCCGAAGGCCAGCGCCGGTCCGCTGCCGATCGTGATCGAGGGGAAGCGCAGCCCCTGCGCCGCGAAGCGCCGCTCCAGCTCCGCAGGATCGAGCCCGCGCTCGGCCAGGCTGTTGCCGAGGATCGGCACGTTGCGCCGGCTCGGGGGAGTGGAGCGCAGCAGCGCCTCGACCCGGTACGGATCGGACACGCGCACCGGCATCTCGCGCGCGACCCAGGCCCAGTGCGCGGGCCAGAGCACGAGCGCGCGGTCGGCTGCGACGAGGCCCGCGAGAAGCAGCGCGATCGCGAGCAGGGCCTTGCGCGAGCGTCGCGATCGCCGACCCGCCGAGTCCGCCTTGTCCGCCGTGGTCCCCACCGCTGCCAGCGTACGCGCATCGGCGGTATCCTGCGCGACGTGCGCGCTCTCGTCGCCGCAGCTCTGGTGTTTGCCCTCGCCGCCCCGGCGAGCGGCGAGGGCCTCGTGCTGAACTTCCGCGAAGCGGAGATCGGCGCGGTGGTCGCGGCGGTCGCGCGCGCGACGGGCCGGCGCTTCGTGCACGACGCGGAGCTTCGCGGCCGGGTCACCGTCGTTCTCGAGGACGAGATCAGCGCGGACGAGGCGCTCGAGGTCCTGAACGCGACGCTGCTCATGGTCGGCTACGCCACGATTCCCGGCCCCGGCGGCGTCTGGAAGATCCTGCCGATCGAGGCGGGCAGGAGCGCCGCTCCGTGGCTCTACGGCGAGGCGTCGCGCGAGTCGTCGCGGCTCGTCACGACGCTGGTCCGGCTCGACGCGGCGAAGCCCGACGAGATCGCGGCGGTCCTCGGTCGCGAGTCGCGCGCCGCGATCGTGCTGCCGTACCCGCCCACGAACGGCCTGATCATCGCTGCGCCCGAGGATCGGCTCGCCGCGATGCTGGTGCTGGTGCGCGCGCTCGACAAGGCGTCGAAGTCGGAGCTTCGGGTCGTTCCGCTGCGCTGGGCCGTCGCCGCCACGCTCGCCGCGCAGATCGAAGCGGCCTTCCAGCCCGGGGTCGCGCCCGAGCTCCCGTTTCGGATCGTCATCGACGAGCGCACGAATTCGCTGCTCGTGCAGGGCGCGCCCGCGCGCATCGCCGAGATCCGCGCGCTGATCGAGACGCTCGACGCTCCGGCGCGCTCGACGAGCGGATTGCACGTGGTGCGCGTGGTGAACGCCGAGGCGCAGGCGCTCTCGGAGCACCTGCTCGGCCTCGAACTCGGCCAGGAATCCGCCGACGGCTCGCCCGGCGACGGCCTCGAGATCGCCGTCGACGAGGCGACGAACTCGCTGGTGATTCGCGCCAACCGCGAGGTCTTCGCGCAGATCAGCGCGGTGATCGGCGAGCTCGACCGGATCCCGGCGCGGATCGGGATCGAGGTGCACGTCTGGGACGTCGAGACCGCGAAGGGGCTCGAGCTCGGCTTCGACGCGCTGCTGCCGCTGGTCCATTTCGAAGACCTCGACGACACGATCGCGTTCACGGCGATCGGCGACGTCGAGAGCCTGCTCTCCACTCCCGAGGTCGTGCCGTTCCTGGCGCGCTTCACGCGTACGCCGCTGCTGATTCCGATCATCGGGCCCGACGGCCTGCCGACCGTCGCCGTCGTGCCCACCGGCGGCGCGCAGATCACCGCGGCCGAGGGCGACGTGAGCATTCGCGCGCTCACCAGCCCGTATTTGCTCGCGGTCGCCGGAGAGGAGCAGCGCATCTTCAGCGGCGATCAGGTGCCGATTCCGGTCTCGTCAGCGGAAAGTGACTCGACGGACTCGTTCTTCACCTCGGTGGCGATCCAACGCGAGGACGTCGGCGTCGATCTCGCCGTCACGCCGACGGCGGTCTCGGACGAGAGCGTCGGGCTCGAGCTCCACATCGAGGTCAGCTCCGTCGCCGAGTCACTCTCGCTCGTGAGCGAGGCAGAGAGCTCGAGCACGACGGGGGATCAGGGGCCGACGCTGCGCAAGTTCAAGGTCGACGCGAACGTCCGCATGACCCATGGCGCGGTGATGCTCGTGGCCGCGGCTCCGGCGGACGTCAGCACGAGCAGCGAGGAGGGTGTCCCGTATCTGTCGGACATTCCCATCCTGGGCTGGTTCTTCCGCTCCACGCGAGAGATCGATCGGACGCGCCGCCTGGTCGCCGCGGTGCAGGTCCACCCGGTCCAGACCCCCGAGGACCAGCGCGCGGAGTCGACCATGCGAAGGCTCGCCTTCGAGCGCCAGGTGCAGCGCGTCGGTCCGCTCGCCTCGCTCTCGAGCGCGCCCTACGCGGTGCTCGTGGCCACGCGCGCGACGCGCGGCGAGGCCGACCGGGTGGTCGAAGAGCTCCGCGGCCTTCCGGGCGTGCCGGCGCTGGTTCCTTGGCAAGGCGACGGCGCCGAGCGCTGGGACGTCTACCTGATCGGCTTCGAGCGGATCTCGGAGCTCGGTCCGGTCACCGCCGAGCTTCGCGAGCGCGGCTTCTCGACCCGGCTCGAGGTCGCCTCGCTGCCGCGGTGGTGAAGCGGCTCAGGCGGGCGACGGCACCGCCGCCGCGCTCGTCGCCGCCGAGCGCTCTTCGGCCGTGCGCTGCAGCGAGACCACTTCGTCGAGGCAGCGGAGCATGCGGCCGTAGAGCCGCGGCTTGATCGCCTCGAGAAGCGCGTAGCCGATCAGCGCGAAGATCGTCGACGACAGCGCGAGGCCGAGTGCGCCGAGCTCGAGCGCGGTGCCCGCCATGTGCTTGGAGACCAGTAGGATCAGCATGCCGATCGCGTTCCCGGCCAGGCCGACGGGCGGAAGCAGATTCGCGTACATCGAGATCGGGCGCGAATAGCTCGCCTCGTACTCGTTCATCACGTACTGCCGGCTCGCGTCGACCACGAAGTCGCTCGCCACCGTTCGCGCGTCGGGCGAGCGCAGCGACTTGGCGAGCACGCGCAGCATCAGCACGGCGATCGAGTCGGCGCGACCCTTCGCCGCCAGCTGCAGGCTCTTCTCGAGCAGCGGCCGCGGCACGAGCCGCGTGGCCCGGAACGCGCGCGCCGAGAGCGACAGGCCGCGGTAGAGTGGAACACAGATCGCGGCGAGCGAGAGAACGCTCATCACGATCACGATCGTCGCCTGGGTCGAGAGCAGAGAGCCGTTCATCGGGGGGTCCTTTCTCAGTCGCCGTCGCGAATCAGCTGTACGGCCTTGCCGAGCGGGCTCTGATTTCCGGGGGGATAGTGCACGAGCATGTCCTCCCGGCCGGCATAGCGGGTGCCGACCTCCTCGAGCACGGCGTTGGCTCGCGCCCGCTCGCGCATTCGCGCGAGGACCTGCGCCTTGGCCAGGCGCAGATCGGCGTCGACGCCCCACAGCTCCGGGTGACGGCTCTGCCACTCGCCCGCCAGCATGGGATCGAGGTGCATCCCGATGTACGCGTCCACGAAATGCTGGAGCGCTACTTGCGTGGTGCGATCTCCGCGCTGCTCCGCGTCGTCGAGGGCGGTGCGGAAGTGCATCAGGTCCTCGTACATCCGCGCCATGTTCGCGCGGCGCAGATCGAGCGACGCGCCGCCGAGCGGCGCGGTCTCTTCTGCGGCCTTCTCGGTGCTGCCGAAGTCCACGGGGCGGCTTCCCGACGAGGCGCACGCCGCGAGCGCGAGACACGCGAAGCCGGCGATCCAGGCGCGAAGCGCGATCTCAGTCATTTCGGGTCTCCATCGGCCGGCCCTCGTGGTACATGCGGCGCAGCAGCACGTGCACCGGGTGGTCGCGGCGGGCGCGCATCTCGTCGGCGAGACCGTCGGTCGCAAGCGTTTCCTTCCAGAGCGGAAGCGCCCGCGAGCGCGCGGCGATCTGCTGCTCGGTGCGCGCGAGCAGCGCTTCGGCATCAGCCAGCTTCTGCGCCACGTCGGCCAGGTCGTCCGTGCCCGTCTCGTCGGGCGCGGCCGGGACCGGCTCGGGCGAGACCGCGCGCATCGCGTCGCGGCGCGAGCCGAGCTCCGCGATCTCGCGCAGCAGCGCCTCGCGCTTTCCGCGCAGCTCGTCGAGCTGGGCGTCGAGCTCGGGGATCCGCTCGCTCTCGGCGAAGCCCAGGTAGAGCAGAACCTCGCTGTCTGCGAGAGCGGTGCGCAGCACCGACAGGCGCTTCGCTTCGGGCTCGCTGCCGTCGATCCAGCTCGAGAGCGCGCGCGAGCGAGCGACGTGCTCGGCAATCGGGCGCACGATTTTCGCGTACTCGCTCTGCCGCCCGTGACGGCCGAGTCCCGCGGTGATCGCCGGCCAGAGCTCGCGATCGAACGGGAAGAGCAGCAGCGCGCTGCGGTAGCGCTCGGTGCCGAGCACGACTTCCGCCGAGCTCGGCCGGGCCGCATAGGCGAGCAGGGCGTTGCCGACGCCCTTCGAGGCTTCGAACGCCGCGAAGTAGGCGGAGTCCGGAAGCGCGGACTTCCCGTCCTCGGTCGCGTACTGGTGGAAGAAGCCGAGGTAGCGGCCGTAGACGCGCGCGGCGGCGCGCGCATACTCGTCGGCGCGGGTCGGCTCCTTCGCGGCGCGCCACAGGTAGTAGTCGGCGACGTTCAGGCTGGTCTCCTGGATCTCCTCCCAGAGCCGGCGCATCGCGTCGAGATACTGCTCGCGAGTCACGTTCTGATAGCCGAGCTTCTTCCAGTCTCCGGCCATCTCGCCGCGAAGCGTCGCCCAGACTCCGACCGCGCCCTCGATGCTGAAGGGCATGTCGAGCTCGGCCTCGGTGTCGAGGCGTTGCTTCGCCACGTACACCTCGCCGATCTCGCGCAGCACGCGCGTGTACACCGCACACTGCCCCTCGACCGTGCGCGCGCGCTTGAAGGCGACCTCGTAGGCGCCGGTGGTCGTTCGCAGCGCGCGCTGCGTCGCTGCGCCGAGGCCGTCCTGCGCGAGAAGGCCGCGCGCGGTCTCGTGGTGCTTGCTCGCCTCGAGCAGCGCGAGCGTGAAGGTGAGGCTGCCGACGTCCGACTCCGGCCCGTCCATCCGGCCGACGATCCGCTCCAGGTACGCGCGCGACGACGCGGCGACGGGGATCACCTCCGGGTGCGCGCCGACGCGCCCGTCGTAGAGCAGCCGGACGATCGCGCCGAGCGGGTCGAGATCGCGATCGACGCCCTTCTCCTGACTGCGCAGCACGATCATCCGCGCGGTGTTCTCGTACACGTAGGGGAGCGCGGCGAGGAAGCCCGAGTTCGGCGCGTCGGAGAGCGAGAGGTCGTCGAGCGTCTGGTAGGTCGCCTCGAGCGGAAGCACGACGGTCAGCCAGAGATCGAGGACTTCCTGCACGAAGTCACCCGCGTTGCCGCGTTCGAGCGCGCGGGTCGCGAGGATGTAGTGGTACCAGTAGGCGTTCTCGTGCCGATCGAGGCGACCCGAGAGCGCGCGGATCGCCTCGACGCTCGCCTCGAGCTCCTCCTGCGAACCCTTCGAGAGGTGCAGCAGCAGGTGGGCGATCGCCTTCCGACGCTGGAGCGACTCCTCGTCGGGCGACTCGTGGGGCGCGAGCGTCTCGAAGTACTCGCTGACGTAGCGGTCGAGCGAGATCCCCGCCTCGCTGCCGTAGCCCTGCAGTCGCTCGCGAAGCGCGGCTGCGTCGGCCGACGAGTACACGTACGCGTAGTCGAGGTAGCTCGACCAGACGGCCGACTCCGTTCCGGCCGACGCGGGGCTCGCGATCGCGAGGCCGAGCAGGACCAGTCGAATTCTCGCTCCGATTCGCATCACTTCGCTCCCTGCCCTGACAGGCAGCTCAGCGCGTGCGTGAGCTCGGCGCAGCGGTCCACCGCCGCGCGGCCCGGCGCCCGCTCGATCCACATCAGAAATGCGTTCAGGTTCTTGGTCTCGACGAAGCGGTAGGTGCCCGCCGCGCTCGAGCACTCGCGCCTGTCGCCGACGGCGCCGAGGACCGCGAGCTTCAGCGAGTCCTCGCGCCGGTCGCTGCGACACGCGGCGAGCGTCGACAGTGGGACGCCGCGGAGCTTGGCCTCCGGCTCCGAGCGCCGCGCCGGCGCGGGGACCGGCGCGGCCGCGACGCGCTCGCGCACCGCCGCGGCGGTCTCGCGTGGCGAAGCCGCGCTCCGGGTGTCCGCTGCGCCGGCGAACGAGACCGGGCGCGCCGGGGCGGCTCGCAGCGCGGCCCGCTCCGGAGCTGCGTGGCTCGGAGTCGCACGCGCGGAGACGGCCGCGGTCGAGTCGTCACCGGGAAGTGTCGGCACGGCGGCCGCGAGGGGCGCTACGCGCGGAAGTGTCGGAACGGCGGCGCGCCGCGGCGCGGGCGCGCCCGGCGGCAGGCTGGCGACGCGCGTCGGATTCTCGCGTTCCGCCGGCGCGGGACCCGCGACGGCGTCGATCGCGAATCGCGGCGCCTTCGCGCGCGGCGCGGCGCTCGCGACCGCCGCAGGCGGACGCCAGGCGGTGCGCGTCTCGGCCTCGACCGGCGCGGGCACGGGAAGCGGAGCCGGCCGCACGGGCTTTCGTTCCGGCGCGCGCAGCGCCTCGGGCTCGGGCTTCCGCTGCGTCGGCACCGTCTGCTTCGCGACGACCACCGGCGCGGGCGCCGGCTCCCGCTCGGCCACGGGCGCAGGCTCCGGCGGCGCGACGACGACCTGCGCCTGGAGCGGCACGATCCGAAGCCCGCTCTCGCCGGCGTCGCTCGAGTCGAGTGCGCGAACCCCCGCGAAGACCAGGATGCCGCTCGCGACGACCGTCGCGGCGGCGCTTCCGGCTCCCGCGAGCGGCGAGGGCGGCGGCACCAGCGCGAGCGGCTGCGCCGCGACGCGGAAATTCGCGGCTCCATGACCGAAGCAGCGCGAGACCGGGCTCGCTCTCACGGCTTCGCCCCGATCCGCTCGACCAGCGCGCGGCGCTCGCTCGGCCATGCGTCCTCGACCAGCGCGACCGCGGCGAGCAGGTCTTCGCTTCGCGAGTCCGCGTGCGGTGCGAGGGCGGGTCGCTCGGGGGAAGCGGCGCGCAGCCGAGCCAGTCGGTCGCGCAGCTCGTCCCTACCGATTCGCGGGCTCGGCTCGCCCGCGGTCACGAGCTCGAACACGGGCTGCGCGTCTCCGGGCGGGTATACGCGAACTTGTGTCGCGTCGCCGCCGACCGCGAGCGCCTCGGCGGGCGCCTGTTCTCCGACTCGGGGCAGGACGAGCTCGCCCAGATCGAGCCCCTTCTCGGAGTCGAGCGACCCGACCTGCGTCATCGCGAGCAGGATCAGGAAGGCGAGGTCGACGAACGAGAACAGCCACGCGGGTGTGTCGGAGTGCGGTGAGGTCACGGACCTCTAGAGGCAGTCTCAAAATTGTCTCAGCATGATGCAGATACAGGCGAGTTGGACGAATGCTCGGTAGTTCTGGGCTTTGTACTCCCAGCGGGTGACGACGCGGCGGAAGTTCTGCAGCCA
>Ga0194127_10009359_pt1 | contig 10317 bp, 17 predicted proteins | sample TA2KigC100mmetaG_FD_148624 | JGI IMG/M metagenome (GOLD analysis project Ga0194127, IMG submission 148624) | Freshwater microbial communities from Lake Tanganyika, Tanzania - TA2015036 Kigoma Deep Cast 100m | ecosystem: Environmental > Aquatic > Freshwater > Lake | place: Tanzania: Lake... | reverse complement strand
GGCGCCCCATCTTGTTATGGGGAAGCATCCCCCACACCGCAGAGCGGATGACACGGTCCGGGAACTTGCGCAGTTGGTCGCGCAGGCTGATGGCCTTCAATCCGCTTGGATAATGGGAATGGTGATAGTAGACCTTGCTGTCCAACTTCGTGGAGGTCTTGGTGCCAGTGACAGCAACGCTCGAGGCATTGACAACGACCACGTAGTCACCCATTTCCACACCAGGGGTGAAACTTGGTTTATGCTTGCCCAGCAGCAGGCCAGCGATCTTGGTTGCCAGGCGGCCCAGGGTTTGTCCGCTGGCATCCACCAGCACCCACTGGGGCTCGATATCGGCAGCCTTGGGATAAAATGATTTGAACACTGTTAACTCTCCAATTACAGATTACAGGCGAATTCATGAACCCAGGTTATCGTAGCAGACTTCCACCAGCGCCAGCCCACAAGCCGGGGCCAGCCCGGCCGGGAGTTTATGCGAACAACCAGCCTGCTGGGCCAGAGCCTGGAGCACCTGCCGGACCGGGAGCCTGCCCTGCCCGACCGCGACCTGGACGAAGACCAGCCTGCGCACCATCCGGTAGAGGAAGGCATCGGCGCTGATTTCGAAAATCCAGTCGTCTTCCACCCGCCGCCAACCGGCCTCGAAGACTGTCCGCACACTACCGCCGCCGGGGCGGGGCGGGGTCCCGAAAGCGGAAAAATCGTGCCTGCCAGTCCATAAATCGGCCAGCGGTGCGAGGTCCGTGACTTCCGGCCAGACCCGCCAGGCATAGCGTTCCCGCAAGGGGTCGCGCCCTTCCTGGCAGAACAGACGGTAGCGGTAGCGGCGGGATAACGCGTCGAAACGCGGGTGGAAATCCCGGGTAACCTTCCGGGCGGATCGCACCGCCATGTCCTGTGGCAGGTTGGCATTCAAGGCTTTGACCAGTTCGTCCGTTCCATGCGCCCAATCGAGGTCGAAAGCCGCCACCTGACCACTGGCATGCGTACCGGTATCGGTCCGGCCAGCCAACAGGATGGACCTTCCTTCCCATCCGATGCGCTGCAAAGCCCGTTCCAATTCACCCTGGACGGTACGGGTTCGCGACCGTCCATCCGGCGGAAACGTTGTCTGCCGTTGGCTGCCGAGGAAACCAGCGCCGTCGTAGGCAAGGATAACCTGGTAACGTTCCATCTTTCAGAAGGCGGCGTCGGGCGACGTGGGTCGGTTCCAGCCTTCCAGGTGCGTCCTCAGAAACTACTCTTCCACAAGTTCCAACAGTACCATTTCAGCCGAGTCACCCTTGCGGGGACCAAGTTTCAAGACCCGCGTATAACCGCCGTTGCGGTTCTCGAAGCGCGGCGCGATCTCATCGAACAACTTCGCCACCACCTGGTTGTCGCCCAGTTTCGAGATCACCAGACGACGGGCATGGACTTTTTTGGCATCCGCAGCATCCTTTGTCCGGCGGGCGATGGTAATCATCCGTTCGGCTTCGCCGCGAATGGCGGCTGCCTTGGCTTCGGTGGTCTGGATGCGCCCGTGTTCGAAGAATTGTTTGATCAAGGTGCGGCGCAGCGCGATCCGCGCGCTCTTGCTGCGGTTTAGTTTATAACCTGCTACTTGGTGTCGCATTGCTGATTACTCCGACTCTTTCTTAGGTTCGTCCTTCAGATACCCCTTTTCGAGCATCTTCAGACGCAGTTCATCCAGGCTCTTCTCGCCGAAGTTGCGGATGGACATGACAGCCTGTTCACCCTTCTCCAGCAGGTCGAGTACATCGCCGACAGTTGTTATGCCGGTGCGCTTCAAGGAGTTGAAGACCCGCACCGACAGGTCGAGCGACTCGACCGGCGTCTCGGCCACCTCGCTGGTCAAACGGCTGCCGGCAACTTCCTTGACGACCGAAATGGTGAGCGATTCCTCGCTGATACCAGCCACATACCGCAGGTGCTCGATCAGGGTCTTGGCGGGGTTGCTGAGGGCGCTCTCGGGGGAAAGCGTGCCGTCGGTCCAGATCTCCAGGATGAGTTTATCGTAATTCGTGCTCTGCCCGACACGCGCCGACTGGACATCCCAGTTCACACGCTTGACCGGGCTGTAGATCGCGTCCACTGGCAGTTCGCCGATCGGGAGGCGACCGCCTCGTTCATTGGCGGGATTGTAGCCGCGCCCGCGTTCGACCATGAATTCGATATCCAGTTTGGTCTTGGCGCTGTCGGCAGTAAACAGATACAGGTCCGGATTGATGATCGTTACTTCCGGCGGGGCAATGATATCGGCGGCGGTTACCACACCCTCACCGCGTACTTCCAGGTGCATCCGGATGGTATCCACGCCGTTGAGGGTCAGGCGCAGTTGTTTGATCTGCAACATGACCTGTAATACATCCTCCCGGACGCCTGGGATGTCGCTGAACTCATGCAGGACATCGGCAATGCGGATGGAGGTCACAGCCACACCTTCGAGGGAGGAAAGCAGGACCCGGCGCAGGGCATTGCCCAGGGTTACACCGTAACCGCCCTCCAGGGGGCTGATGACAAATTTGCCATAGTTGCGAGCTTCTGCTTCACGCTCGATCTTAGGCATGACCATGTTCGAAAAACCGCTCACAGTTCACCTCTCCTGGTGCACAATCAGCACCATACGATCACGGCAAATATCCACCACTACCGCGAGTAGTATTCGACGATCAACTGCTCGTCCAGGTTGCCATCAATCTCAGCGCGTTCCGGCAGGCGGCCGATGCTACCTGAGAGGGTTTTGAGGTCACGGTTGAGCCAGGCCGGTGAATTACGGGTCTCGGCAACTGCGCCCAGGTCCTTGAAATATGTACCATCCCGCGAACCATCGCGTACAGCCACCATATCCCCAACCTTCATGATCATCGAAGGCACATCCGTCCGGCGACCATTGACGATGAAGTGTCCATGAGTCACCAGCAGGCGGGCATGTGAACGGCTCGAGGCGAATCCCAGTCGGAAGATCACGTTATCCAGGCGGGATTCCAGTGTTTGCAAGAGCACCAGGCCTGTCAGCCCGCGCGCCCGCAGTGCGACGCTGAAGTAGCGCCGGAACTGGCGTTCGAGGATTCCATATACCCGGCGGGCGCGCTGTTTGGCGCGCAATTGGCGGGCGTAATCCGATTCCCGCCCGGTGCCGCCGCGACTGCTGCGGCTGCCGGTGCGTCCGTGCTGGCCGGGGGCAAACCCCCGCCGCTCGAAAGCGCATTTCTGGGAGAAGCAACGCTCCCCCTTGAGGAACAGTTTTTCTGATTCACGCCGGCACAGTTTACAGGCCGGACCAAGATCTTTAGACATACGATCTTACCTCTCTTATCGACTATACACGACGCTTCTTCGGCGGCCGGCAACCATTGTGCGGGACCGGGGTGAGGTCCGAAATGGATTTCACTTTAAGCCCCAGGGCTTGGACGGCGCGAGGGGCGTTTTCTCGGCCCGGGCCGGGCCCCTTGACATATACTTCCACTTCCTGGATGCCCATCGTCTGTGCAGCCTTGACAGCCTGTTCGGCCGCCAGCCGGGCGGCGAAAGGCGTGCTCTTGCGGGAACCTTTGAAACCGACCGAGCCGGCCGAACCCCAGCAAAGCGTATTGCCGTCGGGATCGGTGACGGTCACGATCGTATTGTTGAAGGAAGCAAAGATATGCACCTGTCCGGCGGATAACGTGCGCTTGGCTTTCTTGGCGCCAGAGCGCCGCGTTGAACGTACAGTTTGAGCCATAATCTCTCTTACTCCTCAGTTTACTTCTTGCCGCCGCGTCGTCGTCCGCGCCCGGCCACGGTCTTCTTGGGACCCTTGCGGGTGCGGGAATTCGTCCGCGTGCGCTGGCCGCGGGCAGGCAGGTTGCGCCGGTGGCGTAAACCGCGGTAGCAGCCGATCTCGATCAGCCGCTTGATGTTCATGGTTTCTTCACGGCGCAAGTCGCCTTCGAGTTTCCAGTTCTTCGAGAGATATTCACGAATCGCTGATACTTCGGCTTCGGTCAAATCCTTGACACGTGTATCCGGATTGACCTTGGTGGCCGCAAGAACTTCCCGTGCACGCGTTGGACCAATGCCAAAGATGTAGGTCAGACCTACTTCAACCCGCTTATTGCGCGGCAGATCAACACCTTCAATTCTCGCCATACTCTTGCCTATCCTTGTCGCTGTTTATGCTTCGGATTTTCGCAGATGATGAACAATCTGCCCTTGCGCTTGACAACTTTGCATTTCGCACAGCGCTTGCGAATGGACGGGGATACTTTCATGATTGCGGTTCTCCTTGCTTTCCTTCCGGCTCTACAGCCAAAGTGTCAATTATACTTGCTCTTATTTCTTTAGTCCAGTTTTTACTCTTCCAGGTCAAAGAACAGTCAGGATGAGGGGTTCTCCTTCGGTTACGGCCACGGAGTGCTCGAAATGGGCCGTTAGTGATCTGTCAGCCGCGACGACTGTCCAGCGGTCGGAGAGGACGCGGGTGCGATGGGTGCCAACCAGCACCATCGGCTCGAGGGCGATCGTCATCCCGGCCCGCAGGGGTACTCCTGTTCCCGGGGTGCCGTGGTTCGGCACTTGCGGCGCTTCGTGCATCTGGCGCCCCACCCCGTGCCCGGTGTACTCCCGGACAACGTGGAAACCCTGTCCTTCCACATATTTTTGGATCGCAGCCGATATATCGCCGCTGCGATTGCCGACGCGCATCCTGTCGATGCCGATGTACAATGCCTTTTCGGTGACTTCCAACAATCGCCGGGCGCGGGGGGAAATCTCACCCACGCCAACCGTGAAGGCTGCATCGCCAATAAAACCATCCACCACCGCTCCACTATCAATCGAGACGATGTCGCCTTCCTGGAGTTTACGTTTTCCCGGTATGCCGTGCACCAACTGTTCATTGATGCTGACAGTGATGGAAGCCGGGAAAGGCGGATGGCCGTAGTTCTTGAATGGCGAGGATGCACCGTACTTCTGCAGGATTTCCTCAGCAGCCGCATTGAGGTCTGCAGTTGTAACGCCGGGTTTGATAAGGTTCCTTACCGTCGCCAGGACACTGGCATTGACACGGCCGGCCTCGCGCATCAGGGAGATCTCGGCCGTGTTCTTTATGTGGACCTGGTTCGACGCATCCATTACGGTTTGCCGATGATCCGCAAGAGTTCGGTGGTTACCGCTTCGATGGCTTTGCCACCATCCACTTCGCTCAACACGCCACGCTCCCGATAGTAGGCGATCAACGGCGCAGTCTGTTCAAAATAGACCCGGATGCGCCGGGCAACCGTCTCGGACTTGTCATCGTCACGCTGGTAAAGATCGGAACCATCGAAATCACACACACCGCTCTTCACGGGCGGGTTGAATTTCTCGTGGAATACATGTCCCTGCGACCGGCAGGTCCAGCGCCCTCCCAAGCGTTCAGCCAGTATTTCCGGGGCTGTCGTTATGAATGGGACATGGTCCACCTGGCCGCCGAATTCCGCCAGCATCTTCTCGAGGGCAGCAGCCTGCGCCGGGGTGCGCGGAAAGCCGTCCAATAGTGCGCCGGCCTGGCAGTCGGGCCGGGAGATGCGCTCCCGCACCATGCTGATGGTCACATCATCCGGCACCAGGTCCCCGCGGGTGATAAAGGACTGCGCCAGTTTTCCCAGCGCGGTTTTCTGTTTGATGTTCTCGCGGAACAGGTCGCCCGACGAGACATGCGTCAGCCCGGTGGCCTCGGCAATGATCTTCGCCTGCGTTCCTTTACCGACACCCGGAGGCCCGAGGAGAACGATGTAGACCGGCATGGTTCCCTTTACTTTACCAGCAACTTGTCTTCGTATCCGTGCAACTTGAGTTCAGCATCGATGTTCATGAAAGTATCACGGACCACGCCAACAACGATCAGCAGGCCGGCGGAGGATACAAGGAACAGTCCTGCGGACGAAGAAGCCGATAAACCAATACCTTGCAGCAGGAGGCTGATGAGGAAGGGCAGGACAGCCACGATGCCGAGGAAGAGCGCTCCCGGAAGGGTGATGCGACGCTGGACCTTGGTCAGGTATTTCTGGGTTGGCGCCCCGCGGTTCACGCCCGGGATCTGGGCGCCCATCTTCTTGAGGTTGTCGCCATAGTTCTGCTGGGCAAAGATGACATCGGTATAGAAGAATGTAAAACCGACCACCATCAGGAAATAAAGCAGCCAGTAGAGCCAGGAACCACCATTGAACAAATCCCGGGTCTTTACGGCCAGGTTGGCCAGCCACTCGGTATCCGAGTTGGCTACATAACTGGCGATGATGGCCGGGAATTGCAACAGGGCGCTGGCGAAAATGAGCGGGATCATGCCCGACATATTGACCATCAGGGGCAAGGTGCCCTTGACTGGCATGGACATCCGGCTGCCGACCCGGCGGCCTGGATACATGACCGGGACATTCCGGCGGCCCTGCTGGATATACACAATGACGAAGATGGTTGCCACAATGACCACGATCATCATTAGCAACAGCCACCAGCGGTTCTGCTCATCCGAGAGGATGCTGGCGAAATTATCGGGGAAACGGGCCACGATGCCGGCAAAAATGATCAACGAAAGTCCCTGCCCGCGGATGCCATACTCGGAGATCAACTCACCCAGCCAGATGGCGAACATCGTCCCGGCAATCATGCTCAACAGGGTAGCAAGCGAGGATAACCACAGCGTGCCGGTGAAACCGAACGCCACGATCTGGTTGATCTGCGCCTGGTTGGCATAGGAGTTGAAAATGTTGATCTGTCCAATGGCAGAGAGGGCAGCCATCGGGACCGCCAGGTAGTAGGTCCACTTCTCCTGCAGTTTCCGTCCCTGGCGCGGGTCTTCCTCCATCCTGCGTTGGAGGGGCGGGATGATGGGTACCAGCAGTTGCAGGATGATCTGGGCAGTAATGTACGGGTAGACGCCCATCGAAAGCAGTGAGAAGTTCGAGACGGTACCGCCGGAGAGCAGGTCCAGGAAGTCGAAGAAAGTCCCGGTGGAAGCCAGGCTCGAAGTCAGTTGTACAAGCGCGTCTCCGTCGATGCCCGGCACCGGGACGTTTGCCGCCAGGCGGTAGATGACCAGGATGCCCAGCGTAATCAACAACTTGCGCCGGATATCGGGGGATTTCCAGAGATAACGCCAGCCCGAGAATGCAGATTTCATAAGAGTCTCCTGTCGCGGGAGCGGATCAGGCGATCAGTTCCACAGTGCCGCCGGCTGCTTCGATCTTTGCACGGGCGCTTTTTGTCACACGATGGACGCGCACCTTGAGGGGCGCCTTGAGTTCGCCACGACCCATGATGACGACCGGATCGAGTGGTTGGCGCAGCAGGCGGGCATCAGCCAGGGTCTCCGGAGTGACTTCCACTTCGGTTTTGAAACCCTTCAATTGGTCCAGGTTGACTTCGTTGAAGTTCACCTGGTTGACCGGCGTAAAGCCCTTCCCACGCACGAACGGGAGGCGGCGGAAGAACGGCAGGTTGCCGCCCTGCCGGTAGAGGCGTCCGCCCTCCCCGGAGCGCGCACCCTGGCCTTTGGTGCCGCGACCGGCGGTCTTGCCCTGGCCAGCCGAGGTGCCGCGACCGACACGTTTGCGGTTTTTTTTCGACCCCGGATTGGGTTTGAGATCATTAAGTTTCATGTTCGTCCTTACTCTTCAACACGCAGCAGGTGGACAACCTTCGCCAGCATCCCGCGCAGGGCGGGACTATCCGGACGTTCGACCGTCTGGTTCATGCGTCGTAATCCCAGGGCGCGCACCGTATCCTTCTGGGGCTGTGGGTAACCGATTGGGCTGCGCACCAAGGTCACTTTGATCTTCCTGGCAGCAGTCTTCGCCTTAGCCATTCTTCTTTCTCCTTTCCCAGAACGGCAACAGGTCTTCGACTGGCTTCCCGCGTCGCGCGGCCTCTTGCTGCGGCGACTTCATACTCTCTAGCGCAGCAAAAGTGGCCTGGACGACGTTGAGGACATTGGCGCTGCCGAGGGACTTGGTCAGGATGTCGCGCACCCCGGCCGCCTCAAGGACAGCGCGCACGCCGCCGGCCGCGATCACACCCGTCCCGGGCGAGGCCGGTTTGAGCAGGATGACTGCTCCGCCAACCCGGCCGGTCGTTTCATGCGGGATGGTTGTACCGGCGAGATTCACCAGGCGCATATCCTTTCGGGCGCGTTCGGTTGCCTTGCGCATCGCGTCCGGGACGGCATTGGCCTTGCCAACGCCCATCCCGATCTTGCCGCGGTTATCGCCGGTCACAATGGTGACGCGGAACTGGAAACGGCGACCGCCCTTGACAACCTTCGCCACGCGGGCGATCTCGATTACGCGCTCGTCGAATTGTTGTTCCTGTTGCTGCTCTAACTCAGAGACCTGGTATTCCAACATATCCTTCTCCTATCGGGCCTTAGAATTCCAGCCCGCCTTCGCGGGCGCCGTCTGCCAGGGCCTTGACGCGACCGCTATAACGGAAACCGCCGCGGTCGAACACCACTTTCTTGATGCCCTTGCTCTTGGCGCGGTCGGCCACAGTCTTGCCAACCAATGTTGCCTGTTCGCTCTTCTTCAGGCCCTTCATCTTGGCGCGGAGTTCGTTGTCGATCGTTGAAGCAGAGACCAGCGTGACCCCTCCCTGGTCATCGATGACCTGGGCATAGATCTCCGTCAGGCTGCGAAAAACGCTCAACCGTGGCCGCTGCGGAGTTCCGGCAACTGTCTTGCGCACCCGCTCGTGCCGTCGGATGCGGGCGATGGAACGAGATTTTTCGGCCATGACTATTTCGCCTTTCCTGATTTACCGGCCTTGCGGCGGATCTTCTCGCCCAGGTAGTGCAGACCTTTACCATGATACGGCTCGGGCGGGCGGACCTTTCGGACATTGGCAGAGACCTGCCCCACCAATTCCTTGTCGTAACCGCGCACAAATACCTGGCGGGTCTTGGCATCCACATCGAAGGCGATCCCGGCAGGCGGCTCCATCGTAACCGGGTGCGAATAACCCATATGCAACACCAGGTTCTGGCCGCTCATTTCGGCCCGGTAGCCAACCCCTTCGATCTCCAGTACGCGTTCGAAACCGGCGCTGACGCCATGGATCATGTTATAGAGTACAGCACGGGTGGTCCCATGCAGGGCGCGCTGTTCAGGCGCGTCGCTGGCGCGGGTGATCACGATCTGGTCTTTCTCACGCGAGATCGATAGCGCCGGGGAGAAGGTGCGCTGCATCTGCCCCTTCGGCCCCTTGACATTCACATGCGACCCGTTGATCTCAACCTGCACACCGGCCGGGACAACCACTGGCATACGTCCAACTCGAGACACAGTAATTCCTCCTGTCTCACCAGATTTTACACAGAAGCTCACCGCCGACACCCAACTGGCGGGCGCGTTGGCCGGTCATGATCCCCTTCGGTGTGGACAGGATGGCGACACCCATCCCGGACAACACCCAGGGAATATCCTGCTTCTTCGTATAGACGCGACGTCCCGGACGGCTGATGCGTTCCATCCCGGTTATGACCGGCTGGCGCTGGCGGCGTTCGCCGATATACTTGATGCGCAGCCGCAATACCTTCTGCCCGGGGACTTCACCTTCGGCAATCTCGAAGCTTTCCAAATAGCCTTCCTCCTTCAAAATCTTGGCGATCTCTGCCTTGATTTTGGAGAGAGGCATGGCTGTCATATTTTGACCGCTCAACACCGCATTGCGGATGCGGGTCAGCATATCAGCGATAGGATCAGAAACACTCATGCTCGCACCTCCACCGGCTACCAGGAAGACTTCACGACGCCGGGGATCTTACCTTCCAGCGCCAACTCACGGAAGCAAATCCGGCATAATCCAAAGCGGCGCATATACCCACGCGGGCGTCCGCAGCGCATACAGCGGTTGCGCACGCGGTGGTCATACTTCCGCCGCATTTCACGATACTTCATACAAGTCTGTGCCATATATTACGCTTCCTTCTTGAACGGCATGCCCAGCAGTTGCAGGAGCAACCGCGCATGGTCGTCAGATTTGGCTGAGGTCACGACCGTTATTTCCATGCCTCTCATTTTGTCGATTTTGTCGTATTCGATCTCCGGGAAGACCAGCTGGTCGCGCAAACCCAGGGTGTAATTCCCGCGCCCATCGAAGGCATCAGGTGAAACACCGCGGAAATCGCGCACGCGCGGCAGGGCGATGTTCAGCAGGCGATCCAGGAAGGCCCACATCCTCTCACCGCGCAAGGTGACCTTCGTACCGATGATGCGTCCCTCGCGCAATTTGAAATTGGCGATGCTCTTGCGCGCCTTGGTCATGACCGGTTTCTGCCCGGCGATGGTCGTCAGGTCGGGG
>Ga0194127_10009358_pt1 | contig 10319 bp, 4 predicted proteins | sample TA2KigC100mmetaG_FD_148624 | JGI IMG/M metagenome (GOLD analysis project Ga0194127, IMG submission 148624) | Freshwater microbial communities from Lake Tanganyika, Tanzania - TA2015036 Kigoma Deep Cast 100m | ecosystem: Environmental > Aquatic > Freshwater > Lake | place: Tanzania: Lake... | reverse complement strand
TGGCATCGTCAGAGTCCTCTTCGTCTGCCTGGTTGCGCGACCAATAGCCCCTTTCCAGATCAAGATTGAACCCGGGAGGCTGATTGCCCCTCTGATTGGCCCAACCAAGGTTGATGCGGTAGAGGTCAGTGGCGTCGCCGTAGCTGAGGCGCAAAGCAAGGTCATCGCCGCAGTACACTTCCGCGTCTTTGCGGTCCAGCATACCACCGATTTCCGGGAATCGATAGGAAGTGACGAGTTTGTAGCCGAACCGCTGCCTTTCCTCTTCATCGCAGGTAATACGCTGGGCAAGTTTGAGGCTGACATTCTGCAAATGAACCAGATTATCGATTGTAGCAGATCCGTCCAGGGCATCGCCGCAGCGGTCGCAAATCTCGGTGAGGTTGGTTCCCTGCTCTAAATGGGCATAACCACATTTTAGGCAACGCTTCATCGTGGCGGTCACCAAATCGTGGGTCGCTTCGATGTCGTCAGTCCCGAAGTCGAGATTGACTTTGTAAACCCGGTAACGGGCTCCTTCGTGGTAGATCAAGGCGCGGGGGCCAAACTCGGAGATCGCCAGGAAACGGGGGCGGGAGACGAACTCATCGCGGCTCTTACGTTGGCGGCGACCAGGTACATAAGCTGAAAGGGGCAGGCGCGGAAAATTATAACCTGGCAGAAACCCCTCAGCCGCGAAATAGCGGTAGGAATAGAAGTCGCCTTCATACATACCCTCGGCTTCGGTAAGCAAGCGGATCTGGCTCTCCGCCTGGGCGCGCAAGCGCCTGGACTGATTGCGCTCGCCCTCTGGTCGTGCATGGTCGCCGATGATCCTGTGATGCAACTCTCGCTGGCGGAGGGCAGCACGATAGAGGCTACGCCAGCGTTCGCAAGAATCATCAAAAGAACGCTCAATCTGGTCGAGGATTTCTTGGGTCCAGTTTTCGTGAAACCAAGCTGCTGATGACAGTTCGTTGAGGATACTGCTGACAAGTTGGTTGGCTTTGGAAAGCGCCCCAGCGCGGTGAGTCGGATTCCTTAGTTCCCGGGCAATTGTGTCTTTGACGGGGAGCGGAAGCCTTCCATTGGAATGGGTGAGGTCAAGCACCGTGGCAAGTGTTTTACCCAGGTCCGGCTTGGCTACTTCCATCCAGACGGCGTGGACATGGGAGCGCACCAGATCCCGGTTGCGGATATCGATACGCGGCGGGGCCACCGAACCCGCAACCATATGGTTCGGCTGGCGAAAATAATACTGATCGTGAGGGCTGCGGCCAGCGCAATAGGTGTAGACCAGGGCCGGCTGGCCACCACGTCCGGCCCGCCCGCTCCTCTGGGCATAATTGGCCGGCGTCGGGGGGACGTTGCGCAGATTGACGAGGTTTAATTGGGCGATATCCACTCCCAATTCCATCGTCGGTGAGCAGAAAAGGAGGGGCAAATCGCCATTGCGAAAGCGTTCTTCGCGCTCTTCCCGGTCTTCAGATGCCACCTGGGCAGTATGTTCACGGGCTTCGAGGACGCATTTCAAATCAACGAAACTGCGGTAACATTCCACGAAATAGTGGTTGACCTCTTGTGGAATCTCTCCCGCATCCAGGAGCCGGGTCCGGTCTAACGGGCGGGCAGCACCCTCTCCAGGCAACCAGCGCAGGGCGTCAGGATTGATCTGGTAACCGGGCACTTCACCACTGCGTACCTGTTCGACAACCCCATAGCGTTTAAGAGCGAGAAATAGAAAACGGATGGCTCGATCAACATCATCGCGGCCCAAGCTCTGCCCCAGGGGTACGTGGGGGGCCAGTGATCGTTTTAGATAGCGCCCATATCCGCCGTAGGATGAAATAAAGAGCCCGATACGATCTTCTTGTCTCCGGGGCCTGGGATAAGCGACAACGGACTTTACAAGCTCACGCGCATCCTCAAGATACCACACGGTATCTTCAAGGAGTCGCGGTTTAGTTTGCTCGACCAAGTCGAGCTGCCGCTGAGGGTCAAGGACATCGACCTTAACAGCCAGAGATCGGCGTAGAACATCTAGAAGGGTCCGGAGTAGTTCCTCACGTACTTCCGTAGGACAGGATCGCAACGTTGCGGGTACCTCAACGAACTCTTCGGTTTCTCGGTTGAATCGAACTGAGAATCCGGCTTCCCAAAGCTCGGTCTCGGCAAGTAGCCCATCCTCTCCTCTCAAACCATCATAGTCGAAGACAAGCAGACCGCAATCTTCAAGATTCGGCGCGGTCACGCGCCAACCACGCTGCAAGTCGCGATAGAGGTAGTAATCGATGACGCGGCGAAGGGCATCATTAGTGGCGTGCTTCGCCGGGCCGCGCACCTCGGGATCGGCAGCGTATTCGTCGAACCGAAGCTCCATGGCTTCGAAGACACTGCGCGATAGATCGCCATGGACCAATCCCCGCGGACCTTTATTCCGGGCTGCTTTATAAAGTGCCGAACGCAAAAGGGACACTTGAGCAAAATCGTTGAAGTGGCCGGCCTGCAATGAAGCGTCCTGCCGGTTGTCAGTAAAACTTAGGAGCTTGCGAGCCTCAGGGGTGAGGTCACGGTCGCCTTGCAGCTCGATGAGCGACCGGACTGCCATGATCGTAGTGGCGGTGCTGCGGTTGTCGACACCAAGGGTTGCCAATTTCGGGCGCTCGGAGCGCTGGGTCTTGGTGTAAGCGACCCCGCATGAGGGATGGAGACAAAACAGAAAGTTCCGGCGGATCAGCGCTGCTGGGATGCCATGCTCTTGGGACATTAAATGGCCCCGGGTGTCGATAAAAACAGGCTCGGGGAGATCACGGCGGGCATCAGGTCGTATACGTTCCTCGCCTTGCGGTGTGGTCTCCTTCATAAACGCAGGCAAGCGCTCCAGCACTTCTGGACCATCAAGCAGTGGCCATGGTGCGGATTCGGACACATAGAGGTATGCATCGCCGCTGCCGTCATCACCTTCCTCACGGCGGTCCTCTCTGGGTAACAGGGCTGTGCCGTGCTCATCGGTGACCGCCCTCACGCGGTAGTAGGCAGTACCGCATTGCCGGCAAAAAACTAGGGGGAATAGGGGCTTGTGGGGCTCACCGGGTTTGGCGACCTTCTTAGACATCTCGAGGTGACGTTCAGCCTCGGGCTCAATGGTTGCCCACACCGTGTCGCCGCGGGTAAAGAATTGATGGAGGCGAAACGCAAAGATGGGGAAACGGCTGGACTCGCTTCGACGCAGTTCACACCCCTTGAGCAGAAAACGGCGCAGCACCGCGGCGCAACGTGCTTGGTCAGTTGAAGTAATCTGCTCAAGTTCCTCCGCGGCACTACCCTCACCCTGTAAGCGCCGGGGTTCCTGACGGACCAGTCCTCCGGTATCCGCTTCAGCCCGTACGCCGAAGGTGGATTCAATCCAGGAAGCCAACGGATGGGTACGGAAAACATCATAGCTATCCGGTGGAGGTGCACCTGTGTCGACGGTGTCGAAAAGTTTTTGGATAACCAGTTTGTCACCAAAATCCATTTCTGGTGTAGCACGCTCGAGAGTTTCTTCGACAACTTGAGAGGTATCGAATGGGATGCCAAATAGTGTCTGGGCGACCTTCGCCACCTCGGCTTTTTGTTCTTCGGAGGATCCTCCGCTGACCATCGTGGCTGATGTGCCGATGCAAATGATGTTGTGGCCGCCGAAGGCTAGACGACAGCGCCGGATCAGAAGAGCGACATCCGCTCCCTGGCGTCCCCGGTAGGTGTGGAGTTCATCAAAAACAAGGAAACGCAATCCCTGGGCAGACCGGACCAACTCCCGATCCTCTCTGCGGGTGAGCAGCAACTCTAGCATCATATAGTTGGTGAGTAGGATGTCAGGTGGATTACTGCGGATCGCCTCCCGCTCGGCACCCTTTTCTTGCCCGGTATAACGGGCAAAGCTGACGGGGGGCTTTCCTTCCGGGTACCCCTTCTCAAGAAACTTTTTGAGTTCTTCATCCTGGCTGTTGGCCAGGGCGTTCATCGGATAAACAACGATAGCCTGGATGCCCTGACCCGACCCATTCCGTAGAACGTGGTCAACGATAGGAACGATATAGGTCAGGCTCTTCCCCGACCCCGTGCCGCTGGTAAGCACATAGGACTTGCCTACTTTTGCCTTGAGGATCGCCTCCCGCTGATGGGTGTGGAGCAGGAGCTGCTTTCCGGTGTGGTCGGTATCGGATTTGTCGATCCTAAAAATCCTGGCGCACTCGGTATGAAGCGTACCTTCGGCCACCATTTCATCGATCGTGCCTCCAGGCAGGAAGGTAGGATTGAGTTGAAGGAGAGGCTCTGGCCAAAACGCTCCTGCATCCAGATTTAGGTTCCCCATGTCCGAAATACGGGGGTCGGCGATTTTGATGAAGCTACGCGTGTAATTTGCGTAGTCGCCAACAAGACGATCCCGGAGATCGAAAACGTTCATAATTTTTCTCCAACGACCAATGCCAGGCTGACGCCCTTGGAGTCGGACTCTGCGAGGAACCGAAGTACCAGGATTTTCAATGAAAACTAACTTCTCACTTTAATTACAGCGCAGAATGTAAACCCGGCACTTATGCGGGGCAAGCACGCCGATCGCCTGCTATCACTAATGTGTCAGAACCAGGTCATCCTTCATGTCCTAATATTTCTCCATTTGGCATTATGCCATGGTTATGGACACATTGTCTAATCTGATTTGCCGTCAAACCAAAAGGACAAATAATCTCGTAAGTTTTTTGAGGGAAGCAAGGCAAAAAAGGGGGCCCGCAGGCCCCCTTCCGTCTGAGGTTTACCCTTGTCTAACAAGAGGTCTTGTTGATCAGGACCAAGCGGTAGTTGCCGCCCCTGTGGGGGTAGCAGTCCCTGCAATATGGGGTCTGCCCCGATGCGAAGGCCAGGCCCGTGTAGCTCTCCTTCGGCCAAGAGAGGCGCCGCCGGCATTGCGGGCACCGAAAACGATAAACCGGGATGCTTTTCATTCACGCCTCCGGCCGCATCATGCCCCCGCACACCGGGCAGGTGATGGTCTCGCCCAGCCACTTGCCGGGGAAGTAGATATGATAATTCTCGCAGCGGTACATGATGGTGCAAACCATCAGTTTCTCCCGGGCTCTGGTGATGACGTCCGGGTTTTCCCTGGCAAACCTTTCGATGAGGTCTATATCATGCTGATACACGGTCAGTATCTCCCTCTGGAGGTCTTAGTCTGGGTCACCCATGGTTTTCGGTTCCAGGTGGCCCTGCCCGATTCATGCCGCCGCTAGGGCGCCCTGCCAATCATTGCCTGCATTGTGCCGCCAGGTGTCCTCATAGCCGGGGCCTTCGCCGTTAACATGGGAAACGGTGAAACCGCGCAGACTGCTCTGGCTCTGGATGTAGGTAGCCATGAAACCGTAGGCTTTGAAGAACATGAACTTACGCTCCTGGTACTGGGGATGGCCGGAAAGCTCCAACAGCCGCATAACGCCCTGCTGGATCAGGTCCTCGGCCTCAATGTACCAGGGCATCCGATCCTTGAATTTGCGGTGATAGATGAAGCGCACCATCCGGTACGCCGCCTCGGCATCAAATTCGCTCAATGAGGGACAGACCATCCGTTTATTGAAATCCACGATGAAATAGCCCCGGGCCAAGCTCGATTTGGCTACTTTCTGATTGCAGTTAAAGTGGACCATCACGCCTTCGATGGTGTTGATGTACTCGGGAATAGGGATGGTCTCCCGCTCCCTGCCCAGGTCCACTGGGCCGTCAACAAATCCCCGCTTCGGAGGGAGGCCCTTTTTCAGGTAATCAATGATGTAGTAGCCGCGCTTTTCGGCGGTAACGGCGGTCATGTAAGGGCAATTGGTGAGCCGCATAATGTCCTTGCGAGTCATCCCGGCCACCGGAATTACTTCGCATTCACGTTTGGGCCAGCCTACCATCCGGATTTCCGTTTTCATTGTTGCACCCTCCATAGTAAGGAATGTTTTTTACTATGAAAGTTGCACGCAATATGCCTATCTACTCGATATTACATATAATTTAACACAAGCAAAACATAATACGGTTAATGAGTTACACACGTTTCATTATATTTATACTGACCTTACACAACGCAACGTGCTGGTAATGCAGTATTTTATACTTGCCATATCGTTGTTGCTTTTTAATAACCTTTTGCGTAATACGTAGTTGAAGTTACGCAGTACAATTTGCTTGACCATTACAACGCAAAATACAAGTAATTGCACCAAGTTATAGAATATAATTAACCAATAATGTCTTAGGACTTGAACAACGAGAATGGCACCACATCAAACTATTTGCATATAAGCCCCTGTTGGGTTGAGCTCATTCATAGCCTGTTGATCTTCGTAGGTTCCTGGAAATTATGCGCCTGATAGAGATGGCGTCTTCGAAGGGGCAGGCGGTAAAAGATTGAATCTGCCAATACCCGCATGGTAGGATGCGTTAGTCAAAGCTTATCAGGGTGTCGTCAATGATTTTGGGGGGATAAAGATGAACATCAATTATGACAAGCTCAAGAAGGTTATCGAAGTCTACGCCGAGCCCTGGTGGGCAGGAGAAGTTGAGTCAAAATGGCCTTGGCGTAAAGGTGGGGGGGAAATTCACGTTCAGGAAAGAGTGCTAAAGAAGGCCGCTCCCTATCTTACAGAGGATTCCTTGCGGAAAGACCCCAAAGATAGCGTAATGAGTGCCTTGAAAACCCACTTTAACTTACTCTCCCAGTTTGAATTCATGTTTGCCAAGACCTTTATCGACCAGGTTTACGGCGATGAATTACGGGACCGGGTCCTGGACCTTCTGTACGGTCCCGAAGACCTGGGAGCCAGATTAAGGAAGTTTCTTAAATGGGCCAAGCTTGAACCGGTACCTGATAAGAAGATAAAGAAGGGCATGAGCGCCACCGTAGCAAGTTACCTTTTAGCAATGTCGAACCCCCGGCAATATCCCTTTTGCAAGCCAGTCGCTTACGACAGGGCAGTGACGGAACTCCTTGGCAAAGACGCAGTCCGGCGAGATTCTGTAGAGAGAATCCTTCACTGCCAAGAGGTCTATTCGGCAGTTCTCGATTTTCTTGAAAGAGAACACGGTCTTGTTGATGGCAACCTTCTGGATGTTCATTCAATGTTATTTTGTTGCCAAGAAAAGGATAAGGACGGAATTTCCGGTTGGGACAAAGTTGGCAAACCACCGGTTGGTCCAGAACCACCTATTCCTCCACAAACTTATAATCCCTTTTTCGACCTGCTCTTTGAAAGGCATAATCTGGTGTTTTACGGTCCCCCCGGCACCGGCAAGACCCGGGATGCCCTCCTTTTAGGTAGATGGTGGAAAAATACGTACGGGCCTGAAACTGTCAGTCAGATAACCTTTCATCCCTCTTACTCCTACGAAGATTTTATCGAAGGATTCCGCCCCACCGAAGATGGCTCCGGGTTTGAATTGAGAAGCGGCATTTTTAAAAAGCTTTGCCAGAAGGCCGCCGCTGCTCCGGACAAGAAATTTCTGATCATTATTGATGAGATAAACCGAGGTGATGTGGCCCGCATCTTGGGGGAACTCATAACTCTCCTGGAAGGGGACAAACGCGGCGAGCTTCACCAGGCAATGCTCCAACAGTCGGGAGAGGCTTTCTTCGTTCCTGAAAATTTATATGTTCTGGGAACCATGAATACAGCCGACAAGAGCATCAGCCTCATGGACCTGGCCATCAGGAGACGCTTTCTCTTTCATTATTTTCCCCCCGACCCTGACGTGCTGGACGAAGGGAGAGACTTCTTGGATGAAGTTGAGAATATCAGGCTGTCCCGCCTGCTCATCGGTTTGAATCAAAGGCTGATGGATGTGGGAGTGGACCGCGATCGGGTTTTGGGGCATTCCTTCTTCATGATTTCCCGAAAAACCGCGGACCCGCTCCTTACCTTAAAGAATCGCTTCCGATACGAAATTGTGCCACTGGTAGAAGAGTACTGTTATGCCGATCGCTCCCTTATGGCCAGGGTTTTGGGCGATCTGGTGGAAGTCAATGGTGCGGTAAATGCGGACGTCCTCGAAGACAACGAAAGATTTCTATCGGTCCTCCAGGTCTTGAGTGATATTGAATGATCAACCCAAAGAACCAGGTTCGAAAAACGATTGACCTCGCCGAGTATGGTGAAATTACCATCCCTGCGGCTGATCTATCCTTTCTTTCGGAACAAAAATTTCAGACGGTTTGTGAAACTCTTAGTTCCCTGGTGAACATATCCTTTGGCTGGGGAGGGGGCCATCTCTCTATAAAAGCCGGATCGAATGTGGGGGTGATCCAAACACACGGCCTGCGGGTTCAAGTCCGTCCAGCCCTTTCGGTCAAAGAGATGGTGGTTCTCATTCGTTACGCCCTGTCCGGCAAGGTTCCACTTCAACATCTTAGGTCTTTTGCGGACGTTGATTGGGGAACCGGATTTGAAGATGTGCTCTGCATGATGCTGTGTGAAGAGTCCAGGGAGATCCTCAGGATAGGGCTTTCCTGCCGCTATGAGGAAAGACGTGAGCCTCTAACTTTTCTGAGGGGAAGGCCACTCTGGGAGAAGAACTTTCCCTGGCGCGGAGGCAAGACCAGGGAGTTGACTTGCCGCTATCACCGGCTCACCTATGACAATATAGATAACCGCTTGCTTCTCGTTGGCCTGAGGTCTGCCGGTCATCTCGCCACTTCTGAGGCCGTCAAAAGGAAAGTATTCCAGTTTGTAAAGACTATTGGCGATCTTGCTTCAGAGACCACTCCGGAGCCCGGGCAATTCGATCAGGCCGAACAAAGATACAACCGCTTAACCGAGCATTATCGCGCCGCCCATGGTCTGTGCAGAATGCTGATCTACAGCCTTCGTCCGGAATCACTTTATGAAAGTGGAAAACACCAAATATTTGGGATCGTTTTGGACATGGCCTGGCTTTTCGAGAAATTCATCGAACAGCTTATGGCAGAGACCTTGAAACCGGCCGGATTTAACATCGAATCCCCCCCGCCAGACCGGAAGGCCTTGCTCGATGCCGAAGGTTACCCCTATGTTTCGGTCCGCCCAGACCTGATAATTTCTCAATCCCGGACAGTATGCGGAGTCATCGACGCCAAATATAAGCGATACTGGCCGACGGCCACAAACAGCTTTGCCCCTATGCGAAAAATAGCAAACGAAGACATCTACCAGCTCTTCTTCTATCAACAACGCCTACAAAGAAAGTTCAATTTACCAACCCCGCCCGTCGCTGTCATCGCCGCCCCCCTGCCCGAAGAAGATGAGCGGGGCGATCAGGCGGTTATTGCCGAAAGATTCAAACGAGTTGTTTGGCAGGCTGGAGCAGAGAAAGCTGGTGATGTGAGGCTCATATTAATCCCAATGACAAAATTCCTCAGGTTGATTATTCAAAGAGAAAAGCCAGGTGACATTGTGGAGAAAATCGGCCTTAATCGTATAAGGGATTTATTTCGTGATTAATCAGAGCAATAAGGATCAAATGACTCTTTTGCTAAAGGCCAGGCATGTGGCCTCATGGCAACTGCCAAAGCTTGCTGATAATAATACGTTGCCATGTACCGCTACTTTGCCTGCTCTTCAAAGGGGAGCGGTATGGAAGCCTGCCCAAGTCGAGGCACTGTGGGATTCACTATTACGAGGTTTCCCAATAGGTGCCTTCCTGCTCGCCCCATACTATGAAGAACGCGGGAAACAAAGGTTTCGCTACCAGGAATCTATGGATTCACCACTCATTAATAATATCTCTGACTTTCATCTCCTTGACGGCCAACAACGATGCAATGGAATCACGCTTGGATTCCTTAATTCATGGATAGCACTGGAGTACAATGTGCCAGCAGCCCTTTGGGTAGATTTGATACCTCCTGACCCCCAGGATGAGCGTGGCTTTATTTTCCGTGTCGTGACAAGGTCTCATCCCTGGGGTTACCGACGCAACGACCCTACCCAGCGCTTGGAAGCGAAACATCGTCGAGCTGCTTTGTCTGCCTACCGGGATGCAAACAACAGTGCGAATTTGGGAAGCCAAGACTATCTCTGCATCGGTCAGGTGAATCTTTCGCTGGTCTGGCCATGGGACGCCAAGGCTCCTGTGCCGTTCCCTTTGCTCATCGAAGCAGTCATTTCTGGGAACGACAAAGTTTGGGAACTATTGCAATCCAAGCTTGGAAACTTGTTGCCTTATTGGTCTGGTGCAGAAGACCTCCCATGCCTCAATGGAAATTGGAAGACTCGGGTTGAAAACCTTCTAAAGAACCCAAGTCATCATATGGATCGTATTGTTGAAGGGATAAGGAGAATTGAGGG
>Ga0194127_10009354_pt1 | contig 10323 bp, 8 predicted proteins | sample TA2KigC100mmetaG_FD_148624 | JGI IMG/M metagenome (GOLD analysis project Ga0194127, IMG submission 148624) | Freshwater microbial communities from Lake Tanganyika, Tanzania - TA2015036 Kigoma Deep Cast 100m | ecosystem: Environmental > Aquatic > Freshwater > Lake | place: Tanzania: Lake... | reverse complement strand
TTGCACGTTGGGCATGGATTCTGGATCGGTTTTTTCCATGACGTGAATTCGCAGTTTGGGTAATTCACACAGCCATAGAAGATGCGCCCCTTGCGGGTCTTGCGTTCGGCAATATCACCGCCATCCCTGGGACAGATGACGCCGATCTTCTCGAGCCAGGGTTCAGTATGACGGCAGGCGGGGAATCCGGAACAGGCAATGAACTTGCCATAACGCCCGTAGCGCAGGATCAGTTCCTTGCCGCAATCCGGGCAGGCGCGGCCGACCGGTTCCGGCCCGGTCTTGGTGACGGGCATCTCGGCCTGGGCTTTGGCTACCGTCCGGGCGAAGGGTTGGTAGAAGGCATCCATCACCGCTGTCCAATCGGCCTGTCCCTCGGCCACCTTGTCAAGGTCCTCCTCCATCCGGGCTGTGAACTGGAAATCCACTATATCAGTGAAATACTCCATCATCAGGTCGGTGACCAGGATGCCGGTCTCGGTCGGGATGAGGCGCCGGTCGACCCGTTCGACATAACCGCGCTGCTGGATGGTCGAGATTGTGGGGGCATAGGTCGATGGACGACCGATTCCGTATTCTTCCAGGATCTGCACCAGGCTGGCCTCCGAATAGCGCGGCGGCGGCTGGGTAAAATGCTGCTCAGGTATGAGGCGTACCAGTTCCTGGGCCTGGCCTTCCACCACCGAGGCCGGGATGCGGACATTCATCTCTTCCTCCTCGGCCGACTTGTCCTCATTCCTGGCTTCCTCGTAGACGATCAGATAGCCGGGAAACCGGACCGCAGAGCCCGAGGCCCGGAACAGGTAGGCGTGGTCGGACCCTGAACCTGTAACCTCGACCGAGAGTGTGTCATAGACTGCGGCTTCCATCTGGCAGGCGACGAACCGCTGCCAGATCAACTGGTAGAGTTTGAACATAGCCGGTTCCAGGAAGGGCTTGACCTTGTCCGGGTCGCGCATCGCCGAGGTCGGGCGGACCGCTTCGTGTGCTTCCTGGGCGCCTTTTGCCTTGGTCTTGTATTCGACCGGTTTCCCGGGCAGGAAATCCTTTCCGTAGCGATCTACGATGTATCCCCGTACTTCATTGACTGCCACTTCGGCAATGTTGGTCGAGTCGGTGCGCATGTAGGTGATCAGGCCGGTAGTGCCGCCCTCGCCCACATCCTGTCCTTCGTATAAACCCTGGGCCAGTCCCATTGTCCGCTTGGCGGTGAACCCAAATTTCCGGGAGGCTTCCTGCTGGAGGGTCGAGGTTGTGAACGGCGCTGATGGCCTGCGGCGACGCTCGCCGCGCTTGACCTTGGTGACGGTGTAGGGAGCCTTCTCCATATCCGCCAGCAGGGGGGTCACAACCGCTTCACAGCCGAGTTCGGGGTCTTTTTCATCGATCTTCGCCAGTTTCGCCGTGAAAGTGGCTTTCTTTTCCGTCGACGGCTTGAACTCCGCCCCGATCGACCAGTATTCCACCGGGTTGAAGGCATCGATTTCACGTTCGCGCTCCACGATCAAGCGCAACGCCACCGACTGGACCCGGCCGGCGGTCAGCCGGCTGCGAACCTTCTCCCACAAGATGGGACTGATGCTGTAACCCACCAGCCGGTCGAGGACGCGCCGCGCCTGTTGGGCGTTGACCAGGTCCATGTTGATGGGGCGCGGGTTGGCGAAGGCCTCGCCAATGGCGTGTTCCGTGATCTCGTGAAAGACCACCCGCCGCGCCAGTTTCGGTTCGATGGCCGCGGCTTCCATTAGGTGCCAGGAAATGGCTTCGCCCTCCCGGTCTGGGTCGGTTGCCAGGTAGATCTCGGCGTGTTCCTTTGCCAGTTGTTTGAGTTCCTTGACGACCGTCTTCTTCTCATTCGGGACGCGGTATTTGGGTTTGAAATTATTCTCCACATCCACCGACAACTGCGAACGCAACAGGTCACGGATATGCCCCACCGATGCACGTACGGTGTAGCCCTTGCCGAGGAAACGGCCCACGGTCTTGGCTTTGGCTGGCGATTCGACGATCACCAGTTTCCCGCTGCGCTGTGCGTTCCGGTCGGGAGCCTGCATTCCTTCGTGGGCTGGGGTCCGTCCGATGCGGAAAAGTTTCGTGCCGCACTCGGCGCAGGTCCCGCGCGTGACGGCCGCCCCAGCCTTGTTGAACTCGGCTACCGGATCCTTTACCTCCCTTTTTTCCTTGCACTTCATGCAATACGCATCCATCCAATCACCTCCTAGAGATAGTTTTCCCGCTTCTTTTTCCGCAGGTGCTCTACAACCTGGCGCACCTTCTGGGTCTGGTCCTTGTGGCAGATCATCAGCACGTCTTTGGTGTTGACGATGATCAAATCATCGAGGCCGATGGTCACGACCATCTTTTTCTCCCCGTTGGTGTACACGAGAGAATTCTGGGTATCCACCGGGATGTGTTCACTGCCGAAAACGATATTCCCGTTCGCATCCTGGATCAATACATCGAAGAGCGAATCCCAGGACCCCACATCGCTCCATTCCAGGCCGCCAGCAGGCAGTACAACAACCCTGGCGGTGCGTTCCATAATTCCATAATCGATCGTCACTGGCTGCAAACCCGACCAGACGGCTTGAAGGGTTGCCTCCCATTGGGGTGTTCCCCAAGTATCATCGATGGTCAGCAGTCCATCGCGGAGGGCTGGCATCAGGCTTCCGATCTCAGCCAGGATGGTCTCGGCGCGCCAGATGAACATACCCGAATTCCAATAATGGTCGCCATGCGTTACCAGGTCGCGCGCCTGTGCTTCGCCGGGTTTCTCTTTGAACCGCTGGACCTGGTAAACCGGATAACCGAAATCGTCCGGCAGGAGGTCGCCGCGCTGTGTAAAGCCATACCCGGTAGCGGGATAGGTCGGAGTGATCCCCAGGGTCACCAGGTAATCTTGGCTTGCGGCTTTGTAAGCAACCCGCAGTACATGATGGAAAAGGTCGCGGTTCCGGATGAAATGGTCGGATGGCAGGACTGCCATCACAGCCTGCGGATCACGCCTCCGTAACACAGTCGCTGCCAGTCCCACCACCGAGGCCGTCCCGCGTGGGGCAGGCTCCACCAGGAAGTTCTCGACCGGTATAAGCGGCTCCTGGCGCTTCAACTCCAATACCTGGTCCATAGCCGTTACCACCAGGATATTTTCCAAAGGGAACAATCCTGCCAGGCGCTCCACAGTGGACTGGAAGAGGGTTTCAGTTCCCAGCAAAGGCAGGGTATGTTTTGGGTGGCTCTGGCGCGAGACCGGCCATAAGCGGGTCCCACTGCCGCCTGCCATGATGACTGCAAAAAAATGGCTCATTCTTCCTTCACCAAGTATTCGGATGCTTCCTCACGTACAGCAATGTAATTCATCCCGCCGACCTGGCGCACCAATCCTTTCAATTCCATCATCGCCAGGGTGGCGGAGACGCGTTCGATTGACAGGCCGGTCTGGTTCCTGATCTCATCCACATGGACGGGTTCCTGGCTGATCGCCGACAGGAGTTGACTCTCGACAGCGTCGGCCGGGAGAGCCTTGCGGACAACACGTTGTTCGACGATGCGGGAGATGTTCAATACATCCAGGATATCGCGGACGGAGAGCAGGGGCCGGGCTCCTTGCTGGATGAGGCGGTTGGTACCCTTGCTTTGGGGAGCAAGGATGTTCCCCGGGACGGCAAATACCTCGCGTCCCTGGTCGATGGCGAACTGGGCGGTAATCAACGCGCCGCTGGTCTCGCCGGCCTCGATCACGACGGTAGCCATCGCCAGGCCGGATATGATGCGGTTGCGGGGTGGGAAGTTGGATGCATCCGGCGGCGTACCGGGGGCATAGTCGCTGACCAGCGCCCCGCTGGTTTCGATCCTCTCCGCAAGCCGGGAATGTTCCGGTGGGTAGACCCGGTCTACACCGCAACCCAGCACGGAAATCGTCCGCCCGCCGTTGTTGAGGGCGGCCTGGTGGGCAATCGCGTCCACTCCACGTGCAAGGCCGCTGACCACCGTTACACCGTTCTGCGCCAGGAAGGCAGCCAGTTCCTCTGTCACCTGGCGGCCGTAAGCCGTCACCCGCCGGGTGCCGACGATCGCCACTGCCCAGGCATCCTCCGGGCTGAGGGCGCCGCGTGTGTAAAGTACCGGCGGTGGCTGGTCGATGACTTTCAGGCGTTCCGGGTAAGCAGCATCGTCCCAGGTCAACAGACAGATGCCCTGCGATTCCATATGGCGCATGAACTGGTCCAGGTCAACGCTGGCGCGGACCTGCATCACCCGTTCGACTATCTTACGGCTCAACCCTGCTGCCATCAACGCCTCGGGTGGAGCCTGCCAGGCCCGTTCCAGGTCGCCAAAATACTCCTGGATACCCCGGAGACGGACTGCGCCAATCCCCTTCACCAGGTTGAAAGCCACCCAGTAACGCCGGGCGTCGCCCGTCACTGTTCCTCCTCCAATAAACCTGGAAGCAGGTGGACCCGCATCTCGGCCTGGGCGAGGTCGATGCCCAGGATCACATCCGGGATGGCTGGGAGTAAACATTGTTTGCCTTCCTGCGTGGTTATGACATAGACATCATTGGCGCCGGTCTGCATGATCTCCGTGAGCACCCCCAGTGGCCGGCCATCGTCGGTCACGACCCGCATCCCCATCAGTTCGTGATGGTAATACTCGCCATCCGGCAAGCCGGGCCTGTCGTGGGACGGGACGAATAACAATAGATTCCTCAGCAAACCGGCTGTTTCCGGGGTGTGGATACCTTCGAACGCCAGTAGCATCCCGTCTCCATGTGGCCGGCTGCTTCTCAGGGTCGTGACCCTGTGGTCCGGCCCAAGATGGAGTTGCGTCCCTGCAACCAGGCGCTGGGGGAAATCCGTGTAGAGTTCCACAAGGACTTCACCCTTCACCCCGTGAGGCTTGCGGATACGACCTACTGCCAGGAAAGCAGGCTCGCCAGCAGTTGGCGAGCCTGCCAGGCGTTCAGCTTTGCCGGTCATCTCGGTCTTATGGTTCAATCACATCCAGGGTTACTTGCAGGCCATCCCGCTCGGCGGCCACCCGTAAAAGGTTGCGGATTGCATTCGCAACCCGACCGTTACGCCCGATGACGCGACCCATATCATCCTTGGCTACGTGCAATTCGAGCGTCACCTGGCTGCCGCGCCGTCTTTCGTCGACCGCGACTTCTTCCGGGTGATCGACCAGCGATTTCGCGATGAATTCGACCAGGTCTTTCATCTCTGCCTATTTACCAGTCTTATGACTGACCACGCGTGAGGCGCGCGATTTCTCGGCCTCCGACAGGAGGGTTTCCACAGCCTCACCGGCTTTGAATCGTTCGAAGCGTTCCAGGGCGCCGGCTGTCTTGAATAACTGCATCACCGAGTCGCTCGGCTGGGCGCCTTTGGTCATCCACTCATACACGCGGTCTTCCTTGATATCCAGTGTCGCGGGTTCCGTGCGCGGGTTGTAGTGGCCGATGATCTCCAGGAAACGCCCATCGCGCGGGCTTTCCCTGTCCGCAACAATGATGCGGTAGGAAGGCTGGGCCTTCAATCCAATACGGCGTAAACGGATACGAACCATCGAGTAAATCTCCTTCGGAAATATTTGGATTTGTCTATCATTGATCGCGACCGGTGTTGGGAGGATGAGGGCACGAAAGGATGTGTATCTTCCCAAACCAGGCCGCCTATCCGAATAGTCGCGGGAGGCCGCGTCCACCCGATTTTTGCACTGTCTTCAAGATGTTTTGCATTTCGCGGAACTGCTTGACCAACCGGTTGACATCCTGGACTTCCGTCCCAGAACCACGGGCAATCCTTCTGCGACGACCAGCGTTAAGTATATCCGGATTCTGTCGTTCTTGAACAGTCATCGAAAGGATGATCGCTTCCGTCTTTCGGAGACCGCGCTCGATCTCCTGCGGGTCTGCCGACCGGGCTGCCTGCCCCATTTGACCGGGCATCATTTCGAGCACCTCGGACACGGAACCCATCCTTCGCATCTGCTTCATCTGGGACAACCAGTCCTCCAGGGTGAACCTGCCTTTGAGCAGCCGGCGGGTTTGTTCCTGCGCTGCTTCCTCGTCGAAGGCTGCCTCCGCCTTCTCGATCAAGCCGATCATATCGCCCATCCCAAGGATCCGGGATGCCAGCCTACCGGGATCGTATGCTTCCAGGGCATCCAATTTCTCACCGGTTGCGAGGAACTTCAAAGGCACCCCGGTCACGGACCGGATCGAGATCGCCGCCCCGCCGCGCGCGTCCCCGTCCATTTTGGTCAGGATCAGGCCGGTCAGGGGGATAGTATCCCGAAAACCCTGGGCAACGTTCAACGCTTCCTGGCCGATCATCGCGTCCACCACCAGGAAGGTCTCCGTCGGAGGAACCTTCTCGATGATGGCCCGTAATTCATCCATCAATTCCTGGTCCAACTGGGAACGCCCGGCGGTATCCAGGATCAATACGGTGTAACCGCCCCGTTCGGCCACCTGGCGGGCTCGCGCTGCCAAATCCGGTGGTTTGAGAGTGGGGTCGGCTACGACTGTCACATCCAGTTGTGACCCCAGGGTCTGCAATTGCTGCACGGCAGCAGGCCGGTAGGGATCAGCAGCGGTCAGCAATACCCGTTCCCCGCGCCCGCGCAGCAGGTAGGCCAATTTCCCGGCTGCGGTTGTTTTTCCGGAGCCCTGTAAACCTGCCAGGAGAATGACAACCGGTTTTGCTCCGCCCAGGTTCAGCCCGACTGGCTCCCCCAGGGTTGAGATTAATTCTTCATTGACAATTTTAAGGACCTGCTGTCCTGGATTGAGCGCCTTGGCCACCTCGGCGCCAACAGCGCGTTCACGAATACGGTTGACCAGATCCTTGACGACCAGGTAATGTACATCCGCATCCAGCAGCGCGAGGCGTACATCCCGCATGGCAGAATCGACATCGGCAGCGGAGAGTTTTCCACGCCGCCGTAACTGATCGAATACCTGGTTTAGGCGTCCGGTGAGATTCTCGAACAAGAGTTATTCTTCATTAAATGCGTAGGTCATTCCCTAAAGCCGTCCGATTTTAGTCCATTTGCCCTTACCGGTCAAGGCAATTGCGTAACTAGCCGGAGGAAACGGGTTTATATCACTTGAGATGTTCACTCAGCCAAGGAGGAACCATGTCCAAGGGGGCCATCGTCACCGACAGCACTGCTTATATCCCGGAAAACCAACTCAAAGAATTCAATATCACCGTTACACCGCAGGTCTTAATCTGGGGCGAGGAGACCTTCAAGGACGGAGTCGACATCCTGCCGGAGGAATTCTACCGGCGTCTTGCGACTGCAAAGGTCATGCCTACCACCTCCCAAGTTTCGATCATGACCATGAAAGAAACCTTCGAGAAGTTGGTGGAAAAGGGTTACGATGTCCTCGGTATATTTATTTCATCCAAGTTATCCGGCACCATCCAGTCCGCTATGCAGGCGATCGAGATGCTGCCGAAAGTAAAAGATAAAATCGCAATCGTCGATTCCGAGTCCACCGCCATGGCGATGGGCTTCCAGGTATTGGCGGTTGCCCGGGCTGCCAAGGATGGCGCCGGCCTGGCGGATTCCAGGAAACTGGCGGAGAAGGCAAAAAGCCATACCGGTGTGTTGTTTGTTGTGGATACCCTGGAATTCCTGCACCGCGGTGGACGGATCGGCGGTGCACAAAAATTCCTCGGGACTGCCTTGAATATCAAACCCATCCTCGAACTACGCGAAGGGCGGGTGGAATCCATCGAAAAAGTGCGTACAAAAGCCAAGGCATACGACCGGGTAATCGAACTCCTGGCCGAGAATATCGCCGGGCGGTCCCCAGTCCGCCTGGCAACCCTGCATGCCAATGCCGAAGCGGATGCAAAAACCCTGCTGGAAAAAGCAGCCGCGGAGATAAAACCGGTCGAGACCGTCTTCGCTGGCGTCAGCCCGGTGATTGGCACCCACGCCGGACCCGGCACTGTAGGCTTGGCGTACATGGCTGGCATGTAGACATCGTCCTGACTTGATCCCAGAGGTGTTGCGGATGAAGATCAACCGCAACACCTTTTTCGTTAATCCGGCATAATCCGTTTGACGGTTCTCTGTGAAACATGTATAATCGGCCTTCGGCATAATACCTGTTTTTCGGAGAGATAGATTATGGAAACAACGAATAACGCCCCTGAAAACAGCATCCAGCCCAAGATGCGTTTTTCAGGGAAAGTAGTCAAGACCACGCTGGCAGGGGCGGTAGTGGATATCGGGCAGACGCTTCCGGGTGTGCTACACATTTCGCAATTGAGCAGTGAACCGGTCAACCGGGTCGAGGATGTAGTCCAGGTAGGCCAGGAAGTCGTTGTCTGGGTACGCCGGGTGCGCAAGGACAGCATCGAACTGACAATGATCGAGCCTTTGGGTCTCGATTGGCGCGAGATCCTGCCGGAAATGATCGTCAAAGGCAAGGTTGCCCGGCTGGAGACATATGGCGCCTTCGTCGACATAGGCGCCGAGCGCGCCGGACTGGTGCATGTCAGCGAGATCGCCCATGGTTTCGTCAAGAATCCGGCTGAATTATTGAAGGAAGGCGATGAAGTCGAAGCCAAAGTCCTGGGGGTCGACCGGCGCAAGAAGCAAATTCGCCTGAGCATCAAAGCCACCCTGGCTGCCCCGGAAGAGACAATCAAGGAAAAGAGATCCGAACCCCGCAAGAGTCGCAGCAAGAAAGGCAAATCGCGTTCCGATGAAAGTTACGAAGCGAACGAACCGAGCGTGCCCGAACTGACCGGGATGGAGATCGCCTGGCAGGAAGCCCTGGCGCGCGCCGAGAATAAGAAAAACCGGAAGGGTAAGAAAGGAAAACACGATAAAAAGGGTGAGCAGGAGGATATCCTGAACCGCACCCTGGAAAACCGGATAACAACCGGGTAAGCATTTCACACAAAATCAAGACGCCTCGCAGAAGCGGGGCGTCGTTTTTCAGCAGGATTGGGTTTCAGCCAGGTACTTATCCCGGTTGGCAAGTCGGGCAATCTTACCGCTGGAGGTTTTTGCCAACCAGGGCGGACTGACCAGGTAGACTTGTCTCAACGCTATCGCCGAACCGCGAGTGACCACCTTGCGGACTTCGTCGGAAATCCGGTAGCCTTCCTGTTCGTTGTTGGTGTCCACCTCGGCAACGACAACCACATCCTCGGTCCCTGCTGTTTCATTGAAAACGCCAAAACAAACCACCCTCCCCGGGTGAATACCGGGGACCTCCATCGCCAGTTGCTCGATATCCTGGGGATAGATGTTCTTGCCCCCGACGATGATCAGGTCCTTTTTCCGACCGGTGACAAATACCTCCCCTCCGGCCAGGTAACCGAAATCTCCGGTCATATACCAGCCGTTGTGAAAAGCCCTGGCAGTCGCATCCGGCCGGTTGAAATAACCTGTCAGCATGGAATCGCTCTTCAAGGCCAATTCCCCGACCTGCCTCTCCGGGACTTCCCGGCCTTTCTCATCCAGGACCTTTACTTCGACATTGCGGATCGGCCGGCCGGCGGATAACATCTTGAGGCTCTCGCGGCCATCGGCAGCCGGTCGCGCCAGCCGCTCGACTTGAAGGCTCTCGCGATCGATCAGATCCACGAAGACCGGGGCATCCACGCCGCCCTGGGTGACTGCAAAGACGTTTTCCGCCATGGCATAACAGGTATTCAAGGCATCATAGCGGAGACCATAGTCTTTGAAACGCTCATAAAACACCTGGTGGCTTTCCCAACGCATAGGCTCCGAGCAATTGCTGATCGACCGCCAGGAAGACAGGTCAGCGCCTTCGAGGTCGCGCTCCCGGACCTTCTGGGCGCAAAAATTATAGGCAAAATTCGGCAGCCAGGAAAGCGTTCCCTTGTAGCGCGAGACTGCCTGGAACAGGCGGTGGGGGGCGCGCACCCAATCGAAAGGCGACATCAAAACCAGCGGCACGCCGAGTAGGATGGGCATCAGGTAACAGGCGATCAAGCCCATATCATGATAGAGAGGCAGCCAGGAGACGATTACATCCAGGTCGGAGATGCGCAACGCCAGCCGGTAACTTTCCAACTGGTTGATGACCGCCTTGTGGGAAAGCGCAACACCTTTTTGTAAACCTGTTGTCCCCGATGAATGCTGGAGCAGGGCGATATCCGATGGTCTACAATGCAGGCCGGGCATTGCCTGGAATTCGGGATCGGAAGCGTCCCCTATCCCTGATGATAGGATTACCTCCCTCACCGAGTCGCCCTGCTTGAGCGCAGCCTTCACCTCGGACTCGAACTCCGGGTAGGTGACGATTACTGCCGGACGCGTGATCGA
>Ga0194127_10009351_pt1 | contig 10324 bp, 9 predicted proteins | sample TA2KigC100mmetaG_FD_148624 | JGI IMG/M metagenome (GOLD analysis project Ga0194127, IMG submission 148624) | Freshwater microbial communities from Lake Tanganyika, Tanzania - TA2015036 Kigoma Deep Cast 100m | ecosystem: Environmental > Aquatic > Freshwater > Lake | place: Tanzania: Lake... | reverse complement strand
CGGAGCAGGTTCGGCATGCGGGTCCTCGTGGTGGCGCGCGGGCGGCCCAGCACTGAGGCTAACGTTCCGCGGACCGGCGGCGAAACGTAGAGTTCCGCCGGTGACCATCCTGCACTGGATCCTCTACTGCGCGCTGCCGGCGGCCGCCGCGGGGCTCCTGCTGGTGGGGGTCCTCGGTCCGCGCCTGCTCGGGATCGCGATGGCCGCCGCCGTGCTGGCGCCGCACGCGCTGCTGCGCGCGCTGCCGCCGTGGCCGTGGGAACTCGTGCAGCGCCCGGCCGGGGAAACCGCCGGCGCGTGGACCTTGTGGGGCGTGGTCGCCGCCGGGCTGTTCGGGTCGCTGCACGACCTGCGGCTGTGGCCGCGCGCGCTCGGGCTGCCGCCGGCGCTCGCGCTGCTGCTCGCGGTGCCGTGGCTCGCGTCGGCCGGACAACGCTCCGGATGGTCGTTCGAGACGGCCGCCGTCGAGTTCGGGGTCGCCTGGCTGGCGATCGGCGCGGGCTGGTTCGCGCTGCGCACGGCGGCGCTGAGCGGCGCCGGCGCCGGCATGCTCGCGGCCGGCTGCATCTGCCTGGTCGGCGACGCGCTGCTGATCGGCGTCGCGGATCGGACGACGCTGGCGGCGGTGGGCGGGCCCGCCGTGGTGCTCGTCGTCGCCGCCGTGTCGCTCGTCTGGCGGCGGCAGTTCGCCGCCGGGGAAGGAGCCGCGCTCGCGCTCGCGGTGGCCCACAGCCTGCCGCTGCTGCTCGCGTTCTTCGGCGGCCGGATCGGCCCCCTCGTCGCGCTGCTGGCGCTGCTCGCGCCGGCACCGCTGTGGCTCGCGACGCGCCGGCCGGCGCGCCCGGGTGGTTGCGGCGATCCCGTGCTCGTGACGCTGGCCCTGCTCGGCTCGGCGACGTTCGTCACGGTGGCCAACCTGCTGCACGCGCGCTGACCGGCCGGCGTGCGGCGCGGGCCGGCAGCCGGTGCAGCCGCGGGCGCCGCGCTCACAGTCCGACGGTCGCCGCGCCCGCGTTGCTGACCGTGAGACCGAGTTGGTTCGCCGCGGCGTCGAGGCAGAACCACTGGTTGTAGAAGCGGAATCCGACCAGCGACGGGTTGTTCGGCAGCGTCATCGTGAACACGGCCTGCCCGGTCACGGGGTCGGTCGCCTGCAGCACGGTGACCAGCAGCGAGGCGAGCACCGAGCACAAGGGCGCACCGAACGGTGCGAGCGAGTAGGGCAGCTGCTGGCCGCCCGAGTTCGTGTCCGACTCGCCGAACGACAGCAGCGCGAAGTTGCCCGGCACGGCGCGGTCGAGCTGGATCTGGAAACTGCCGCCGGCCATCGGCATGCCGAACCAGGCGAGATCGGGCAGTCCGCGCACGCCCGGGCAACCCGTGCCGTAGACCTCGTAGTGCCCCGGTGTGCCGGTCCAGATGCGGAACTTCCACTGCAGCGACTGGTAGGGGCCGTTCCAGGTCGCGCCACCGTTGAAGCTGCCGCGGTAGGGCTGCGCGCCGGCACCCGTGCCGTGCACCGACGATTGCGCATTGTTGATCGGGCCCCAGACGACCCACACGTCCTGCCCCGCGTTGAGCGGCAGCGGCGTCGTCAGGTAGGCGCCCTGCCAGCCGTTCACGCGGCCCATCGACCAGGTGCCGCTCGCGAGCACGGCGAGGGGCCGATTGCCGGCGGGGGGGTGGCTCCAGATCGCGATCGAGTTCGGGCCCGCCTGTTCGCCGGTCCAGATTTCGACGCGCGTCGCGATCGTGGTGACCGGCATCTGCGTCTTGATCGCGAGCAGCAGGTTCGGGCCGCCCATGCTGACGCCGTTGTCGTAGACGAAGTTGTCGAAGGCGGCATGCACGATCGCGGCCTGGGCGGCGGCGGGGGCGAGCGGCAGGGCGGTGAACAGCAACCCGGCGAGGTGGAGACGTGGCATGGGTCGTTGGGCGAGATGGGGCAGGCGACGCAGAGTGTAGCGCCTCGCGGTGGCCGTGCAGAACGAGTGCGCCGCGGGCCTGCGTGCGATTGCGCAGGGCCGTGCGGCGGCCGGCGCTGCTCGGGCCCAGCCGCTACCCCGGCGGCGGCGCGCCGGCCAGCGCCGTGACCGACAGCCCGCCGTGCCGCGTCGTGAACGCCGCGCGCAGCGGGAGCCCCGTGCGCCGCGCGAGCCGCACGTCGTGCGCGAGCACCGCCCAACGCCAGCCGGCGGGCAGCTTCGCCGCACGGTGGCCGAGCGTCTGGTAGAGCGGCGCGAGGTCGCCGCCCCTGCCGAGCCGCACGCCGAACGGCGGGTTCGTCGCGAGCAGGCCGCGGGCGGGGGCAGTGCCTGGATCCTGCAGCCAGGGATGCGCCGTGAACGCCGCAACGTGGAACTCGATCGCCGCGGCGACACCCGCGCGTCCGGCGTTGTCGCGCGCGGCCTCGATCGCGCCGGCGTCGCGGTCGCTGGCGACGACCGGCGCGGGCGTCGAGCGCGGGCCCGGGCGCGCGGTCTCGGCGGCCCAGGCCCCCGCGTCGAACAGCGCGAGGTGCGCGAGCGGCGGCGGGCGCAGGCGGCCGGGCGGAAGGCCGAGCGCGAGACCCGCGGCCTCGATCGCGATCGTGCCCGAGCCGCAGAACGGGTCGAGCAGCGCGTCGTGGCCGCTGAACCGGCCCGCCAGCAGCAGCGCGTGCGCGAGGTCCTCGCGCAGCGGGGCGCTGGCCGCGTCGAGCCGGTAGCCGCGGCGGTGCAGCGGCGTGCACGTCGCGTCGAGCGAGATCGTGCACCGGTCGCGGTGGAAGCGCACGTGCACGCGAGCGGCGGTCTCGGCGGCGGGCGCCAGCTCCGGCATCGGGGCCGCGAACGCGGCGCCGATCGCGCGCGCCACGCGTTGCTCGATCGCGCCACTGTGGTAGACGCGCGAACTTCGCGCGGTCGCATGCACCGCCGCGGGCACGTCGCCGCGCAGCCACCGCGGCCACGGCAGGAGGCCAGCCTTGCGCTCGAGTTCGCCGAGCGCGCGGCACGGAAACTCCGCGAGCCGCAGCAGCACGTGACTCGCGGTGCCGAGCCACCGGCAGCCGCGCAGCAGCGCGGGCACGTCGGCCGCGAAGGCGACGCCGCCCGGCTGGGCCTCGCCCGGCAGGCCGAGTGCTGCGAGTTCGCCCGCGAGCAGCGGCTCGAGGCCCGGCTGGCAACTGGCGAACGCCGCGAACGGCTGCTGCATCGCCGGCACGGTAGCGGCCAGGTGTTGCGGTTCCAGCGGCCCGGCGTTCAGGGCCGCGCCGCGCGCAGTTCGTGGATCGTGCGCAGCAGCGCGTCGGCCGAGGCGGGCTTGTGGCGCACCTTGCCGAGGCGCTGGCCCTCGGCGAGCTGCCACGCATCGAGCCGCTGCCAGTCGGCCCAGCCGACGGCATCGACGCCGCGCGCGCGCAGCAACTCGGCCGCGTCGGCCCGGACCGGCGCCAGCAGCGCGCCGGCCGCGTGGTCCTGCTTCATCAGCTCGACCGTCGCCTTGGCGCAGGCGCTGTTGGTGCCGATCAGCCCGGTGGGGCCGCGTTTGCACCAGCCCGCGGCGTAGAGGCCGCGCAGCACCGCACCGCCCGGCCGATCGAGCACGCGGCCGTCCTGGTTCGGCACGATGCCCTTCTTCGGCTCGAACGGCACGCCGGGCAGCGGCACGCCGCGGTAGCCGATCGCCGCGAACACGAGGTCGGCGGGCAGTTCCTCGAACTGGTCGCGCGGTTTCGGCCGCGGCGTGCCGTCGGCGTCGGCGGCGAGCTCCATGCGCTGCGCGCGCACGGCGCGGAGGCGGCCGGCCTCGCCGCAGAGCGAGGCGGGCGCGAGCAGGAAGCGGCAGCGCAGGCGCTTGCTCCGTCCGGTCGGCCCCGCGGCGGCGCGTTCCTGCAGGAACTTCACGTTGCGCTGCGCGCTGCGCGGCGCGTCCTTGGCGAGCCAGGCTGCGCTGAGCGGGTCGAGCGCGGCCTCGGCGGGTTCGACGAGCACGTCGACGCCGGGCAGCGCGGCGATCTCCTCGATCTCCTTCGGCGAGAACGCGGCCTGCGCGGGGCCGCGGCGGCCGAGCAGCACGACCTCGCGGACGCGGCTCTCGCGCAGCGCCGCGAGCGCGTGTTCGGCGATGTCGGTCTTCGCGAGTTCGTCGGGATCGGCGAGCAGGATCCGCGCGACATCGATCGCGACGTTGCCGTTGCCGACGACGACCGCGCGCGTCGCGTGCTGCAGGTCGTAGCTGCGCTGCGCGTGGTCGGGGTGGCCGTTGTACCAGCCGACGAACTCGGTGGCCGAGTGCACGCCGCGCAGGTCGTCGCCGGGCACGCCGAGCGGCTGCCCCGATTCGCAGCCGAACGCGAACACGATCTGGTGGTAGCAGGCCTGCAGGTCGGCGACCTGCAGGTCGCGCCCGATCGTCACGTTGCCGAAGAAGCGGAAGCCGGGGTTGCCGGCGATGCGGTCGTAGACCCTGGTGACCGCCTTGATGTTCTGGTGGTCGGGCGCCACGCCGAAGCAGACGAGGCCGAACGGCACGGGCAGCCGGTCGTAGAGGTCGACGCTCGCCGCCTGCCCCGACTTGAACAGGGCCTCGGCGGTGTAGAAGGCCGACGGTCCCGACCCGACCACGGCGACGCGCCACGCACGCGGATCCGGCTGTTGCATGGGCGCGGATGATACGGCCGCCGCTGGTGGGTTTCGCGGGCTCCGGTATCCTGCCGGCCGTGCGGATCACGAACCTGCGTCGTGCGCGCGGCGCGGCCCTTGCCCTGCTCGCGGCGTGCGCGGCTCCGCCGGCGCCCGCGCCGCTGCGCGCGGGGCTCGACGGCAGCGATCCGGCCGCGTTCGCGGCGATCGCCGAGGCCTTCGCCGCGGCGAATCCGGGTTGCTCGCTCGCGTGGCTGCCGGCCGCGCGCGAGGTCGGTCCGGCCGCGGGCGCCCGGATCGGGCTCGTGCAGCACGGTGCCGGCCGCGTGCGCATCGAGCGCGCGGCGGGGGCCGTGCAGGCGGACGTCGGCGCCGGCGACGCGTTGGTGCTGGGCCCCGGCGAGCGCGCGTCGTTCGCCGCGCCGGTGGGGCTGCTCGTGTTCGGCGTGCCCGCATCGCCCTCGGCCCTGCTGCCGCGCGCGATCCGTCCCGACCACGATCCGCGCCTGACCGACACGCCGGGCGGCTGCGCGACCGACGGCGCGGTCTACCGCCGCATGCTGCTGACGTGGCGCGCCGCGAACGGGCCCTACACGTTCCACGGCCTCAACGTGCACCGCGTGCGCATCGACGATTCGTTCACGCACTACCACCCGCGCGACGGCGGCTTCGACGAGTTCTACCTCGTGCAGGCAACGCGCGACGGCGCGCGGTTGCTGACGACCGCGCGCGTCGATGCGATCGAGCGCCGGGCGATCGGGCGCGCCGAGGTGGAGCACCTGTTCGCGACGCTGCCGCTGCGCGCCGGCGACCTCGTCTACCTGCCGCGCGGGCTCGCGCACCGTGCGCTCGGCGGCGCCTTGGTGCAGGTGATCACGGTGCCCGGCTTCGTGCCCGGCGCGGAGATCGGCCTCGACCACCACCTGCGCGCGATCAACGAACGGCTCGGTCTCGCGGGCGACGCGGCGCTGCCGCTGCACGCCGCGGCCGCCGCGGGGCCGGTCGTGCGCTGAGGGAACCGTGGACGAACGGCGCGCCGTGCGCTTCCCCCGCGCCGACCTCGGCGAACAGCTCGCGGCGTTCGCCGCGCGCTGGCCCGCGGCGGCCGCCGACCGGCGCGGCTTCGCCTTCGCCGCGCCCGACGGCACCCGGCTGCGCGTGCCGTTGGCCGGTCCGCGCCTGTCGCCCGGCGAGGCCGCCGGCGACTACCTCGCGCGGCTTCCCGGGCCGTCGGAACGTCAGGCCGTCCTGTTGCTGCAGGCCGGCGCCGCGGCGATCGGCTACTGGGACGGCGACGAACTGGTCGACCACGTCGCGATCCGCAAGTACGTCGTGCGCGGCTCCGGGAAGGCGCAGGGGAAGCACCTGCGCACGCGCGGCAAGTCGCGCTACGGCTCGCGGCTGCGCCTGCAGAACTGGCGACGGCTGCTGGTCGCGGTCAACGAGCGGCTGCACAGTTGCTGGGAGCGCTTCGGCGCGCCCGAACGCATCTTCTGCGGCGCCACCGTGCGGACCCTCGGCGACCTGTTCGCCGCCGACCCGCCGCCGCCGTTCCCGCGCGACGCGGCGAACCTGCAGCGCCTGCCGGTGCACGTGCACGTGCCGGACTTCGCCGAGCTGCGGACCGTGCGCTACTGGCTCGAGCACGGCGAGCTCGAGCTCGCGCGGGCGTGAGCGGCGCCGCGCGGTGGTGCTTGCGCTACTTCGGCGCCGGCGCCGCGTCGGCCTTGCGGTCGAGGTCGAGTTCGCGGACCCAGAGGTTGCGGAAGCGCACCGGATCGCCGTGGTCCTGCAGCTTGATCGGACCCTTCGGGCCGTGGCGCGTGTAGACCGGCAGCCGGCGGTGCACCATCTCGCCGAGGATCTCCTGGTCGTGGTGCACGAGCACGCCGTTGTGGATCACCGTCGCGCGCGCGGGCTCCAGGACCTTGCCGTCGTCGGCGAAGCGCGGCGCGCGGAACACCACGTCGTAGGTCTGCCACTCGCCGGGCCGGCGGCAGACGTTGACGAGCGGCGGCACCTGGCCGTAGAGCGCGGCGGCCTGCCCGTCGGCGTAGGTCGCGTTGTCGAACGAGTCGAGCACCTGGATCTCGTAGCGGCGGAACAGGAACACGCCGCTGTTGCCGCGGCCCTGCCCGGAGCCGCGCGCGGGCACGGGCGTCGCCCATTCGACGTGCAGCTGGCAGTCGCCGAACTCGGCCACGGTCTCGATGTCGCCGGTGCGGTTCGCCTCGAAGTAGCCGCCGGCGACGGCCCACTTCGCCGCGCCGTCGCGGCCGCGGAACGCATCGAGGCTCTTGCCGTCGAACAACACGATCGCGTCGGCGGGCGGTGGCACCGGCGCGCCCGGCGCGGGGCCGGGATCGACCACCGGCGGCCGCGGGCGCGCGGGGTCGTGCACGCGCCAGCCGCTCGGCAGGAACGGCGTGTCGGTGTAGCCGAGGTCCTGCGCGCACGAGGACGCGCAGAGACCGGAACCGGCGAGCAGCAGAGGCAGCGGGAGGATGCGCATGGTCTGGGTCGGGGACGGCGGCGGGCGGTCCCCAGGATCGCGCGCGGAGCCGCGGATCGCCAGCGGCGAGGCACCAGGTGCCGAGCGAGGCGGCTACGACGGCAGGCGGAACTGCACGGCGGGATCGTCGGCGAACGGATCCGGCCCGTCGTGATGCGCGAACGCGTCGCGCGCCATCTTGGTGATGCGGCGCAGGTAGCGGCGGAAGTCGCGCGGTTGCATGCCGCAGCGCCGCGCGGCGGCGCGCGTGCTGGGCGTGGACAGCGCGGCGTCCAGCGCCTGGAACTGCCGCGGCGACAGCATGCGCTGCATCGTCTCGCGCACTTCGTCGCCCGACGCCGTGCTCGGCGCGCGGAACGGCGCCTGCCGGCGCGTGATCTCGTCATGGCGCATCGACGGCGTGCGCACCCAGTCGGAGCGCAGCAGCCGGCAGGCCGACCGACGCGCGACGGTCCGCAGCCAGGACTTCGGGTGCGCGGGCGGCGTGCCGTCGAGCATCGCGAGCGTGAGCAGGTGCACCGCGCGCTCGCCCGCCTCCTCGGCGAGCAGCGGGCAGTGCAGGATCCGGGCGGCTGCCCGGCAGGCGAAGGGCAGGAACTGGTGCGGGTCGTGCATGGAGGGTTCCTCGGCGGATGGGGTGACCTACAAGTGGAACGGCGATCAGAACTTTGACTTGCCAAAGTGTCAAGTTTCGTGAAATCGAAGAGCCGCACCACCTCGAATCGCCGATGCGAGCGGGGCGATCTTTCCGCCCCGATTCGGGGCTACTTCCCCTGCAACCGACTTTCCGCGAGAATCCATGCGTAGAGACGGAATCCCCTCGCACGTCTCCTGGAGTCCCGTGACCGAACTCACCGAAGAACCTGTTCCTCGGCCTCTTGCGTCGCACCTGTCCCTGCGACTGCGCGAACTGCGCGCCCGGCGCGGACTCACCCAGGATCAGGTGGCCAGGCATCTCGGTTGCCACGAGTCGGCCGTGTCGCGCTGGGAAAGCGGCAGCCGCTTTCCGACGGGGGAGGACCTCGTGAAGCTCGCCGATCTCTTCGAGGTCAGCACGGACGACCTGCTCGGCCGCATGCGCCAGTACGCGGCGCAGGGATCGGCGTTGGTCGACATGCGGCTGCTCGAGAAGCTCAGGGACGCGGCGACGACCGAGGAGTTCGATCGGCTCGTCGAAGCCAACGAGGACCAGACGATCTGGCTGCCGGTGCCCGATGGCGCCGTGCTGATGAAGGTCACCGAGGCGATGGCGCTCGCGCGCAAGGTCGCGGAGAAGCACAAGCACAGCCGCTTCGGCGACCGGCTGTTCCGGCCCCGGTTCTGACCGGCGGCGGCAGGGCCCGGCGCCGGGCCTTCGCGCGCCGAGAGCGATCAGATCGCCGCCGGCGGACTGCGTTCGCGATCCGCGACCCCGGCCGTCAATCCGGGCCGGGCCGTTGCAGGCTCCAGTCTGCCGCTCGCGACGGGTGCGCGGCTACTGGATCAAGAACTGCACGACCGGCACCGAGTCGGTCGTCGCGTTGCCGGTCACGGCGTTCACGTTGGACAGGTCCCAGACGTACTGCGCGTTCGGCACGACGACCTCGGGGCCGATCCACGTCGCCCGGCTCGCGGTCGTCGCGAAGCCCAGCGTGTTGCCGGCCGTCGGCGGCACGTAGTAGACCCACTGCCAGCCGATGCCGAACCGGCCGAAGCCCGCGGGGACCGTGAACGCGTTTGCCGCCGCGCCGGTCGCGTCGGTGAGGTAGGCAAGCGTGCCGAGTTGCGGGTTCACCAGCACATCGCAGCCGCTCGCCGCGCCGAACGGCTGCAGCGAGAACGGCAGCAGGACGCCGGGCGAGAACTCCTTCTGGTCGAAGGTCGGCAGCAGGATCGCCAGCGCGTTCGTCGTCGCGTTCGCCAGCGTCACGCTGACCGTGGCTCCGCTCACGTAGCTGCCGCCCGTCGACGTGGAGCTGATCGTCGCGGTGCCGCAGCCGATGCCGGCGGTCGCGGCGCGGCCCGAGACCGAGGCGAACGCGCGATCGGTGCTCCACGTGGCCCCGGCCGAGCGCCCGTAGACGCGCAGTTCGAAGCACACGTTGGGGTTGTTGTTGGTGCCGAACACGAACGGAGTCGGGAACTGCAGCATCGCGAACTGGCCGGTGCTGCGGTTCGCACGCATCGCCGGGATGGTCACGATCTGCCGCGGCAGCACGATCGTCTCGTCGCTGCCGACGTTGTTCGCGAACGTCGTGCTCAGCGCGCCCGGCGTCGCGGCCGTGCTCGACATGAGGACCTCGAGGTCCGCAGTGAACGATGGGCGATCGGCCGTGGCGGCAGTCGGACGCAGGCCGACGCCGAACACCACGGTGTTCAGCGGGAACGGCTGCACGAAGATCATCTGCGTGCGCGTCGAGTTGCCGCCGAGCGCGGACGAACTGCCGCGCCCCCACGCGGGGCCGTACTCGGCGGGCAGGGTCAGGGAGGTCTGCGCGAGCAGCGAGCCGGCGCAGGCGAGGAGGATGATTGGTGGCAGGAGTCGCATGAGGGTGGGTCCTTGGTGGGGCCGTGGGTGCGGGGATGGTGGTCCTGTGGATCGCAACCGGGTCACGCTAACGCAGTCGCGTGAGGCGGCAAGTGGCCTCGTCGCGTGTGATGGGCGTGGGGCGTGCGCCTTGCGGTGGAACTTCAGGGCTCGGGCCCGTGCCGGCGGTGGTCACCGTTCGCACGGCGGGCGGCGTGCTGCTATCGCCCGTGGCGTGGGCGGCCGGGTCGCACTCCTTGACCGCGCGCGCCTGCTGGCCGAAACTGCGCGCAGCATCTGGACGGCCCACCGCGAGAGCGGTGGGCGGCCAACCTGCCGAGGGGCGGCAAGGTGGCTTGGTCGGGCGCGGTGTCCGACCGATGCGCGCGGGCTCCTGCCCGGCGAACGAAGGCTCCTGCGGCGCCGTGCGCCGCTCCGGATGCATCCACGAGAGGCAACGATGCATCCGCAAGACGATTCCGCGCGGGAGGCCGCGCTTGCTGCCACGATCCCGCTGCTGCACCACGTCCCGGCGCGGCGGCCCTTCCCGTTCGAGTCGTTCGCGCCCGCAAACGTGCGCACGGCCGACGACCTGCCGCCCTACCTGCTGCTCGGCGCGCTCGATCCGAAGTCGTTCGCGATCACACCGGCGGGTTGGTCCGCGGAATACCGCGGGCACGA
>Ga0194127_10009347_pt1 | contig 10326 bp, 6 predicted proteins | sample TA2KigC100mmetaG_FD_148624 | JGI IMG/M metagenome (GOLD analysis project Ga0194127, IMG submission 148624) | Freshwater microbial communities from Lake Tanganyika, Tanzania - TA2015036 Kigoma Deep Cast 100m | ecosystem: Environmental > Aquatic > Freshwater > Lake | place: Tanzania: Lake... | reverse complement strand
CAGAGCTGGAACAGCCAGGTGTCCGTGGCCGAGAACGGCGGGTTCGGGCAGCCGCCGAGGCCGCCGAACTCGACGCCCTGCACGCGGATCCCCAGGCCGACGAACGTCGGATCCTGCGGGATGTCGACGCGGAGGTCCGCGCCGACCACGATCACGCCCCATTCGTGGCCGAAGCTGCAGCCGCAGAAGGGCGTGACGATGGGCAAGAACCCGTAGCCGGTCAGCGCGAGGCCGTTGTTCGACGGCGTGATCAGCGAGCGCAGGAAGCCGCCCGGGACGGGGTTGCCCGACACGGCGATCGTCGCCAGGCCGCAGTTCGCCGGGACGACGTTCGTGATCGAGCCGAGCTGTGGCGGCGACACGCCGTAGAAGTTGAACGGCATCGCGGTCTCGAGCGGCGGCGTCTGCGCGGGGTTGCCGGCGTCGAACAGCGGGTTCCACAGGCCGGCCGCGCCGACGCGCTGCCTGGCGGTGTTCGGGGTCGTGGTCATGCGATTGGAGCCCATCACCGTCACGGGCGGGGTGAAGTTCACGCCCGTGTAGTTGAAGAGCAGCCAGTAGGTGCCCTGGTTCAGGATGATCGGCGCGGCGGTGGGGAGGTTGACCCGCATGCTCATGACCGCCCGGTTTTGCGCCGAGAGCGTGGTCGTGGTCACGCGCCAGATGTTCGACCAGCCATGGACCGTGTTGGCGATCTGGTTGTTGGCGAAGCCCGGGCTGTTGGTGACCGGGGTGATGGCGACCGCGGGGTCCGTGGAGCTGATCTCGACGTAGACGCCCGTGACCGGGGACGGCGAAGTAGGCGCGTTGGTCGCATAACCGAAGATCTCGATGGCGTCGATGATCATGACGCCGGAGACCGAGAAGGCGTCCGCGAGCGCGTTGCCGGACGCCTGCTGGGCGCCGAAGCCGAGCACGTTCATGTTGAGCCCTGCGGGCGGGGCGCCCGACTGGAGCCGGCTGCTCATCCCGGAAATGGGGTGCGGCTCGGTGATCAGCGGGCCGCTGCTGTAGATCAGCGGGGACTGCGCAGTGAGCGCGGTGAGAAGAAGCGGCAGAGCCGCTAGGGTGAAGGTACGCATGGTGTCGGCAGGCTGAGTGACAAGGGGAACCAACAGTGCGCGGGCCACCAGGCCCGGTGCACCCCGGACGGCCACCGACGTTGGTGGCCGGCTGGGCTCCTTGTTCAGGAGCGGGGGTCACTCTCTGACTCCCGCGCGCCGCAGTCAACCCCCCTGCCAGCGCGCAATCGCGCCGTTGGCGAGGTGTGGATGTTGGCGCTCCACAGTAACAGGACGGACCGACCGATGCCGCTGGCCGTTGCGGCGCCAGCCGCGTTGCTGTCCCATCGCGCCGCCGGCCCCCGTGCCCGGGCCGTTCTCCCGCATGGCCGCCGATCCCCCTGCTGTTGCCCACCGGTGGGGCCACCTCGTGGCCGTGCTCGCCGTGCTCGGCCTCGGCGCCTTGCTGTTCGCGCCGCACCTCGGCCAGGGCTTCTTCACGGACGACTGGTCCCTGCTGCGGCAGGCCAGGGACCACTCGCTGTGGGAACTCGTGACGGCGCCGCGCGAGGCTCTCGCCCCGGGCGACGCGACGCGCGTCTACTGGCGCCCCGGTTGGCTCGCGCTGTTCGACCTCTGCTTCGGCTGGTTCGGCGCCGAACCGCGGCCCTACGTGCTGCTCGCCGTGGCCATGCACCTCGGCAACGCGTTGCTCGTCTACTGGCTCGCGTTCCGGCTCGGCGGCTCGCGGCTCGCCGCGTTCGCCGGCGCAGCACTGGTGACCGCGTTCGCGCCGGCGGCGGAAGGCGTGATGTGGATCGCGGCGGCGTTCAACGTGCTGCCCGCGGCGGCGACGGCGCTCGTGGCGGGCGGCCTGCTGATCATCGCGGCCGAGCGGCGGGTGCGCGGGCCGCGGCGGTGGGCGATCGGGCTTGCGGCGATCTCGCTGTGCTTCCGCGAGTTCGCCTACGTGCTCGCGCCGCTCGCGTTCGCCGCGGAACTGCTGCTGCGCGCGGACCTCCCGGCGGGGCGGCGGCTCCGGACCGCCCTCGCCGCCGCGCTGCCGTTCGCCGCGCTCACCGCGGCGCACTTCTGGCTGCTGCACGGCCGCGGCGGGCCCGGAACGGAGTCCGGCACCTTGCTGGCGGCGGGCGCCCGCGCCGTGGCCGAGCACCTGCGGCACCTGACGGGGATCGCCGGCAGTGACGCGGTCATGCTCGCGGGCGCGGGAGCGCTGTGGCTGGCGGCGTTCGCCTCGACGGCCGGCGCAGCCCGCGCCCTGGTCGTATGGGTGCCGCTCGCGCTGTTTCCGCACGCGCTGGTCGTGTGGGCCGAGCGCCTCGGCTACCAGTTCCTGCTCGTGCTGGCGACCGCCCTCGCCGTGCTCGTCGCCGCACCGTGGCGCCGGCGGCGTTGGCTCGCGGTCGCCTGGCTGCTCGTCCTCGCGGCCCTCGGCGCGAGCAACCTCGCCCGGCACGCGGCGGCGATGGGCGGGCAGACGGCGTTGGCCGCCGGGTGCCGCCGCGGACTCGACTGGAGCCGCGGCGCGCTGGGCGGCGTCGAGCGGCTCGTGGTGGACTTCGTGCCGCCGGAACTCGCGAACGGCTGGAGCGCGATGCTCGACGTGGCCGCGGGCATGCGCATCGAGGTCGCATCCCCCGTCGTGATGCCGAGGCCGCCCTTCGCCGTGTCCTTCGCGCCGGTGCCCGACGACGGGCCGGGCGTGCGCTTCGCGCGCTTCGACCATGCGGCGCGCACCTTCGCGATCGTGCCGCGCGGGCAGTTCTTCGGTGGACTCGTGCCGGTGCCGATGTTCGCGTTCGCCGAGGCCTACGAGGTCGTGCCGGCCGCGCAGATGGCCGAACGCACCGCGCGGGCCGACTTCGCGCCGGTGGCGCGCGCGCTGGTGGCGCAGGATCCGCAGCTGCGGCCCGGCCCCGGCACGGACGCGATCACGAGCTTCGTGCCGTTCCCGCGGCCGAGCCTCGAGGTGACGGTCGGGCGCCTGGGCCTGCTGCTGGTGCACTCGCCGGTGCCCGTCGATCCGACGCGGTTCCGCGTGCTGGTCGACGGCGTGCCGGTGCCGGCGATCGCCGCGAACGGCCCGTTCCACGCGGTCGTGGTGCCGCCGGGCCGGCACCGGATCGTGATCGAGCTGTAGGCGGCAGGCGGTCGCGATCTGGCGGCCTCAGTCCCGCAGTTCGCAGCCGAGCACAGCGAACACCTCGAGCACGATCAGCACCGCGGCGTCGTCCGGCACGTCGAGCCGCGGCAGCACGTCGACGGCGTCGCACCCGGTCGCCGCCGTGGGCAACTCGAAGTCGTGCCAGCGCGCGCCGCCGGGCAGGTCCGCGGCGATGCGGAACCTCGTGCGCGCGAGTTCCTGGCCGGCTCGCGCGAACACGAGTTCGCCGGCGCCGCCGCCGTCGACGAGCAGCCGCAGCGTGCGCCCGCGCGCGGCCCCGAGGCGCAGCCGCAGGCCGCCCTCGCGCACGACCACCGAGTCGGCGTCGTACCAATGGCAACCGGCGGACAGTCCGCGCGGCAGTTCCGCGGCGTCGACCTCGATGCGCGGGGGACGCCGGTAGTCCTGCGCGACGAACTGCCGCAGCAGCGGTTCGTAGTCGCCGCACTGGAAGCCCCACAGCACGCGCCACCGTTCGGCCGAGAACAGCGGCGCGCGCAGCAGCACCTCGAGTGCGTCCCAGTAACGCGCCAGCGCCGGGTTGCGGATGCGGTTCGCGCCGCGCGCGAGCGTCTCGAGGTAGCCCTCGGGCACGCGGCGCTTGAAGTGGCCGATGCGCCAGCGCGCCGGGTCCTGCAGCGGCAGGCGCATCAGCAGCGGGTCGCACAGGAACGGATCGACGAGGTGCACGTGCGGGCCGTTCAGGTAGCTCGGCACGCCCGCCGCGTGCGTCAGCACGACGGGCGGCCGCGCGCGCCCGGCGAAGGGTGCGCCGTGCATGCCGTAGGTGAACGGCGGGCGCTTCTCGCTCCACAGCCCGAGGACCTCGGCGTAGTAGGCGCGTTCGTCGCCGATGCCGTGGAAGATGCCGTAGTCGGCTGGCGACGGCGTGGGGCGCGTCCACGGCGGCAGCCCCGTGGCTACGGCCGCGACGCCGAGCACGGCGGCCGCCGGCCAGCCCCCGCGCGCCGGCAGCGCGCTGGCGACCGAGCCGAGCGCGAGCACGAACGCCGCCGTGAAGAACCGGCCCGACATGAAGTCGCCGCCGACCCACAGGGTGTAGGCGAGCTGCAGCAGCAGGCCCACGGCGGGTGCCCGGAGGCGGCGGCCGGACCGCGCGCTGGCCGCAAGGCCGCCGAGTAGCACGAGTGCCGTGACGGGGTCGCGCCGCACGAGGTCGACGCAGTACCAGAACCCCTGCGCGAGCAGTTCGCCGCGCGGCACGTCGGCGGCGACCACCTTGCCGTAACCGGGCGTGGGGATCACGGTGCCGTAGTAGACGAGCGCGAACAGGTACCAGGCGCCGACCAGCAGGGCACCGAGCCACAGCGCGCGCAGCATCGGGCGGAAGCCGAGGCTGCGGCAGGCCGCGAGCAGACACGGCGCGACGAGCAGCGCGAGGTCCTGGCGCGCGAGCACGAGCAGGCCGCCGCACAGCGCGAGCCGCGCGAACCGCGCTGGCCCTGGCGGCAGCGCGAACCACGCGAGCGCGAACGCGGCGACGAGCAGGCTCGAGAGCGGGTTCTCGAGGCCGCCGGTGCCGTAGACGACGAACGCGCGCGAGCCGAGCGCGCCGAGGCACAGCACGGTGAACGTCGCCCAGCCGCGCGGGGCCGCGCGCACGAGCAGCAGCACCGCGAGCGAGCTGCCGGCGACGCCGAGGCCGATCGCACCGTGATAGAGCTCGCCGGTGCACAGCCGCGCCGCGGCCAGCAGCAGGATCCACAGCGGGTGGGTCGCCGTCTGCGTGCGGTCGAGCACGTTCCAGCGCATGCCCTCGCCGGCGGCGAGGTTCTCGGCGGTGCGGAAGGTGATCAGCCCGTCGTCGCTGATCCACGCCGCGGCGAGCACGGCCGCAGCGGCGAACGACGCCGCGAGCGCGCAGAGCGGCCAGGGCTGGCGCGGGACGGCGGTGGCGGGCGGCATCGGTGCGCATCCTGCCACGGCGGGGCCGCGGGGACACGCGCGAGCTGCGCGGCGGGGGGCCTGCCGGAACGGTGGGTTGCCGAACTTCGTTCGCCGGCCCGCATCGACTCGTTGCCACCGGGGCCCTGCGCCAGGATGGAACCACCGCGCCCGCCGTGGCGCGGCCCGGCACCCTTCGACGGCCGGCAGGCGAATGCCGACACTGATGACCAACGCGGCGACGGTGGTCGTCGGCAACTGAGCGCCGCAGCGTCCCCGCGCTCACCGGTCGAGACCGACCCGCAGCCCGCCGCTCGCCACCAACAGCCCCGCGAACGCGCCGCGCGGATCGAGCGCGGCCGCCTGCGCGAACAGCGCCGCACCGCGCACGGCCGGCGTGTCCGGGATCGGCAGGTCGAACTCGCGGTGACCGCGCGGATCGGCCAGTCCCCACCACCACAGCGGCCCGTCGACCAGCACGGCGCAGCCGCCGCCGAGCGGCACGTTCTGCGGCACGGTCGACACGCCGAGCACGGCGAACGCGCCGGGCGCCAGCGACGAGAGTTCGAAGCCGAACCAGCGGTTGCCCTGCACCGGCAGGCCGCGCGCGCGCAGGTGCGGCAGGCCGAACGCGCCGGGGCAGCCCGCGCCGTAGCCGGTCACGGCCGCCGCCGACGCCGGTCCCAGCAACCACTCGTCGCTGCGCAGGTCGCCGCTGAACAGCACCGTGCGCGCGATCCCCGTGTCGAAGAACAGCGGACCGTGCTGGCGCGTCGGCGGCGGCGACGCCACCGCCTGCGCCGTCCACGATATGCCGTCCCAGAGCCACAGGTCGTTGCGCGGCAGCGGCAGGCTGAACATGGTGTCGTAGCCGCCGTGGAGCAGCACCGCACCGCGGTGCGCATCGAAGGCGAGACCGGGCGCCGCGCGCCGGCCGGGCGCGGCGCTCGCGCTGCGCAGGGTCCACGAAGTGCCGTCCCATTCCCAGTGATCGGTCCGCGGCGGGCCGTAGGTCAGGTCGCCGCCGCCGTAGAGCACGGTGCGCTGGCGCACCGCGTCATAGGTCATGCCGGCCGAAGCACGCGGCGAGGGCGCGTTCGTGGGCTGCCGCTGGCTCCACACGGCGCCGTTCCACTCCCACGTGTCGCCGAGCAGCACGAACCCACTGCCCCCGCCGAACAGCACGACACGATTGCGCGCGGTGTCGGTCGCCATCGCGTGGCGGACGCGCGGCGGCGGCAGCACGGCCGGATGGCGCGCGGTCCAGTCGGTGCCGTCGAAGAGCCACAGGTCGCTGCTGAACGTGCCGGCACCGCCGAACAGCAGCAGGGCCGCGTTGACCGGGTCGTAGGCGAGCCCCGGATCCTCGCGCGCGGGTGGCAGCGTCGCCGTGGGCACGCGCCGCCAGGTGCCGCCGCGGTACTCCCAGGTGTCGTGGTAGTAGCCGAGGCCGAAGCCGCCGAGGCCGCCGCCGAACATCACGCCGGCGGAGCGCGCCGGGTCGTAGGCGAGCGCGTGGTGGTCGCGCGGGCCCGGATGCGGATCCTGCACCACGGAGCGCCACGAGGTGCCGTCGAACGCCCAGGTCGAGAGGCCGCCGGCGCGACTGCGAGCCGTGATCGCCTCGGCGCGCGCCGGATCGAAACACAGCCGCGTCGGCACCTCGGTGGGCGCGGCGGTGCCGCCGGTCGGCAACGGAGTCCAGGTGCTGCCGTCGTAGGCCCAGGTGTCGTTCGGGTAGGTCGAGCCGTTGCGGCCGCCGTGCAGCAGCACGCGCGCGTTGCGCTGGTCGTAGGCGAGGCCCGCTGCGTAGCGCGGCGACGGACTCGACGCGGGCGTGCGCAGCGTCCAGTCGGTGCCGTTCCACTCCCAGGTCTCGGCGAGGGCGTTCGCGAGCGTCGCATCGAGGCCGCCGAACAGCACGGTGACGCCGCGCGCGAGGTCGTAGACCATCTCGTGGGCGTAGCGTGACGTCGGCGTGGACGTGGGCGAGGCCTGCGTCCACGCAGCACCGTCGAACTCCCACGTGTCGTTCGCGTAGCCGCCCGCGGTGCGGCCGCCGTAGAGCACGAGCCGGTCGCGCGCCGTGTCGTGCACGAGCGGCACGTCGTAGCGCGGCGCGGGGCGCGGGGCGGCGGGGGCCGTGACCGCGGTCCACGCCGTGCCGTCCCAGGTCCACAGGTCGTTCTGCGGGGCGCTGCCCGCCAGCGACCAGAGGTAGCCGCCGAACAACCACGTCGCGCCGCGCCCGCGGTCGAAGGCGAGCGCGGGCCAGCCGCGGTCGCCGGGCGCGTGCTGTGCCGACCCGAGCGTCCACGCAGCGCCGTCGAACTGCCACGTCTGGTCCGCGAGCACGAGCACGGCGCGTTCGCGGCGTTCGTCGAAGCACAGGCTCGGCGTGCCGGCGGGCGGGAAGGGCGTGCCCCGGGTCCAGACGGGCTGCTGCGCGTGCAGCGCCGCCGCGGCGGCGCCGGCGCAGAGCAGCAACGACGTGCGTGACATGAGGCCGCGCAGTTTAGCCGAGCCCGCCCGGGTCAACTGCACAGCACGATCGCGCCGTTGTAGAGCCCGTGCGCGAGCATGCCCGGCAGCAGGCTCGCGGCGCGTTCGCGCAGCCAGCCGAAGTAGACGCCGAGGCCGACGTGGAACGGCAGCGCCGCGCTGACGCCGTGGCACAGGCCGAACGCGACGCCGGTCGCGAGCAGGCCCTGGTAGCGGCCGAGCAGCGCGAGCAGGCGGCCCTGCACCGCGCCGCGGAACGCGAGTTCCTCGAACAGCGCGGGACAGACGGCGATCACGAACAGCGACCACGGCACGCCGAGGCTGTCGCGGATGCCGCGCAGCATCGCCCCGCCCTCGTCGTGCACGTCGACCACGCTCATCCAGCCGAAGGCCAGCGCGGCGGCGGCGGCCGCCGCGACCGTCGCCTCGGCGAAGTGGCGCGGTGGGGCGCCGCACAGGCCGCGGAACGCGTAGGGGCTCGTGGCCGCGGCGATCAGCACGACGACGACGCCGGTCGCCATCGACACGAACGGCAGCGCCAGCGCGCGCGCTTCGCCCTCCAGCAAGAGGTCGGCGAGCAGGTGCGGCAGCAGGAACGCGGCCATCAGCAGCGCCAGTTCGAGGAACGCCGCGTTGGTCCAGCGCTGCTGTGTGCGCACGTTGCCGTGCAGCACCGAGGCCGGTGCCAACGGCAGGTGGACCGGCATCTCCTGGTCGGTGACCTCGCCGCGCGCGGCCGGCACCACGAGCAGGCCCCGTTCGTCGGGCTGCAGCACGGCCGGCGGTTCCGCGGGCTCCAGCGGAGCCAGCGGCTGCGGCGGCGCCGGATCGGGCACCTTCGGCGGCATCGCGATCCAGGTGCCGCACTCGCAGCGCAGGCGGAACCCGGCCATGTCCTCGTGCACGCGCCACTGCGCGGCGCAAGCGGGGCAGGCGACGGCGATCGCGCGGGCCGGGTCGAGCACTTCGTTGTGCGGCCACTGGCGCACGGCCGGCAGCGACTGCGGATCGGGCTCGTCCATGCTCTTCCAAGGAAACGCCGCAGCGGCGTCAATGGTGTGTTTCGTCGGTTGGTGAGACGCCGCGTTGCGGCGTACGGTAGCTCAGCGCTGGTCGTCGATGGTCAGCGTCACGCGGCTCGCCGTGATCCGCCCCGGCAGGTCCACCTTGGCCACCCCGTCGGCGCTCGCGACCAGCGGGCGCAGGCTCACGCGATTGCGGGCCAGCACGTTGTTCTGCGCGTCGCGCAGCTGCACGTAGACGTCCTGCCCGTCGCGCACGACGAGGTCGCGCACGCGCTGCGCCTCGGTGGCCGCGGCGGCGGCGCGCCGTTCCCAGCCAGCGCCGTCGGCGGGGTGGCCCGGCCCGCGGCGGATCGTCACGACGTAGTTGCCGAACCGGCCCTCGACCTCGGCCGCGAGCAGGTCGTCGAAGTTCGCCGTGTCGACGGCGAGGCCCTGCGCGCTCGCGGCGAGCAGCCGGTCGACCAGGCCCGAGCGCCACGCGAACAGGCCGAACACGATCAGCAGCAGCGGCAGCACGAACAGCACCTCGCGCCGGCCGAGCAGCTGGCGCAGCGGCGGCCGCGGCGGCAGCGCGACGGGCTGGTCCTCGGCGCGCAGCGGGCGCACGCGCGTCAGCGGCTCGATGCCGGGGCCCGCCGGCGGCGGTGCCGCGGCGCGGAACAGCGTCTCGGCGCACTCGGCCTCGAACACCATCGTGCAGCGCAGCGTCGACTCGACGGGCCCGCGCGCGGCGGCGGCCACGTCGCGCAGCAGCTGCAGCAGCCGTTCCTGCCGTTCGCGGTCGAAGCCGGCACCCGGCCGGCGCACGTTCTCGGGCAACAGCGAGAAGCGGCCGCCGTCGCGGTCGAAGCGGAACGGGCCGACGCCGAGTCCGTCGAGCGCGTGGGCCGCGCGCGCGAGCGCCGCGGCGTCGCCGATGCGGCCTTCGAGGATGCCGTCGAGGGTCACGAAGCGCGGCGCGTCGCCCGCCGTGGTCGCTTCGCCGGCCGTCGTCTCGGCCGGCTCGGGCGCGGGGTCAGCCACGGTCGCCACCGAGCAGGTCCGCCACCGCGCCGATCGGCTGCCACTGCGCCATGCCGTCGCACCAGACGAGCGTGCTGTCGGGAATCTGCTGGTCGAGCCAGAGCTGCCGCAGTTCGTCGGCCGTGACCGGACCGCGGCGTTCGGTGCCGACCGCGTAGAACCACGTGGCCGGCTGCTGCGGCGCGGGCAGCGGCGGCGGCAACGCGCGCTCGCCCGGCGCGGTGTCGACGCCGAGCGCCCGGTCGTGCACGGTCAGCCGCTGGCCGTGCCCTACGTGGCGCTCGTCCGCGACCTGGCGTTCCTTCTTGATCTGCTCGCGCAGCTTGCGCGTCTCCTCGAGGCGGCGCCGGCTCTTCTCCTGCTCGAGCTTGAGGTTCGGGATCACGAGCATAGTCACCAGCGCGACGCAGTTGAAGAAGAAGCCGAGGAAGAACCAGCCGGCGGCGCTGCGGCCGCGGCCGGGCGCCATGGCGGCGCAGATGGCGCCGAACACGACGGCGGCGACGCCCTGGATCAGCAGCTGCAACTCGAGTTCGTTCATGGCCTGCGGGATCGGGAAAGGTCGCCGAGCATAGCCGTGCCGCGTTCAGGCCGGCAGATCGCCGATCTCGGCCGCGACCTTGCCGAGGGGGGTCCACTCGGCGAGGCCCTCGCGCCAGACGAGGCTCGCCGCGTCGAGCGTTTG
>Ga0194127_10009346_pt1 | contig 10327 bp, 10 predicted proteins | sample TA2KigC100mmetaG_FD_148624 | JGI IMG/M metagenome (GOLD analysis project Ga0194127, IMG submission 148624) | Freshwater microbial communities from Lake Tanganyika, Tanzania - TA2015036 Kigoma Deep Cast 100m | ecosystem: Environmental > Aquatic > Freshwater > Lake | place: Tanzania: Lake... | reverse complement strand
GGTAATTTGTTTGGACTTGGTTATTCTTCGATAAGTCGGCGAGTAACGGTTATGAAATCAATGATATTGAAAGATGACGAAATTCATAAACAATTAGAAGAAATTAAATCACTAATGGGTGACCCTTTTTACCCTTTGTTTTATTTTCCTTGACAAAATAAATTTGAAAAAATAGAGTGATTTAGGTGATAAAAGATATCTCAAGGAAAAAACTTTATTTAGACGTTTGCATATTGTGTCGTCCTTTTGACGACCAGAACATAATGCGTACACGCCTTGAAACAGACGCATTCTATTTGATTCTTCAGAATATACAGAACAAGCTCTATGAAATGGTAGTTTCCCCTGTCCATCTCAAAGAGATCGAAACGATAGAAGAACTACGTGAAAGGCTTTGGTTAGTGGATTTATTAGATAAATACGGTATAAAGCCACCTTGTGATTTGAGTAAAATAAGAAAAAGAGCCGAACAGCTATGCAACTTCAAATTTGGTGTTGCTGATGCTGCTCATGTAGCATTTGCAGAAGCAACATCCGATTTTTTTATCACCTGTGATGATAAATTGCTCAGAAAATGTATTAAGTCAAATGTTAAAATATCTGTGGTAAGTCCCGTTGATTTTTGTTTTAAGGAAGATTTAAGATGAAGCAAGGGCAATTCATAAGCGAAGAAAAACTGCTTAATCAAATTATTCATATTTTAATGGAAAAATTAGGGCCAGTAGAAACAAACCGATTTCTTTCTTTACCAGCAAGGAAAAGAATCGAATCTGTAAGACGGCATAGAATGTGGCAATCCACCTTGGATAAAGATAAGTTTTTTAATGATATTTTTCGTTAAATATTGAGGCTGTTTTTTGCTCAATAATTTGCTAGTGTTGCGATTTGATACACTCTTGGAAATCTTAAGACGCCAGCCTTTTTATTTGTTTCTTTGAAGTTACACTAAAATTAAAACCTTTTCTCGTATGACAACAGCAGTTCGTGTAGAAAAAATATTATCACTCCTTGAAAAGGCATATCCTGATGCAGGACTTGTCCTCCATTACAGGAATCCCCTGGAATTGCTTGTTGCCACCATTCTGGCCGCACAGTGTACGGATGAACGAGTAAATAAGGTAACGGAAACACTATTTAAAAAATACAAGACGGCGAAGGATTATGCCAACGTGAAACAAGAGGTATTTGAGGAAGAAATCCGTTCTACGGGGTTTTATAAAAATAAGGCCAAGAACGTTATTGCCTGTAACAAGGAACTCGTAGAAAAATTTAATGGGAATATGCCTGATACGATGGAAGACCTTGTCGCCTTGCCGGGTGTGGGCAGAAAGACGGCTAACGTGCTATTAGGCAATGTCTTCGGAAAGCAGGCAATTGCCGTTGATACCCATGTCTTTCGTGTTTCTCATCGTTTAGGACTTGCCAGATCCAACGATCCCGATAAGGTAGAATTGGAGATATGCAAGATCATTCCCCAGGAAAAATGGACGAGGTCGTGTCTTGTCATTGGGACACACGGACGGCATACCTGTGTTGCACGGAAACCGCTCTGCGAAGTATGCGTAGTGGAAAAATTGTGCAACTCGCCGGATAAGATGTATACCAGCAAGCAATGATTTATTCCTGTCAGAAATAAAAATCATAAGACCTGGAAAATACTAAATGTATTTTATGCCAGAGGCAATTCAATAACAAAGGTTGCCCCAGCGCCAGACTCACTACTGGCATAAACCCTGCCATTGTGCTGGTCAACAATACTATGGGCAACAGACAGTCCCAATCCCGCCCCCTTGCTTTTTTTATACTGCCGGGTAGTATTAAAAAACGGCTCAAATATTTTCGCCAGTTGTTCCTTCGGAATTTCAGGTCCTGTATCCGATATTGATATCTTTACTACTTCTTTATTTCTTTCCGTTTTAATAGTTAGACACTTATCATTTTGTAATTCTTCTATAGCTGAAGAGGCATTTTCTATGATATTCAAAAATACCCGCCTCATTTGGTGTTTATCCACAAAAACCGCAGGTAATTTCTCATCTATCAATTTAACGACTCTAATATTTGCATGGTCAAATTGATTGGCCTTTTGCCTGAGAATGTCTTCAATAATTTCGTTAATATTGACATGTTCTTTTGACAGCGTATAATTCCCTGTAAAGGTCAGCAGGCTTTTAATTACACCCTGTATTTGTTCGGTCTCCTTTTGAATTCTGCCCAGATATTTCTTTGCCTTTTCACTTATCGAGGGTTCATTCACCACAAGATCCGTGCAAAGCTGAATACCTGCCAGCGGGTTATTTAATTCATGGGCTGCTCCTGCTATTAAGTTACTTACCGCATACAGCTTTTCTGATTTTATGACCTGGTACTGCAGCTGATATTCTCTCGTAACATCCCTGAGAACAATAACAACACCTATACTTTCTCCTGCGAAGCCGGTTACCGCAGAAGCAATGATAACGAAGTATTTTTCGCCCTTCCCTTTTGCATTTATCTCAAATGAAATATAACGTTGTTTTTTAATAAATATTTCATCATAAATTTCTTTCGTATTGACGTTATTTATACTTATTATAGAATCATCGTCCGCTTTTTTTATATCTAAATACTTAAGTGTTTCTTTTCCCGCCTTGTTCACTAAGGTTGGTCTGCCTTTTGTATCCATAAGTATGACACCGTCAACCATCCCATCTACCATGGAAAGCAATTTTAACTCCACATCACCTTCACGTTTATTCATGAGGTTTATATTATACCTTCTTAAAGCATCTTCACAAATGCCAGAGACCACCTTAATATCGAACGGTTTTATGATGTAATCGCTTGCACCTGCCTTCAACAAGTCAATCGCCATGAATTCTGAACCATGAGCTATCATTACAACAACAACTATTTCTGGTATAGTTTCCTTTATCCATGTGAGGATATCTCTTCCGCTTAATTTTGGTATATCATAATTCAAAAAAAGAATTTGGGGTTTTTCAACTCCTAGCATATGAATGGATTCTTGCCCATCCTGTGCAACTGAAACCTCATATCCTTCCGCATTCATGTAATCTTTTAATACCCTCGCGGTCTCAGGGTCGTCATCTGCAATCATTACCTTTGCCTTATATTTTAATGACTTGGCCTTGTCTACAGGAATTCTTTCAGGATACAATTTACTATAAATCAAAAATAAAAGGTCGTCTACCGAAAAGGGTGCATGGAGTATCCCATAGGCGCCAACGGATTTGGCCAATTCGGATGCCATACTAGTTCTATATGTTTCGGATAACAAAACGACAGGAATATTTTCGCATTGCTTGAATTCAGCAGACTTCATTAATTTACATAATTGAAATCCATCCAATACAGGCAGATTTGCGTCGAGGATAACAAAATCTGGCATACAGGTCTCAAGATGTTTTAATACCTCACTCCCGTCGGTGGCAGTTATTATACAGGAAAATCCATTTTTCCCCAAATGACCAACTATGTCTCCATATTTTCCCAATTTATCCGTTGCTAATAATATTTTAGTATCCATCGTATTTATTGACATACCCTTATGACTGCCTCCCAAACTTAGTTTTCAGCAATACATCACACCTGCTTATTCAAAAAGACATTGTGAAATTTCCATGCACCTATTGAAATTCCAGACTAATAATTACAATACAAATGCGTAAGAAGAAAATATAAATGTACTAATATATGTCCTATTAATTTGGTTTTCAACTTATTTTGTTCTCTATCATATTAAAATATCCAGAAAATATGTTTAGTATTAGTAAATAATTTAAAATTTTTGATAAATTTTTGTGATAATTTGCCGATAATTATTATCAGGTGACACAGCAAACAAGAGCATTTTAATAAAACAAATTTTTATTCAATCATCTTTACAGGCCCAATCTGTGAGAGTCATAATTCGTTACAACTTTATAAGCGGGAGGAATAAGTAATGAAAATCACCCTTAACGCCAAAATTATCACGTTGTTTGTTATTGCCGGGTTACTGCCTTTCATAATTACCGGTGTATTGAGTTATCAAATAGCCAAAAAATCTCTTCACGATCAATCCTTCAATCAATTAGTTTCTGTAAGAGATATTAAGAAAAAACAGATAGAGGAATATTTTGAAAAAATAAGATTAGATATCTCTGCATTATCTGAGGATCCAACGATTTGCAGCGCTATAAAGGAAATGAAACGTGCTTTTCAAGAGATAGGAACCGAAAAGGCTCACGAGCTTTATGTAACAAAAAACCCATTCCATAAGGAAAAGAGGATCGATTTTCTCAGCGCCACCGATGGCAGCGAGTACAGCAGTACCCATGCAATGTTTCACCCCTATTTCAAAGGTTTGTTGGAAAAACGCGGTTATTACGATATTTTTTTAATCGATTCGGAAACCGGTAACATAATCTATACAGCCTATAAAGAGCCGGATTTTGGTTCCAACCTAACGAACGGCCCTTATACAAATACTAATTTAGCCAGACTCTACAAGGAAGTAACCAACTCAGAAAGTCACAATGTTGCAATATTAGCTGACTTTGAACCGTATGCACCTTCTGACTTTGCGCCTGCCTCGTTCATTGCAGCTCCCATTAGTGATGGATTTAACAAAATAGGTGTCCTGGCTCTTCAAATACCCATCGACCAGATCAACAATGTTATGATGGGAAGGGCCGGATTAGGAGAAACGGGTGAGACCTATCTTGTAGGAAGTGATAAATTTATGCGGTCTGATTCCAGATTCTCCAATAAGAGGACTCTATTAGTAAATAAGATAGAGACAGAGGCTGTAACGGATGCGCTGGCCAATAAAAGCGATTGTAAGATAATAAAAGATTATAGAGGCTCGGAGGTATTAAGCGCATATGCTCCCCTTGACATAAAAGATTTGAAATGGTCGATCATTGCAGAAATTGACAAAAAGGAGGCATTTCGTGCGGCTATTTCTTTAAAGAAATGGAATTTTATTATTGGAATAGCTACCGTGCTTTTTGTGGTAGGGCTTGGGTGGATCGTTCTAAAAATTACCGGTAAGATTTCCGGCCTCTTTAAAAGATTGCTTGCAGACCTTACCGAAGGTTCTTCGCAGGTTGCCTCGGCGGCAGGACAAATTTCTGAATCCAGCCAAAGTCTGGCTGATGGGTCCGCGCAACAGGCAGCCTCAATTGAGGAGACGTCCTCGGCTATGGAAGAAATTTCCTCCATGGTCAATCAAAACGCAGATAATGCTAAAGAGGCCGCCAGCCTGGCAAACCTCTGCAATACTTCCGCGGAACAGAGCGATCAAGCCATGGGCATGCTTAACACGGCTATAAACGAAATCAGCGGCAGCAGTAAACAAATAGCAAATATCATCAAGGTAATTGATGAAATTGCATTCCAGACCAATTTGCTGGCACTGAACGCAGCCGTAGAAGCGGCAAGGGCAGGTGAGCATGGTAAGGGATTTGCCGTCGTTGCCGAAGAAGTCCGAAACCTGGCTCAACGCAGCGCCAGCGCCGCAAAGGAAACAACACAGCTTATAGAAGACAGCGGAAAGAAGGTAGGCGTTGGTGTGGATTTAACGAAAAAGGTAGAAGTGTCACTGAAAGAAATTGTGAAAAATGTCAGGAAGGTAACCAACCTGGTGAATGAGATTGCCAATGCCTCACAGGAACAGTCCGAAGGCGTTGGACAGGTAGGGAAAGCCATATCCCAGATGGATCAGGTCATCCAGCAAAATGCTGCAAATGCAGAAGAAACGGCATCGGCAAGCGAGGAGTTATCAGCACAGGCACAAAGCTTACTCTCGCTGGTAGATAGGATTGCCGGCGAGGTTGGAAATAAAGAAGAACCAACAGAAAACAAACCTCTGATAATCAAAAAACCCGCTGCGAAGAATGAAAGGGTATATAACAAACCAGGCATACCTGATAAAAAGGTATCACACAATAGATTGAATGATGAGCATATCGTTCACATAAAAAGAAATGGCAACGGTCGTGGAAACGGTAAGAAAACCCTGTCAGAGTCTGACGCACATGAGATTTTCCCAATGGATGAAAAAGCTTTCAAGGATTTCTAAAACTTCTCAGTATGTCTGAAATGGGTTGATGGTCTCTTGAGGTGTAGAACCTCCTCCCTTCTATACCTCAACACTAACCCCAGCTTTAAGGCTGGGGTTAGTGTATACGCATCATACCGGGGCTTTAGCCCTGATGGCACAGTAACATGAAGTTGTTCATGTTATTTATTGTCAATCCCTCATAGAATAAAATACAAAGCGAGTAATCCCAGTAGACCTCCCAGAAAATACTGAGAAACATCCCTAATAATCGTTTTCTTTTTAATCCCTATAATATTTTTGTGCTTTTCAATAACCTGTCCGAAGATGCGTTTAAGTTCATCGCCCGTAGCGTCATGCTGATAGGTTCCACCTACCATTTCGGTAATTTCTCGTAAAAATGCCGGATTGGGTTTGGTATAAATGGTTTCTCCATCTTCCGTGATTTCGTAACCGGTAACACCTCCTTCTTTATCCCTTCTGGGGATTGGCGAAGCCTTCTCGGGATCTCCAATGCCAACAACATAGATAGCAATGTCCCTCCTTTCCAACAGCAGCTTTACAGCCTCTGCGACCTGGCTTCGTGTGATAATCTGTTCTTCACCATCGGTAAGAAGTATCATTACCTTCTTTGCGTTATCTTTGCTGAACGTATTCATTGCCAGGATAAACGCATTGCCTATATTCGTCCCATAAGGCACAAAACGCACGTAGTTTTCGTTGATCATGTTCAAGATGCGCAGAAAGACCCTGTCGTAGTCATTGGTCGGATACGGTAACAGAGAAAATGCCCGTGCTGCAAAGACCACTAGACCGACACGGTCTTCTTCCAACCCATGGACGAGGTTGGCTATTTCCATCTTCGCACGCTGCAGTCGATTGGGTTTCACATCTTCCGCAAGCATGCTAATCGAAACATCGAGGACAAAGACTATTTCCAGGCCTTCTTTTTCATAATGGTCGTATGTCGTCTGCCACTTGGGTTGTAAGACTACCAAACCCAAACCACAACAGGCAGCGCTGATGCTCACCCCTTTCAAAATATTCCGGTAGATTTTAGGAATTTTACTAAACCTGTTTATGAAAGACTTTTGCCCAAAGGCCTTTAACCACGCCGTTTTTCTCCGGTAAAGAAATAAATACAAGAGAAAAATCAAGCCGGAAATGGCATAAACAATAATTTTATATTCTTCGTAATTGAAAAATAACATGTCAATAAAAATTACAATTTACAATTTAAGATTTACGATTTTTACTGTTTTAAGGTCTTAAGGGCTGCTGTAAAAATTGCCACAAGCTCACTTGCTTCATTTATTAAATTAGTTAATAATTTTTGCTCAATAAGTCCCACTTCGGAAATGAATTCAAGCCAGAATAATGATTCATCGGCTTCTTCTTCAACAACTTTTAATTTATTAATGAAATCAGCTTTCGACTTGGCTCTGCATACGGCTCTGTAATTAGCCGCGACAGAGGTTGATGCTTTTATAAGTTGATAAGAAATAACTTCAACTCCTCTTGATTTAGGCAACTTTTCAATCAATTTGAAGACTCTCACTGCGAAATTTTTGGTTCTATTCTGAAGTTGTATTTTATCCATAAAAATCGTAAACCGTAAATCCCAAATCGTAAATCTTCGCTAATTACAATTGGCACAAGTGCGGTGTTACCACCGTATCTTTTGCTCTCCGCTATACCTGTACTTCGTGCCCCACGGAATAAGTTTCAATGCCTCAATCCTGTCTTCACGCTCTTGTCGCTCCGGGCTAAACATGGTATTAAACTGCTGTTCACCTAATCGCATCCGTTCCAGATTTTTCTTTGCCTGGAAATCGTTTGCATCAATCTTCAGCACCTCTGCATATTGCATAGCTGCGGTAGAAAAATCCATGTCGGTTGCAATGAGGTTCGCATTGTTATAAATCGCCCTCGCCTTCAACACAGGATCGTTTGTTTCCATAGCCTTTCGGTACTCAGCGCCTGCCTTTTTTCTGTTTTCCATCAGGCTATACAATACCCCTTTATTATAAGCAATCACCGGGTCTTTCTTCTCCGCCTTGCTTAAAATTCTGAACATTAAAGAATTCTCTAATTGCTGTATGGAACTTAGGGCATCCTGGTATCTTCCCATTTTAATCTTTCCCTCCACTCGTGCCATGGTACTGTATTTTTTATAGGACACGTAGCCATAAAACATCGAGCAGCAGGCAAGCATCAGCAGAAATAACTTGGTAAGATTTTTTAATGACATATTTTCCTCCTGTAAGAATTTAATGCAATGCTTTGAAATACACAAAGCAACCTTTGATCATGTGCTATGGAATTCGCATCCAGACGTTTTCGATAAAAATAGAAACCAGGAGAAAGAAAATACTTGCAATTGTGGGATAGACAAAAAGATCTTTTTTCTTTGAAACGGTTTCTATGACAATCTTGTCTTTTTCAATGGAATCAATCTCATCGTAAAATCTGGCAACCTCCTCGAAATTCTCGGCATGAAAATACTTTCCGCCCGTTGACTCAACGGCCTCCTGTAATTCCTCAATATGCTGGGCGGCGACTTCTGGATCCACGCCGGTAACGTCAGACGCCTTGACTGCCACGACGTACGCTTTTATCCCCATCCTTTTCAACAGCCGGAGCGGTCTGTCGGGTGAAATGCCGATATTGTATATCCCATCTGTAAACAGGATGATGAGTTTGTTTTTGAGCACATCCCGTTTCTCCATTTCTTTGACAAACGAAATGGCATAATCATCAAGATATTGTTTATTAATGCCGTTTCTTAACTCTTTAATGGTAAATTTCTTTCCCATCTCCTCTTCAAACATCGCAGCGATGGAGGTAAAGAGTCCTTCTCCGATAGAAGTCTGATAACCGACCTGAGACGCCTGAACGCGTTCCAAGGATCTTTCAAGCAATTGAGTTTCCATCGTGGGAATAACAATGAGGGCTGCGTCCGTGCCAAAGATGGTAATGCCTATAAGGTCGTTCGGTCGTTTCTTTATAAAATCTCCAACGATCTTTTTGATAGTATCTATGGCTGTTCCTGTCATGCTAAAAGAGGTGTCTACGGAAAGGACAATCTCCCTTCCACGCAAAGTCGTTTCCTCTTGGTAATACTTCGTCTGAGGGTGTGAAATGGCGATGATTGCAAAAAACACGGCGCTAAAAAATACGGGTTTAGGCAATTTCGTTACAATCTTTCTGAACCCGGTTGGCTCCTTTACATGGTAGAGACTCGAATACCCAAGAAATTTCTTTCCTCTCCAAAAAAGGCATAACAAACCAAAAGGGATGAGAATCAAAAGCAGCCAGGGGGTTTCAAGGATCATGTATGTTTACCTAGAGTTTGATCCAATTTAGATTTAAAAAAATCAAAACTCATGTTCAAGATAACATTCAAATTACTGCCCTTCTTGTTTTCTTAAATTTTCCAGATTTATTCTTGAAAAATCTCTTTTGCCATGAATTAATGCAAGGATCTCAATCTTGTCAGGAAATATTTCATAAACAAGACGGTAAGAATATATTATTAATTCTCGAATCCTGGTATCCCCTATTTCTGGAACTACTCTGCCAATTTCTGGTAAGATATTTAATTTCTCGGATTTCTCAACGATTTCTAACGATACCTTTTTCGCATAGAATGTGGAATCCCTTGCAATGTAGTCATGAATCGCTTTTAAGTCTTGTTTTGCTGGATCTGTCCACTCTACCACGTTTGCATTTCTCTTTTTAAATCTTCTACTGAAATCGTTTCACCGCGTTTTGCTGCTTCCCTGCCTTTTTTCACCTTATCAATCACGTAAAGCTCATACATAATATCGTCAATGTTTGCAGTATCAGGCAATTTTGAAATCACTCTGATTGCCTCTTGTTTTAAAGTTTCCATTTTTCACATCTCCTATATCATCAAAAAACTATAAATTATTTAATATGTAAACTGCTTTACGCAGGTCAGTGTTTCACAAACATCGGACTTGTTTGTTTTATTATTTCTTCAATTCCCTGTAATATCTTATCAACCATTCCTTTCTTTATTTGTCTGCCGTACACAACGGTATCAATTTGTTTTAATACAGCCCTAGCAGTAGTTGAAATTTCGCCTGTCAATCTTTTTTGCGTGTCATAATTGAAGAAATCCGTCGTTGTGACGGACTGGGCCGCTTCATTTGAAATACCCAGGAGTGTGCCTATATATGTTCTTAGAGCCTTATTAATGTCTTGTACGTTTGTTCGATTTAGTTTTTCTTCACCGGTAAACCGGAACGATGCCAC
>Ga0194127_10009341_pt1 | contig 10332 bp, 5 predicted proteins | sample TA2KigC100mmetaG_FD_148624 | JGI IMG/M metagenome (GOLD analysis project Ga0194127, IMG submission 148624) | Freshwater microbial communities from Lake Tanganyika, Tanzania - TA2015036 Kigoma Deep Cast 100m | ecosystem: Environmental > Aquatic > Freshwater > Lake | place: Tanzania: Lake... | reverse complement strand
CGATCCCGCGGTCTCGGTGACCACCCTGCGCCTCACCGACGGGGTTCCCGTGGCGGGATGGCTGGTGGGCACGAACCGGTCCCTGGAGCTGCGGCCGCGGCCGCCGGTCCATCTGGCCTCGGTGGTTTTCACCCGGGCGGGCGACGCCGAAATCCGGGTCCTGAACGGGAACCGATCCACTCGCGTCCATGTGATCGCCGGCCACTTCGTGCCCGACCCGGGGTTGTTCTCCAGCCTCGGCGGGTTCACGCGGGCGGGGTCGGGGTTCCGGACCCCCGACCACCTGCCCAACCTCTACTCGGCCGGCCGGGCCATCGGCGACGAGTCGCGCTACATCCTCGATCGCCGGTACGCCCGGAAATACCCGGGCCATGGCGTGGCAAGACCGGGCCTGTTGCTCAACCCGTGGGACAAGCGCTCGACCGAGTCGGTGGCCCTGCCGGTGTCCGACGGCCAGGCACCGCTGGCCGCGATGGGCGACTTGCCCGGCCACTTGGCGATGGCCGAGAGCCTGTCGCGCAAGGAGCAGGCCGCGCCTCCGCAGGCGGCGGGCCCCAAGCTCGATTTCCTGGCAGGGGGAGCCCTGGCCTGGTTCAACCTGTTGCCCGACGCCGAGGGCCGGATCCGCTTGCCGGCCGCGGCGCTCGCAGACCGCCCGGTGATCCAGGTGCAGGTCGAGGATGAATCCGAGGCCGCCTGGCAGACGCTGGCGAAGACCACACCGACCCTTGCCACCCAGGATCTGCGCCTGGCCAAGTCACCGGAGGCCGCTGGAGGGGCCGCCGAGGTCCGGGAATCGCGCGGCCTGGTCCGGGGCCAATCACTCACGCTCAACGACTTCAGGAACAGCCGGTGGGAGGCCTACGAAACGCTGGAGTCGGTCTTCGGCCTGCTGCGGACCCTGAACCCGGACCCGCAACTGGCCCGCTTCGACTGGCTGATGCGCTGGCCCTCGCTGAGCCCGGAGGAACAGCGCGCCCGCTACTCGGAGTTCGCCTGCCATGAGGTGAATTTGTTCCTGCAGCGGAAGGACCCGCGCTTCTTCGAGACGGTCATCCGCCCGCATCTGGCCAACCAACGCGCCCGCACCTTCCTCGACGACTACCTCCTGGGCTCGGATCTGAAGCCCTACCGGGAACCGCGGGCCCATGGCCGACTCAACGTGGCCGAGAAGGCGTTGCTGGCGGCAAGATTGGACGGCGAGGCCCCGGTCACGGCCCGCCATCTGCAGGAACTCTGGGAACTCCTGCCCGCCGATCCGGAGGGAGACGCCCGCCGCTTCGAGACGGCCCTGGGCGGCCGGGCGCTCGAGGACTCCGGTGGCCTCGGCGGCGGGGCCGGGTTCCGGAGGGCCCAGGCCTCCGTCGAGGGCCGGCGCTCGGACGAGTTGGCCGTCGCGGCGGCCGCCCCGGCGTTCGATTCTCCCGAGTCGGCCCTGATGTCGAGGTATGGTCTCCGACCACCCGACCGGCCAGTCCTGGAGAGGGACGCGTCGGCGAAATCCAAGACCTCGGCCACGGGTCGGGTCAAAGGAGCGCGTCTGTCCGAGGAGCGTCCGGGCTTGGCCGCCGACAAGACGATGCAGAGGACCCCGGACGCGGCACCCGCGATGGACCCGCAGCAGGCCCGTGACCTCCGGATCCGCGCGGCCGCCGCCGGATACTACCGCTCGCCGGGGCCGGCGCGGGAATGGGCCGAGAACCACTATCACCGCCTGCCGCTGGAGGCCCAGGGCCCGGACCTGATCCCCGTCTCGGGGTTCTGGCGCGACTTCGCGGCGCGGAATCCGGCCGAGCCCTTCCTGTCGCCGCGCGTGCTCGAGGCGCATCACCACCCCACCGAGATCCTGCTGGCCCTGGCCCTCCTGGACCTTCCCTTCCAGGCGACCAACGCCCTCACGATCCGCAGGGAGGGAGCCTCGCGCACCCTGGCGGCGAACGGCCCCCTGCTGGTCTTCTTCCGTGAGGTGAGACCCGCCGATCCGAATCCCAAAACCGGGGCCGGGACCGAGTTGCTCCTGAGCGAGCGGTTCTTCCGGCAGGATGACCGCTTCGTCCAGGACGGCCAGGAACGCCGGGACAAGTTCGTGACCGACGAATTCCTGGCCGGCGTGGTGTACGGGGCGCAGGTCGTGGTGGGCAATCCGGGGTCGTCTCCGGTCAAGGCCGAGCTGCTCACCCGGATCCCCGAGGGATCGATGCCCGTATTGGGCAGCCGGTCCACCCACAGCCAGACGGTCCGGATCGAGCCCTACTCGACCCTGATGAAGGAATACCACTTCTACTTCCCCACCCCTGCGGAGCAGCCCACCGACCATGCCCATGCCCCGGCCCACCTGACCCAGGACGGCCGGAGCCTCGCCACCGCGCCCGGCGGCGCCCTGCGCGTGGTCCGCCGGCTTTCGGCCCGTGACACGGCTTCCTGGGAGTATGTCTCGCAGCAGGGGACCGAGGCCGAGGTCCTGGCCTTCCTGGCGACCAACAACCTCGCCCGGTTGGACCTGGAGTCGGTGGCCTGGCGGGCGAGGCAGAGCCGGGAGTTCTTCGGCCGCCTGACCGGATTCCTCTCGCTGCACCATGTCTGGAACGAACCCGTCGCCCGGTACGCCGTGCTGCACAACGACGCCGAGGTCCTGCGCGAGTGGCTGCGGCACCGGCCGGACTTCCTGTCGCAATGCGGCCCCTGGCTCGAATCGCCGCTGCTGCGCATCGATCCCGTCGAGGAGCGCACCTACGAGCACCTCGAGTACTCCCCCCTCATCAACCCCAGGGCGCACCCGGTCGGTTCCCGGCGCCGGATCGCCAACCCCGTGTTCCGGGACCAGTACCTGCGCTTCCTCCGGGTGCTGGCCTTCCAACCCCGCCTGTCGCCCGATGACGAACTGGCCATGGCGTACTACCTGTTCCTGCAGGACCGGTTCGAGGAGGGCCTGGCCCATCTGGAGCGGGTCCGACCCGCGGAGATCCGGACCCGGATCCAGTACGACCACCTGCGGGCCTGGGCCCACCTGCTCGAGGAGAAACCGGCCGAGGCGCGCAAGATCGCCAAGGCCTACGAGTCCTACCCGGTGCCCCGCTGGCGCAACCTCTTCGCCGACCTGACCCGCCACCTCGACGAGGCCGAGGGCAAGGCGGTGGCCGGAAAACCGGCCAACGGAAGCCCCGGAACTCCGGGTGGCAAGGCGGCCCCGGCGCTCGACCCTTCGTCGACCCCGCGCGAGGCCTCGTTCGACCTCCAGGTGGAGAACCGCACCGTCTCCATCACCTGGAAGGGATTGTCGTCGGTCACGGTGAACTACCACCGGATGGACCCCGAGTTCCTCTTCAGCCGGAGTCCCTTCGCCGACCGCGACGGCGACCAGCCGGCCATCCTCCAGCCGACCCTCTCGACGGTGGTTCCGCTGCCCGCGGGCAAGAGCGCGCTCGAGGTGCCCATCCCCGCCGCGCTCGCCAAGGATCATGTGATGGTCGAGGTGCTGGGTGGCGGCCGACGCAAGGCGCGCCTGCACCATGCCCACACCTTCCGCCTGCAACTGGCCGAGAGCGAGGGCATGCTCGAGGTGCGCGATCTGGCCGCCAACCGGCCGCTCTCCAAGGCCTACGTGAAGGTGTACGGCCGGCTCGACACCGGGGAGATCCGGTTCGTGAAGGACGGCTACACCGACCTGCGCGGCCGCTTCGACTACATCGGCACCAACGAATCCCGCAACGCGGAGCCGGGGCCGCGATCGGACGGCCTTGAGGCGACGAGCCTCGATCACGCGGCCCTGGCTCCCGACGAGGGGGCCCGGATCCGGCGGGTGGCGGTGCTGGTGCTGAGCGAGACCCACGGAGCGGCCGTCCGCGAGGTGGAATCTCCGGCCCGGTGACCCCCTGCCGGAGGATCACTCCGGGCGGGGTCCAGGACGGATCCGCGGCGACGGCCTCGCCGCGGATCCCCGGCCATCGCGGGCCCCTGCGGATGGGTTCCCGGATGCCGAAATCTCGAGGAGGGCCGATTCCATGAACCGGGCCTGGGAACGCCGGGCCCCGGGGCTGCGGGCCTCGGGCGAGTGGCGGTAGGTGCCGTCGGCCTGCAACCACCGGGCCTTGGCCGTGTCGTCGAGCGATTCCTGGAGGATCCCGTGCAGGATGCGGTCGCGCAGGCGGCCATCCAGCACCGGGAAGGCCACCTCGATGCGCTTGAAGAAGTTGCGGGGCATCCAGTCGGCGCTGGTCACGAACACCGACGGATCGCCGGTGTTTCCGAAGCACCAGATCCGGCTGTGCTCGAGGAAGCGGTCGATGATGCTGCGCACCCGGATGCGCTCGCTCAGGCCGGGGACGCCGGGGCGCAGGCAGCAGATGCCCCGGATGACGAGGTCGATCTCCACCCCGGCCCGCGAGGCCTCGTACAGCGATGCGATGGTCTCCTCGTCCACCAGCGCGTTCATCTTGGCCACGATGCGGGCCGGCAGGCCGGCGCGGGCATGGTCGGCCTCGCGGCGGATGAGCGCCTGCACCCGGGCATGCAGCTCGAAGGGGGCGAGGACCAGCTGCCGGGTGGGCCGGTGCTGGCAGACCCCGGTGAGCAGGTTGAAGAGGATGGTGGCGTCCTCGCCCAGGTCGGGGCGGCAGGTCAGCAGGCTCAGGTCGGTGTAGAGGCGGGCGGTGGCTGGATTGTAGTTGCCGGTGCCCAGGTGCACGTAGCGGCGGAGCCCGTCGTCGTCCCGGCGCACCACCAGGCACACCTTGGCGTGGACCTTGTAGCCCACCACGCCATAGACCACATGCACGCCGGCCTCCTCGAGCCGCCTCGACCAGGCGATGTTGTTGGCCTCGTCGAAGCGGGCCTTCAACTCCACCACCACGGTGACCTGCTTGCCATTCTTCACGGCATCCATGAGCGCCCCCACGATCCGGCGGTCGCCGCCGGTGCGGTAGAGCGTCTGCTTGATGGCCAGGACGCGCGGGTCGGCCGCGGCCTGCCTCAGGAATTCCAGCACCCCGTCGAAGCTCTCGTAGGGATGGTGCAACAGCCGGTCGCCCTGCCGGACCATCTCGAAGACGTCGCCCCCCTCGCGCAGCCCCTCCGGGACCGGGGCGACGAAGGGCTCGTCCCGCAGCTCCGGCGCCTGGTCGCCCTCGAGGATCGCCAGGAGCCGCGCCGGGGCGATGGGTCCGTCGATCGCATAGAGGTCCTGGGGGCCGAGGCCCAGCGTGGCGAGCAGCTCGCGCCGGATCTCCTCGGGGCAGTCGGAGGAGACCTCCAGCCGGACGGCCTCGCCCTTGCGCCGGTTGTGCAGCTCGGCCTCCACGGCCAGGCGCAGATTCGAGGCCTCCTCCTCGTCGATGTAGAGCTCGCTGTTGCGGGTCACCCGGAACGACCACCACGCCCCCACCTGCCCGACGCCGAAGAGGCCCGCGAGGTTCTCCCCGATGAGGTCGGACATCAGGACGGTGTCCCAGCCGCCGTCGGGCCGGGGCAGCCTCACCAGGTGGGGCAGCACCCGCGGCACTTGGACGATGGCCAGCCGGATGCCCCCCGGATCACGACCTCCCGGCAGGACCAGCCGGGTGACGAGGTTGAGGGACTTGTTGAGCAGCTGGGGAAACGGGTGCGACGGATCCACCGCCAGCGGGGTGAGCACCGGGTGGACCTTGTCCTGGTAGTAGGCCGCGAGCCACCTCCGGTCGGCCTCGTCCAGCCCGTCCGGCCTGAGGAAACGGAACCCCCGGGCCGCGAGCGCGGGCCGCAGCTCGGTGGCCCAGCAGGATTCGGCGTCCCGGACCAGCTCGCGGACCCGCCGCGTCACCTCGCGGAGGCACTGGCCCGCGGTCATGCCGTCGGGCGTGCGCTGGGCGGCCTCCGACTCGATCTGCTGCTTCAGGCCGGCGACCCGGACCTCGAAGAACTCGTCGAGGTTGGAATGGGTGATGCCGAGGAACTTGAGCCGCTCCAGCAGGGGCACCGACGGATCACGGGCCTCGTCGAGCACGCGCTGATTGAACTCCAGCCAGGAGAGTTCCCGGTTGAAGAGCGCCGTCGGACCCGGCCCGGCGGAGTTCTGTCCGGCGTCCGGGGCGGTCGCCCGGGAGGGCCGCCCACCGGCGGCAACGCGGGGAGAGGGTCTTCGAGCCATGCGTCAGTGCCTCAGAGGCTAACCCGGGAATCCGAACGGTCCACCGTGACGATTGGGAAACACGGAACGCACGGGGAGCCTGTGCAAAACCTCAGGAGGGGTCGGTATGCGGTGACCAAGCCCCGGGCCGACGGTCAGCCCTTGGCGTTCTTCTTGTCGTCGCGGATTCGCTCGACCGTGCCGGGGTGCAGGTAGCACGCGGCCGCCACGTCGGAGAAGCGGTTCCAGTCCAGCGAGAACTTGTCCATCCCGAGGCCCAGGTTGTCGTAATACAGGGCTCCATTGCTGGTGCGGATCTTGTAGCCCCGGAAGAGGTTCTGCCGCGCGACGACGAAGAAGATGGCATGGGCGACAGCCAGATCCTCGACCGAGGTGATCGTGGCCTCGCCCTCCTCGAACTTGCGTTTGAGGAAGAACTTCTTGGTCCATCAGCGTCCGGTTCTGGCTCTGCTCGACGCTGCCGTCGATCGCCAGGTGGGTGTCGGTGGGCTTGGCTTCGGTGAACGAGGGCATGCCAAGCCAGACCTTGTACCGGGCGGGAAACACGTAGTTTCGGCGCTCCAGCTTGTAATAAAGATCCTGCGCCTCCTCCAAGATGCGGATCCGGGGTACGTTGGCCGGGATGGTGAAGGCGACCTCATGCGGCCCCAGGATCTTGGCCGAGTACCGCGCCGCGAAGGCTTCGCGGGCCGGAAGCCTGGTCTGGAGGTCGCGCAGGGTCGTCTCCTCGGCTCGGATCTGGGTCTTGATGACGTTGAGGGCCTCGTATTCCTCCGGGGTGTTCGCCAACCCGAAGACCGCATCGAAGTCGGCCTTGAGGGCCGCGATGCGATCCTTGGTGTCCTGATACTGCAGAGAATCTCGGTTGCAGAACTCATGGACGGGCGATTTCCTCAAAGATTCACGGCGTCAGGGTTGGACCTTCCGGCCCCGATGTTCAAAAGGCGTTCCCGGTGATTTGCGCAACCCGTCCGGACTGCGGTCCCGCATCGGGCGCCGCAGTCGATTGCTGGTCGGGAGCGGGTGCCCATCGGTTCGAAACAGATCCTTCGGGAGAGATCGAAAATCCGCCCCTGATCGGTAGGCTGAGGCTTTTGGCGGATTCAATCAATCGATTCGCATGTCTCGACGGAAGATATTTTTTTGGGGGAGGGGAAAGGTGGGTTGAACACCGGAGGCGTGTGCCAGCTTCTCACGGTCAGAGCCCCGAGTGCGGAGCCTTGGGGAGCGGATCGGGTAGCACGACCGAAGATCACCCCGACCCGAACCATCGGCGGCCGCGAACAAAGCAACGGCGGGCTTTGGGGTGACACACGGATTACACCGCCAAAGCCCGCCGGCCCATCCCCACACGGGGATGAAAGTGACAGGTTTCCCACGACCCCGCGCACGGGGCCGGACCAGAATTTCGGGAGAACGAGCTTCTGGATAATGGTTCCGGAGCGACTTGGTCAAGCCTCTCTTTCGGCACTTTTTCCCCGGTCTTGTGACCCACGCTCCCGCCAACCGATGGGTCGACGATGGGCCTCCCGCGCCGGCGCTCAATCCCGGGTTCGTGAATTCCCGGTGTCGGAGCCGGACGGTGGCCGCCGGGCGGCCCTTGGATCGCCGGGCCGGGCCGCGGTGTCCTGCAGGTTCCAGCGGGCCTGCATCTCGCGGAGGCCGAGGCGACCGATGTCCTGGGAGACCATCCACTGGTGGCCGTCGACATCCTCGAGCAGCGAACACCGGTGGCCATGAAAGTGGGTCTTTGGGGCCTGGAGCACCTGCAGGCCGGCGGCGGCGGCGGCGGCGCTGACCGCATCGGCATCGACGACGAAGAGGCAGAGGCGCATCGGCGGAGGCGAAGCCAGGGGATCGCCCGAGCGGCGGCCATCGCCGGTGCCGGGACCGATGCGGGGCCGCTCCTCGAGGATCAGCAGGGGGCCACCGGGCAGGCGAAGTTCGACATGGGCCACCCGACCGGTCCGCGGATCGACCAGGCTTCCGGTCGCCTCGGCCCCGAAGGCGGCCCGGTAGACCTCGATGGCCCGGGGGGCATCCCCAACCGCCAACACCGGGGCCAGGGGGGGATAGTCGGTCGGCGGGTCCTGGGTCATGGGCATTGCGGCAAGGTCCACCGGCTGGCGCCTCCCCGACCGGACTCCGCGGGCGGCGGACTCTGCCGGTTGGCACAAACGTCAGTGGTACTCCTGGATGGTCTTGACCGCGTAGCCCTGCTTCTGGAGGGCGGCGATGCCCAGCGCGGCGGCCTTGGCCCCGCTGATGGTGGTCATGATGGGGGTGCCGGTGATGACGGCGGTGGTGCGGATCCGCACCTCGTCCTCCCGGGGAGCGGCACCGCTGGGCGTGTTGATGACCAGCTGGATCTCCTTGTTCTTGAGCAGGTCGACGATGTTCGGACGCCCCTGGAGCACCTTGAGCGTGCGCTCCACCTTGAGTCCGGCCGCCTCGAGCCGCGCCGCGGTGCCGTCGGTGGCCACCAGGTCGAAACCCTGGGCCAGGTAGCTCCTGGCCACCTCCACCAGGTCCTTCTTGTGGGCGTCGGCGATGGAGATGAACACCTTGCCGCCCAGGGGCAGCGGGGAGTTGGCGGCCATCTGGGCCTTGGCATAGGCCACGCCCAGGTCGCTGTCCAAGCCCATCACCTCACCCGTGGAGCGCATCTCCGGGGAAAGCAGGATGTCCTGCCCGAGGAACTTGTTGAAGGGGAAGACCGACTCCTTCACGGCCCAATACCTCGGCCACTCCTCGGCCGTGAACCCCAACTCCTGGAGGGTCTTGCCGGCCATGACCTTGGCCGCCAGCTTGGCCAGGGGGCGCCCGATGGCCTTGCTGACGAAGGGCACCGTGCGGGAGGCCCGGGGGTTGACCTCCAGCACGTAGACCACCTCGTCCTTCACGGCGTACTGGACATTCATCAGGCCGCAGACCCGCAGCTCGCAGGCCATGGCGTGGGTGTATTGGCGGATGGTCTCGATGACCTCGGGCGACAGGGTATGCGGCGGGAGCACCATGGCGGCGTCGCCCGAGTGCACGCCGGCGAACTCGATGTGCTCGAGCATGCCGCCGATGACGATGGTGCCCTGCGACGGATCGGCGAAGTGGCCCACGTCGGCGATGCAGTCGACGTCGACCTCGGTGGCGTCCTCCAGGAACTTGTCCACCAGCACCGGCCGCTCCGGGGAGGCCTCGACGGCGAACCTCATGTAGTGGGTCAGCTCGGCGTCGGAATAGACGATCTGCATGGCCCGGCCGCCGAGCACGAAGCTCGGGCGCACCAGCACGGGGTAGCCCAGCCGGTGGCTGGCCTCGAGCGCCTCCTCGGCGTTGGTGGCCAGGCCGTTGGGGGGCTGGGGGATGTCCAGCTTGCGGAGCATGGCCGCGAAGAGCTTGCGATCCTCGGCGATCTCGATGCTCTCGGGCGAGGTCCCGATGATGTTCACACCGTTCTTCTTGAGGCCGAGAGCCAGGTTCAGCGGAGTCTGGCCGCCGAATTGGGCGATGGCCCCGGAGCAACCCTCGCGCTCGTAGATGTGCAGGACGTCCTCGAGGGTCAGTGGCTCGAAGAAGAGCTTGTCGCTCGTGTCGTAGTCGGTGGAGACGGTCTCCGGGTTGCTGTTGACCATCAGGGTCTCGTAACCGTCCTCTTTGAGTGCGAAGGCGGCGTGGACGCAGCAGTAGTCGAATTCGATGCCCTGGCCGATGCGGTTGGGCCCGCCGCCCAGGATCATGATCTTCCTCTTGGCCGAGGGCGTCACCTCGTCGTCGCCGCGGTCGTACGTCGAGTAATAATAAGGCGTGTAGGCCTCGAACTCGGCGGCGCAGGTGTCGACCAACCGGTAGCTGGGCACCAATCCCTGCTTCTTGCGCTCGGCGCGCACCTCGTCCTCGGTCCGCCCGGTGAGGTGGGCGATCTGGCGGTCGGAGAATCCGAGGGATTTGGCGCGTTGCAGGAGTTCGGGTTTCATCGATGGGCCCAAGGCCGGGCAAGGAAACCGGAGCGGGCCTCCGGTGTCGAGTCTGTGTGGGCGGGTGAGGAGGGGGGCGGAGCGGGAGTGGGTCTCCGCTCGCTCGAGGGAGACTCTCCTGTTTCAGGCCTTCGCGCTCACGCGCGGGGGGAAATGGATGTCCGCCTCCCAAGGCTCGCTCCAACCCACTCCCGCTCCGCCTGGGGGGAAGATGGGTTGGAAGGCAGGTGGGTCTTCGAT
>Ga0194127_10009339_pt1 | contig 10334 bp, 8 predicted proteins | sample TA2KigC100mmetaG_FD_148624 | JGI IMG/M metagenome (GOLD analysis project Ga0194127, IMG submission 148624) | Freshwater microbial communities from Lake Tanganyika, Tanzania - TA2015036 Kigoma Deep Cast 100m | ecosystem: Environmental > Aquatic > Freshwater > Lake | place: Tanzania: Lake... | reverse complement strand
CCCCCGCCCGCGTTCTGGCGCGCGAGCATCATGGAGATGAGCGTTTCGATTTCACGCCGGAGGCCTTCGGGATCGGTCTCGCACAGGAAGATGATGGCGATCCCAAGGCTGTAGTTGAACTCGGACTCCTGATTCGCCTGGGGATTCGCGGCGACCTCCCGGCACATGGCGATCGCTTTTTGAACCTGCGGATGGTTGATCTCGTATCGGTGCTTGTAGCAGACCATGCCCGCGAGGCAGACGCCGCCGAGCTTTCCGGCGTTGAAGTGGGGGGCGTCGCTCCCTCCCCCGCTTTCCAGGAACGTGACCGCCCGATCGATCATCGCCCGCACTTTCGGATCCTCGGGCGTGATCGCGCCAACCGGAGCGGCCGCCCGGAATCCGATCACGATGGCGAAAAGACCGATCACAAGTTTGCGGCGTGCGGGCATAACGGTCCTACCTCGATCCAACGGGACGGCAACGGGAATCGGCGGAAACAGGCGACGGGCCAACCGGGGAAGACGATAATGATCATGGTCGACGGGTGTGACGAGCCCGACTCGTCGGCCTGCCGTACCGGTGCCGCCTCCCGCCCTGGTTGATCGTAGCCATGGCGGATTCCCCCGTCAACGAATGGCCGTCGCGTTCGTCCGAGCTTCCCGACCATGGAAACGCGTTCCTCGATTCCAACACCGCGTGAAGGCGAATCGGCGGCCGAGCGGGCGGTGTTTTGGCCGGCGATGATGCGATGGCTGATGGTCGATCGGGGCGTCGCGTTCGCCTCGGCCGCCCGTCTTTGGCAGTTCGGCGCGGGCGTGGTCTCGCTCTACTTCGTCGCGTGCTTCTTCTCGCCCGAACTCCAGGGCTTCTACTACGCATTCGCGAGCTTGCTCTCGTCCCAGATGTTCTTCGACCTCGGCCTGGGCTCGGTCTTGACGCTGGTCGCGAGCCACGAGTGGGGGAACGCAAGGCGGCCCGGGGGACCGGACTCGGACCTGGCGCGCCGAAGGCTGGGCGAACTGGCGCGCCACGCTCGGCGGTGGTATCGATGGTGCGCGCTGCTCTTCGCGGGAGTCCTCCTGCCAAGCGGCCTCGTGTTCTTCGCGACCGAGTCGCCGGTCGCGTTCGACTGGCGCGGACCGTGGGTCGCGGGCGTCGCCGTGTCGGCCGTCAATTTCCTGCTGATCCCGTCGTTCGCGATTCTCGAAGGCTGCAATCGCGTCGCGGCCGTTCAATGTTGCCGCCTCGCCTCCGGCGTGCTCGGCAGCCTGGTCGTCTGGACGTGCGTGGCGACGGGATGCGGCCTTTGGACGATCGTCGCGTCGTGCGCCGTGCGGCTCGCCGTCGAATCGGCCGTGGTCGTCGCGGGGCACGCATCGTTCTTTCGATCGTTTGATCGTTCGGTCCTTCCGAACGAACCAAGCCTCTCGTGGCGGCGCGAACTGCTCCCCTTGCAGTGGCGCATCGCCGCGCAGAACCTTGTCGGGTACGTCGCGCAGCAGGCCTTGGGGCCGATCGTGTTCAAGTACCACGGCGCGACGCTCGGCGGACGCATGGGCATGACATGGAGCGCGGTCACGGCGATCCAATCGGCCGCCGCGGCCTGGATCCACACACGGGTTCCCCAATGGGGGCGACTGATCTCGGAAGGCGGAACGGTCGCCGCGCGGAGTCTCCTGCGTCGCGCGCTCGGAGTCGCGCTCGCCGTGCATGCCGCCGGCGGCTTGGCCTTGTTGGCGCTGATCGCCGCGCTCCAATCGCATTGGCCCGCCCTGGGGGACCGGTTGTTGCCGCCCGGCACCGCGGTCCTCCTGGTCGCCGGTGCCTGCGCGTCGCTCGCCGCGTATGGCCTGGGTGTTTTCGTCCGCTTGCACAAGATCGATCCGTTCCTTCGACAAAGCGTGACGTGCCATGCCCTCACCGGTCTGCTCGTCTGGCAACTCGGCGCGGCATTCGGTCCGGTCGGCACGGCATGGGGGCACCTCGGCGTCGCCGTGCTCGTGACGCTCCCCTGGACGTGGCTCATCTATCGCGAAACGGTCGCCCTCGCACGGTCCGCGATCATGGCGTCGAGCAGCAACGAGAATTCCGCGACGGCGGTGCGCATGTCGTGTTCGCGCTGAAGATGGCGTGCCGCTCGGCGCGCCATCAAGGCGCGCGCGGTCGAGTCCGACCAGAGCGACTCGACTTGCCGCGCCGCTTGATCCGCCTCGCCGTCGAGGACGATGCCCGCTCCGGATCGTTCGAGAAACCGATCGAAATCATCGAACGACGCGATCGGAACCCCCGCGGCGGCCGATTCGAGCAGCACGTTCGGAAACCCCTCGTGCTCGCGCGATCCGGTGAAAAGCAGCAGCCGGGCCTTTGCGAATTGTTCGGGCATACGCTCGTGCGCGACGCGTTCGACGATCGTCCCGTTCGGCGGGATCGCGCGGCGGACTTCGGCCTCCACGTCCGGATCGCCGCCTCCGCAAACGAACACGAACGGGATCCCGGGCGTCCGCCGAGCCAGTTCGATGCCAAGGAGCGGCCGCTTGTGGAATCGGTCGTAGCGTCCGACCCAAAGGACATGGCGGCGCGCCGCGTCGTCAATCGTGCCCGCGCGCCATTTCGCGATTTCGACCGGGTTCCGGATGACCAGATTGCGTTCGGTCCGCAATCCCTCGATCCGCTCACGCTGCCAGTCCGTTTGGCAGACGACCCAGGTCGCGCATTGGACGGCGTCGCGCGCGTCGGACGCACGGACACCGTACGCGTTCACGAACGACGGATCCCGGAAGAACCGGGGATCCAGATCGGCATTGCTCTGAAGCCAGAGCGCGCACGGGACCCCCGATTCGACGGCCGATCGCACGACGACCGCCGATTCCGAGGAACAGCCAAGGGCGACCCAAACGTCCGGTCGCCGATCCACGCAATGCCGCGCGAGCCGCTGATGCGGACGGTATCCGAGCAGTTGGGCGAATGCGAGCGTTGGGACCTGCCAGATGAGCGGCGTTCGCCAGACTCGCATGCGCAGCCACGGAAAATGCGGGACGCGCTCGATCGAGCGCGAAACGGCAAGCCGCGTATCGCGGAGACGCTCGACGAAGGGATCGATGCGGATCGATCTCCATCGGACGTCCCGAGGCCGGCGCGCGACGCGAACCGAGACGCTGACGCGGTAACGCCCGGTGTCGGCGAGCGCCGCCGCGAACTGGCACGTGAAGGTCTCGAGCCCGCCGATTGAACCGCGCGGATCGAGACCGAGCACGGGGCCGGCATTCCATCCGCCGAACGCGACATGCGCGGGACTATCGCCCCGTTCCGGACTCGATCGGTCCATCCGCGTCGCCGCCATTTGCCGAGGGAAGTCGTTGCCGGGTAGGTTGGTGTCGGTGATTCGAACGGTCGAGACGCCGTTCGGGTCCGGGCGCGCGGGATCCGAACGGCTCGCATCGCGCCGCCCGGCGGCCGCGCGGGTCAGAAGAACGCGTACATGAAGGTCAAGGCCGGAGTCGCCATGGCCACGACGGCGATCGCCAGCAGGGCCAGAACCAGGAAGATCGGCGCGAGCCACCATTTGCGGTTCGTGCGGAGGAACAAAAGGAACTCGCGCCAAGAACCGGGCCCCGGACCTTCGGCCCCCGACGCGAATCGCTCACCCAGCCCTCCGCCTTCATCGCGCATCGGTCCCGCCGTCCGCATGACAAGATCCTGGTCCCATGATCCGCGCGAAGCCGACGCGAATCCGGAATCCAGAATCAACAACAATCAACAAGATCAACAATCAAGAATCATATACCAATCACCGAATTCCGTGATCCACGATCCAAGCAAAGGGTGCCCGCCGACGGGGCATTCCGCGGCCGGCTCGCCGAGGATTTCGACGACCGGACCTCGCGACGCACTCCGGACCGCCATGATAATCCGCGTGCGAAGGAACTTCGAGCCATCACGGCGGCGATCCACTCCAGCCTGCTCGACGCGTGCACGCGGAACGGATGCCCAATCGCCGAAATAGTTCGGACCAGCGCGTGGCCCTACGACCGGCGAGCTCGGCATCCGCGGCTTCGGCCGCATCATCCGGTCGCCGCCGCCGAGCTTGTCTCGGCGGGGCGCCGATTCTGCACCACCGCGCTGCGCCCACCACGTTCTGCCCGCAACAGGGTCCGTTTTTTTCAAGCACGTGCCGGGATCAAAACGGACGCCAATAATCGACCGGGTCGGCCGGCTCGGGAAGCTCCCGCCAATAGGTCGCTCGGTCCGCACTGCTTCGAACGTCCAGAGGATCGTCGCCGCATGCTCGGCGGATCAGACCGATCGGAGTGATGAGCAGGCTGTGGACGGCGGCGAGCGCGACAAGCGAAACAAGGCCCGCCACGGTCCTTGAAAGGCCCGCGCCCAAGCGATAGGCGCCGCGCAGCGCCGATCGTGCGGCCCCGCTCCGCGCCTCCATCGGTCCTGTTCGCCCGCGGACGGCCGTGTCGCGATTCCGGATGGCCGACTGCTCCTCCTTCAACAGCACGTGGTCCTCGATCACGAGTCGATCCAGGCCCCCCGTCCGATACGCCTCTTCGGGTGAACAGACGATCGGTTCGTCCGCCGTGTTGAAGCTCGTGTTCACGATCGCGGGACATCCCGTGCGTTCGAAGAACGCGCGCAAGAGCGACGCGAATCGCGGATGATGGGCCGAATCGACGAGCTGCGCGCGCGCCGAGTGGTCGACATGGGTGACCGCTGGAACGGCCGAGTTCACCGCGGGCGGGTCGACGCGGGCCGCGTGCGTGAGCGATGTCATGTACGCGTTCGATTCCCGATCGGCGGCCGGAAACAGTGTGACGGACGGACCGCGCAGGATGGCCGGCGCGAACGGCCGGAACGACTCGCGATCCTTGACGCACCGGTTCAGGTGGTCCCGCATGCCGGCTCGGCGCGCGTCGGCGAGGATGCTCCGGCTGCCGAGCGCGCTAGGTCCGAACTCCATGCGCCCTTGAAACCAACCGACCGTCTTGCCCTCGTCGATCCAGGCCGCGACAAGTCGGTCCAATTCTCCCGGTGACGGGACCCGCCGGGCGACGGCCCCTTCGCGATCGAGGGCCTGTGCGACCTGCCCGCTCGAGTAGCTCGGTCCCAGCAGGGCTCCCGACATCGAATCGACCGGATCGGCTCGCCGAGGCCGTTCGAGCAATTGGTGCCAAACGAACCATGCGGCGCCGATCGCACCGCCCGCATCGCCGGCGGCGGGCTGAACCCAAACCTGCTCGAAAGGCCCTTCACGGATCAACCTTCCGTTCGCCGCGCAGTTCAACGCGACTCCGCCGGCCAGACAGACCGCGCGGGCGGGATGCGTCGCGTGCAGGAATCGGGCCATGCGCAGCACCGATTCCTCGACAATCCACTGCACGCTCGCCGCGAGATCCGCGTCTCGCTCGGTGATCGGTTCGCCCGCTCGGCGCGGCTTCCCGCCCATAAGCCGCTCGAACCGCCGCGACGTCATGGCGAGTCGATGGCAAAACGGAAAGTAGTCCATATTCAATCGGAGCGATCCGTCGGCCTTCAGATCGACGGCGTTCGCAAGCAGCGCGTCGACTATCCGCGGGCGACCGTACGGCGCAAGGCCCATCAACTTGTATTCGTCCGCATTGACGCGGAAGCCGCAGAAGGCGGTCGCCGCGGAATAGAGCAGACCGAGCGAATGGGGGAAACGGAGTTCTCGCGTGAGCCGCACACGGTTTCCCCGCCCGATTCCAAGGCAGGCCGTCGCCCATTCGCCGACCCCGTCGCTTGTCAGGATGGCCGCTTCGTCGAACGGAGACGGATAGAATGCGCGCGCGGCGTGCGACTCGTGGTGCGCGACGAACACCGGCCGTTGGCACGGTCCGGAACGCGAACCCAATCGGCGGCGGATTACGGAACCGACATCGAGTTTGTTCGCGAGCCACGCGGGCATCGCGCGGAGGAACTGGCGCAGTCCGCGCGGCGCGTGCGCGACGTGCGTCTCGACGATCCGCTCCAGTTTCCGCAGCGGTTTCTCATAAAAGGCGATGAAATCGAGCCGGCTTGCGGCGAGGTTCGCTTCGGACAGGCAATACGCGATCGCCGACTCGGGGAACCGCGCGTCGTGCTTGCGCCGCGAGAACCGCTCCTCCTGGGCGGCCGCGACGAGCCGGCCGTCGATGAGCAGCGCGGCGGCCGAGTCGTGGTAGAAGGCGGAGATCCCCAGGATGGACACCATGCCCGGCTCAACCCCGCTCGAGCACGCCGCGGACGTACGCGCCGTACGCGTTGGAGAACTCGGACGCCAACCGGCTCAGTTGGGCCGCGTCGATGAACCCCATCCGGTACGCGACTTCCTCGACGCAGGCGATGAGCGTCCCGCGTCGCGCTTGCATCGCCTTGATCCGGTTCGCGGCCCGGAGGAGCGAGGGAACCGTCCCCGTGTCCAACCAGGTGAATCCGCGTCCGAGCGTCTCGACGCGCAATCGGCCGCGGCGCAGGTATTCGCGGTTCACGTCGGTGATCTCCAGTTCGCCTCGGGCCGACGGGCGCAGCCGCGCCGCGATTTCAACGACCTCGGCATCGTAGAAATAGAGGCCTGTCACGGCGTATCGCGACGGAGGCTCGGCCGGTTTCTCGACGATGTCGGCCGGAACGCCCGCGTCGTCGAACCGCAAAACGCCGTATGGCCGCGGATCGCGGACCGGATGTGCGAAGACCGTCGCGCCTTCGCGCCGTTTGGAGGCCGCCGCGAGCCGCCCGCCGAGTCCTTTCCCCGCGAAGATATTGTCGCCCAACGCGAGCGCGACGGGATCATCGCCAACGAACGGTCCGCCGATCCGAAACGCGTCGGCGAGGCCTCGGGGCTCCTCCTGCACCGCGTATTCCAAGACCATGCCGAGCCGCGAGCCGTCACCCAGAAGGTGTCGATACGACGGCAGGTCCTCGTTCCGGCAAATGACCAGGACATGCCGGATCCCCGCGAGCATCAGGACGGACATCGGATAATAGGCCAACGGCTTGTCGTATACGGGCAGAAGGTGTTTGTTCGCGGCCCAGGTCAGCGGCGCGAGTCGCGAGCCGCGCCCTCCGGCAAGCAGAATCCCCTTGCGGTGTGCGCGGTCTTCGGTCGACGGACAACGTTCTGGCTTCCGCATCGGTTCCACTCGAGCCGCGCATCGCTCGGAACGGCCTCGGACCACCACGGCCCCGCCGTGCCGATTCCCGAATCGCGCATTCCATTATCTATCGTTCGTTCAACGCGCGGCAGTAGTGGATTTGCCGAGCGACTTCGGTGAAACCGCACGCGGGATACAGCGTTGGGCCGACCGGGTTCTGATCGAGCGTTTCGATCCTCGCGTGCGTCAAGCCGAGCGACCGGAAGTGGGTGAGCGCCCGGTCGATCAACGCGCGGCCGATCCCCTGATTCCGATACGCTCCGTCCACGGCCAGATTCGGAATGAACCCGACTCCCGCCTCGATGTCCGACCACGTCGTGACATACGCGGCCACCCGTCCGTCGCTCTCCGCGATAAACGCGCCGGCCGGGTCGGCGGTCAACTCGCGGTCGACCTGCCGAGCCTTCCTCCACTTCCAGTCCCGTCCGCGGATCGGACCGAACCGCCGCTCAATGTTCCGTTCGATGGCGACCTCGGTGAACGACTCGACCGTGATGCGCAGGACGTCGTCCCGGTCGGCCGCCCTATATGAACGGATGTTCCAGCCCATGGTCGATCAGTCGACGTCCTTGGTCTCGGACGGCCCGTCCTTGAGCGTCCCATCTTCGGACGGCCCGTCCTTGAGCGTCCCATCTTCGGGCGGTGCGTCTTCGGGTGGTGCGTCTTCGGGTGTCGGAAGCCGTTTCTCGAGCGGCGCGGCGGACGCCGGGAGATCGCGCAGGGTGCCGGGATAATGGTATTCGCCGCAGCCGCACGCGTACGGGCACGGGGGGCAACTGTACGGGTACTGCAGCGCGCACCGGCCGTAGAAATGCGTGAAGTTGTAGAGGGGTTCAAGACTCACCGGAATGTCCGAGCCGGGACAACCCGTCGAACAGCAGCCGGGAAGGAGACAGAGCGATACGAGCAGCAAGCCGATGACCCAGCGCCGGTCCATTGGATTCCCCCCCAAGGCGACGGTCGATGTCGAGCCGAGCGGCCATCCCGGCGCAACGGTCCGATGCAGGCGTTAGTTTCGAGCGTTTCGGGAAAAGTTCAACAAATCGGTAAACTCGCCGCTACCCGCGCCGGGCGTTGCGGGCGCCGGTCGGTGACGCGGACGGCCACAGGCGTTCGCGGCCCCGTTATACTCGGAGCGCGGTCGACACGACGTTGCCGAACGGCCGTTCTTCGATCGGTGTCCGCATGAGGAGGGTGTCTGCCATGTCGCGTGGCGTCGCGTTGGCGGCGGCTTTCGCCGCGGCAAGTCTGTTGGCTCCCGCCACGGCCGCTCGCGGCCAAGAATCGGCCGCTGCGCCGCCGGCGGAGACCGAGGCATTCTTCTTCACGCCTCCAGGATTCTCGAAGCCGGGGATCCCGGTCTGGGCGAACGCCGAAAGCTCCGCGCGCCTGCACATCGTCGTGCGCGATGCCGACCGGGCCGAACCGACTCCATGTCGCATGACCGTTGTCGGACCCGACGGGAATTTTTTTCAACCCGAACGCGATCGATTATCTCCATACGCGCTCACCGGGGAATGGCCCAAGGAATCGGCGTGGGGCAATCGGCGGGACAAGGCGCCGTACCGATATGTCGGGCGGTTCTTCTATGTCGCCGGCGAAGTCGAAATCGCCGTACCTCCCGGATCGATCCGCATCGAGGTCACGAAGGGGCTCGAGTACCGGCCCGTGGTCCGCGCCGTTTCGGTGGAGGCGGGTGAGCGGAAGGAGGTCGAAATCGCGATCGGGCGCACGGCCGCCATGCGGCCGCTCGGTTGGCATTCGGGCGATCCGCATCTGCATGTGCCCCGGTCGAGCGACGAGGATGACGCGAGGATCTTCGACCTGCTGGAAGCCGAGGACATCCGCTATGGGAGTTTGTTGGGCTACAACGAACCGGCCGGTCCGTACGCCGGGTTCATGGACAAATTCGCCGCGCCGCAATTCCAGGGACTCGGCCGCCGGTCCGAGCGCGAACGGGCCGCGTATCGGATCATGTCGGGTCAGGAATACCGGACGTCGACCTATGGTCACTTGTTGCTTTATCACCGCGACGACATCGTCTTTCCGGGTGCATCGTTCGACGCCAACCGTTGGCCCGTGTATGGGCTCGTCGCGCGGCAGACACGGGAGCTCGGAGGGTTCGCTTTCTACGCGCACGGCGGATATCGGCAGGAGATCTATGCCGACGCCGCGCTCGGCGTGGTCGACGGCGTCGAATTGCTCCAGTTCGGCGTCTATCGCGAGATGGGGCTCGAGGACTGGTACCATGTGCTCAACACGGGCTATCGATTCCCGTGCATGGGCGCGAGCGACTGGCCGGCGTGCCGCACACTCGGCGACTGCCGAACGTATGTGCGGTCCGAGACCGACCCCGATTTCCCGGGTTGGCTTGCCGCGATGGCGGCCGGCAAGAGTTTTGTGACGACCGGACCGCTCGTGTTGCTGGACGCCGAAGGAAATGGGCCGGGGGACATTGTGCGTTGGCCGGCCGACGGCGCTCGGCCGCTCGCCGTCACCATCAAGGTCGCGTGCGAGGTCACGCCCGTGCGGCAAGTCGACCTCATCGTGAACGGAATCGTCGCGAAGTCGTTTCCCTTTTCCTCACCGGATGGAGCCGATCGGGACGGTTCGTCGGATCGGGCCGCGCCATGGCGTGAATTCCGCGCGACGGTACCGATCACCGAATCGTCGTGGGTGGCCGCGCGCGCGTGGTCGACGACGGCGGGCGGGCGCCCCGATGCCGAAGCTCACACGAATCCGATCTATGTCCAGCTCGGCGATCAGGCTCCGTACCGCCGCGAGTCGCTCGACGCCTGGATCGCCCGAATCGATGAGCAGATCGCGAAACAGAAAGCGCGCGACTTTCCCGAGAAGCCGCGCGTGCTCGACTATTTCCAACTTGCGCGGGATACGCTCCTTGGGATCCGTGAACGGGGCGGCCTGCGCGCCGACGAACGGCCGGCGGACTTGTCGAGCGAGTGGTTTTCGGGCGCAGCCGAGCCGCGGCTCGAACGGGATGCCGCGATGGCCGAACCATCGGGCGAACAGCTCACCGCGTTCCTCAAACGGGTCCCCGCAAAGACACCCGATGACGCGATCCGCGCGTTTGATCTGGTTCCCGGCCTGGAAATGCGGTTGGTCGCGGCCGAGCCATTGGTTTGCGATCCGGTCGCCGCCGCCTTCGACGCGGACGGCAATCTGTACGTGTGCGAA
>Ga0194127_10009336_pt1 | contig 10335 bp, 4 predicted proteins | sample TA2KigC100mmetaG_FD_148624 | JGI IMG/M metagenome (GOLD analysis project Ga0194127, IMG submission 148624) | Freshwater microbial communities from Lake Tanganyika, Tanzania - TA2015036 Kigoma Deep Cast 100m | ecosystem: Environmental > Aquatic > Freshwater > Lake | place: Tanzania: Lake... | reverse complement strand
TTTTACCGTGGGCATCGCCCCCAACACAGCCCCGACCACGCGGGAGGGGCCCGGTGGATGTACCGTGGGTATCGCCCCCAACACAGCCCCGACCACGCGGGAGGGGCCTCGTGGATGTGCCGTGGGCAATGGATGGTGACAGGCGAACCAGGAAAGGGAAGGAGAGCGCATGTGTGACTACAATCCGTTGGAGAAGGGCGGTATCGGCTGGATCGACCTGACGGTGTTCAACGCCGGCAATGTCCGAGACTTCTATCAGCAGGTGGCTGGCTGGAAGGTCACCGAAATGGCCATGGAGGGATACTCCGACTTCGTGATGCACGCACCGGGCAGCGACAAGGCGGTGGCCGGCATCTGCCACGCACGGGGGGCCAACGCGGATCTCCCGCCTCAGTGGCTCATGTACATCACCGTCGAGGATGTCGACGAGGCAGCGGCCAGGTGCCGTGGCCTTGGGGGCCAACTGGTGGTCGAGCCCCGAGACATGGGGGACATGGGCAGATTCTGCGTGATCCGTGATCCTGCCGGAGCGGTGGCCGCGTTGTTCACCCCCTCCCAGTCGATGCGGGAATCGGCCGGTGCCCCGAGCGCCCAGGCGACGTTCCCCACCGTGCCCGGCGCAGCGGGAGCCGAGGGGCAGCTCACGCCCCCGCACGACCATGCTCATCCGCACGACCACGCTCATCCGCACGACCACGCTCATCCGCACGGCCATGCTCATCCGCACGACCACGCTCATCCGCACGACCACGCTCATCCGCACGGCCACGGGCAGGAGCCTCTGGACCATGACCATACGCACGGGGTGGAAGGTGACCACTGCCATGCGCACCACCACCATGACGACGAGGACGGGAGTACCTATGTCCACGAGCATCCCCACGACCCGAAGGGGCACCATGTGCACCACCACCAGGGCGGCGGTGGGCACGGGCATGGCCATGGCAAGGGGCATGGGATGGGGCATGGGAAGGGGCATGGGCACGGGAAGGGGTGCAGGGAAAGGTAGCAGGGAAAGGTAGCAGGGAAAGCTAAACATCGTCGTGTTGAGCGACGATCAAACATGGCCGATTTGGCCGGCAAGCACCGGCCGGACAAGGAAGCCGTCGAAACCGGCAGCGCAGGCGTACTTGAGGTACGTCGAGCATGCCGGTCGGCGGCTGACGCAGTCCCGCCGGATGATTGACGGTCAAGGCGGCCATGTTTAGCGAATCCTATTGCAGTTCCGCCGCCGCCGGGGTGCCGCCTTACAGGCAGACGCTGGACGTGACCGTGGGCTGGTTGTGACGGGGCACGTCGGGTTCGCACGCGTAGTCGAAGGCGCAGTCGTCCTGGAGCGAGCACTTCTGGATGCACTCTCCCTGGCCGTTGGTGGCGGTGACACAGAAGGTCGACGGGTACCCCGCCTTGTCCGGGCAGTACTTCGTGCACTGCTGGGTGCAGAAGCCGGGGCGGTTCTCTTCCGGACCGGCCATGTGGCAGGAGAAGCCGGTCATGCAGTCCGAGTGCGTGAAGCACGGGGACCCCACCCACCCCTGGCTGCCGGGGAGGCAGACATCGGCCTTGACCGACGGCTGGGAGAAGCGGGGCTCGCTCGGATAGAACTCGAATCCGGGGTAGCGCCTGCAGGCATTGTTGAACGTCGAGGCCTTGAGCGTGCAGATGCCCTTGGTATCGTCCTCGGGGTCGGTCACGCAGAACGACTCGGGGTAGCCGTACTTGTCGAGCGAGCAGTACTTGGTGCAGGGGGCGGCGCAGAAGCTCCTGCCGGCGAAGAAGTTGGGCTTGCAGATTCCGCCGGGGAAGTTGCAATCTGCGTCCGACGTGCACTCAGACAGGAGCCAGCGCTGGGGCAGGTCCACCGCAGTTCCGTTGGCCCTGCGCTCCACCGACTGCTGGATCCGGACCGGGACTTTCGAGCCCTTCGTCAGCGCATACAGCTCGACGACGTCCGCTGCCTCCATGCGGATGCAGCCGTGGGAGACATACCCGCGCTTCAGCTTGCCGCCGTTGGGCAAAGTGAACGAGTCGATGGGACCGTGGATGGCGTACCCGAGGGAGGGGGCACCGTCCAGCCGGATGAAGGGGAGGCCTGCGAACACGGGAGACTTCTTGCCGGTCTTGGGGTCGGGCCACCAGATCTTGCAGGAGTAGTGCCAGCCCCAGACGCTCTGGTTTGGGTTCGAGGTCTCCTTGGCCCCGGCCTGGTCCATGCGCATGTAGAAGACCTTGCCCGGCTTGTCGAGGGATGTGGGAGTGAGCGACTTCCCCTTCTCGATGGCACCGGGGCCGATGGGATAGACCTTGTCGAGCCCGGTGGTCTTGTCGGTGAGATGAAGGGTCAACCCGTCGAGGGAAACGACCACCTCGGGCTTGGAAAGAGGCGTCAGAACCGGAATCGCCTTGCACGTGAGGGCCGGGCCCCAGTTGCCGTCTGCCTTGAGGTCATCGACGTCGCCTATGCCCAGCTCCTCCATCTCTGAGGGGAGAAGCTCGTCTCCGGTCTGGGCAGCCTCCTCGCCGCAGGCCGCCAGCAGGACGCCCAGAACGAGCACGAGGCCGAAGATGCGAACCATGGGATCCTCCTTGGAAGGAACAGGGACTCCCCCGAATGCAGGCGCATTATATGGAACGGGCCCGCGAGTTCAAGGAGTTTTGAGTACTGCGAAGGAAGCGACCGGCGTCGGAGCAGGGAACCGCCTACTGTGCTCTCACCAGGACGTCATCGATGAAGATGCCGGGGTAGCTGTTCGCACCGCAGTCGACGGAATCGAAGTTGAATTCTATTTTCACCTTCTTGCCGTGCAGGGCCGAGATGTCCAGCGAATGGCTCTGCCACGTCGAGTTGTGCGGCGTGACCTGCTTCGAGACCTTGTTGCCCGGGTTGGCCGTCTCGAATACGGTTACGAACGTCCTGTCGAAGGAGGTGCTGGGTTCTACCGACGGGTTGGCCTGGAAGGTCAGGAAGAGCTTCTTGCCGGCCGGCGGAGCCGTGGCCAGGAACTCCGCGGAAACAGCGGTCCCCTTCACCGGCGTCCAGAAAGAGGGGCAGGAGTAGTTCGCCCCGTTGTTGAAGTTCAGCGAGCAGTCCGAAGAGCTGAACCCGGGCGGATTTGGGGTGGCGTCGACGGCCCAGACCACCGGTACCGACGGGTTGTTCTTGACCCAGACGTCCTGGCTGCAGACGACGCCATCGCCGAAGGCGGGGATGGGGACCGCTTGGAGCAGGGCGGCGTCGACGAACCAGCCCTTGTAGGCGTTGCCCACACCGTCGACCGAATCGAACCGGAAGCGGAGGCGGAACTTGGTGCCGACGAGCGGCGAGAGGTCGAGCCACTCGTACTTCCACCCCTTCTTCCCGTTCTGGTCGAGCTCGTACGAGGCCTGGTTGGCCGAGAACGCCAGGTTGGACGCCTCGACGTAGCGCTTGTCGAAGCTCGCGCTCGGCTCGGTTTCCGTCCAGGAACGGTAGAGAACCGACACCGGTGTTCCGGCGGGGACAGCCGTGAGGTCGAGCACCGGCGAAAGTGCCCACCCCCAGACGGTCCCACCGGCCCCCGGGGAGTAGTCCACGCCGTCGTTGAAGTTCAGGCTGGCATCGCCCTCGAACTTGCCGGGGTCCGCTGCCGTGGCATCGATTGCCCAGCCGACTCCGCCGATGGGAGCCGACATCTGCCAGCCATTCGGGTTGGCGGAGGAGAACGGCTCGGTGTAGGCAGCCGCTCCGGTGACCTTCACGATCGGTCCGGCATAGACGTTCACGTCCTCGACAAACCAGCCGACGCCCGTGTTGTAGGCGGCGTCGACGGAATCGAACCGGAACCGGACCTGGAACTTCTTGCCCTTGAGGGCCGCGACATCGAAGGCCTGGATGACCCACTTGCCCCGATCGAGCGAGTTGAGCAACTTCTGCTCGAAGACAATCGTGTTGAAGCCGTCGGTCGAGACCTGGACGTACATCAGGTCCGCAACATCGAGGTTTTCGACCGGATCGACACCGTTGTAGGAGTGGAACGTCAGGGTCATGGCTCCGGTCACGGTCGTCGCATCGAACAGGAACGTCGAGACGGCATTGCCCGAGGTGGTGCCCGGGTACGCCGTCCCGTTGTTGTAGTTGAGCGAGCAGGTGCCGGTCAGCTTGCCGGGGGCGGCGGGGGTTGCATCCGCGGCCCAGCCTACGCCGCCGATCGTGGGGGAGAAGGCCCAGAGCGACTGCGGGCACGTGACTTCGTCGTAGAACGAGACCGGCTTGAGCGGGCACGCACCGCCCAGGATGAACACGCACTTGCCGGTCGTGGGGTCGCACGAGTCGTTGGTGCAGGGATTGTAGTCGTCGCAGACCGTGGCCACGCCGGGTACGCAGGCACCCGAAGCGCAGAGGTCCCCGGTAGTGCACAGGCTGCCGTCATCACACGGAGCGGCGTTGTTCTTGTAGTAGCACAGGCCTGTGCCCTTGTCGCAGTAGTCATCGGTGCAGACGTTCTTGTCGTCGCAGTTGATGGCCGGGCCGGCCACACAGACGCCGCCCGAGCACAAGTCCTTGAGTGTGCACTTGTCACCGTCATCGCAGGGCAACGTGTTGTTCTTGTATACGCACCCGGTGGCGGGATCGCAGCCGTCGTTGGTGCAGACGTTCTTGTCGTCGCAGTTGAGGGCCGGGCCGCCGACGCAGGCGCCTGCCGAGCACGTGTCCGCAGTGGTGCACTTGTTGCCATCGTCGCAGGGCAGCGTGTTGGGAGTGTTCACGCACCCCTTGAGCGGGTCGCAGGAGTCGTTCGTGCAGAGGTTCTTGTCGTCGCAGTTCGGGGCCGGACCTCCGACGCAGGTACCGCCGGAGCACTTGTCGCCGGTCGTGCACTTGCTGGGGTCCTCACAGGCAAGGGCGTTGGGAGTATACACGCATCCCTTGGTCGGGTCGCATGAGTCATCCGTGCACGGGTTCTTGTCGTCGCAGACGAGCGCCGGGCCACCCACGCACGCACCGGCCGCGCAGGTATCCATGGTCGTGCACTTGTTGCCGTCGTCGCAGGGCAGGGTGTTGGGAGTGTTCACGCACCCCTTGAGCGGGTCGCAGGAGTCGTTGGTGCACGGGTTCTTGTCGTCACAGTTGGGCGGGATCGAGCCCACGCACACCTTGTTCGAGCACACGTCGACGGTGGTGCACTTGTTGCCGTCGTCGCACGGCGCCGTGTTGTTCAGGTAATAGCACCCGATTCCCAGGGCGCACTTGTCATCGGTGCAGACGTTGCCGTCGTCGCACTGGATTCCGACGCCGCTGCACTTGCCCGCGGTGCACTTGTCACCCGTTGTGCACTCGTTGCCGTCGTCGCACACCGTGCCGTCCTTGACCGGGAGGTAGACGCATCCCTTGACCGGGTCGCACGAGTCGGTCGTGCAGACGTTCTTGTCGTCGCAGACGACCTTGGAACCGGGCACGCAGACTCCGTTGGCGCACGTGTCGCCGGTGGTGCACTTGCTGCCGTCTTCGCACGCGTTGGAGTTGTTGATGTAGACGCATCCGACCGCGGGCACGCAGGTTTCCGAGGTGCAGACGTTCTTGTCATCGCAGTTGACATCCTGTCCGACACACTTCCCGGTGGTGCAGATGTCGTTGGCGGTGCACTTGCTCCCGTCGTCGCAGGGCTTCGTGTTGTTCACGTACACGCAGCCGGTCTTCGGGTCGCAGGAATCGTCCGTGCAGACGTTGGCGTCGTCGCACTTGAGCGGGACGGTGCCGACACACTTGCCCAGGGAGCAGGCATCGACCGTGGTGCACTTGTTGCCGTCGTCGCAGGGCAGGGTGTTGTTCACGTAGACGCAGCCCACTGCGGGCTTGCACGTGTCGTTGGTGCAGAGGTTCTTGTCGTCGCAGACGAGCGCAGGTCCGCCGACGCACTTGCCGGCACTGCACTGATCCGCGGTGGTGCACTTGTTGCCGTCGTCGCAAGGCAGCGTGTTGTTCGCGTTGACGCAGCCCAGGAGCGGGTCGCACGAATCGGTCGTGCAGATGTTCCCGTCGTCGCAGGCGAGAGCAGGTCCGCCGACGCACTTGCCCTGGGCGCAGATATCGGCGGTGGTGCAGGCGTTGCCGTCATCACAGGGGGACTTGTTGTACGAGTGGACGCAGCCGAGGTCGGGCACGCACTTGTCGTCGGTGCACGGGTTTTCGTCATCGCAGTCCAGCAGGGGGCCGCCCACGCAGGAGCTGTCCACGCACTTGTCACCCGTAGTGCACTTGCTGCCATCCTCGCAGGAACCCTCGAAGCTCTTGTAAACGCACCCCTTCTCCGCTTCGCAGGAATCCACGGTGCACGCGTTGCCGTCGTTGCAGTCCGGAGCAGGCCCGCCGGCACACTGCCCGGAAGCGCAGGTGTCCGCCGTGGTGCAGAGCGATCCGTCGTCGCACGGCAGCGTGTTGTTCTTGTAGCTGCACCCCTTGACCGGGTCGCAAAGGTCATCCGTGCACAGGTTCCCGTCCGAGCAGTCGAGCACGCCGACGCCCTTGCAGACACCGGCGCCGCAGGTGTCCCCCGTGGTGCAGACGCTGCCGTCATTGCAGGGGTTCGTGTTGGGCTCGAAGAAGCAGCCGACCTCGGCATTCTCGCACTTGTCGTCGGTGCAGGGATTGCCGTCGTTGCACTCGACACCCACGCCCGTGCAGACGCCGGCCTTGCAGACGTCGTTGTTGGTGCACTTGTTGCCGTCGTCGCAGCTCTTGCCTTCCGAGGTCGGAGCGTGCACACACCCCACCTTGGGGTCGCAGCTATCCGCGGTGCACGGATTCAGGTCGTCACAGTTGGGCTTGTCCTTGCCGGGCACGCACACGTTGTTCTGGCAGATGTCACCCACGGTGCACGGGTTCTCGTCGCTGCACGGATTCATGTTCGGAATGACCACGCAGCCGACCGCGGGCACGCACACTTCCGAGGTGCAGACGTTCTTGTCATCGCAGCTCAGCGGGGCCCCCGCCTGGCAGGCGCCGTTTCCGCACGCATCGCCTTCCGTGCACTTGTTGCCGTCGTCGCATGGCACGGTGTTGTTCACGTTGAGGCAGCCGAGCAGCTTGTCGCAGCTGTCGTCGGTGCACTTGTTGCCGTCGTCGCACTTGGGAGCCGGTCCTCCCACGCAGGCGCCGGCCGCACAGGTATCTGCCGTCGTGCAGGCATTGGCATCGTCGCAGGGAAGGGTGTTGGGCTGGTTCAGGCAGCCGGCCGCCGGCTCGCAGGAGTCGGAGGTGCAGGGGTTCTTGTCGTCGCAATTGGGAGCAACCCCGCCCACGCAGATCCCTTCGACGCAGGTATCGTTCAGCGTGCACTTGCTGGTGTCGTCGCAGGCCAGGGAGTTGTTGACATGCACGCACCCCAGGATCTTGTCGCAGGAATCGTCGGTGCAGGGGTTGCCGTCGTCGCATTCGGGGGCCGGACCGCCCTTGCACGCACCGCCTTTGCACGTGTCCTTCGTGGTGCAGGCGTCGCCGTCATCGCACTGCGACTCGTTGTTCAGGTTCTGACAGCCGGCCAGCGGGTCACAGGAATCGTCGGTACAGGGATTGCCGTCGTCGCATTCCACCGGCTCCCCGCTCTGGCACTGGCCGTCCAGGCACGCATCGCCGTCGGAGCACTTGTCGCCGTCGTCGCAGGGCTCGGTGTTGTTGGCATACTGGCAGCCGGCAACGGTGTCGCAGGAGTCGTCGGTGCACGGGTTCACATCGTCGCAGTTGGCCGACCCGCCGGACACGCAGCCGCCGTCCGCACAGGCATCACCCACCGTGCAGGCATTCTCGTCGTCGCACGGTGCCGAGTTGTTCTGGTTCACACACCCGCCGAGCGGATCGCACGTGTCATCCGTGCAGAGGTTGCTGTCGTCGCAATCGAGCGCTCCGTTCCCTTCGCACTCGCCGTTGAAGCAGGTGTCGTCCAGTGTGCAGACATCCCCGTCATCGCACGCCAGCGCGTTGTTGGCGGTGAAGCAGCCGGTCTGGGTGTTGCACAGATCGTCGGTGCATGGATTCCCGTCGTCGCAGGTCACCGGAGTGCCCTTGCACGCGCCGTCCACGCACGTGTCCATCTCGGTGCAGGCATCCGCATCATCGCATTCCCCGTCGGCGGGCGTGTGGCTGCAGCCTTCGCCCGGGACGCAGGAATCCGCAGTGCACGGGTTGCCGTCATCGCACCCGAGGTCACCCGTTCCGGCGCACTCGCCCTCCTTGCATTCGGACAGCACCGTGCAGATGTCCCCGTCGTCACACGCCGTCCCATCCTCCTGCGCGGTCATGACGCATTCACCCGTCTCCGGGACACACTCGTTCTTCGTGCAGGCCGTATCGTCCGCCGTGTCACACACGACGACCGTCGTCGGGTCGGTGACGCACAGCTTGTTCTTGCACAGCACCAGGCCGTTGCAGGCATCGCCGTCGTCAAAGCCGGCGCATTCCTCGTCCTTCGTACAGGTGCACTCCGCACCGAGCGTACCGGTGCAGACGCCCTCTACGCACTTGTCATCCTCGGAGCACTGGTTTCCGTCGTCGCAGGTCCCCTCGATCGGGGTGAACGAGCATCCCGACTTCGGGTTGCATTCGTCCTCGGTGCACGGGTTGCCGTCGTTGCAGGACAGCATCTCCGACCCGACGCACTGGGACGCGATGCAAACATCTCCCTTGGTGCACTGGCTCTGGTCGTCGCAAGCGGTCCCCTCCGGAGCGGCAACCTCCCCGCATTCGCCCGTTGCCGGGTTGCACACGTTCTTCACGCAACCGGTAGCGTCCGTCTGCTCGCAGACCACCACGCTGCCATCCTTGACGACGCAGACCCCGCCCACGCAGTCCAGGGTTCCGTTGCACAGGTTGCCGTCCTCCTTGAGCTCGCAGTCCGCAATCGTCTCGCAGAGACAGACATTCCCGCCGCCAACGCAGCTTCCGGCAGCGCAGGCATCCCCCTCGGTGCAGGCGTTGCCGTCGTCGCAGACAGCGGTGTTGTCCGCGAACACGCAGCCGTTTGCCGGATCGCAGGAATCGTCGGTGCAGAGATTCCCGTCGTCACACACCGCCGGAACGCCTTCGCACGTGCCGGCCTTGCAGACCGCCTGCTCCACGCAGGCATCGCCCGGGTCGCACGCAACGCCGTCCGGCAGCTTCTTGGCCACGCAGGTCCCGCTCGGAACGTCGCAGTAGACGTCCAGGCAGGGGCCCTCTCCCACCTCGTCCACGAGGGCAGCGCAGTCTCCATCCTCCTTGCAGATGAAGACCACAACCTCGGCCGGAATCTCAGGTTCGATCTCCGGCACGAACACGTCCGGCGCCACGTCCGGTGAAAGGTCGGGGAGCAGGTCGGGGAGCAGGTCGGGGAGCAGGTCCGGAACCACGTCGGGCGGAGTCACCTCGGTGACCCCCTCCCCGCCTGTGTCGCCGGGAAGTGCATCAGCGTCCCCCGTAGTGACCGACGGAAGGCCCGCCCCACCAGTACACGCCACCAAGAAAAGAGCCACACCCACGACAGCCAATCCCACGACATTCAGCCTTTGGCTTCTCATTGCGCCCCACCTGCGTTGTTGTTGGTCCGTTCCCGGCTGTTCAGATCCAGCGGATCTCCCCAACCAGTGCCACCTTTCCTACATCAAGAGACCTTCGCTGGCAAATGGTTTTTCGCCCCATCAAAGCCCGAAAGCGACGTCCCGACGGTTGCATCCTGAGCTCGCCCGACCTAACATCAGACCAGCGGAGGGACGAATGGGACCCATCTACGTCGTAGGCATCGTCGCTGTCCTGGTAGCAGCCGCATTGTGGCTCTGGAGGTCTGGGGCAGGCGCCGGCCGGGCGGTCGACGAGGCCGTTCGGAAAGGGGACGCGGAGCCCATTCTGACCGCAGCGGCCAGGCTCCCCCACGCCAGGCGGTCCGCCTTCTTCCAGCAGGCCGTCTCCCTGCTGTGGGACGGCTACCAGAGACCGCTGGCCATCCAGGTGCTCAAGGAGTTCGCCAAGGACCATTCGTCCGAGAAGATCTGCCAGTTCTGGCTCCGCCAGGCCCAGGAGGTCGAGCCGCTCGAGGCGGGCAAGACCCTCGGCAAGGACTTCCTCAAGCTGCACTACCGTCCGGAGGTGGCCGCCTGCTGCAAAAAGACCAGCTCTTGAAGCAAGTAGGGACGCCCGCCGTGTGCGGGCTCAGACCACCGGATCGGTACCATCTGCGGCGTTGCTCGGTCGCTCGCTCACTGCGACGGGCCGCGATGCGCCTCATCGGCCGGTGTGCCGTGGGCGCGGCCCGCCACACCACCCGGAGCGTCAGCGACGGGCCGCGATGCGCCTCATCGGCCGGTGTGCCGTGGGCGCGGCCCGCCACA
>Ga0194127_10009331_pt1 | contig 10338 bp, 9 predicted proteins | sample TA2KigC100mmetaG_FD_148624 | JGI IMG/M metagenome (GOLD analysis project Ga0194127, IMG submission 148624) | Freshwater microbial communities from Lake Tanganyika, Tanzania - TA2015036 Kigoma Deep Cast 100m | ecosystem: Environmental > Aquatic > Freshwater > Lake | place: Tanzania: Lake... | reverse complement strand
GCGCGCTCACCCGTGAAAAGATCGTGGCCGCCTGCGCCAAGCGCTTTATCTGCATCGCCGACGACAGCAAGCTGGTCGATGTGATGGGCAAGTTCCCCCTGCCGGTCGAGGTCATTCCCATGGCCCGCTCCTTCGTTGCACGCCAACTCGTCAAGCTCGGCGGCAACCCGGTTCTGCGTGAGGGATTCACCACCGACAACGGCAATGTCATCCTCGATGTACACGGCATGAGCATTATCGACCCGGTCGCCATGGAAACAGAGATCAACCAGATCGTCGGTGTCGTTACCGTAGGCCTGTTCGCCCACCGGGGCGCCGATGTGTTCCTGATGGGCACCCAGGACGGCGTTAAGACGCTGACGCGCTAACCGGAAGGGCATCCTTCATGGCAACGGCCATCACGAGCCGAAAAGGCGCTGCATGAAGCCGGGCAACCCTGAACCAGACAGGTTCGCAACCGCAAGAAAATCAGCGTCGAGGTGAAGAGATCCACGCGAATGGTGCTGCGCGGCCGATAAACCACCCTCAGTCATGCATTGCTTGGATTGGTCAGGCTCTGAGCGGCAGGTCACTGAGTTGGGCAGCCGTAAAGTGCAATCGCCCACCAACCGGTCATCGACCAAGGGGACAGCTAGGACGACTGACACAACAGCCTGCATCGGATCAACTGCGGTCACAGCAAGAAAAGCCAGGAACAAAGATCCAGATGGGGAGGAAATCTAGTTGAATGCATGGACTGAACAACACCACCTACGCCGTGCACCTTCACACAAGTAAGCGCCAATGGGCGAGGTCGAGTGGCCATAACCCCGAATCACGCGCACATCCGTTTACATATGCCGAGGGTGATCCTCACTAGACCACGCCTCCCCGATATACTTTCCACCCATGAGCGGGGAACTGACAGACGAAATGCTGATGTTGCGCTACAAGGACGGCGACGCCGATGCCTTTGACAACCTGTTCGCCCGCCACAATGGTGGGGTCTACCGCTACTTCCTGCGCCAGGGCCAGGCTGCGCCCTATGCCGAGGAACTGGCTCAGGATGTCTGGATCAATCTCATCCGCGCCGCCGCCAACTACGAGGTGACCGCCAAGTTCAATACTTGGTTGTACCGCATTGCCCACAACCGGTTGATCGATCATGTGCGCAGCGCGAGCGCCCGGCCAGAGGACGGCTTCGACGAGTTGCCCGAAACCGCCAACGCTGCCCCTATCCCGGAGTTCCAGATCCCTGAACGCATCAACGAACGCCGGCAGATGGCCGAACACATGTTGCGGGTAATCGCCGAACTGCCCCCTGACCAGGCCGAGGTTTTCCTGCTCCACGAAGAAGGCGAGCTGACCCTAGAGCAGATCGCCGCCGCCACCGGCGTCGGCCGCGAGACGGCCAAGAGTCGGCTACGCTATGCCCTGAATAAGCTACGCACAGCCTTGAACGAGTGGCACTGATGACCCGGCCCACCCAACACATCCCTGACACGGTCGACCGTTATCTGGCGGAAGACAGCGATCTGTCGCGCCTTTACCGCGAACACCCCCGAGAAGATCCTTCCCCACATCTGGCTGAACATGTGCGCGCAGCGGCCCGGAAAGCCCTGGCGGCACGCGCCGCCACCAGGCAACCTACGCGCAGTTGGTTCAACCGGATCTACCACGCCCCGCGTATCCCCCTAGCCACAGTGGCCAGCGGCGTACTGGTGGTCACCATCAGTCTCAATGTACTGTACGAAAAGGGTGACAAGACTCTGGATCCGGGCTATGACGGCTCATGGCAATCCTCAAACCCGGCGCTTTCTAAGGACGCGGGCAAACCAGAAGCGCCCATCGTCCAATCCCAAAACCCGCCCCCAGTCAAACCATCCGCCGAACGGCCTGCGCCCGCACAAACCAAGGCCCAGGCCAAACCTGCCCCGGATTTCCAACAAAAAACCCTGCCCTTTGATCTGAACAGCCAAGCCCCGTTCACCCCCGAACAATGGCTGGCCGACATCCAGGCACTGGTCAAGGCAGGCAAGATGGATGAGGCCAAGGAAGAACTTCGGGGCTTTGTCCAGGATCACCCACACCACCCCCTGCCGGACACTCTGAAGACCCTGCTGCTGCCCGTCCCCACATCCAAACCCACCGGGCAGACCGCCACCTCGCCAGTCCCCTGATACCGTGCAACCCACCATCGTCCGGCTACTTATTCTCTGCGCCCTAGTCCTCCTGCTGGCACCCGCAGCCCACGCCAAACGCGTAGCACTGCTCATCGGAAACGCCGCCTACAGCAGCGAAAAACCGCTCGCCAACCCTATACGCGACGCACGCCTGCTAGCACGGGTGCTGAAGGACGATCTCAAGTTCGACGACGTCAAGCTAGCTGAAAATGTCGGCCGCGCCCGCCTCATCGAGCTTATCGACCAGTTCCAGCGCCAGGCCGCCAGTGCCGAGGCCGCCGTGTTCTATTTCTCCGGCCACGGCATGCAGGATGGCGGCAAGCGCAACTTCCTCATCCCGGTAGACGCCCACATCAGCGGCGAAGTCGGTATCCGCGCCTACGGCGTTCAGGCAGACGAAGTGGTCGCAGCCCTGGCAAGTGCCGCCCCCCGGGTGAGCGTGATCATTCTCGACGCCTGCCGCGACAACCCCTATGCCGGCGCCACCAGAAGTGGCACCAAGGGGCTGGCACGCATAGAGACCCACACCGATCAGGAACTGCTCATCGCCTACGCCACCCGCGACGGCCAGGTGGCCCTGGATGGCAAGGGCAACAACAGCCCCTACGCCGCCGCCCTGGCCAAACACCTCCGGCAGGCCGGCCAGAAACCCCTACTCAGCCTGTTCGACCAGGTCGCGGACCAGGTCAGGGCCGAAACTGGTAACCAGCAACGCCCCACCCGCTACGGCGACCTGAAAGCCAGCACCTACCTGTTGGCTAACCTGACCGTCCAACCCCCCGCCCCAGATCTGAGCAGGGTAAACCTGGACGACCTCAAATATCAGCAAACCGAACAGGGACATCGCCAAGCTGAAGCCGAGCAGGCCGCAGCAGCGCGGCGCCCGACCCCGGCAGCCGTCGACACGAAACGCGCTGGGCAGACCTTCAAGGACTGCCCGGAGTGCCCCGAGATGGTGGTGATCCCGGCGGGCCGTTTTGAGATGGGTTCGAACGAAATTGGCTATTCGGATGAACAACCGGTGCACACGGTCAGCGTACCAATGTTTGCGCTAGCCAAGACCGAAGTGACGCAGGGCCAGTGGCAGGCGCTGATGGGCACTAATCCGAGCTATTTCAAGACGTGTGACGACTGCCCGGTAGAGCAAGTATCCTGGGATGATGCGCAGACCTATGTAAGGAAACTCTCCGCGCGGACCGGCCAGCACTACCGGTTGCCATCCGAGTCGGAATGGGAATACGCCTGCCGCGCTGGAGATCGCCACGAATACTGCGGTGGGGATAGCCTCGACAGGTTGGACAGTCTGGCCTGGGACACCGGAAACAGTAATGGACGCACCCAGCCCGTGGCACGCAAGCAGGCCAATGCCTTTGGGTTGTACGACATGAACGGAAATGTCTGGGAATGGGTCGAGGATTGCTGGAATGGCAGTTACAGTGGCGCGCCGACGGATGGCAGCGCGTGGACAAGCGGGCGGTGTAGCTTGCGGGTGCAACGCGGTGGCGCCTGGGACAGCAGACCAGCCGGCGCACGCGCCGCCTACCGCTTCCGTAACTTAACAACTTTTCAACACAACAACCGCGGTTTCCGTCCCGCCAGGATCATTTCGCCTTAGCCCCCTGTCGTTTTCCGAGATGGCAGCAATATGGCTGAGACCGATCGCAAGCGGCGCGGTGGCATGTTGCTGGAGAATGCCTACCAGTCCAAGCTTTGGTTGATCCCCACCTGGACAAACTACCAAAACCCCAGAAATTCCTGCTGGCAGAGCGCATTCAGGGCTGAGCCTAGACATTTTTGGTGGCGGGTGGAGTCACCTACGCAAAACATGCCCTGAGCCATCTCAATGCGGCCAATGTCCGTTGGGAAAAGATGCGTTTCCTGTTCCGCCTTTCGTGGATTGCCCATGCCGAGCATGCCAAAACCCGGCACTTGCAACCAGCGCGGATTAAACAAAAACATGGGGCTCCGCTCCTGTGCCCACTGCTCATGCCCTTGCCCCATACCAACCACCTCATTTTTCAGAGGTAAAGGGGCTAAGGCGAAATGATTCTGGCGGGACGGAAACCGATGTTGTCATCCCGGAGCGTCGGGGCGCTCCTGAGGCGGGTGGTGACGCGCATGTCGATGGGACTGTTGACCCAGGACCCACCGCGCAGCGGCCGCATTCCACAGCTCCCACTCGTCCGCGCGCTGCCATCCGTCGGCGCGCCACTGTGACTGTCATTCCAGCAATCCTCGACCCATTCCCAGACATTTCCGTTCATGTCGTACAACCCAAAGGCATTGGCCTGCTTGCGTGCCACGGGCTGGGTGCGCTCGTAACCGAGGAAACCTGATGTCCTACTGTTGCCGGAGTACCAGGCCAGGTTGTCCAGGCTATCCCCACCGCAGTATTCGTGGCGATCTCCAGCGCGGCAAGCGTATTCCCATTCCGCTTCGGATGGCAATCGGTAACGCTGGCCGGTCCGCTCGGAGAGCCTCTTCACATAGGCCTGGGCATTGTTCCAGCTTACATTCTCCACTGGGCAATCATCACCACACTTCTTGCCGTGGCGTGCAACAAAATAACTCGGATTAGTGCCCATCAGTGCCTGCCACTGGCCCTGAGTTACCTCGGTCTTGGCTAGCGCAAACATTGGTACGCTGACCGTGTGCACCGGTTGTTCTTCCCATCTCCCACCGTTCGAGCCCATCTCGAAGCGGCCCGCCGGGATCACCACCATCTCGGGACACTCTGGGCAGTCCCTGATGGTCTGCCCAGCGCGTTGCGTATCGACGGCTTCCGGTGCCGGGTGTTGCGTTACTGCGGCCTGCTCGGCTTCGGCATGGCGATGAGCCTGTTCGGCCTGGGCACGCAGCCGCTCGTCCTCGCGGCTATAGGGGTTATCTTGCCCATAGGTGGTCTGCCAGCGCTTCCAGGCGGCCAGCTTCAGGTCGGGTGCGACCTGCATTTGCTCCACCGCGTGGTAGTCCGCCGCCATGCGTGCCTGCCAGGCATCCCATTTCTCGCGTTCGGCCTGTTGGTGCTTGAGGTCGTCCAGGTTTATTCCACTCAGATTCGGAGTAGCGGGGGCGGGCTGGATGGGGACGAGCGCGTTCACCAGATAGACCTTTTCGTATAGCCCGTCGTCCTTGCGCGGTTTCTGTTTGCCCCGGGTAAGTCGATCCACCTCGGCGCCCACCTTGTCGAACACTTCCTTGATATCCAGGCCAGGTTCCTTCAGATACCTGGCCAGCGATTTGGCGTAGTAACCCTCGTCACCCGCCGTAGTGCCCGGCGCCGTGGCGTAGGCCACCAGGGTGCCGGTGGGGGCGTCCATGCGGGAGAGGCCCTTGCTGGCGCTCTTGGTGCGGCCGGCCACCGGGTTGTCCCGACAGGCATCCATAACCACGATGGCCGCCTTGGGCGCGGCCTCTTCCAGCCGGCGCAGCACGCTGTTGGCGGACACGGCCTCCTCGGGGATGTCGCTTTCGTACTGAATCTGGGCGCCGATGGGCACCAGAAAGTTCTCGCCCCGGCTCTGCAGGCCGTGACCGGAGTAGTAGAACAGCGCCACCTCGGCCTGGCGCGATGCTTCGCCAAATTCCCGAATAACCTTCAGCAGGGCCTTCTGGTTAGCGTTAGTGACAGCGCTGACTTCAAAGCCCAGATCCTTGAGCGATCTGGCTACCGCTTTCACATCATTGGGCGGGTTAGTAAGCGGCGCGTCCGTGTAGGCGGCGTTGCCCACCAGCAGAGCGACGCGGGGCGCGGCGGCGACCAGCGCGGGCAGGCTGACTAGTAACAGCATGCAGGCGATGCGGCGCAGGTGGCAGTTCATGGTGTGATGTCCTTGGATGTGCCCGGATCTATGAATGTGGCAAGTCGGAGGGCGAGTTTGAATTTTGGCGAACGGGAATGCCGGCTGTCATAGGATGCAGTGTCGGGATGCATATGCGTTGCACTTATTCTACGCTACCACCCTGTGGTGACTCAGCCCGCGCAAGCGATAAAAAATAAGCTAAATTTGCTTAGCAATACCCGAAGTTTTGGCTGACACATCAGTCTTCTTCGGTTTAAGCTACGCACCAGCGGGGCAGCGTAAGCAAAAAAATCAATAACGGATAACCCCACCCAACACTCTGCCCCGTTTGTAGAAACATCCCGGAGCCGCAAGTCTGTAGCATCGCCCGAGGTAGAAGTGATTATGTGAACCATGCACCCATCCCAACTAGGAGAACTCGTTATGACCCGCACTATCTTCAAGCCCCTGCTGCTCGCCCTGACCCTGGCTCTCAGTACCAGCCTGGCCATCACCCACCCCGTCCACGCCGAGGATACCGACAAGGCCGTGCGCGTACGCGATGCCGCTCCGGTGGGCAGCTTAAAATTCCAGGTGCAGACCGAGAAGGCCGCCTACAAGGTAGATGAACCCATCCGCCTGAAGGTGCGCGCCGAGCAGGACTTCTACCTCTATGTCTATGCCGTAGACGAGGCCAGTGGCAATGCTTGGCTCTTGCTGCCCAACCGCAAACAACCCCACAACCGCATCGCCGCCAACCAGTGGCAGAAGGTGCCCGGTGCCAATCTGGAGTTCGTTTCCGACAAACCTGGCGTGGAGAAATTCATCGCCGTGGCCAGCGCCAAGAAAGTAGACATCGACCCCATGAAGCTCTCCGCCAAGGGTGGCGACTTCGTCGAGACCAAGGCCTCCGATCTGGAAGGCGCCTTCGAAGCCAAGGGTATCCGCATCCGTGATGCTGCTCAGCCCGAGGGCGTAGTGGTCAAGCGCCTAGAGGTAAAAATCCTGGGCAAGGGCGAGCGGGCCGGCAGCGACGCAGCCCCGATCCATGCCACGGTGTTCGTCAACACGCCCAAAGAGCGTTATCAGGAAGGCGAGCGCATGCACATCGTCTATGGCGCCGACGCGCCGGGCTGGGTGCATCTGTATGTGGTAGAGCCAGACGGCACCCGCAGCCTGCTGAAGCGCCAGGCGGTGAAGGGTAACGAGCAGTTGAGGGTCACGGCCCGTGCCGAAGCGCCCTATGGTCAGCACAAGCTGGTGGTAGCTTACAGCAAGGGTGAGGAGTTCGATGAGACCGCCCTGGATCATCTGAGCCGGGGACGCGAGGCCAAGGATGTCATCGAAAAGGGCATCCGCCTTGATGCCGATGAAACCAACGCCGCCATCGCTGTCAAAGCGGTCAGCGTGATCAGGAACTGACCATCTGACAGAATCACAGGGGAGGAACATGACAAACCTCAAGCAACTGATGTTGGCCGCCGCCCTGTTGCTGACCGGCGTAGGTCTGCAACCCGCTATGGCGGCCGACCGGGCCCTGCTCATCGGCGTGGGCAAGTATCAGGACGAGCGCAACAACCTGCCGGGCATCGATCTGGATGTGGGCATGATGAAGGAGGTGGCCGAGTCCCTAGGATTCGCGCCTTCCAACATCAGGACGCTGATGGATCAGGAAGCCACCCTAGATAATGTACGCCGCACCATGGAAAGTTGGCTGGTCAAGGGCACCGGGCCTAACGACCGGGTTCTCATCTACTACAGCGGCCACGGCGCTCCCATCCCGGACGAGGACGGCGACGAAGACGATGGCGCCGACGAGGTATTGACCATGCACGACCTGACGATCACCCGCCGGGGCGGCAAGCCCACCTTGTCCGGCGTACTGGTGGACGACGAGTTCGGTCGCATCCTGAACAGGATGTCCAGCAAGAATGTCATGGTTCTGATTGATGCATGCCACAGCGGCACCGCCACCAAGTCCATCCGGCTAAGCACCCGTTCCCTGGGTGTGGACGAGGCCAAGGAAAAATCCTTCGAATATCCCGGTATGCCCTTATCCACGCGCAGTTTCAAGGTAGAAGGTCGTCAATCTGGGACGAGCGGTGATGGCTATGTGGCTATTTCCGCAGCCGCCGACAATGAGAAATCCCTCGCCACCCGCCGAGGCAGTGTCTTCACTCTGGGAATAAAGGAAGCAGTGCTGAAAGCCAAGTCCGAAAGCACACAAAGACTGACGCCCCGCGCCATCTGGCATGCGGCCAAGGACTATGTGGCTAGCAATGTGCCCACCGACCGTCGTTTTACGCCCCAAATCAATGGCAGCGCCACGCTCATGGATCAAACCCTGCGCATGGCTGCTACTGCCGATGGCCGTGGCCCCGTGTGGCGCAAGGTGGAACAACTGGCGGATGGTTCCGGCACGGTACGCGTCCTCGCGGACAAGCCAACCTTCTATGAGGGCGACAAGCTGGTGCTGCGCGTCCAGGTGCCGGAGGAGGGTTACCTGAACATCGTCAATGTAGGCCCCGACGACATACCCACCGTGCTTTTCCCCAACCAATATCATCAGGACAACCGGGTCAGCACCGGTACGGTCACCCTGCCCACGGACAAGATGAACTTCGACCTGATCACCCGCGCACCCTACGGTGCCAGCCTCACCGTCGCCGTGCTCACCAAAAAACCCATCAACCTGTTCCAGAATTCGGAAGGCCAACGCGACAGCAAGGGGAACCTGCTGGAGGACTTTGGCCACCTATCCGAGGAAGGCCTGGTCAGCATGCGTTCCTACAAGGTGGAAGCCAGGAACAAATACCACGCCGGCAAGCTGGAAACCCGCAACTGCCGCAGCGCATCGTCCTGCAACTGAAGGAGCCCGTCATGAATAAAACCACAAGCGTCGCTCTGCTGGCCCTGTCCCTGCTGCTGGCCGGCTGCAACGAAACCTACATCCCCGTCGGCAGCAAGTGGCATCAGGTGCACCAACTCAAGCCGGATGGCGAAACCTTCCAGGTCACCGGCGAACACGGTGCCCTCGGCAACCACTATAAGATCGGCGAACCCATCAAGCTCAGCGTCACTTCCGAGCGCACCGGTCAACTCTGGGTGGTGGCGGTGGACAACAAGGATCAAGTGGAACTGATCTACCCCAACCACAAGGACCGCAACAATCACATCCGCGCTGGCCAAAAAATCACCCTGCCGGCGACGGATGCGGGTTGGCACTTCGCCGTGGACGGCCCCGCCGGCCCCATGCTCCTCGCCTACATCGTCACCACCGGCGATACCCGCGTGGAAGATGTGCTGGGCGCGGTGGACAACAAGGACATGGACAAGGCTATCCGTCTGGTGGACCGGCGCGGTGCCTGGGGCATCGCCCGGCAAGTGGTCAATGTCAAGGAGTAATAACATGACAAACCTGCGCCACCTTCCCCTAGTCCTGGCCCTCAGCCTGGCCGGCGGTGCCGCCCAGGCCGGGACGGGCAAGACCCCCGCCACCACCCATGTGGTGACGGTGGGTCAGGCCTACCTGGAAAAGGCCATCCGCATGCGCGATACCGCCCCCGCCAACCCGGATGTGCGCCTCGTCGCCGAGGCCTTCCGGCAGCGCGGCGCAGTGGTCCACACCCTGGCCGAGGAACAGCTCACCCGCGCCGCCCTGCACACTTTGCTGGAACAGGTCGGCAAGGCAATGAAACCACAGGACAACCTGGTGTTCCACTTCAGCGGCTTCTCCGGCCCGGCCGGTGACGCGCCGGTGCTCTATGTACAGGGCACAGACAAGGCAGCGGACACGGTCAAGGATGGCAGCCGCCAGATCCCCTTGGCCGAACTGCGCCGGTGGCTCGCCGCCACCGGCGCCCCCAGTCTGCTCATGCTGCTGGACACCGGCCCCGACGCCGCCCGCCTGTGCGGCCCCTGGGCCCATCTCGGCCCCATCCAGTCCCTGACCACGGTTTGCACCGACCTGCCTGTCACCCGACCGGACCAGGCCGGCCCCCTGGCCACTACCCTATCCGCCGGCCTGCAAGGCCCCGCCGATGCCAACAGCGATCGCCAGTTCAGTGGCGACGAACTGGCCGCCTGGCTGCGCGCCCACCTCAAGGGTGGCGCCACCGTCTACCAGACCGGCCCGGTGGCCCCGGTGCTCAGTGCTTCCCTAGACAAGGTGGCCAGGCAGGAACAGGTGTGGCCCACGGCGAGGCCCTAGAGCCACTGTCCTGCGGAACCTACCCCGGATGCTGCCCACCATGATGCCCATAACATACCGCACCCGCCACCGCGCCGGAATTGCGGTAACCCCAGGATGGGTTGAGCCATGCGAAACCCCGCGCCGGGTGTTGCTGCGTGGGTTGTTCTCAGGCTGCGCAGCAACACCGCCTTGCCATCTGGAA
>Ga0194127_10009327_pt1 | contig 10341 bp, 10 predicted proteins | sample TA2KigC100mmetaG_FD_148624 | JGI IMG/M metagenome (GOLD analysis project Ga0194127, IMG submission 148624) | Freshwater microbial communities from Lake Tanganyika, Tanzania - TA2015036 Kigoma Deep Cast 100m | ecosystem: Environmental > Aquatic > Freshwater > Lake | place: Tanzania: Lake... | reverse complement strand
TTTTTGAAGCGGGGAGTCCACAAAAACCCCACCCACTGTGGGAATTTCGGGCTTCGATACAGGTCTTCGATTTCGGTTCGATATGGACGGTTCCGACGCAAGCGACCATACCATGCAATCCACTTCCAGATCCGCACGACGATCGGATACGTGGAGGCAAAGAGCAGGTAATTATGGTCGAGAATTTCCCCAGGGCTCCACTCCCCGGGCGCAGGTCTGCGCCAGAGTCTCGCATCGGAAATATCTTTCAAGCCCGCCAACGCCCGCTCGCGTTGAGAATCCAGCAGATCCAGGTACTCAGGGATGATGCCTCTCATCGCCCTGCCTTTCCTATTCGCCGGGGCCTACCCGATTACCTGAAGTTCGCGCGACATGTTGGAGAGAATTTCAGCACCGCCTTCTGTCATCACCACGTTATCCTCAATGCGCACACCGTTCCTGCGCGGGAGATAGATGCCGGGCTCGACCGTAAACGCCATGCCGGTTTCTAGGAGCTGCGGATTGCCCCCTCGAATATAGGGATCCTCATGGGCTTCCATGCCGATGCCATGACCGGTTCTATGATTGAAAAATTCACCGTAGCCGGACCGTTCGATCACCTCCCGTGCGGCGCGGTCGACGTGGGCAGCAGGCAGGCCGGGTTTAGCCGAGGCACATCCGGCCGCATTGGCTTCCTGCACGATTTGGTGGATCCTCCTGAACTCTTCATCCACACTGCCTATGGCGAAGGTGCGCGTAAGGTCGGAAATGTATCCATCATAGGTCGCGCCCCAATCCACCACGAGCAGATCGCCGACCTGCAATTTTCGCTCGGATGGTGAGGCATGTGGATTTGCGGAATTAGGCCCAGCCGAGACGATCGGGGCAAAAGGCAGGTCCGGTTCCGATCCGTTCTTCAGCAGTTGCATCAGCAATTCAGAAGCCAGTTCGCGCTCGGTCATTCCGATTCGGATCGATGGGATGGTATCGCTGAGAGCTTGTTCGGCGATCCGCACAGCACGGCGCATCGCAGCGATCTCATTTTCATCCTTCCTGACTCGAAGCGCCGCGAGGATCTCCGAAGCATCCGGAAACTCCGCCAGCGGTGCTCCCGATTTCACGTGGTGGAATTCCAATAAGCGCAAATGTCGCGATTCAACACCGATCCGTTGACCATCCAAGCCAAGTGATCCCACGGCCCGGCGAAATGCCGCGTTCCACTCCGAGGGGTCCTCTCCGTACGGAAAGGCTTGCACCTTGAACGGAAACGAATCCACCTTGGGCAGCTCGAACTCCGGCAATACCAGTGCGGGTTCCCCATGTGCAGGGATCAATAAGACGACCGGCCGCTCCATTAAATGAAAGCGCAAACGACTGAGATAAAACAGGGTAGGGCCGGGATTGAGCGCAACAGCCGACAGGTCGGAGGACTGAAGCGAGGCGGCAAGCCTCTCGAGCCGGGATGGACTCAAGCCATTCTCCTATTCAAGTCTGTGGTTGATTTTCGAGAACGCCATCGTGACCCAGTCCACGCCGATTGGAAATATAGATTCCGCCACGGCGGGCAGGCGATACCACCATGGAATGACCAGGCTGCGGCAGGGTCTTTTGGCAACGCCGACCACGCGCCGCGCCACATATTCCGAAGTCAACCGCCCCCTAAATACGGAGCGCACCCTGGTATATGCTGGATTCCTCCCAATTTGACTGCCAAATTCTGTGGACGCCGGTCCGGGATAGATCCCACTGACCTTTATACCCAGAGGGGCGACTTCGCGGCGAAGCGCATCTGTGAAGGCGCGGGCACCATGCTTGCTTGCCGCGTAGGTGGTGATCAGCGGGGCAGGGATCAACCCTGCCACCGAAACCATGTTGATGATATGTCCCGAACGCCGCGCAAGCATGCCGGGCAGAATAGCCCGTGTGACCTGCACCAGGCCGGTCAAATTCACGTTGATCAGCGTATCGATATCGCGTTCCGCGGAAAATTCCTCGAACCAGCCCACACGCCCGAGGCCGGCGTTGTTGAACAGAATATCGATTTGCCCGTACAGTTCCAAAGCGGACTTGACCATGTTCTCGATTTCCGCACGCTCGCGGATATCCACCGGAATGGCCACGGCCTCACCGCCCTCCTCCTGGATCTTCCCCGCCAGCTCCTGCAAGCGGTCCATGCGGCGCGCAGCCAGCACCAGGATGCAGCCCTCCCGCGCAAACAGGCGCGCGGCCTCCTGCCCGAAGCCGGAGGACGCGCCGGTAATGAGCACAACCTTCCCATTGAGAGCTGCCATTTTCCTCTCCTTAAATAAACGAGTGGCACGGATATTGTATCATCCGCACCGTTGCGTCGTCCGAGTTGCTTTTCCTCTTCGGTGGCAAATAAATAGGCTGATTCAATTCACCGCAGAGAACGCGCATCGTCCCGACACTTGCACCGAGCGCAAGTACGGTGTGTCCCCGTCTCGGGCCAGCGCCCTCGCGGGGCGAACGGCCTTCGGGAGAGTTCGCAGGGCTTGGCAACAGGAATTCTCCGTGTTCCCTGCGCACTTTTCGGTTAGTCTCTTGGAAAGCCCGCGGATTTCACCACACTCTTTTACTCCTCGTGCGACTCTTCCGGGCGCTTTTTCGGTCGCGGTGGAGGGACCACCACCTTCTCTGAAAGCGCGATTCCCAGCACTTCATCCATATGCTTAACCGGGATGATCTTGAGGTCGGCCTTGGCGGTCTTGGGCAGCTCGATCAGATCCTTCATGTTCTTCTCCGGCAGGATCACCGTCTTGAGTCCGGCACGGTGCGCTGCCAGAACCTTTTCCCGCACCCCTCCCACCGGCAGGATGCGCCCACGCAGGGTGATCTCTCCGGTCATGCCCACCTGACGGAACACTGACCGCCCGGTCAGGGCCGAGACGATCGCGGTTGCCATGGTGATCCCAGCCGAGGGTCCATCCTTGGGGATGCCGCCCTCCGGCATGTGCACATGGATGTCGAACCGTTCGAAGACCTCCATGTCAATCTTCAACGCTGCCGCGCGGGATTTGATATAGGTCAACGCCGCCTGGCCGGATTCCTGCATGACGTCTCCCATCTGGCCGGTCATCTGCAGGTTCCCCTTGCCCTCCAGCACGGCCACCTCGACCGGCATGATCTCACCTCCGGTCTCCGTCCACGCCAGGCTGGTGACCACCCCCACCTCATCCTGCCGTTCGGCTTCCGGTGGAAAGACCTGCTGCGGACCGAGCAATTTTTCGATCCCCTCGGGGGCGATCACCGTGGGATGTTTCCGTCCCTCCGCCCGCAGGCGCGCCACTTTGCGGCAAATGCGACCGATCTCACGCTCCAGGTTGCGGACGCCGGCCTCGTAGGTGTACTCACGGATGATGCGACGCAACGCCGCCTCATCGAAGGTCACTCCGAGGCTTTCGATTCCATTCTCCTCGATCTGGCGGGGGATCAGATAGCGGTTGGCGATCTCCAGCTTTTCCTCCTCGATGTAGCCGGGGAATTCGATCACCTCCATGCGGTCCAGGAGCGGAGGCGGGATCGTCCCTAGTGAATTGGCGGTCGTAATGAACATCACCTTCGAAAGATCAAAAGGCATTTCAAGATAATGGTCGCTGAACGCGTGATTCTGTTCGGGATCGAGCACCTCGAGCATGGCCGAGGCCGGGTCGCCGCGGAAATCCGAATACAATTTGTCGATTTCATCCAGCATGAACAAGGGATTGGCCGTGCCGGCGCGCTTCATGGTCTGAAGGATGCGCCCGGGCAGCGCCCCGATGTACGTCCGCCGATGGCCGCGGATTTCCGCTTCATCGCGCACACCCCCCAGCGAAACTCTGACAAATTTCCTCCCGAGCGCGTCGGCGATCGAGCGGCCAAGCGAGGTCTTGCCCACGCCCGGCGGGCCGACAAAGCACAGGATCGGCTGCCTTTCCTTTTTGGGTTTGAGGGAACGTACCGCGATATATTCGAGTATTCTCTCCTTGGCCTTCTTCAAGCCATAATGGTCGCGTTCGAGGATGCGGGCGGCGTTCTTCACATCCAGGTTATCCGGCGTGGCGTTCGTCCACGGCAGGTCGATGATCCAATCGATGTAGGTGCGGATGATGCCAACCTCGGGCGCCATTGGAGGCATCTGATTCAATCGTTCCACCTCCTTGAGCGCCACCTTCCTCGGTTCCTCCGGCAAGCCCGCGGCTTCGACCTTCTTTTTCAGATCGAGCGTGTCGCGGGTGAAGACGTCCCCCTCCCCCAGTTCGGTCTGAATCTGCCTCATCTGCTCCCGCAGGTAGAACTCGCGCTGACTCTTATCCACTTCGTTTTGTACGCGGGCGTGGATCTCGTCCTCCAGCTCGAGCACGTCCACTTCCTGGGCCAGCAGGGTGTTCAACTGCTGCAAACGAGCCTTGGGGTCGAGGATCATCAACAGCTTGAGTTTCGCCTCATAGTCCAGTGCCAGGGAGGTGGCGATCATATCAGCCAGCCAGCCGGGCTCGGCGATGTTCAACGCGAATAGGTGTGCCTCCTCCGGAATCGAACGATCCAGCTGAACACAGCGGTCGAACTGATCGAGCACGGAACGCATCAGAGCCTGGGTCTGGCGATCTGGAGTCTGCAATTCATGAATGACGCGCGCGCGAACCTTGAGGCAGGGTTTGAGGCGCAGAAACTCCACGATCTCCACCCGGCGGCGCCCCTGTACCAGGGCGGAATAGGAACCATCCGGCATGTTCAACAACCGCCCGACGGCCATCTCGACGCCGATCGGCAGGAAATCCTCCATTCCCGGGTCGTCCACTTCGGCGTCGCGCTGAGTCAATCCGATCACCGTCTGAACCTTGCGCTGCGCCTCCTGCACGGCCAGCAGGGAGGATTCACGCCCCACGAAGATCGGCGAGACCATGCGCGGATAGATCACCAGATCGCGCAGCGGCAGGACCAGCGCTTCGATCAGGCCGTTCGGATCCGGCTCCAGGCTAGGGATGCGGTAAAGTTCCTCGGTCCGTTGAGAGAGGGTCAGGTCGAATTGACCCTCCTCCTCATGAAGATTGTGCTGGCTCATGCGTCAAGTTCCATTCCTTCAACACCTCCGCGGTCACGAACATGCTCCCCGCGGACAGGACAATGCTACCATCTTTTGAGGACAATTCCAGCGCGCGCTTCAATGCGGCATGCACAGGAATCACGATCTCGGATCTCAAACCGGCCTGATTGGCTAATGGCTGGATCTTATCCGGTTCCAACGCGCGGGGATGATCTGCGCGTGTGAGGATGACCTTCCTGATCTTCGCCTTCATCTCCGCGAACATGCCGGGGATATTCTTATCCTCCGATGCTCCGAAGATGAGAACTGCCGGGCGGCCGGGAAAATATACCTCCAGCGTTTCACACAATTTTACAAACGAATCCTGGTTATGTGCCGAATCCAAAATGACCGGAGGTTCGCGCCGGACCACCTGAAAGCGGGCTGGCCAGTGTACTTTGGCAAATCCCTCCTTAATTTGTTCATCTGTGATTTCAATGCCGCTTCTCTTGAGAGCCATATATGCTGTGGCGGCGTTCTCGATTTGATGAACACCAAGGAGGGGAATGTGTAATTCGACCGCGGACGACGGACCACGGACAGTGAGCCGTTGACCTTCCAAAGTAGATTCAAGGGCTTCGAACTGCACATCACGCCCTACAAGTGTAAAATCGCAGCTTCTCTTATTGGCTACACGCAGAAGGACTTCAAGCGCTTCATCCTTTTGAGGGGAGGATACTACCGGTACACCTTCCTTGATGATGCCGGCCTTCTCACCCGCGATCTGTGCCAGTGTATCCCCCAGCACAGCCATGTGATCGTACGAAAGAGAGGTAATGACCGAGACCTTGGGCACGACGACATTCGTGGCATCCAGCCGGCCTCCGAGACCGACCTTTTTGACCGCTGCATCCACCTCGGCTTTCGCAAACGCCACGAAGCCCAGCGCGGTCGTGATCTCGAAGGTTGTGAGCTTCTCGAACTTCTTCACATGGGATTTGATCTCATCCACAAGGTCGGTTAATTCCTGATGCGTTAGCGGCAGGGCATCGATCTGAACCCGTTCCGTATACTCCAGCAGGTGCGGTGAGGTATATAGACCCACCTTGTATCCCGCTGCCTGCAAACCCGAAGCGCACAACGCGGCGACCGAGCCCTTGCCCTTCGTCCCCGCTACATGAATGATCGGATATTTATTTTGCGGATTCCCCAGCGACTCCATCAGCGCGAACATGCGGTCGAGGCTGAAATCCGCCTTGGCCAGCTCGGAGGAATGTTTGAGACTATAATCCACGAAGGAATACAGGTAATCGAGGGCGAGGTTGTACTCTTTTTCGATGTCGGTCATGCGCGGGATTGTAAAGCGGATGTTGAGATTCGTAAACTTGTGTCGAGCTTGTGGTTGACGGTTTGTCTTCGCTCACCGTGTCGAAACATTGTCGAGACAATGGAAATCATGAGGCGGAAGGATCCATAAAAATCGTTCTTTCCCGTGGCCTTGAATCCCCCGCGTGCAGCGCGGCCAACGATGCATGTCCGACGGGATCCGTACGGACAAGCGCGGTTACCGTGTCAGCGGACACATCAAGAATCGCCTAATTGGACGTCAGTACCACCTCATCGCATCAGGCATCATCATCTGTTATTTGGGTAAATCAAGCTAATACTAGAGACCCAATTTGACAGAACAATTAAAGTAATTATAATAATGGTCATTATGTACACAATAATCATTATTTATATCAAGAGGTAGACATGACCATACAAATAGGGGCGCGCGATCTCCGGCGAAAATTCGCCGAGATTCTCGGCAAGGTCGGTTTTGGGGGTGACGTGGCCGTTGTGAAACGTTCAGGAAAACCCATGGCTGCCATCATACCGATCGAAATGTACCAGCACCTTGTCGCTGAACGCGAAGCGCGCTTTCAGATCATCGAAAAGATCCGTGCTGCGCAGGTGAAACGCCCCTCGGAAGAGATCGAAAAGGATGTTGCCGCGGCAGTAAAACGCGTTCGGGAATAATCCGTGCAGCGCCTCGTCATCGACACGAACTTATTCGTCAGCGCACTGCTTTCCAGGGAAGGCGCCCCTGCCCGCGTGATCGACGCTTGGCGCGCAAGAAAGTTCCTGGTCATCACCAGCGAAGCCGCCATTCTCGAAGTCGAAAGGGTGCTGAGGGATCTGGCTGCATCTGGAAAATATCGCCTCTCCGACGATGCCATTGACTCCGTTGTCACCCTGCTTAAAAAAGATGCCGTGCTCGTGTCGGGTCAAATGGAGGCAAAAGGGGCAATTCCTGAAGACCCTGATGACGAAAAATTCCTTTCCATCGCGCTGGAAGGGGAGGCGAAAGTCATCATCAGCGGAGACAGGCATTTATTAAAATTAGCCAGGTTCCGGGATATAACCATCCAGACTGCACGCGAATTCATCGATTCGTTCTTATCGGATGCATCCGAATAATCGCAAGCCCTTCTACCATCCACCCTCAGGCTTGTTGAATCATAGAAGTATGGATGTTCATTTTATTGAAACCTGCTTCATCTGCCGCAAACACCATGGACAGGAAGCCGCGCCGCCCGGCGGCTACATCCATGAAGATGCATACTGGAGGGTATGCCATGCGCCGGCCCGGCTTGGACCGCTTGGGACCCTGTTCATCGAGTCAAAGCGGCATTTCCTCGACTATGCAGAAATGACACTCGAAGAAGCCGAGTCCTTGGGCAGTGTGCTGAAGATGGTCTACGAAGCACTCAAGCATCATACACTGGCTGAACGCATTTATCAGCTTTCCACCATGGAAGGCCAGCCTCATTATCACTGCTGGCTCGTGCCGCGTTTAAAGGATATCCCCGAGCGCGGCCTGAAATTTCTCTCGCGCGATGATTCGTGCGATGAGATGGAAGCTATTGCGTTAGCCGAAAAACTGCGCGAGTCAATGAAACCATGGTCGGTACATTAACCATCCACCTTCACATCCCCGGCTGCGCCTCGCTCAAGGAAAAGCGCGGACGGATCAAGCCGTTGATGGCGCGCCTGCGCCGCGAGTTCAACCTGTCAGTGGCCGAGATGGATCGCCAGGACTTGTGGGGCGAAGCCGTCATCGCCTGCGCCATGGTCAATTCCGACGGAACCGTACTCAGACAGTCCCTGCAAGGCGTGATGAAATGGACTGAAGCGAATTGGACGGATGGGGATGTGATCGAGATGAAGATCGAAATCACCTGAGGTCATTGCGAGGATGGTGGTATTCCATCCAAAGCAATCCCAATATAATGCAGGGGATTGCTTCACCTGCTCCGCAGGTTCGCAATGACAGGTGAGAGTTTGATCTTCTGCTTCAAATACATGCGCAACTTAAGCGGCTTCACGCCGGCCAGATTCACCTTTTTTGCCCCACTCATTTTCGCGAACCGCCCTAACCCGTTGGCCAGGGCGTTCGCAAAGGCCTCGTCCTTCGGGGCATGCTCCTCCAGCCAGAAGCCGAGGATTTGCAGCTCGCCGGTCGACCGGTCCAATTTCGGATCCAACCGGGCGACAAGATCATCACCATACAGTATTGGAAGGGTATAGTATCCCCATCGGCGCTGATGGACCGGTTTGTACACCTCCCAGACATACTCAAAGTCGAAAACCTGCTTCGCCCGCCCGCGCGCGCTGACCATGTCCAGCGGAGCAAGGAAAGTCACCTCCTCCATCGTGGTTGAACCCACCGGTTTCCACTCTGTGGGATATTCCCCTGATTCAAGCCGGTCGAGCAGGGGAATATTTTCTGCCAGGGTAATCCACTTCTCGCGCGAACCTTCCAATCGCAAGGATTCAATCACTCCCCGTTCGTACAGCTCGCCCAGTTTATTTCTTTCCTCCTTTTGGGTGACCGTGCGTTCGATGGCTCCCGACCATCCGGAGCGGAACCTCTTTTCGCGCATCATGCCAAGGAAGGCAATGGTCTTGCGGGCGAAGAAATCCTCGGCGTCGCGGATCGAGGCGGTGAAATCATACTCCTTCGGTAAGACACGCTCGCGCAAATCATAGATGCGGTCAAATCCCCTGCGGTTTGTGATCATGACCTCGCCCAACAGCCAGGAATAATACAACGCCACGGAAGTGTCCTTCCGTCCCCGATAACTCCAATATTGGAGCCCGTTGCCGGTGAAATCACGGTTGCTCATGGGACCATTCTCGCGCAGCGCCTGCTGCACCTGATTCATGGCTTCCGGAAACTTCCTGCGCAATAGTTTGAGGCGCGAGTATCCCTCCACACGCGGCATGATCGCGCGCCGGTACGGAAATTCATGCATGGGATACAGGAATAGAATCCCGCCGTAGTCGAACGCCTGCCGCCATTCATACGCCATCTGATACAGGTTACGCGGCTCATAATCCAGCACGCGCCCGTACATGGCGATATCCTGGCTGCGCGCGGCCACGTTCAGCGGATCAAGTTGCAGTCCCTGAATCAGCTTCAGAGCTGGTTCGACTCCCTCCAGGCCTTTGAAGCGGCGGCCTGGCCAGAGTCCCTGGGAACCGAGCAAAAAACGTTTGAAAGTTTTTTTCGAGATGGAGTCCATCGCAGGTGAATATTCGCGTCGCTGGATGGATAAAAAAGACCGAGGAGTTGTGCCCCGGTCCATGGTCAATTGCCTATGATCGGCAATCGATCAATCATCACCGAGGGAAGCGATGGCCCGCAACAAACCAAAGATCAGCACGCCCAGTTTGAGGCCTTCACCGGTGGTGATGGCCGTCTCGCGCTCTTTCTTCTCTGCGCGACGGGTGAGCAGGATGGCGGCGACCAGGCCGGTGATTGCACCAATCAATGTACCGCCGAGAATGATTCTGCCTTTGTTCATGAGGTAATCCTTCCAAAGAATGCCCTGAAGTTATCAAGAAACCCCTCGACGACCAGAATGGGTTTCACAGCCAAGTTCGCTCCACGGAGGATATAACCGCGCGCCTTGAAGACGTAGTCCTGCGCCACGCCCGTGTAATGCGGCAGACCGCTCAACGCGCGCGCGAGCAAATAAATGAGCCCGATCAGGATGACCAGGATAAGGAGACCGGCGATCATCAGGGGGATCACGATCCACATCGTTGAGATGGCCGCCCACCGTCCAACATCTCCTCCCTGATTGAATGTGGAAAGATTGATCAGCACGATCAAACCGATCACAACCAGGGCAGCGAAAACCACCGGGAAAATGATCTGGCCCAGCACCTGCCTGCGGTGCATCTCGTATGAGTAATGTGTGGGTTGCGGGAGCCGGGGTTTCATGGGTCGTATTTTAGCATGAATCAAAAAGCCCCAAGGAGGCTTGATCCTCCTTGGGGCGTCGGGG
>Ga0194127_10009326_pt1 | contig 10341 bp, 6 predicted proteins | sample TA2KigC100mmetaG_FD_148624 | JGI IMG/M metagenome (GOLD analysis project Ga0194127, IMG submission 148624) | Freshwater microbial communities from Lake Tanganyika, Tanzania - TA2015036 Kigoma Deep Cast 100m | ecosystem: Environmental > Aquatic > Freshwater > Lake | place: Tanzania: Lake... | reverse complement strand
GCGCTCCCTCAGGCGGCTTAGGAGCAGCATGAGCCGCGCCTCGGCGAGCAGGTGACTGCCGTCGTTGGAGGCCGAGCCATCGACGGCCAGACCCACCGGCGCGCCCGCCGCCAGCAGCTCCGCGATGCGCGCTGTGCCGCTGCCCAGGCGAAGGTTGCTCGAGGGGCAGTGGGCGACGCCCGTGCCCGTGCGCCCGAGCAGGGCGATCTCCGCGTCGTGCAGGTGCACGGCGTGGGCGTACCAGACGTCGCGCCCGGTCCAGCCCTGCGCCGCGAGGTGGGCCACCGGCCGCGCGCCGAAGGTCGCCAGGCAGTAGCGCTCCTCGTCGAGGGTCTCGGCGACGTGCGTGTGCAGGCGCAGGCCGGCCTCGCGGGCGAGCGCGGCCGTGGCGCGCAGCGTGGCGGGCGTCACCGAGAAGGGTGAGCAGGGCGCGAGGTCGATGCGCAGCATGGCGCCGGGCGCCGGGTCGCTGAGGGTCGCCAGGCGGCGGCAGTCGGCGAGGATGGTCGCCTCGTCCTGGCAAACGCTGTCGGGCGGCAGACCGCCGGCGCTCTTGCCCAGGCTCATCGAGCCGCGCGTGGGCTGGAAGCGGATGCCGAGTTCGCGCGCGACGGCGATCTGCACGTCGATCAGCTCGGCCGCGGCTTCCGTCGGAAAGAGGTAGTGGTGGTCGCTCGTCAGCGTGCAGCCGGAGAGCAGCAGCTCGGCCAGCCCCGTGCGGGTGGCGACGGCGAGCAGGTCGGCGTCCAGGTGGCGCCAGATCGGGTAGTGGTGGACGAGCCAGTCGAAGAGCGACGCGTCCTGCGCGCCGGGCAGAGCGCGCGTGAGCGTCTGATAGAGATGGTGGTGCGTGTTGACGAGGCCAGGCGTCACGAGCAGGTCGGCGCCTTCGATCACGCGCTCAGCGCTTGCGCGCTCCGCGGCCGCGCCGACTGCGGCGATGCGCGTGCCCTCGATCAGCAGGCTGGCGTCCTCGAGGCGGCGGCCGGCGGCATCCATCGTCGCCAGGAGGCGCGCACGGCGGATGAGCAGGCTCACGCGCGGCCTCCCGACCGCGGCTCGGGCTGGATGGCGCCGGCCGGGCCGAGCGCGGGATCGAGGTCGAGCCTGAGCGCGGCGGTCGGGCAGACCGTCACGCAGAGGCCGCAGACGAAGCAGCGCTCGCCCTCGACGATGACGGCCTCCGGGCTGGCCACCTTGTCGATGCGCAGCGCGTCGTAGGCGCAGCTCGTCACGCAGAGGTCGCAGAGCGTGCAGCGCGCGGGTTCCACCGTGGGCGGCGGGCCACTGAAGTGAACGCGGCCCGTGGTGCCCACGCCGGCGAGCGTACGCCCGGCCTCGGCGCCGAGCTTCTGCGGAAAGCGCCCGACGATCTCCCCCACGCTCGCCACGCCGTGCGCGTCGAGCCAGGCCGCGAGCTCGCGGTTGAGCCGCGCGAAGACGCCCGGTCCCTCGAGGATGTTCGCCGTGCAGACCTGCACGGCGCTCGCGCCGGCCATCAGGAACTCCACGACGTCGGCGCCCGTGCGGATGCCGCCGACGCCGATCACCGGCACCTTCACCGTGCGCGCGAGATCGAAGACGATGCGCAGGGCGACGGGCTTGATCGGCGGCCCGCTCAGCCAGCCGTAGCCGTACTCGGTGCCCAGAGTGCGCTGACAGGCCTCGATGTCGATGCGCAGGGCCGGCCCCAGACTGTTGATGGCGGCGATGCCGTCCACGAAGGGCTCGAGCTTGCGGGCCGTCTCGATCACGGTGGCCGGATCGTGCGGGCTCAGCTTGGCGATGATCGGGATCGACACCGCCTCGCGCAGGGTCTTCATCACCTGCCAGGGCTCTTCGGCGGCGTAGTGCACGGTCACCTCGAGCGCGTGCACGCCGGCGGCTTCGGCGGCCTTGCCCAGGCGCGCTACTTCGGCGGCGCTGTAACCGAGAGAGGCGACGACGGGCACGCCGGCCGTGAGGGCGATCGCGTATTCCCGCTCCAGCCACTGCTCCGGCGGCAGCTCGCTCCAGAGCTCTGAATTGAGCATGCCGCCGCGGCGGTTCCGGGCCAGGTTCAGCATGTGGTACTTGGGCACGGGCGCGGCTTCGCTGCTGATCGTCTTGCAGACCACGCCGCCCGCGCCGCCGGCCACCTGGCGCAGGATCATCGCCCCGTCGCGCACGGTGGGTCCCGCAGCGGGCCAAACGGGGTTCGGGAAGTGCAGGCCGAAAAGGTCGACGGCCAGGTTCGCCATGGTGCCTCCGGCGTCGAGCATAGCGGCTGGCGTGCGGCGCGTCACCAGGCGAATCCGCGCTTGGGGCGACGCCCCCGATGCGGCATGCTGGCGCCGGCCCGGCCGCCGCCCGGCGGCCCGGCCCCGGAGGCAACGATGTTCTTTCTGCGCGGACGCCGCCGGCGCCGCCTCCTCGCGACTCCGCTCACGGAGGCCGAGCGGCGCCTGCTCCTGGCCAAGGCGCCCCTCTGCGCGGCCCTGCCCGCCGCGCTGCAGCCGCGGCACGAGGGCGTCCTGCAGGTGCTTCTCGCCGAGAAGCACTTCGAGGGCGCCGATGGGCTGACGGTCGACGAGCCGATGCGCCTGGCCATCCTCGGCCAGGCCGCGCTGCTGCAGCTCCGCGCAGCCGCGGACTACTATCCGGGGCTGGAGACAATCCTCGTCTACCCGGAGGCCTTCGTCGTCAGCGAGCCGGAGATGGACGAGTACGGCATCGTGCACGAGGGGCCCGACGAGCGGGCGGGCGAGTCCTGGGGGCGCGGCGTGGTCGTGCTGAGCTGGGCGGATGCGCGGCGCGAGTCGCGGCGGCGCGACGGCTACAACCTGGTCCTCCACGAGTTCGCGCACCAGCTCGACGACCAGACCGGCGAGGCCGACGGCACGCCCTACCTGTCGACGCCCGCGCTGGCCGCGCGCTGGCGCGAGGCCTTCCAGGCGGCCTTCGAACGGCACGCCAAGCTGCTGCGCCTACGGCGCGAAGTGCTCTTCGACCGGGACGCCGCCGAGAGCCCGACCGAGTTCTTCGCCACCGCCGTGGAGCTCTTCTTCGAGTTGCCGCAGGAGCTGCGGCAGAGCTACCCGGAGGTCTACGCCGTGCTCGCCGAGTACCTGGAGCTCGATCCCGCGGGCTGGGCGCCGCCGCAGCGGTCCGCCCGCGGTCCGCGCTGAGTCAGCGGCCGGCCTCGCTGCGCGCCACGCAGGCGGCCAGCACGCCCAGCAGCTCCTGCCGATCGATCGGCTTGGCGCAGTAGGCGTCGCAACCCGCCGCGAGGCAGCGCTCGCGATGGCCGTCGAGGGCGTGCGCAGTGAGAGCGACGATCGGCGTCCGGCAGCCCTGCTCGCGCAGGCGCCGCGTGACCTCGTAGCCGTCGAGGCCGGGCATCTGGATGTCCATCAAGATGACATCGAAGGGCGGTGTCGCGGCGGCCACCGCAGCGAGCGCGGCCTGGCCGTCGGGGGCATCGACCACCGTCGTGCCCAGCGCCTCGAGCAGCAGGCGGATCAGCACGCGGTTCGTCGCGTTGTCCTCGACGACGAGCACGCGGCCCGGCAGGCGCTGCGGGGCCGTCGCCGGCGCGCCCGCGCAAGCCGCCGCCGGCTCCAGGTGCGCCGGCACGCTCAGGGTGAAGCAGCTGCCGCCGCTCGGCACCGAGGCCAGCGCAATGTCGCCGCCGAGCAGGCCGGCCAGGCTCCGGCTGATCGCGAGGCCGAGCCCGGTGCCGCCGAAGGCGCGCGCGTCCGAGGGGTCGCCCTGCACGAAGGCCTCGAAGAGGCGCTCGGGATCGCCGGGCGGCAAGCCGATGCCCGTGTCCTCGACATCCACGAGGAGCCGCGGCGGCTCGTCCTCCTGATAGCGGCCGCGCAGCGTGACCCGACCCTGCTCCGTGAACTTGATCGCATTGCCGAGCAGGTTGAGGAGAATCTGGCGCAGGCGGGTAGGATCGCCCTGCAGCGCCGCCGGCAAGCGCGGATCGAGCTCGAGCTTGAGGCTGAGGCCCTTGGCCTCGGCGCGCACGCGCATCAGGGCGCAGAGCTCACCGAGGAAGGCCGCCGGCGCAAAGGTCTCGCGCTCGAGCTGGAGCCTGCCGGCCTCGATCTTCGAGTAGTCGAGGACGTCGTTGATGATGCGCAGCAGGTAGTGGCCGTTGTCGCGGATCAGCTCCAGGCTCTCTTGGAGATCGGCGCGCTCGGGCGAGGCGAGCAACAGCTCGGCGAAGCCGAGGATGGCGGTCAGCGGCGTGCGGATCTCGTGGCTGATCGTCGCGAGGAAGCGGCCGCGCGCCTGGATCGCGCTCTCGGCCTGGAGGATCGCCGCGTTCAGCTCGCGGTTGGTGCGCTCGAGGGTCTCCGAGTGCAGGCGCAGCTCTTCCTCGGCGCGCTTGCGGCGGGAGATGTTGATCATCAAACCATGCCAGATGACGGAACCGTCGGCCTGCGGAAAACCCGTCGCGCGCGAGTCGACCCAGCGATAGCTCCCGTCGTCGTGGCGGAGCCGGTACTCGCGGCCGAAGCGCAGCGTCTCGTCGCTCGGGCCCGGCCGCAGCGGCGAGAAGCTGGCCTGTTCCTCGGGATGGAGCAGGCGGTCGTGATAATCGAGATCCAGGCGCATGCGCGCCGCGTTCTGGGGCCCGATGATCTCCTCGAGGCCGCGCGGGCTGATGTAGAGGCTCTCGCGCCGGCCGTCCGGTAGGTGTCGATACGAGTAGACGACGCCCGGCAGGTTGTCGGCCAGGGTCTGCAGGCTCAGCGAGGCCTGGCGCAGCGCCGATTCCAGGCGCTTGCGCTCGTCGATGTCGACGATGACGCCGTGCCAGACGATCGTGCCGTCCGGCTCGAGCAGGCCACTCGCGCGGCTATACACCCAACGATAGATGCCGCCGTCGGTGAGCGTGCGGTACTCGACATCGCTCGACCAGCGGCCGGGTCCGTCGTGGCGATCGCCATCGACGACGGCAGCCACGTCCTCCGGGTGGATCAGGGTGTGCAGGGCGTCCATGTCCTGCTGGATCTGCCAGGCGAACTTCGGACCGAGCAGCACGTCCAGACCGGGACTGATGTACACGGCCTCCCGATGTCCATCCGGGCGGCGGCGGTAGGAGAAGACGACGCCGGGGAGCTGATCGGTGAGCGCCTGCAGGCGGCTGCTCAACTCGTGCAGGGCGCTGTCGATGCGGCGCCGCTCATCGACATCGAGGAGCACGCCGTGGCAGCGGGTGCGGCCGTCGGGCAGGAGGACGCGCGTGCTGCGCACGTGCACCCAGCGGTAGCCGCCGTAGCCGTCCTGCACGCGGTACTCGGCCTCGAAGCTGAGGCTGTCGCTGCCCGGCACCGGGAGATGCTGCGGCATCCGGTCGAGATCGTCCGGGTGGATCAGGCTGCGATACTCGATCTCACCGCTGCGCACGCGACGGGCGTTCTCCGCGCCGATCACCGCCTCCAGGCCGCGGCTGTGATAGGTCGCCTCCCGCCGTCCCTGCGTGTCGCGCAAGTAGGAGAAGAGCACGCCGGGTATGTTCTCGGAGAGGAGGCGCAGGCGCTCCTCGCTGGTGCGCAGGGCGCTCTCGAGCGCCTGCGCGTCGCCGACATCGCGCGCGACGGCGCAGAGCCCGACGATGCGACCGCCGGCGTCGCGCAGGGGCGTCTTGACGATCCGCATGGTGTGCAGGCCGTCGGGCATCGGAATCTCGTGGACGCTCTCCACGCGCTCGCCCGCGAGAGCGCGGCGGTCGGAGGCTTCGAGCGCCTCGGCCGTGGCGGCGGGAAAGAGATCGGCCGCGCGCCTGCCGATCAGCTCCTCCTCGCTGCGCCCGTGCAAGCCGCAGAGGGTCGGATTGATCGCCACGTAGCGCAGCTCGGCATTCTTGATGTAGAGCCCATCGCTGAGGCTCTCGAAGACCGCGCGCAGGGTCTCGCGCTCGGCTGTGCAGTCGCAGCGCAGGCGAAGCTGGAGCAGGAAGGCCGTCGGCGGCGCGTCGGACAGGGCGTGCAGCCGCGCGGCGGCGCGCTGGACCCTGCCGTCCGCCGCGCGCAGCGCGCAGGACCCGAACTCGAGCCGTCCCGAGGCCGCGGCCAGCTGGGCGGGGGCCTGCCGCAGCGCGGCTGCGAAGGGGCCGTCGCCGGCTGCGAGCGCGGCCAGCCCCGCAGCGGCCAGCGCCTCCGCGCTCCAGCCGAGCTCCGCGCGCCAGGCGGCGTTCACGAAGAGCGGTCGACCCGTCGCATCCCCGACGAGAATCGGGTCCACGAGGGCTTCGAGGGCGCCCAGGGGATCGATGGCAGACGGCAGCATCGCAGCTCCTCCGCGGCGGGGGCCGCGGGCGCACCCGAGCATAGCAGAGCCGCGGGCGCGGCTCCAGACGCCTCAGCGCCCGCGGACTCGCTCGCCCCAGGCCCGTGCGATCGCCGCCGGCGGCGCCGGCCGGCCGAGCAGAGTGCCGACCGCGATCACGACCAGCGCCACGAAGCTCCCCGTGATGAAGCCGTGGAGGCCGCTCCAGGGCGCGGGCAGCTGCTTGCGCAGCAGCTCCCAGCCGAGCGCGGTGGCGGCGCCCAGCACCATGCTGGCCAGGGTGGCCCGCGGGCTGGTGCGCCGCCAGCAGATGCCGAAGAGCAGAGGCCAGAGGTTCGTCGAGGCGATCACCGCCCAGGCGAAGGCCGTGAGCACGAGCACGAGGCCCGGCGGCTTCAGCGCGATCAGCACGCTGACGAGGCCGACGGCCAGGCTGGTGATCCGGCTGGCCTTCAGCTCGGCGGCATTGTCGAGCGCGCGGCCCAGGCCTTCGATCCAGACATCGCGCACGAGGCTGCTGGCGATGATCAGCAGCACGCCCGCGAAGGTGCTCATGCCCGCGGCGACGACGCCCGCGAGGAAAAGCGCGCCGCCCCAGTCGTTCAGGACCAGGCGCGTGAGCGAGGGGATGGCCTGGTCCGGGTTCGCGATGTCCGGCACCAGCACGCGGGCGATGGCGCCGCAGAGGTAAGGCAGCACGGCCATCGCCGCGCCCAGGGTGACGACCACCGTGGCCACGCGCAGCGCGCGCTCGCTCTTGATCGAGTAGAAGCGGATGAGCAGCTGCGGCAGGCCCCAGGCGCCGAGGCTCACGATGAGGCCGAAGCTGACGAGGCCCGCCCAGCCCCACTGGCCGGGGCTCTCCACGTAGCCCGCGCCGAGCAGGCTGAGGCGGTCGACGAGCTCGGTCATGCCGCCCACGCGGTGGAGGGCGAAGACCGTCAGCAGAACGAGCGCGATGATCATGATGATCGCCTGCACGAAGCTCGTCCAAACGACGGCCAGGTACCCGCCCACGGCCGTGTAGAAGAGGATCACGATGCCGCTGAGCAGGACGCCGCCCATGTAGGGCATGTCCATCAGCACCTCGAAGGCGTTGGCCATGCCCTTGAGCACGCTGACGTTGTAGATGATCAGGAAGAGGCCCGTGATCGCGGCGCTGAAGATGCGCGCAGCGGGCGAGTCGTAGCGGCGCGAGAAGAAGCCGGGCAGCGTGTGCACCTCGAGGTTCTCGCTCATGCGCCGCACGCGCCGGCCCATCACGATGAAGGCGAGCGTGCTGCCGACCAGCACGTTGCCGGCGCCGATCCAGAGCGTCGAGAGGCCGAAGCGCCAGCCGAAGGCGCCGCCGCCGATGATCACCACGCTCGAGTAGTAGGCGGCCACGAAGGAGAGCGCGGTGACCCAGGGCCCCACCGAGCGCCCGCCGATGGCGAAGTCCGCCGCGCTCTTGCTGCGCCCGCGAAAGTAGAGCCCGATGCCGGCGAGGAGCGCGAGATAGGCCACGAGCACGAGGATGTAGACGATCACTGGCGGCCCTCCCGCGCGCGGTCGACGAGCGCCCAGACGACGGCGAGGAGGACGGCGCCCGCGAGCACGAGCAGGGCGCCGAAGCTGGACCAGGGCAGGTGGAAGGGCGGCATCGCGCTCCTCAATTCGTTTCGTAGGTTAGCTGCCAGCGGAGGAAGGCGCCTCCGCCGGCGTCGATCGGGCGGACGCAGCAGCTGCCGAAGGCGGGCTGGTAGTCCACGCTATCGTAGCCCGTGCCCAGCATCTGTTCGAGCAAGAGCTGCGTGCTCAGCCCTGCGGCAAGCGCCCTTTCGAGGCATAAACGCAGGAGCATGTCGCGGACCTCCCACCGCGGCTCCGGTGCCAGGATGATCTGCGCGCCGAATCCGAACAGGACGGCTCCCTTGCGGCGCTCGAGCTCGATCCAGGGGCCCGCGAGGTTGGCCCAGGCGCCGACGCCGCCCTCGCCGATCAAGCGGTAGAGCATCAGTTCGCTCCACTTGGGCCAGCGGCCCCAGGGCGTGCGGAAGGCGAGCTGGTCGCCGATGCGACCCGAGTAGGCGTAGACGCCAAGGTCCATGCGGATCTCGTCGCGGAGCGGGCGACGCAGCCGAGTTTGCATGGCCCAAGCGAGGCCGCTCGTTTTCGCGGGCGCCGACCAGTCTTGGTACTGGATGGCGACTTCGCCCATCACGTTGACGGCGCCGCGCGTGCGCTCGATGCGGTAGCCGAGCGTCCAGGCGTCGAGGGCCGGGCGCGCGTGGTCCGGGTCGCGCTCGCGCTTCCAGATCAGGGCGAGCTGGTGCTGCCGCGCGAAGCGGGCGCGCAGGGCGGCGGCGGTCTCGTCAGCGTCGGTGAGGCGGCGCTCGATGTCGTCGTCCCAGAGCACCAGGTCGTCGGTGGCCGGGTTGTGGGCGAAGAAGCCCTCGAGCAGCGAGAGATCGGGATCCTCGGCCGTGAGCTCCAGGCGCAGCGCGTTCAGGTAGGCCGAGCGGCTGCCGTCCAGGGGCGTGCCGTCCATGACGAGGAAGCCGTCGTCCCAGGCGATGTCCTGGCGGCCCAGGGTCAGCGTCGCCCAGTCGCTGGGCCGATGGCGGTAGAGCAGGCGGTCGAGGATGATCTCGTCGTAGTTCAGCGGCGTGTCGGGCGTGGTGATCTTGCGGAACTCGCTGCAGGCGCGCGCTTCGATTTCGTGCGAAGCGCCCCAGCTGTAGGCGGCCCCCGCGCGCGAGCGCAGGCGGAGCCAGTTGCGGTCGGGCTGATCGGGGGACCAGTAGTAGAGGCCGTCCAGATACTCCTGCCGCAGGCGCAGGTCGAGGGCGCCGCGCAGGCCGGGCTCGGCGGCCGCGGGCAACACGAAGGCCGCAAGCAGGCCGATGGCGGCGAGCGCGCGGAGCAGCGGGCGCATGGGAACCTCGAGGCTGGCCGCCCGGCGGCGAGGGGGATCCCGGCGGACGTCCGCGGGAAGACTAGCACGGTCGGGGTAGGCCGCCTAGGTTCGAAGGCGCCGATGCCCTATACTTGAGGCCCCTCGCAGCCCGCCCCGCGGAGGTCCCCATGCTCGAGAAAGCCCGCTGGCAGAGCGCCACCGCGCCCGCCGGCCGCGCGCCCGCCCTGCTGCTCGTCGTGCTCGTCGCGCTGCTCGTCGCGCTGAGCTTCCTGCTCCGCCGCGAGGCGGCGGCACCCGGGCCGCTGCCCAAGCAGCACTCGCAGCGTCCGGGCGACGGCCGCGTGCCCAAGGCGCCCAATCCCTGGTTCTTCGCCGAGCGCGCCTTCCCGACGGGACACATCCCGCCCGAGGCCGTGCAGCGCATGCGCCAGCAGGCGGCGGTGCTGCGCGAGGAGGCCCGGGCCGAGGCCCTGCGGGGCGGGCGCACGGCACTCTGGACGCCCCGCGGCCCGACGAACGTCGGCGGGCGCATCACGGATCTCGCCGTGGATCCACGGGACGCGAATCGCGTCTACGCTGCGGCCGCCGAGGGCGGCATCCTGCGCAGCGACGACGCCGGCCAGCACTGGCTGCCCCTCTTCGACCAGGGCCCCGCGCTCGCGATGGGCGCCGTCGCCCTCGACCCGGCGAACCCGGACATCGTCTACGCGGGCGGCGGCGAGGTGAACCCCGGCGGCGGCAGCGTGGCCTACGGCGGCGCCGGGCTCTTCCGCTCGCCGGACCGCGGCGCCACCTGGGAGTCGCTGGGCCTGGAGACCGTCGGCGCCATCGGGCGCATCCGCGTGGATCCCACGAACTCGCAGCGGATCTTCGTGGCGGCCATGGGCCAGCTCTGGGAGACGGACAGCCACCGCGGCGTCTATCGCAGCACGAACGGCGGCGCGAGCTGGCAGCAGGTGCTCTTCGTGGCCGACGACACGGGCTGCGTGGATCTCATCCAGCGGCCCGACCAGCCGAACGTGCTGCTCGCGGCGATGTGGCAGCGCCTGCGCCAGCCCGAGGCCTACGATTACGGCGGGCCGCGCTGCGCCGTGTATCGCTCCACGAACGGCGGCGACACCTGGACCCTCCTCTCGGGCACGGGCGGCCTGCCCCCC
>Ga0194127_10009325_pt1 | contig 10341 bp, 8 predicted proteins | sample TA2KigC100mmetaG_FD_148624 | JGI IMG/M metagenome (GOLD analysis project Ga0194127, IMG submission 148624) | Freshwater microbial communities from Lake Tanganyika, Tanzania - TA2015036 Kigoma Deep Cast 100m | ecosystem: Environmental > Aquatic > Freshwater > Lake | place: Tanzania: Lake... | reverse complement strand
GGCGGTGCGGTATCTACCCGACACGGTGAAGCGCCCGCAAATGCAGTGGAACCGCCTCTCGTTGCGCGGCAGCGACCCGCTGTTCGCTGGTTTGCCCGCCGAGTCGTGGATGTATTTCGTGCACTCGCTGCACTGCGTGCCGAGTGACTCGTCGCATGTGGCTGCCACCACCGACTACGGCTGTGAAGTCACCGCCGCGGTGCGACGCAACAACGTGTTCGCGGTGCAGTTCCACCCGGAGAAGTCGGCCGCCGACGGGCTCGCCTTGTTGCGCAACTTCGTGAATGCAGCCGGGCGCTGACGTGCACCTGTACCCGGCCATCGACCTGCGTCGGGGTCGTGTCGTGCGACTCGAGCAGGGCGACTTTACTCGCGAGCGCGTCTACGGCGACGACCCACTGCAAGTGGCGCGGCAATTTGCCGACGCCGGCGCCACATGGGTGCACATCGTCGACCTCGATGCAGCCAAGGGTGACGGCAACAATCGCGAAGTGGTGTCGCGCATCGCTTCTGCGCTCGGGGCGTCGGTGCAGATTCAAACTGGGGGAGGCGTGCGCAGTCTCGACGATGCCCAACAGCTCGCCGATGCAGGCGTCGCGCGAGTGGTGATGGGGTCAGCGGCAGTGCGTGAACCCGATCTCGTCGACGCGGTATCGCGCGTGGTCAGCGTGGCAGTGGGGCTCGACCACCGCAACGGCGAAGTGGCGACCGACGGCTGGCTGCGCGGCTCCACCCTCACGTTGCATGCCGCCGTGGCGAACTACCCGGCCGCCAGCGCTTTGGTCATCACGGACATCTCGCGTGACGGCATGCTCGCCGGCCCCGACATCGATGGATTGCAAGAAGTTGCATCACTCACCACCACGCCGGTGATCGCCAGCGGTGGTGTCGCCGAGCTGAACGACCTCAGGGCACTGCGCGACGTACGTATCGGCGGTTCATCGCCGTCTGATACCAGACGCACACTTGGTGGCGTGATCGTCGGCAAGGCCATCTACGAAGGTCGGTTCACCGTTGCTGACGCATTGAAGGTGTTGCGCGCATGACATACGCCAGGGTCATCCCGTGTCTCGATGTGACGGATGGTCGCGTCGTAAAGGGCGTGAACTTCGTCGGCTTACGCGATGCCGGCGACCCCGTGGAGCTCGCCATCCGATACGACACCGAGGGAGCCGATGAGGTGGTCTTTCTCGATATCACGGCGTCCAGCGACAAGCGCAACACGATGGTCGACGTTGTTGCGCGTGCCGCCGAGCAACTGTTCATCCCGCTCACGGTGGGCGGCGGAGTGCGCGAGGCCGCTTCGGCGCGCGAACTGCTGCGCGCGGGTGCCGACAAGGTGAGTGTCAACACTGCTGCCGTGCAGCGCCCGGAGTTGATTCGGGAGATCGCCGCAGATTTCGGCAACCAGTGTGTGGTGTGTGCGATCGACGCCAAACATGTCGATACTTCGCGCTACGAAGTGTTCGTCAACGGCGGCCGCACACCCACCGGTATCGATGCGCGCGAGTGGGCCCAACGGGCCGTCGCACTGGGTGCGGGGGAAATACTCCTCACCTCGATGGATCGCGACGGCACACGCAACGGATTCGACCTGCAACTCACCCGCACGATCGTCGACTCGGTCGATGTTCCGGTGATCGCCAGCGGCGGCGTCGGCACGCTCGACCATCTGGCGGATGGTGTGCTCGTTGGCGGGGCAGATGCGGTGTTGGCTGCCTCAATCTTCCACTTTGGCGAGTTCACGGTGGCGCAGGCGAAGACCGCGATGGCGGCGCGCGGTGTGCGCGTGCGCCCGGCACGCTGAGCGCGAATGCCTCAGTAGCCTGACCCAAATGTCGGGCGACGAAAAACTTCCGATCAAGATGTTGAATGACCGGTTGTTGGTGCGCATCCCGTCGGCCGACGGTGAAAGGCGCTCGTCGGGTGGCATCTTGATCCCCGCGACGGCGCAAGTGGCAAAGCGACTCGTGTGGGCGGAGGTCGTGGCGCTCGGACAGAGTGTGCGCGCGGCCGAAGTCGGCGATCGCGTGCTCTTCAGCCCCGACGACCGCTACGAGGTTGAAGTCGGTGGTGTCGACTACATCATGTTGCGCGAGCGCGACCTGCACGCCGTAGCTGCTTCGCGCATCGAGGCGAGCACCGGTCTCTACCTCTGAGGTCGCCGGTGCGCATTTCGCCGAGCCGCGATGAATTCGTAGCACTTGCGGCATCGCACGGCGTAGTGCCCGTATGGACGGAAGTTCTCGCCGACCGGCACACTCCCGTCGGCGCCTTTCTCGCCCTCGTCGGTGACGAGCCCGGGTTCCTGCTCGAATCAGTGGAGCACGGCGAACGCTGGGCCCGCTTCAGTTTCGTCGGATGCCGACCGCGCGCCGAACTTTCGCTCATCGACGGCGAAGTGTGCGTGACAGGCGCCGTGCCCGCATCGGTGCCGCGCGACAAAGGTTTTCTCGTTGCACTCGAGGCGATGCTCGAGGCGCATCGGGCACCAGTGATCGCCGAGTTGCCGCCATTGCAAGGGGGCATGATCGGCCACATCGGTTACGACATCGTGCGCGAAGTCGAACGGTTGCCCGATGCACCACACGACGATCGCGGTATCCCGGCGGCAATCATGTCGATGATCGGTTCACTCGCTGCCTTCGACCATTGGCGGCAGCGCGCCTACCTGATTGAAAGTGTTCCCACGCTCGGCTTGAATACGGCCGAGCTCGATGCCGCCTACGACCGCGCCGCCGTTGCCGTGCAGCGCATGGCCGATGACCTTGCCCGCGCCACACCAGGCGACTCGGTCGCACCGCCACTCGGCACCGATACGCCCATTGCGGCGCCGTCATCGATGTCGAAGGGCAAGTATCAAGACGCCGTGCGTGTGGCGAAGGAGCACATCCTCGCCGGCGACATCTTCCAAGTGGTGTTGTCACAACGATTCGACGTGCAACTCGACGCCGACCCGTTCGACTTCTATCGCGTGCTGCGACAAGTGAACCCGAGTCCGTACATGTACTTCGTTCGCCACGATGCACTCACGATTGCCGGCAGTTCGCCAGAGCCACTCGTGCAGGTGCGCGATGGTCGGGTGACGAGCCGACCGATCGCCGGCACGCGCAAGCGCGGTCGCGACGACGAACACGATCGGCGGTTGGCCGGAGAACTGAAGGAAAACCCGAAGGAGCGCGCCGAGCACGTGATGCTGGTCGATTTGGCGCGCAACGACGTGGGGCGCGTGGCGAAGTTTGGCACCGTGAAGGTTGATGAACTGATGACACTCGAGCGCTACAGCCACGTGATGCACCTCACCTCGCAGGTGTCGGGGGAGTTGCGCGACGGTCTCGGCCCCATCGACGTATTGCGCGCCACGCTGCCGGCCGGCACGGTGAGTGGTGCGCCCAAGGTGCGCGCCATGCAGATCATCGACGCACTCGAGCCCGTGCGGCGCGGCCCGTATGCCGGCATCGTCGGCTACGTCGATTTCAACGGTAACTTTGATGCAGCGATAGCGATACGCACGATGTTCGCCCGCGGGAATGACGCGTGGTTCCAGGCTGGTGCCGGCATCGTCGCCGACAGCGACCCCGACGATGAGAATTTGGAGTGTCACAACAAGGCAGCAGCACTGCTCGCCGCGGTTCCGGCAGCACGGCGAATGACTGCGCAACGAAAGTCGGGGAGCGCGTGATCGCACAACGTAAGTCGGGTCTCGGATGACAACCGCGTTCTCGGTTCGTCTCATCCGCGACGTGATCACGGCCCGTGGAGCCGACACGCGCAGCTTCCTGCACTCGCAACTCAGCAACGACATCATGTCGATGCCGGCGGGAGCATCGCGATATTCGTTCGTGCTCGAGCCGACCGGCAAGGTGAGTGCGCTATTGCGCGTGCACTGTCTTGCTGACGATCACTTCGTGCTCGATGTCGACGAAGGATGTGGCGAACATGCCCTTACACGCCTGAACAAATTCAAGATTCGCGTGAAGTGCGAGTTCACATTCACGAGCCAACATGTGGTGGCCGTGCGTGGTCTCGATGCCGAAGCCCGCACCGCGGCACTTGCACGACCCGGCGCCGTAGGCGCGTGGCGTGAAGCCGATGGTGCAGTCGATATCTTCGACGCCGCAGATGGGCTTGCGTCCACCGTCGACACGACCGCGCCGACTGCCGACCTTGCCACCTATCACACGGAGCGCCTGCGTTGTGCGTGGCCGATCTTCGGCATCGATATCGACGGCGACACGATCCCCGCCGAAACCTCGTTGGTGGATGTTTGCGTGTCGTTCACCAAGGGTTGTTATCCGGGCCAAGAACTCGTCGAACGCATGGATAGCCGTGGTAGCACCGCACCACGCCGACTGCTGCGCCTACCCGCGCGGCCCGCGAATGGTGTGATTGCCGCGGTCGGCGAGCAATACACGGTCGGCGACACGCCGCTCGGTCGGTGCACCTCGGTGGCGGGTGAATTTGCGCTCGTGATGGTGACAAGAGCGCACCTCGGCGACGCCGAAGCACTCGTGCGCTCGTAGACTTCCCCAAACTTATGACGTACGTTTACGCCTTCGACCACAAGCACCGCAAGGCGCCGATGAGCATGAAAGATCTGCTCGGCGGCAAGGGTGCCAACCTCGCCGAAATGATGACGGTGCTGAAGTTGCCGGTGCCGCACGGCTTCACCGTCACCACCGACGCCTGCCGCGACTACATGCGTGGCGGCTGGCCGAAGAGTCTCGACAAAGAAATCGCCCAGCACGTTGCCTCGCTGGAGAAAAAGATGGGTCGCAAACTTGGCGACGCCCGGGATCCGTTGCTCGTGTCGGTGCGTTCAGGTGCCAAGTTCTCGATGCCCGGAATGATGGACACGGTTCTCAACCTTGGTCTCAACGATGCGAGCGTGCAGGGCCTCGCGCGGTCGACCAACGACGAACGATTCGCCTACGACAGTTACCGCCGCTTCATTGCGATGTACGGCCGCATCGTGTTGGGTGTCGACGGGCATCACTTCGAGCACCCGCTCGAGCAAGCAAAAGCGGCCGTCGGCACGAAGAACGACGCCGATCTTCCGGCTTCGAAGTTGCGCGAACTCAGCGAGCAGTACAAAGCAATCGTCAAGCGCGAAACCGGCAAAGATTTCCCACAGGAGCCCGCCAAGCAGTTGCGCGGCGCGGTGGAAGCCGTGTTCCGCTCATGGAATGGTGCGCGAGCAATCGCGTACCGCGTGCGCGAGAAGATCAGCCACGACCTCGGCACCGCGGTGAACGTGCAGGCCATGGTGTTCGGTAACCGCAACACGCAGTCGGGCACCGGCGTCGGTTTCACTCGCAACGCTGCGACCGGTGAGAACGTGCCCTACGGCGACTACCTCATCAACGCACAAGGCGAAGACGTGGTCGCGGGTATTCGCAACACCGAAGACCTCGACTCGCTCAAGCGCCAGTTCCCCAAGGTGCATGCACAACTCTTGGAGATCTTTGCGCGACTCGAGCGCCACTACAAAGACATGTGTGACACCGAGTTCACCATCGAAGATGGGAAACTCTGGATGCTGCAGACGCGCGTCGGCAAGCGCACGGGTGCGGCAGCGCTGCGCATGGCGGCTGAGATGGTGAAGAACGGCGGCACCGCCAAGTACAAGTGGAAGATCAGCAAGAAAGAAGCGCTCATGCGCATCACCGCAGACCACCTCGACTCGGTGCTGCACCCGCAATTCGCCAACAAGACCAAGGCGATCGCCAAGGGTCTCGCCGCATCTCCCGGTGCGGCGGTCGGCAAGGTCTACTTCACGGCCGACGACGCCGAGCGCGCGGCCAAGAACGGCGAAGCCGTCATCCTCGTGCGCAACGAGACGAGCCCCGAAGACGTGCACGGAATGATGGTGGCCAAAGGCATCCTCACCGCGCGCGGCGGTCTTGTCAGTCACGCCGCGGTCGTTGCTCGTGGTTGGGGAACCCCGGCCGTCGTCGGTGCCGAAGCCGTGAAGATCGACGGCAAACAGTTCGCGGTGGGCGACACCACGGTGCGCGAAGGCGACACCATCTCCATTGATGGTGCGACGGGCGAGATCATGCTCGGTGCGCTCGCAATGGCCGGATCAAAACCGCCGGCCGAGTTCCACACCATCCTCAAGTGGGCCGACGAATTCCGCAAGGGCAAGTTGAACGTGCGCGCCAACGCCGACACCGGTGACGACTCGAAAGTGGCCCGTGATTTCGGTGCCGAAGGCATCGGCCTCTGCCGCACCGAGCACATGTTCCTGGCGCCCGACCGTTTGCCGGTCGTGCGACGCATGATCCTCGCCGACTCACCGGCACAAGAAACCGCGGCACTCGAGGAGTTGCGCGCAGTGCAGAAAGAAGACTTCGCGGCGATCCTGCGCGCCATGAGCGGCTTGCCCGTCACGGTGCGTTTGCTCGACCCGCCGTTGCACGAATTCCTCCCGCGCGTCGATGAGCTCGAAATCAAAGCCGCGACCGGTGGTCTGTCGGCCGAAGAGAAGCAACTCCTCAAGGCCGCTCACGCGTGGGCCGAAGTCAACCCGATGCTCGGCACACGTGGTGTGCGACTCGGCGTGATCAAGCCGGGCCTCTACGCAATGCAGGTGCGCGCGCTGATGGAAGCAGCCGACCAAGTGGCTGGCGAGGGTTACGAGCCGGTCGTTGAAGTGATGATTCCGCTCACCGTCACGGATGACGAGCTGGCGCTCGCGCGAGGCTGGGTGCAGAGCGTGCTCGATGAATTTTCGTCGCGCCCGCGCACGACGCCCTCGGGCAAGAAGGCCAAGCGCCCGCAAGTCACCATCGGCACGATGATCGAAACCCCGCGTGCGGCGATTCGCGCCGATGAACTCGCGGCACATGCCGACTTCTTTAGTTTCGGCACCAACGACCTCACGCAGATGACGTTTGGTTTCAGCCGCGACGATGTCGAGAGCCGCATGATGCCGGCGTATCTCGAAGCCGGATTGCTGAAGCGCAACCCGTTCGAGACCATCGACCAGACCGGCGTCGGAGAACTCGTCGAAATCGCCGCCAAACGCGGACGCAAAGCCAAGCGCAAGTTGAAGCTGGGTGTCTGCGGCGAACACGGTGGCGACCCCGAGTCGATTGGCCTCTTCTACCGTGCGGGTCTCGATTACGTAAGTTGCTCGCCGTACCGAATCCCGATTGCTCGTCTCGCGGCGGCGCAGGCGATCATCGGTGGCGCAAAGAGCGAGACCAAATAGTCGCATCGCGCGCACCACGCAGGTGTCGCCCAGCGCAGAACTAGCCTCTCGCGCGTGGCCATCTCCGAAGACGACATCGAACGGGTTCGCACCGCGCAACCCATCTCCGCGGTCATCGGCAACTATGTGGCGCTGAAGCGTGCGGGGCGCAATTTTCTCGGCCTGTGCCCGTTTCACGGCGAGAAGACACCGTCGTTCAACGTTCGCGACGAGACAGGTCGCTACAAGTGCTTTGGCTGCGGTGCTTCGGGCGACGTCTTCAAGTTCATTCAAGAAGTTGAACGCATGGATTTCGTCGGTTCGGTCGAGCATCTCGCAGCAAAAGCCGGAATCACCCTCAACTACACCACGGGCGGCCCATCGCGCGACCGCCAACGCAACAAGGAGTTGCTCGATGTCATGGAGCGTGCCGTCGAGTGGTATCACCAGCGCCTGCTCACGGCACCCGATGCAAAGGATGCGCGCGAGTACCTGCGCTCGCGCGGGCTGGCCGGCGACGTTGCCCGACAGTTTCGTCTCGGCTGGGCGCCCGATGATTGGGATGCGCTCAGTAAGGCGCTCGATGCATCGTCCGACATGATGCGAGACTGTGGTTTGGCATTCACCAACAGTCGGGGACGCCAGCAAGACTCGTTTCGCGCGCGAGTGATGTTCCCGATCTTCAAGGAGTCGGGCGAGGCGGTGGCGTTCGGTGGGCGAGTGCTGCCGGGCAGCAAGGATCCGGCGAAGTACAAGAACTCCGCCGAATCGAAGATTTACGCGAAATCAAAGACGCTGTATGGCTTGAATTGGGCGAAGGCCGATGTGGTCAAGGCCGACGAGATCGTCGTGTGCGAGGGCTACACGGATGTGATCGGTTTTCAGCGAATCGGTTTCACGCGCGCTGTCGCCACCTGCGGTACCGCACTGACCGAAGATCACGTGCGACTGATCAAGCGTTTCGCCAACAAGGTTGTGCTGGCGTTCGACGCCGACGCCGCCGGGCAGGGTGCCGCCGAGCGCTTCTATGAATGGGAAAAGAAACTCGCCGTGCAGGTGAAGGTGGCGCGACTGAGTGGCGGCAAAGACCCGGGCGATCTGGCAGGCAGCGACCCCGAGGGCCTGCTCGCCTCGGTGAGCGACGCCGAAGAGTTCCTCGCTTTCCGTGTGCGGCGGTCGCTCGAAAGCAACAAAATCGACACGCCCGAAAGCAAGAGCCGGGCGCTCGAGCGGGCCATCGCAATCATCAACGAACACCCCAACGAGATTGTGCGCCGCGACTACGCCTCCCAGCTCGCCCAGACACTCGGCATCAAGGAAGTAGAGGATGTCGTGCGGCGTGTTGATCAGCGCCTCGACCGCAAGATGTCGCGCATCGAAGCGACAGGGCCGACATCGTCGGGCGTACGCGAAAACGCGGAGTTCGTGATGTTGGCATTGATGGTGAACGACTTCGATGCCGTCACCGGAATCGTGTCGGAAGAAGTGTTTCTCGACGAGGTGCACCGTCGTGTATTCCGCACATTGCTGACGCACCACAACGACTTCAAACGCGCCGAAGCCGACCTCGATCCCGAGGCCCAAGAACTGCTGAGTCGGGTGCTCGTCGCGTCGGTCGAGGGTGACGCACGCAAGGAAGGCATCAATTTGTTGCGTGCTGCGGTGCGGCGCGAACTGGCACGACGAGTGACGAACACCTCACCGGAGGTCATCACCCGTGATCGCGGTATCCGCCAGCAGGTGGAACGGTTGAGCGAGCGGGATGTGGCAGACTCTGACGTCACGGACTTGCTCGCATGGTTGTACGACGTATCTTCAGCAGTCGAGGCGTGACGAAGTAGTGCGCGGACCACGAATCACCGGCGGTGACACGCCCGACACGGTGCGCCAATACCTGAACGAGATTGGCAAGCATCCGTTGTTGACCGCGGCCGAAGAGAAGATTCTCGGCAAGGCAGTGAAGGATGGTCAGGCTGCCAAAGCACGGCTTGACGACAAGTCGCGCAAACTGTCGGCTACCGACCGCAAGAACTGCCGCGATGCCGTGAAGGCCGGCGAGAAGGCCAAGATGCGCATGGTGAATGCCAACTTGCGACTCGTGGTGTCGATCGCCCGTCGTTACGACCGCAAGGAACTGCACCTCTCCGACCTCATCCAAGAGGGCAACATCGGCTTGATGCATGCCGTCGACAAATACGACTACGAGAAGGGCTTCAAGTTCTCCACCTATGCCACGTGGTGGATTCGCCAATCGATGACCCGCGCGATGGCCGATCAGGGTCGCAACATTCGGATCCCCGGCCACATGATGGAGATCGTCAACCGCGTGCAGCGATCAGAGCGCGAGCTCACCGCCGAGTTGAAGCGCGACCCGACGCCCGAAGAAGTCGCCGCGCGCTGCGATATCACGGTGGAAAAACTGTTCGAGATTCAGCAACTCACGCTGTCGACCGCCAGCCTTGACGCACCCGTCGGCGCCGACATCGACGACCTCACGGTCGGTGACACGCTCGCCAGCCAAGACGCCGCAGATCCGCTGAACGAAACCGTGCAGCGCGAGTTGGTGAACCAAGTGGAGAAGTCGCTCGACGGTCTGCCCGAGCGCGAGCGCCGCATCATGTCGATGCGTTTCGGGCTCGGCGAGTTCATCGGCAAACAGCACACGCTGGAAGAAGTTGCTGACAAAGAAGGCATTACGCGCGAGCGGGTGCGACAGATCGAGCAGAAGACACTGGCGCGTATGCGTCATCCGAACAACGAAAGTGGCCTGCGTTCGTTCGTCGAAGACGAATAGTCGCGCCCGTCGACGCTCGCCGACGCTCGCCGACGCCCATCGACGCTCGCTGACGAGTAGCCTGACAACGCCTTTCCGGGGTAGCTCAGTTGGCAGAGCAACGGACTGTTAATCCGTCGGCCGTGGGTTCGAGCCCCACCCCCGGAGCCACAAATTCCACCGGGGCCAGTAGCTCAGTGGTCAGAGCAGGGGACTCATAATCCCTTGGTCGTAGGTTCGATCCCTACCTGGCCCACATGGCGCACATCACGTCTCCGCTCATCGGCACCGTCGTGTCGGTGCGCGTTGCCGCGGGCGACTCGGTGTCACGTGGCGCCGAACTCTGCGTCATCGAGTCGATGAAGATGGAGCA
>Ga0194127_10009321_pt1 | contig 10347 bp, 6 predicted proteins | sample TA2KigC100mmetaG_FD_148624 | JGI IMG/M metagenome (GOLD analysis project Ga0194127, IMG submission 148624) | Freshwater microbial communities from Lake Tanganyika, Tanzania - TA2015036 Kigoma Deep Cast 100m | ecosystem: Environmental > Aquatic > Freshwater > Lake | place: Tanzania: Lake... | reverse complement strand
TTTTCCAGGGAACCATCGATCATCTGCAGTGCCTTTGCTTTCATATCGGCCCTCATCCTAGAACCTCACTCCCACGCCCAGCTTCGCACGAGGCGAAAGGCGCACGGTCCACACATCGTTCAGCTTCATCGTGTCGGCATCGAGCTCCCAGGTCATGAGCACGGAGAGGCGGTCGATCAGTACGAGGTCGATACCTGCGATCGCTCCGGCCAGGAAGGTGGCGGTGGCGTACCGGCCGCCCGGCCCGGTATCCTGGAGCAGCACCCGCGTTCCGGCCACCACGCCCCCGAGCAGGTCCAGCCGCGACAGCTCCAGGCGGAACATCGGGGCGACGTTGGCGCTGAGCGTGTCCATCGAGTACACCAGGCCGCCATCGTTCACGTCCGCGGGGCCCCAGGAGCAATCCACGAGCGTCGTGAGCGGCCCGGTGCGCATCGAAAGCCCGAGACCGACTCCGTGGATCGCCCCCATCTCGGGCATCATCCAGCCAGACAGGGAATAGAACAGGCCGACGGTGCGGGACGGATGGAACAGCCACCCACGACTCCAGCCCGAGCCTTCGGCCACCCGGACGAACCGGTCCTCACTGACGACGTGCACCTCACCCTTCCCCACGGCGACCGTAGCGGCCCTCAGCCCGTCGGCAAGCCGCTGAAGAAGTCGGTACGTGCCTGCCGGCACGGCCAACCGGGACGGCGCTCCCCTCTCCTTGCTCACCTCGGCCAGCATCGCCTCCCCCTTGCCGTCGAGCAGGAAGAAGCGCCCCTCCATTCCGTCCGGAAACTCGACGATCCCGGAGGCATCGCCCCTTCGGGCCAGCACGAGCTCGCCCCGCCCTTCGAGGCGGTAGCTGAACGTGGGATGCTGGATTCCGGAGGTGGTCGTCGCGCTGCTGGCCAGGGTGCGACGGTAGGTGTACCGCCAGGCCTCCTCCAGGGTGACGGCCCCGTCTTGATCCGCATCCGCGGCGCCGTACAGGGCAGACACAAAGTGATGCGTGAAGAAAGCACCCCTAACCTCCTCACTTTCCAGGGCTTTCTCTCCGGACGTCGATGACGTCAGGATCACGGTTCCTTCGGAGTCGACATTCGCTGCGAGGGACACGTCGAACTCCGCGCCGGGGCGCCCTCCCTTCACTTCGGCGACCCCTCCGCTGTGGCAGGAATCGACGACTGCGACGCGGATGCGGGCACCGCTCTTCTCGAGCCAGGAGCGGATGTCGCCGAACGGCATGCGGTCCTCGCCCAGCTCGAGCGCAACACCGTCGGCGTGGCCGGAGTAGTAGAACAGGAGGAGGGCGGACCTGCCGTCCGCCTCCGCCCGTTCCAGGAGGGAATCGACCGATGCCATGGCTTGGCGGAGCTCGTCCGCGGACGGCTCGTCGAGGCGCCGGATCGCATCCGGCTCGAACCCGCCGACGGCCAGGAGCGCCTGCTCCATGCGCCGCACGTCTTCCACTGCGAACTGGAGCGGCCTGCGGTGGGGTGCACCCCGGTTGGCACCGACGAGCAGGGCCACGCGCAACTCCGCTGCCTGAGCGGTCATGGTCAGCGCGAGCAGACCCGCCAGGAGGGCGATTCTCATGGAGCCACCTTCCGGATGGGAAGCGACAGGACGCGGAAATCGGAATTCGAATGCGGGAAGTCGGGTGCTGGCAACCGCAGGCCGGAGTCCGCATCCGGCCCCGCTCCGCCCCCCGTCATCCGGGATGCGATCATGGCCCGGGCGGCCTGCACGTCGAACGGCCGCCCCGACACGAGCAGGTAGAGCATCTCGCTGCCCACGGAGGAATCGAGCTCGATGCTGCCGGGAAGCGCCTCGCCGACCGGTGTGGAAAGCTGTGCGCTCCGGGTTCCGCCGAAGGGGTAGTACACGTTGAATCTCCCACCCGCCTCCAGCGACACGACCATCAGGTGGGCCGCCCCCGAAACGTCCGGAACGAAGCGCAGCGTGTCGCCGGCCCGAAGCTCCTGGTCCGGCTGAACGAGGAACACGTCGGATCCCCTCTTGCCGTAGACCCGCCAGCCGTCCGAGCCCTTCTCGTTCACCCCCTGCCCCCGAAGCTGAGTCCCCTCCCCCGGATCGGAGCGAAGCTCAGTGGCTGTGTTGGCCCCTTCCGCCCCGTGGGTGCGGGGCCTGGTGCCCGGGGTGCCGCGTTCGGCGAGACTGACGACCGCTACGGCGGCAACGGCGCAGGCGGCGGCCATGCCGAGGCCCATGGCGAGGCGGGGCCAGGAGAGCCACGACGGCGGGGCCTGGGGCCGGACGGTTTCAGGGGCGGTGCGCAGGGGGGCAGGCAGGGTGCGGGGAAGGACCTCGGCGACGAACTTCTCGCCCAGCGCCTGGGCCTGCTGGAGTTTGGCTGTGCAGTCCCGACAGTCGGCCATGTGCGCCTCGACTTCGGCCTTTCGGGCGGGTTCGAGGACGTTGTGGATGTATCGTTCGATGGTGAGGTCGGACACTTCACGGCAAGGGCTGCGCTCGACTGTGGCCACGGGGGACCTCCGTTCGGCGGAACGTGCAACGCCCCCTTAACAACCGATGTGCGGAGTTTGGGAACCGGACTGTTGTCGGACCCGCTACGGGCGGGATCGGGTGGCCGGCATGGGGGGCCGATTGGTCCCTCGGCCGCCAGTCAAACCCACTCCCTGGATCCGCGCCGCCCCTGTGCCTTCCATTCGACCTGTAGGTCCTACCGTCCCATGCCTTCCACGGGGCCTGTCCTCCGGATCTTCGCAATCCGCTTGACCACCGCCCTTCGGGAGATGCCCACGATTTCGGCCGCTTCTTCCTGCGTGAGTCCGTCGTGAGCGACAAGATAGAGGATCAGGCGATCGGTCTCGTCCGCAGCATCGAGGATCTCGGCCAGCGCCAGTCGCCGGCCCGCGACCTCGGCAGGGCCGGCCTGCGGGCATGGGGGCTCGTGTCCTTCCGGCAATCCGCCGGGGGTGAGCCGCCGTCGCCTCAGCAGATTCAGGCAATGATTGGTGGACATCCGGTAGAGCAGGTTGAGGGTGGTGCCCCGCTCATGGTGCCGAGGCAGGCGCTCGAGGAACTTGAGGAAGACGTCCTGGACCGCGTCTTCGGCCTCGCTGCCGTCCCCGAGGATCCGGAGGCAGCGGCGGTAGAGGAGGGGCCCCCACTCCCGGTACAGTTGCTCGACCCGCCCCCGGTGCGTCATCGCCTCCCCCCGGTCAGAGACCCCGACGGCATCTGCCGGCGCCCCGACGGCCCCTCCCGCGTGGTCGGGGCTGGGTGACCCCTGCCCCCTACGGCATCTGCCGGCGCCCCGACGGCCCCTCCCGCGTGGTCGGGGCTGGGTGACCCCTGACCCCTACTCAAACCCGTAGCGCCCCTTCCCGTCCACCCGGACCTTCAGCCGCCGGGGGTCCTTGCGGAACCGATCGAGGCCGACCTTCAGGTTGGTCCAGAACTCCTTCAGCTCCACGCTCGACTCGCCTGCGATGAGGGTATCCAGTTCCCGGGTCGGGAAGAGATAGACGGCCACGCGCTTCTTCCGGTCATCCATGGCCTTGGTCATGATCCAGAGCTCCTGAATGCGTTCATCGCTCATGGCAAGACAACCGATGGAGACGCAGTTGCCGTGGATCATGATGTCGCCGCCGAGGTCCCCTTTCTTGCCCAGCTTGCGGTCGCTGGCGTTCGGGTAGTTGACCCGCGTGGACAGGTAGAAGAGGCTGTGGCTGTTGTAGTAGTCGAGCTCGTAGAACCCTTCCGGCACCTGGGAGTCACCCTGCTTCCGCTTGGGGCCCAGCCCTCCGGATGCATAGCACACCTTGTACGTTGCGACGTGCTTGAGCTCGCCGCCGCCCTTGGCCGCTGCCCAGACCTCGACGTCCCGCTCCTTCTTGTAGCCGATCAGGACCAGGTCGGCCGGTGGAAACGGGACGCCGGCATCGGAGAACAGCTTCTCCACTTCGGCATCCTTGGCCTTGTGCGCTGCCGCTACCCGTGCCTTGGATGAATCGTCCCCATCGTACGACCAGTCGGTGAAATCACGGACCGGAGCCGCAGCGGCAGACGGAGCACCCGCCCCCCCCACGCCAGGCTCCGTCTGCGGCGGCGAGGCCCCCTGGGCATGGCAGGCCGGGGAGGCAGGAGCCACGGAAAAGAGCAGCGCCAGACACACGGACGATCGGCAGAACGACGCTCGCGATGCGGACATGGGGGCCTCCAGGTCGACTGCCCGCAGTGTACAGTCTCCGGACGCGGTCGGCAAGCCCGGCTGCGTCGCTCAGGAATTCCTGCTGTTTGATTTGCGGCCTGCGTTGCCACGCAGGCACACCTCGTTCGTCTCAGCAATCAGCTACGCGGGCCGATGCCGGCGGGGTTTCGACCGCAAAAAAACATCTTGATTCCCGCGGGGGCGATCAGTAGACTGGGGGCACTTTGGCTTGTGGTATCAGTCGTTCAACCATTGGGAAACGGCTTGCTAAACTAGAACGGAGGGATGAGGATGAAAAAGCTGTTGGCGGTTCTGATGGCGCTGGCTCTGGCCGGCTTCTTTGCTGCCTCTTGCGGCGGGGACGAGGCGGAAGAGGAAGAGAAGGATTGCGTGAAGATCTGCGAAGGCAAGGAGTGCGGAGACCTGGACGGCTGCCCCTGCGGCACCTGCGGGGCCGACGAGACCTGTGAAGCCAACATGTGCAAGACCCCCGTGGCCCCCGGCTGCGAGGAGAAGTGCACGGGCAAGGATTGCGGCACGGTCGAGGATTGCGACTGCGGCACCTGCGCCGAGGGCAAGACCTGCGATGCCAAGAACATGTGCGTGGACGTCGGCGACTGCACCGCGGCCTGCAAGGACAAGACTTGCGGCACGGTCGAAGGCTGCGATTGCGGCACCTGCGCGGACGGCCAGGTCTGCAACGACGTGACCCTCACCTGCGAGTGCGTCCCGGTCTGCGACGGCAAGGAATGCGGCGATGACGGCTGCGGCGCGTTCTGCGGCGAGGGGGACGGAGACCAGGGATGTGAGGGTGAGGACAAGTGCATCGACGGCCTCTGCGAGTGCACGCCCCAGTGCGACGGCAAGACCTGCGGCCCGGACAAGTGCGGCGGCCAGTGCGGCGATTGCGGAGACGGGACATACTGCCAGCTCAGCACCGGCACCTGTTTGGAAGAAGGCAACTGCTGCGACACCGGCAAGTTCGAGGCCATGGGCCAGAAGGTCAACTTCATGTCGGTCGGCAAGGGCGGCCACCCCGGCGAAGCGCTGGACGTGGACGGCGACCCCTCCACCTGCGCTCCGGTCGAGGATTGCGAAGGCGGCTACAACAACATGCTGTCCGGCCTGCTCGGCCAGCTCGCCCAGTTCGTCGACGCGGACGCGGAAATCGCCAAGGCGCTGGACGAGGGCGACATTGCCCTCATCGCCGAGATGGTCGACATGAAGACCGACGGCACCGAGTTCACGATGAACATGTACATCGGCGACCCGGCAGCGGACAAGGCGACCTGCGACTTCCAGACCGCGGTGTGCGAGTACTACGTGAAGAAGGACTCCGTGGACCCGGGCTCTTGCGTGCCGATCATCAACTTCGACAACGCGACCATCACCGACGGTGCGCTCGTGGCGGGCGGCCCGGACGCCATCTTCTCCGTGACCATCCCGATCCAGGAAGGCATCGCCCTGACCGTGACGGCCAACATGGCCCAGATCGTGGGCACGATCGCGGGTGAAGGCGAGGCCATGACGCTCACCGACGGCATCGTCGGCGGCGCGGTCCGGAAGGACAAGCTGATGGAAGCCGTGGACTACATCCCGGACGACGCGGGCCTGCCGGTCTCCAAGGACATGATCAAGAACCTGCTCGACATGTTCGTGAAGCCCGACGTGGACACGGACGACGACGGCGAGCTCGATGCGGCCTCCATCGGCATCAAGTTCGCAGCCATCGCCGGCAAGATCCTCGGCTTCTCGCCCGAGGATTGCACGGTCGAATAGCTGCTCTGTGACCAGGGGGGCGGCTCCGGCCGCCCCCTGTCCAACCTTTCGAAACAAGCTTGACCCATAATCCATACAGCCGGCGTGCTCGAGATCGAGACGGCCCGGATCGTTGCCTCGGTGCAGAATCCCGCCGGGTCGTCGTGGATGCCCCGGTGCGCGCGGGCATTCTCTGGGCCGACCGGTACGAGAGCGGCATGGGATCCCTCGGGTTCCAGTGGGCGTGGGATCGACTCAACGTGCCGGCCGTCGTGTCGTGCGAGCGTTTCTTTAATATCGTGCAGGATGCAGCGACTTCGGCCCGGCCGGACAGGCGCCGTCCCAGTTCAGCCGGGGCGCGTGCGGGGGGCGGCGGGCCCGCTCCGGTCTCGCTGGAGACGGGCCGTCCGCTGGGCGGGTGCGACCTGCTCCTGGCCAGCATCAGCTACGAGCTGGACTTCCCCGCCCTGGCCCGCATGCTGGCAGCGGGCGGCGTAGAGCCGGAGCGGGAGCGCCGGGACGTCGACGGTCCCGCCGTAGTCGTCGGCGGGCCGCTCACGAGGGCCAACGCGCTCCCGCTCGGCGCCCTGGCCGACGTGGTCGTGGTGGGTGACGGAGAACCCGCGATGGATGCGCTGCTGGCACACATCCGGTCGGGCGGCACGACCGACGCCGGATCCGTGGTGCAGGCGCTGCAAGGCGTCGCCGGGGTTTGGATTCCGGCCCTCGATGCGATGCCTCCGCCTCCCTGCGAGGCGGGGGCTTCCTGCCTGCCCGTCGTGTCGGCCGTGGCGACTCCGCACAGCTCGTTTCCCGACCTCACTCTCGTCGAGATCTCCCGGGGTTGCCCGAAGAGCTGCACGTTCTGCCTGGGAAGGAAGCCGGATGTTGTTCCTCAGGGGAATCCCGTTCTCCGCACGGCCTCGACCGATTCCATCCTTGCTGCGCTCCCGCCCGACTGCAAGGGGGCGGGGATCATCGGCGCAGCGCTGAGCTTCCACCCCGGGCTCGAGACGATCCTGGAGTGGCTGGCCGCTCGGGGACTCAAGGCCGGGCTCTCCAGCCTGAGGGCGGACCGAGTCACACCGGAGCTTGCCCGATTGCTCAAAGCCACGGGCGGCGAGGTGCTGACCGTCGCTGCCGACGGGATCTCCGAGCGCGTCCGGGCCGGGATTCGCAAGGACGTTGCCGAGGAAGAACTCCTCCGATGCGCCGCTCTGGGGAAGCAGGCGGGCATCCATGCGCTCAAGCTGTACGCCATGGTGGGGCTCCCGGGTGAGACCGACCAGGACGTGCTCGAGTTCGCGGACCTTCTCAACCGACTCAACGCACAACTCCCAGTGATTGCAAGCCTTTCCGTCTTCGTGCCGAAGAAGGGAACACCGCTGGAGAGCGCCCCGTTCGGCCCGGTCGGAGCGGTAGCGGACCGGCTCCGGCGCCTTCGGCGGAGTTGTTCCGGAGGTATCCGATTCAATCGTGTATCCCCGCGGGAAGCTGAGCTACAATGGGTGTTCGACCACGCGTCGCAGGAGGACGGGGTTCGGATGATTCGGACGGCCGTGAAGAGAGGAAGTGCATGAGCGTGATCCCGGCCGTTGCCGCCACGCTCCTCCTGCTGGTCGATGCCGTGCTCCTGTCGCCGCCCCCTACCCTGTTCGGCCTGATCCATCCGGGCATCGGCGGGCACCTGCTGCAACCGTTGCTGGTCGTTGCGGCAACCCTGTGGCAAGGCCGAGGCCGGTCTCGAGAGCATGGTGCGGTCGGCCTGTGCGTGGTGTTGGCGCTGCTGCTCTGTCCCATGGTGGCGCTGGACCAGTGGGCGGTTCCGCTGGCCCATGCCTGGCGCTGGGCCGTGACGGGATCTCCGGATGGCTGGATGGCCGCGCTCCCGGCCACGGTGGCAGCGGTGCTTGCCGCAACGGTCCTTCTCGTCGGCCCGGGCAGGAAGCCCGCCACGGAGCAAGATCTCGTCTGCCGCCCCGCCAACGACAACCGGCCCGACCACGTTTGCACACCGAAGGGGAAGCCCCGACATGACTGGCATTTCCATGCTTCCCGGGCAGCGGGGTGGACCCTGGTCGGGAGCGCTGCGGCTCTGCCCTGGCTCGGAGTTGCGGCTCAAGCTCTCCTGTACGGCTTCGGGGCCGGCCCCAGGATGCTCGTGTCCGCTCTGCTGCAGACAGCGGCGCTGGCCGTCGGATTGTGGGCCGTGCGGACCGGGAGGAAGTGGGCGCAGGAGCGGGGGCCGTTTTGGACTCAGGGCCTGCCGCGAAACTACTTGCGTAGCACCGAGGTCGGCGATGCGCTCTGGCCGCAAGGCGTGGGGGAGCACGTCGATCGCAGGCGTGCCAAGAGGCACGTCGAGGGAGACGGGGGCCCCGCAACGCAGCGGACAGGGATGCAGCGGCGGCCGAATGCAGCAAGTTGTTTCGTCGCAGGCCCTCAGGGGTGGGGACAGGCTGCGTTGCGGGTCCTGCCGCCGCTGCTCCTGCTGGCGGTCTACTTCGTGATCAAGCTGGAGACCGTCTCCTGGTCCGCTACGGACGAGAACATCTACTTCTACGACATCCTGCTGCTGACACAGGGCAAGCTCCCCTACCGGGATTTTTTTTACGCTCACCCCCCACTGCATGTTGTGCTACCCGGATTGTTGGCACTTTTGACCGACCCGACCTTCCTTCTGCTCAAACTGGTGCCGGTGGCGGCCTCGATGATCAGCGGGGTGTTCCTGTACCTGGCGGGGGCAAGGATGAGCCGGTTGGTGGGGCTGCTTGGCGCCGCCTTCTTCCTGTTTGCGATGGAGCAGCTCCAGGCCAGCACGAACCTGACCGGGATCAACCTGACCGTGATGTTCGTGTGCGGTACCTTCTGGGCCGTAGTGCGGGGGCGCCCGCTGATTGCGGGAGTGCTGGGCGGGCTTGGGGTCCTGACCGGAGTGTACGCGTCGGTCCCGGTCCTGGCGTTGCTGCCCGCTGCTGCATTGGGCGGGCTGGCGCCGGCGCTCCGTTTCGGAGGCGGCCTGGTGGCTGCAGCGGGGGGTGGGAATACCCTGTGTCTCCTGCTGTTCGGAGACCCGTTCATCGAACAGGTGTATCGCTATCACTTCCTGAAAGAGGCCAAGGTCGAGGGGTTTCTCGCTCCCGGTGCCTGGCACCTGGCCGGGCTTGCAGCGGCGGGGCTGGCACTGACTGCCGCAGTGGTACTGGCAGCAAAGCTCACGAGGGTTCCGGGAAGCCTGTCCGCACGGCTCCGCAGTCGAGCCGTACGGGGGCCGGCTGTTTGCCTGGGAGCGCTCCTGGCCGGGTTCGCTGTGGCGACCGTGGCGGCCGACGGACAGGGGCCGATTGGGCTGCTGTGGCATGATCTCGAACGCTTCACACAAGACAACGAGTTCCTCCGGTTCTTCTTCTTCCATCCGCACCTGGTGCTGGCGCCGGCCGCGGCCGCGGTCTCGTTCGGAGCGTGGGACGGGGTGAGACGAATACGGGGCCGGGTACCGGTGGAACGGGCAGACGGTGTCGGCGGGACGTCGGGGGGCATGACGTCAACCGATCTTCGTGGGGTTTGGGTCCTGCCGGTGGCGGCGTGCTGCGTGGCCCTCGGTGCGCTGGTGGAGCTGGCGCTGCTTCCCGAGAGCTACACGTTCTACTACGTGCTCCTGATGCCCGGACTCGCCGTGTTGCTGGGGTGTGGGGCAGCGTGGACGTTTGCATCCGCCGCTACGCTGGGGGAAGGGGCGGAGGCGCAATCCGGCGAGAGACCGGCTGCGGCCACGGCGATGGGAACTGCGGTGGGATGGGGGGGGCGCCTCTTCGGCCGTTGGCTGGGGGGGAGGCTGGCGGGCCTGGTGATTGTGGCCGCTGCGTTGCTGGCGCACTTTGTCTGGGTACCGGTGGGGCTGGCGGTAGGGGACCATCGTTTTCCACACGCTCCTGCGGGCCTGACTGTCGCACAGAGAGCGGAGCTGAAGCCGGGGACCGAGGTCGCCGGGGATCTGACCTGCTACGACATCAAGGACAACGTCGCAACGCCGTTCTCGTCGCTCATCCGGGAGCGGATGCTGCCCCGCTGCCGCTTCCAGGGAAGCATGGAACCGGGACTGCTCCACTACCTGTGGAAGAAGAAGTGGTACTTCTCGAGGGCCGGAGAGCTGGCCGACTTCATTCGCCTGAACAGCGAGGAAGGGGAAACCCTCACGGGAAGCTCGTTGCTGGCGCCACTGCTGGCCATGCTGTCCGGGAGGACGATGGCGGCCTGGTTCGTAGACACGAACAGCAAGCGGTTCAAGACGGGGATGGTCGACGGAGCGTTCGCTGCGGAGCGCTGCAGGCAGCGGGAAGGCGAGGAGCGGGAACGGTGCATCCGCCAGGAATCGGAGCGCCGCTTCTGGGCTCTCGTCTTGG
>Ga0194127_10009310_pt1 | contig 10354 bp, 12 predicted proteins | sample TA2KigC100mmetaG_FD_148624 | JGI IMG/M metagenome (GOLD analysis project Ga0194127, IMG submission 148624) | Freshwater microbial communities from Lake Tanganyika, Tanzania - TA2015036 Kigoma Deep Cast 100m | ecosystem: Environmental > Aquatic > Freshwater > Lake | place: Tanzania: Lake... | reverse complement strand
TTTTGTTTATACGATCAAGTCCAAATAGTTTAGGGTATTGTTTATCCAGGATGGTAGTGATATAGCGAAGAGTTGCATTCTTATTAAGAGACCTTGCTTGATATCCAAATACATTTCCATCCTCTGAGATTAGTGGGAGTATAATTCTTGATTCTTTAATTGTGTTTCCATTATTCTCCCAAGCGTTAAAATCCTCTGCGTAGTAGAAGTTTGAGAAATGAATCTCTGGTATCTTTCGGTCGAGCAGATATTGCTTTGCTGGGTGTGTATTATTTAGTGATTCGATAGATTGCAGCTCACTAAAAATGTTCTTTTTGAACACAGGTTTGGTCACAAACATTTTGAGATCAGGAGTCTTAACTTGATAATTTTTACCTGTCATTCCTTGTTTGTAACGCTCCATGACATATTCATCATGAAGACCAACACTTTGATCTTTTAAAAATTGAGAAAAGTTTTTTGTGATGCCACAGTTATGGCATTTATAGACATAACTATCTCGCATTGAGAACAAGTATCCTCTTGCTTTATTCTGTTTTTTCGATGAGTCGCCGCAATAAGGGCAACGAAAATTATAAGTTCCTTTCTTTTTTTCTGTAAATTTTAGAAGTTGAGATGAAATCCGACCAATATATTTGGTATCAATGTAACTCATTTCAGTTGTTCAGTGGTCGCTCCTCCTACTGTAGCACCTGTTCTTCCTGTTGTCAAGAGGTTTCCGAAAAATGTTGCAGACCCAATTACAACGATTGCTGCAGTAGCAACACCCATTGTTAACCAACGAAACTTAGAAAGGTCTTCAACTTTCTGCTCAAGTTTTGCTAACTTATTATTAATACCTTTAATTAATTCTAAGATTGCAGCATCTGCTTTATCAGATTGCTCTAATCTATTTTCGTGACGCTCAAGAATGAGGGCAACTGCTTGGTTACCCTCACTGATTTTATCAACTGCTCTCTCAAGTTTGTCAAGCATCTCCTTGGAGAGGTCTTCATATATTTGAAACTTGGCTTCTAAAACTTCTATGTCCTTTCCAACTCCAAACATATTCTTTCCTTATCAGACGTTGCGAATAGCAAAGTCAAGAGCAGACTGATACGTTGAAGCATTTTTATTCAACAGATATTGGAACTGTTGCTTGTGGGTATCGTCTAGCTGAGCATAACAAGCAGCAATACGCTTTGCTGAAAAATTATCTAGGTTCTGGTAGCTGCCATCTGCAAATTGAATTTTAGCAAATGAACCTTCACCACTTGGGTTCAATTCAGAAGTTGCTACATCAAGAGCAACTTGAATTACATCAGTATTTTCCATAATTTGTTCACCAGTCATTTCAAAATCATCTTTCATATTTGAGAATTTTTTTGTTTGTGTTGATGCCTTCTTTTTAAAGTCAGCAAGACGTGCTTTCATCAGAACATCCATCTCTTTGGTTTTGCTCTGCATTTTCTTTTTAGCTTCATCGCGCTTCTTCTGAAGATCTTTTTGACGATTGAGCTTTTTCATTTGTCCAATCTGTTTCTGTGCTCTCTCAGTTTCAGAGGGCACCGCTTCAGAGATAATTTGTTCTTCTACTTGTTCTTTCATTTTTCTGCGTTGGATACGATTGAAGAGAGCACGGGCACCTTTGGTACGACCGTCAACCTTGTCTTGGTTTTTCTTTTTATATGTACGATGTTGCTTAGGATTGACCATTACAAATGCTGGTGGTAGTGATAAACTACTCCCATTTCCTGCGACCATTTCAGAGACAGATTTCATAGTAGGTTCAACTCTTTCAGACATTGTTCATTAATATCTTTATTTAGTGATGGAGGAAGTCTATCTAAAAACAGTAAAAATGATTTTAGAACTGGCCAATAATTATCTTCTATCTTAAAAAATAAAAGTGGTGTAGCAGCATCCCCAAATACATTATACAACAAAATGATGTGATTTAAAATAAGATGAGTTTTAAGTTCTCCCGCCGTTTCATATCTGCGGAAGAGTCTTTTAATATATTTAAACTTTTTCAAATCCTCTTCAAAGTCTTCATAAGTGACAGACTGAGGATTATCATAATGTTTAATAGCAAAAATAATCCAGTTGTCTGGAGTCAATTCATTGAAGATCATTGATTATCATGCATAGGTTAGCGAAGCACTGTTGGAGATAACTTCTTCAGTACCGCCAGCAGATGTAATCTTCACACGGAACTTGTAACCATCCCAAGTTGTTTTAGGAGCAGCAGTGAGTGTGAGAGTGTTTGTAGTAGCACCAGTAAACACGCCCGTATTGGTGATGTTCGTCCAAGCAGTTCCTGTTGGAGTTTGACGCTGCCACTGGAATAGCAGTGTTCCAGGAGTGCCAGTTGTAGAAGTGGTAACTGCAAAGGTTCCTGTGAATGGGTTAGCAGCACCAGTTACGTTGGCAGGTTGAGCGGTGATAGTTACAGCAGATGCGACATCAGCAGCAGGATTGTCTTCTGTACCACCATCAGCAGTACCATAGTCACCAGCGTTAGCGGCGGTTTGATTAGCGAATGCAATACACTCTGCCTTATGGCGAGTGTTTCCATCTCCATCGGTATAGGTTCTATATAACCACCAACCTGGCCACTTGAGACCACGAACCTTGTTCTCATCGAGAGCAGCTTCGGTGTCATCAACGAAGATGAAGTTTGTTCCTGATGGATAATGACTTTCGTGAAGAAGGCGAGCAGCAACTTCTTTTGGAGGAGTTCTACGAATAGCATTAGCAGCGGTAACAGTTCCAGTTGAACCAGCATATGCCACTTTTAATTTTAGTGAAGTTGCTGACACTACCGACTCTACAACATATTGAACGCCGTTGAGAGAAAGAACATCACCATTCTGAACAAAGTTATTGGTTGTTCTATTTGTAAAATCACCAGTCGTGGTTACAGTTGTGCTACCATTAGTAACAGTTAGATTATTTGCCAACGCCTTCGCGTCGATTGTTCCGAAAATTGCCATCGGTTTCCTCTATAAAAATTTCGTATTCTAAAAAGTATTTATAAAAAAAGGGACGCCTAAGCATCCCATATAATATGGTATTTTATATCAGGGAGTAAGATCTTTACCACCTTTTGCCTTCAATTGTCCTTGGACTTGGAGAAGGATGAGTGAAAGAATACCATTTGACTTAACTTTGGGGTTTGCTCCAAGTGCTTCTGAAACTGCAAACAATACTGTTGCAATCAAAGCTTGATTAGCAAGACACCATGCGACGAGTGCAGACATAATAATCTCCTAAATGACGCAAATTATTTAGCAGCTTTTTTTGCCATTGTTGTGGCAGTTCCATACATCACACTTTGTGCTTTTTCGCCATACTTAGATTTGAATGAACCGAACTTCTTCTTCATTCCTTTGACAAACTTTTCTTTCTTAACAGTTTCTGCTTTAGAAAGTTTCTTTTCTTCAAGTGGTTCAAACTCTTCTTTCTTTACTTCTTTCTTTGCCTTCTTACCAGTTGGTGGGTCTGGATCATTCTGAGTTTCAACTTCAGGCATAACTTCAATTTCTACTTTCTTGCCCTCAGCTACGGCTTTTTTTTTAGCTTTGCCACCGCAACCATATGCCTCTTGAACTTCTGCTGCTTTCTCCCACATTTCTCTTACAGACTTCTTAGTTTTCTTAGCACGTAGAAGTGCGAAGTCGTGAGCATCTACCTTACCATTTTTGTTGGCATCAATCTTTTCTTGATTGCCAGGCATATCTCTTTTCTCATCTACATATTCAACTTCTTCTTTCTTAGCAGTCTTTGCTGCTTTCTTGAAAGCATCTTTTGCTGGATAATCTTCGTGCCCTGGTTTGGCAGGTGATTCTCCACGCTTGCGCTTGGCATGGATGTTAGCATACAAACCATTCTTTTCATCAAGCTCTTGCTCACCATCCATTTCGTAACCAGCCTTCACACAATTATCAACTGTCTTACCACCTTTCTTTTTGGTGCCTGCTAACTTGTAACCTTTCCAGCAAGCCTTACCATCAAGACCTTTCTCTTTTTCGATGATGATGGTTTCTCCATCTTCCATGACTACTTCATAAGTAGTACCAACTAATTCATCTGGCATTAACTCTTCTTTACGATTTTGTTTTGACGATTTGCCAGCACCCGTGTGATTGCATGTGCTTTTTTCATCCAGTTGAACGATAGCACGTTCAATTAGTTGTTTTGAAAATTCATCAATTGTCATTTTTCTTCTATCGTTTATTCTTATTTATAAATGCTTTAACTTTTTCCTTGTCAGATAATTTTTTTGTTTCGCAACCGAAATATTCTTTAATATCTTTTACCCAGGCACGAAACATTTTGCCCTCTGTGGTCACAGCAATAACATAGTTAACACCGCGTCTGTGAATCTTTCCTACTTCTCCATCAGAATTTTTAACCCAGTCACCCTCAGCAAATACTTTGCCAAGCATGTAAGACTTCTGTTGTGATTGTTGTAAGATGTCTTTCAGTGATTTCATAGTGTTTTATTGATATTTATTTAAAGTTATCAGGTAATCTTGTTCTAATCTCATCCATAAGTTTTTTGCAGTCAGTATCTTTTAATGCAGTGGGGATACCTTGCCTAAATGTTTTAAAATCCGCAGCAAACGCAGCTCGTCTCATTTTAGTTCCAGAGATTGCAAAAGTATCTCCATCAGCATCACGGTCTCCCGATGAAATGATATCTACTTCATTAAATGAAAAATCTTTACCATTATAGTTCTTAATCCATTGCATCGCTTGCACTCTATCAGACCCAACAACAAAATATGCATTATCATATCCTAATGATTGAATCTCTTTAAGAATACTAACAGGGTCTTTTGCAGTGGCACTACTGAATATTTTGCCCTTATGTTCTGGCAAAGATTTATTCATGTATGTTAGTTTAACATCTGGTGGCAAAGGATTGTTGCCTTTCTTATCCACTGACTGACTAATGTATATGCGATAGTCATTGAAACCAGCGATTCTTTTTAAGTTAGCAAAGTTATCTGCATGACCAGTAGTGCATGGTTGAAATCTACCAAATGTAAAGTAACAGCTTTTGTAATCTATTAAACTCATTTTTTCCAGTTCTTTTCTATGGTGAAATTGTTTTTGCTAAACTCAATACGATTAACCAACTTCACCATATCTCCATCTTGATGGAGAACATAACCTTCAGGAGTAGTAACTTTGTATCCCCCATCAATCTCAACAAAAGTTCTAAATTGTTCTAATCCATCCAATTTTTCAATGATGAATAACTTTGCTTCCTGAATAGTTTTATACAAAGCAACGAATGCTTTAAATTCTCGTTCATGATCTTCTAAGTATTTAATACCACTATAAAGAAAATCTCTTTTCTTTGTTTGAGCAGCAGCAGTTTTAACTGAGCTTATTTCTTTATCCATCTTTTCTTTATAGAACATGGCAAATGATTTCAAAGTGTCTTGCACATTTGTAATCGTTCTCGCTGCTCTGATTTCTGCATTGAAAAATGGTTTTAGATACGAGCCAACAAAAAATTTTGCATCTCCTGTTGTTCCAGAATTTTCTACAAGATAGTCATGAAAGTCAGAAGAAGTATCGCACATTCTTTTTATCTTATCAATATATCTATTGAATGTTTGTTCTTCTGGTGCAGTAAATGATACTTTCTGAACTTGTGTATCATTAGAAATTACTGCTACATCTGCTACAACATTAAAATTTGATATTTCAACTTTAGGTCTGGCAGACATATCTGCAAGATCTGGACCACCAGCATAGTGAGTATGAAACACAACTCCTATTTTTGCTTTGTCAACTATCTGTCCTATGGGATGATCTTTCGGTATACCATAAGTAATAGTATTTGGTCTGAATATTATAAGTTCCTCGCCGTCTACTCGTTTAGTTTTTTTGTCGTCAGTAAATAAAAGATCTCCCTGAATAACTCCAGTAATACCAAGTTTAGAAAAATACTTCAAACAATCTTTAAGTTTTTTATTTAATTCACCTTCATACATCGAATCAACATCATCTGATGTATAACATATTTTGGGATCTTTTTTGTTAAACACTGATTTAGTTCCGACAAAAAAAGTTCCTGTCATAGGATCTTTACCACAAACCACAGATGGAGCTCCATCCCATTTTGTTTGTAAAAATCCATTTGTTGATTTCTTGCCGATCATATCTTTTAATTCGGTAAGAAAATTTACTACAGCAGCACATCCAGACGAACCATAGTTTAATACTTCATCTTCTAAATGTTCTAAGTGTTTTAACTTTACTACATTTGCCATTATTCAAGTTTATAGTTTACTGTGCCATATCCAGCATCAAGTTCATCAATCGTAGATTTAGCTCCATCAAATATAATATTAACGGTTGATGATTTTTTAACATTAAAATATACTTCACCTGTATTTAGAAACTTAGTATCATCCATATGCAACTGGAAAAATGATTTTCCAGCCATAATACTTTTCAAACGATTTTGCAAAGCGGGAGTAGTTGATACTTCTATATTTAATCTATCCGATATTATTCTGGAAAAAACTGATGATATTGATGTTGGCAAAACCCGTCTATTGTTAAATGTTGATAATTGTGTATACCCACTTTGAGATTTTAAATCATTTACTTTAGTAACTATATCCCTATAAAGGCTAGCAGAATCTGCCGATAAATTTCCCTGTTTCAATTCTCTAAAAAATACTTCTGGATCTATAGTACTATTCATTATTTCTTTAACTCCACAATAGTACAATGCTTTTCTACCTTTATTTTTATAGTCAGATACAGATTCACATGTTCGTATCAATTGTTTTACAATAGAATCTTTTGGCAAATTAACTATACCGCTTTCCGATTTATTATCTACTACAAGTGGCATAATATTATTCCATATAGAAGCGAACGCACCCCTACCAAACTTACTTGATATACATGCTCTACTGCCATTCGAATAAATGAAGGCAGAATCTATACCACCAAATGAAGGATCATCAGGAAGAACAAATTTACTAAACCCCTCATGAATAATTCTTTTACTAAAGATATCAGAACCATATCTATTTTTCAAAGCAAAATATCCTGGCAACAACTCACCCAAATAAATACCAAGCAATTTTTTATCTTTTTCATGTATGCCTGGAATCCAGTTAAACTTATTATTGACTTGACTACCAGTGACTCCCATGTTATCGATAAAAAAATCAGATACTTGTTCCAATACATGATCAGGAACAGCTGCAGAAGATTCAAGTCCAGAAAGAATAGATGTTCCCATATCATCAGCACTTTCAAATATTCTACAAGCAACATTTGCCTGCCCATTTAAATAATCTAAAGTTTCTAATTTAGTTCCCTCAGCTAACTTAGAAGCTGTTGTACTCCAACTTTTCCAAGAACCTTCTTTGGGTTTATGAATATTACCAATAGGAAAATATCCACTCTTCGCACCATTATCATAAACTATTGCTAAACGAGAATTATATTCATTCCCACCATGAACTGTGATAGAAGACCCGTCCGATAATCTTTCAGATGTTTTTGTATCTGGTCCTGGAGAATAAACATAATTAGTATCTTTAGTGGTTTTAGTATCTGCCTTAACAGTTGTGTTAACTGTTTTATTTTTATAATACTTCTCCCAAGCACTTTTACCGCTACTTGCTGGCATAAAAAAACCTCCCTATAGGAGGTATTTATTATTAAAGGTCGTTAGCGACTCGGTTTTCACTTCGCTCAATACTAAAGGTTCCTTCTGGATATCGTGCCGTTAGTTTTTCAAAATTCATTTGAAGGACTTGTTCAAGTGAAATATTTAAACCTACACATGCTTGAGCAACATACCACATAACATCACCAAGTTCACGCTTCAAATGAAACAAGTTTTCTTGATTTACTGGTTTACCTTGGAAGACAATCTTCTTCACAATCTCAGTAAACTCTCCAGCTTCAGCAGACATTCCTACAGCAGCAGTAAGCAATCTCTCGGTAGGAAAATTTTCTCTCTGAAGTTCTGCAAGACGAGAAGAAAAGTCAGGAAAATTTTTACTGGGTAAAGAAGTAGTGGTGTTTACAAACTCAACATACTTATTAAGATCAACTGTCATAAGATAAAACTGGTAAATTTATTTTTGGTGTCTTTATTTTGTTGTGCTGCCATCTCTTCAAAGTCATACTCTTCTTCTTTATCCGAAGATAAGTCAACAGCGTTGTCTACATTATAGAGCTTCATTCGTGCTCTGTCAACCCCAACCAAGAATCGTTTATACATGGTAGGATCGTTATATCTGTTCTTCAATTGTTTGACCATAATCTTACCATCCTTCTCCAAATCTTCTGTCGCAATAAGAGCAAACATAAAGTCAGCAGTAGCAGGTAAACCAAAGGATTCCGAAGTATCAGTAAGATCCACGTCGCTATTGCCAAAACCACTACGGGTTGTTTGCGTCGCTGAGACAAGAGGGACATTGTGTTCGACAGCAAGGCCACGTAGTTCTTCAGCAATCGCTTTAACATACGTGTAAGAATTGACAATAGCTCCTTTATACCTGGCACTGGCACAGATGTTAAGGTAGTCGATAAAGATGATGTCAGGTTTAAAAGTTTTCTTAAGTTGGAGCTCATTGAGAAGAGATTTGAAATGACCGACGTGTGCTGATGCTGTTGGATATTCTTTGATGATTAGGCGACCCTGAGTTTTTCTTTTGAGTTCGTTGATACGACTTTGAAAGATTGTCTCAGGCAAATCAACAATATCTTTAATATTTACGTTAAAAATATTTGCATCAATACGTTCTGCAATCTTCTCTTCTGCCATCTCTAATGTAATATAAAGAACATTGTTGCCCATCGATAAGCAATGAGCAGCAAGGTCACACATGAAGAGTGACTTACCTACACCAGTGCCAGCAAGAGCTACGTTCAATGTCTTATTGGGTAACCCACCTTTTGTAATCTTATTGAAGTATTCCAGATGGAAAGGAATTTTATCCTCTTCACGATGATAGAATTCATATCTTTCTTCACTGTTTTCAATATAATCGTGACCTACATGTTCGTCAAAAGATACTGCTAAGGCATCTTGGAGAATGCTTGGAATCGCATCAGTTGATACTTTCTGATTGCCGCCATCTGCGATTTTGATAGACTCCAAGAGTGCGAGATAGATGGCTCTGTCTTTACACCATTTTTCTGTGGTGTCGAGCAACCATTGGTATTCGACCGCCGAATCGTCAAGTTCAGCAATCGCTTTAATTGCGTTTTGATATACTTCCTCATTTAAATCTTTCCTCGTTTCTAAATTGATTGTTAAAACTTCTTTAGTAGGAAGCAACTCATAGTTGCTCGCAAAGTTCCACACTTCTTCATAGATTACTTTCTCGTGGATTTCGTTGAAGTAATCTGGTTTGACAAAAGGAACAACCTTCCTGTAGAACTGTTCGTTACATAGGAGGTTGCGTAAGATTGTTGTTTCAATTCTCTCCATCCACTACTCCATATGAAAATTCTTTAGTGGCACATTCATCAAGTGCCTGCATTACTTCGGGCGTGAAATACTTCTCAGGATTGGCAAGAATAACAGAAGGATAAACGGAAGATTCCCCAACAACAATCCGATTACCCTTGCGCTGGAATACTCCGTGTTTCTCACCCAACTCCAATAGTCCATAATACTTATCCAATCCCCTTGCGTCATAGTAGAGCCTTGTTTCGATGTCTGAATTTTCTTTCGTGAAGCGTGATTTCTGTGCCTTCACTTTGATAATGTTACCTACAACTTCAGTGCCATCTTTCTCTTTCTTTTTTGACAAGAAAAGAATCGTTGATGCAGCATACTTCAAACCAGTGCCACCACCCATTTCTTTCGTTGGCACATATGCACCCACTACTTCATATGTATGGTTGGTAACGATAAGAGGAATACTAGCTTGCCCCAGTTTCAGTGACAGGATTCTAAAGATCGATTTGATGACTTGAGCACGAGTCATGTCACGAGTTTCTTTACCATCAGTGGCATCTTGCACCTCCTTAGAGGTTGAAAGCATTCCAAGAGAATCCAGCACAAACAAGAGCGGTGGTCTATCTTCTTTCTTTAGTTTCATATATTCATCTACCACCTTGATAGATTGTGTGCGAAACTCCTGCACAGTAGTAACGGGCACAAGACCTACGCGCTTTACATCAATACCACGAGAAACCATCATGTCTTTAGACACAGCAGATTCTGTTTCAAAATAAATTACTTGAGCATTTGGCGTATTGCTAAGGAAGTGCTTGACGATTGAAAGAGCAAAGAAAGTTTTGCCCGTTGAGGATTCGCCCGCGAGTGCTGTGATTTTGTTGGCAGGTAGTCCACCATAGATGCTACCAG
>Ga0194127_10009307_pt1 | contig 10358 bp, 5 predicted proteins | sample TA2KigC100mmetaG_FD_148624 | JGI IMG/M metagenome (GOLD analysis project Ga0194127, IMG submission 148624) | Freshwater microbial communities from Lake Tanganyika, Tanzania - TA2015036 Kigoma Deep Cast 100m | ecosystem: Environmental > Aquatic > Freshwater > Lake | place: Tanzania: Lake... | reverse complement strand
TGGCCCAACGACTCTGCATCATCGATGGCCACGCCCAGTTCTTCCGGGCCTACTACGCAATCCGTGGCGGGCTCAACAGCCCGGTCACGAACGAGCCCACCAACATGGTGTATGGCTTCTGCCAGATGCTGCTGAAGCTCGTGCGTGATGGCGGCTGCTCGCATGTTGCCTTGGTGATCGATGCCAGCGGCGACACGGAGACATTCCGATCCGAGCTCTACCCCGAGTACAAGGCTCACCGTGAGCCGCCGCCGGAGGACTTCGACGGACAGGTCGAGCGTTGCCTCGAACTCGCGCGGCTCCTGCGGATTCCTGTGCTCGCCGAAGCTCGCGTCGAAGCCGACGACGTCATTGCCACCCTCGTCCGATCGGTCCGTCGGGATCACCCAGGCGTGGCGATCCGCATCGCGAGCAAGGACAAGGACCTCGCGCAATTGCTCGATGGTTCCACCGTGCTCTATGACGTGCAGGCGGGCACGGAGCTCACGGCCGATGGGCTCTTCGACAGCAAGGGCGTCCGGCCGGAACACGTCGTCGACATGCTGGCGCTCATGGGCGATTCGGTCGACAATGTGCCCGGCGTGCCCGGCATCGGCCCCAAGACCGCAGCGCAGCTCGTGGTGCAGTACGGATCGATCGAGGGCGTGCTGGCGAACCTCGGCGAGCTGACACCCAAGCGGCGCGAATCGATCGAGGCGCATCGCAACCAGCTCGACCTTGCACGGACCCTGGTCCGCCTGAAGGACGACTGTGCGCTCGACTGGTCGCTCGAACGCAGCCGCCTCGACCCAGTCGCTATCGACGCCACCACGCTCGTCGGCTTGCTCGAACTGCTTGGGTTCGGTCGTTTGCGGCAAGAGTGGATGGCGTGGCTCCGTGGGCACGGCGCCGCGGTGCCGCAGGGGTCGAGCGTCCCACCCGCACCGACAGCGGCGCCCGTCCGGCCGATCGCGCGTCGCGAGGCGCACCAGGACAGCGCCGAAGGAACGCTCTTTGCGGGTCTTGCCAGCGATCCGTCACCCGCCCCGGTTCCGCAGCAGGCAAGCTGTGCGTGGACGATGCTGGTTGATGCACCGTCGCTCCAATCGTGGGTTGATGCCGCGCGAGCCGCATGCGCAGGGGGTGCCGTTCTTGCCTTTGACACCGAGACGGACGAGCAACCGCCCCGTACGCCGTGCATGGTCGGCTTCAGCGCGTGCAGGGAGCAGGGCCGTGCCATCTACGTTCCCACGCGCAGCGCCGATGCCTCGACGCACCTCGACAACGAGTCCATGGTGGCTGTCCTGCGCCCATTGCTCGAGGACCCGGCCGTGCGCAAGGTTGCTCACAACGCCAAGTTCGACCTGCAGGTGCTTCGTGCGCATGGTGTGCGGGTGCAAGGTCTTGCCGGTGACACCATGATCGAGAGCTTCCTGCTCGAACCGGAGCGCTCCACGCATGGCCTGGGCGATGTTGCGCAGCAGCGCCTGGGCCAAGGCAAGCTGTCGATGGAGGCGATCACAGGAACCGGTCCGCATCGGCGCACGCTTGACCGTGTCGACGCTTCACTTACGGCGCCGTACGCCGCGACCGATGCCGACCTCACGCTCAGGCTCCACCACGACATGTCGCCGCTGCTCGATGCGCAGGGGCTCCGCCGCCTTCATGACGAAGTTGAGCTGCCGCTCGTAGCCGTGCTGGCCGACATGGAGTGGAACGGCATCCGTGTCGAGCGGGAGGAACTCCAGCGGCAGCGAACGCGACTTGAGGCGCTCATCCTCGACCTGAGGTCGCGCATCGCTGCAGCGGCACCGTGGCCGTTCAATCCCGACAGTCCTAAGCAATTGGCTGCCGTACTCTTCAATGCGTCCGATGCCGCCACGCCCGGACTTGGCTTGCCGATCGTCAAGCGCACCAAGACCGGAGCGAGCACCGATGCCGAGGTGCTCGAGACCCTTGCGGAAGACCCGTCAGTCACGAGCGAGCTGCCCCAGCTGATCGTGGAATACCGGCAGCTCACGAAGCTGGTGGGGACCTACCTCGTAGCCCTCGAACAGGCGATCGATCCTCGCGACGCTCGCGTGCACGCGTCGTTCCACCAGACTGGTGCGGCGACCGGCCGCCTCTCGAGTTCGGATCCCAATCTCCAGAACATCCCGATCCGGACGCCGGTGGGGCGCGAGATCCGTGCCGCCTTCACGGCACCATCAGGCCATGTGCTCTTGGCCTGCGACTATTCACAGGTCGAGCTGCGCGTGCTTGCGCACCTGTCCGGAGATCCCGCTCTGTGTGCGGCGTTCGCCAGCGGCCAGGACATCCACACGGCCGTCGCTGCCGAGGTCAATGGCATCGATCCGACAGAGGTCACCCCCGAGCAGCGCAATGCGGCGAAGATGGTGAACTTCGGCATCGTGTACGGCATCACGCCGCATGGTCTTGCCCGACGCATGGGTCCCGGGACCAGCCAGGCGCGCGCCAAGGAGATCATCCAGGACTACAAGGCGCGCTTTGCGGGGCTCGAGTCGTTCCTGCAGCAGTGCATCGACGACGCGCGCACGCGCGGATGGTCGACCACGATCCTCGGCCGACGCCGACCGGTGCCGCAACTCCACTCACGCAACGGCAACGAGCGCGCGCTCGGCCAGCGCATTGCCGTGAACACCGTCGTGCAGGGGAGCGCAGCCGATCTCATCAAGGTCGCCATGGTGGCGATTCACCGCGGCTTGCCCTCGATCTCGGACGGCTCGAGGCTCCTGCTGCAGATCCACGACGAACTGGTGCTCGAGGTTCCGGAGGCAGAGGTGGCGATCGTCGAACCTTGGGTCCGGGAGTGCATGCAGCAGGCGATCCCGATGCGGGTGCCCATCGTGGTCTCGAGCCACTGGGGACCTCGGTGGCTTGACGCTAAGTGATCGCTCGTCTGCGCATCACCACGCTGTCCCCAAGGCCCACCAAGGGTCTTCTCGTAGGTTGACGAACCCTAGGAAGCCGCTACACTTTCCCGTCCACCGCCAGCGATGGCGTTGGGGCGCTTCGGCGCTGGTTAGGGGTGGTAGCTCAATTGGTTAGAGTACCGGCCTGTCACGCCGGTGGTTGCGGGTTCGAGTCCCGTCCGCCTCGTTCAAACGCCCTCGATCGTTCAGTCGATTGAGGGCGTTTTCGTACCCGGAGCGCTGCATGGCACATCGCATCGATCCCGACGAGGGGCCCTCGCACGATGACATTCGTCGGCTCCAAAGGCCGCGTCCTGGATTTTGTCCCGATTGCGGCCGTGCCGTCGCCGAAGACGCCGACATCTGTCCGGGTTGCGGCCACTGGATCGCCGGCAGTCCGTTGCGCGAACCGCCCGTGGCGCACCACTTCCGGCGGCAGCATCGGGTGCTGCTGGCGCTGGTGCTCCTGGCCGTGATGGTGCTGCCGTTGCTGCGCGCCTGCTCGTAAGCGGTGCACGAAGGAGAATGCCTCGTCAAGGACTCGAACCTTGGACCCGCTGATTAAGAGTCAGCTGCTCTACCAACTGAGCTAACGAGGCGTTGGGGCGGGGAGTATAGGAACTGCTTGCCTCGTTGGCAACCCATGCGCGCGATCAGGCCTCGGCCTTCTGACGGGCACCGCAGCACTTGCCGTACTTCTTGCCGCTGCCGCACGGACAGGGCTCGTTGCGGCCGACGATTGCCGCGCCGTCGACGGGCTTGCGCGGTATCGCGGGGAGCGGTGCCGACGGTGCCTGCAGCGCGGGATCCTGCGTGCCCGCATCGTTCGATGCTGGTGCCGCCTGGGCGGGACGCGGCATCGCCAACTGCAATCGGCCCTTGAAGATCAGGTCAGTCACCCGATCACGGGCCGCCAGCTCCATCTCGGCGTACAGCCGACTCGACTCGCGCTTGAACTCGATGCGGGGGTCCTTTTGGCTGAAGCTTCGGAAGCCGATCGAGTCACGCAACTGGTCCATCGCGTGCAGGTGGTCCTTCCATGTTGCATCCAAGACCTGCACGAGCACCATCTGTTCGAAGGTCGTGAGTTCCTCGCGGTGCTTGGGATCGGTGGATGCACGCTGGCGCGCGATGGCGACCAGGCTTTCGCGGATTTCGCGTGGGTCACTGGATGGGAGCGTAGACGGTGTCCAGTCCACGCCATGGCGATCACGGGCCCAAGTGCAGAAGAGCTCAAGGGCCTCCGGATGCTGCGCCGCAAGCATGGCACCCGTTCGCTCGACCCACGCGTCGATCGCGAAGCTCGCTTCGCGATCGGCGTAGACCGAGTTGGCAAGCCGCTGGAGGTTCGACGAGACTTCCTTGGGATCTGGGGATGGCCCCAGATCCGCCACCGTCACCGGGCGGTTCCACTTGGCGCTGCACCAGCGGGCCAGCTCCGCACGGCTCCAGTCGTTGGCCACCATGGGCTCGAGCGCGGCTGTATCGATGGCGTCGAACCGCGCCCGCATCGCCACCTCAAGCGCTGCCCGCACCTCGCGCCGCCCGCCATCGAGGCAGGCGTCCGAGAGATCGCATTCCCAGGTCTTCTTGGCCCACTCGCGCAGCAGGGCCGGGTCGAGGTGTTCAGCGTCGTCATCCGGAAGGAACTCGTTGAGTGCCGTGTCGATTGAGGCAAGGGCCTCTTCGTGCGTGTCGGTGCGGACCGCCCGGAGCATGCCTTCGCGGTCCTTGCCTCGGAACCGGTCCGGTTCGATGTGGATGCCGAAGTGCTCCCGGACCCATTCGCTCACGCACCTTGGTGCATGAAGGGGATCGAGATACGTCGACACGGCATCCTGTGCGGATGCATCGACCTTCTCCAGCGTGATGGAGCGGAGGTCCTTACCCTCGAGGATGCGCTGGCGCAGGCCGTAGAACTTCCCGCGCTGCACATTCAGCGGCTCGTCGTATTCCAAGATGCTCTTGCGCATCTGGAAGTTGCGCTCTTCGACCTTCTTCTGGGCGCGGGCCACGGCGCGGGTCAGCATGGGGGCCTCGATCGCGTCGCCTTCGCGCATGCCGAGCACGCTCAGGGCCCTCAGCGTGGCTGGACCGGCGAACATCTTCATCAGATCGTCTTCGAGCGAGAGAAGGAAACGGCTCGACCCTGCATCGCCTTGGCGCCCTGAGCGTCCGCGCAGCTGGTTGTCGATGCGGCGGCTCTCGTGCCGCTCGGTCCCGATGATGTGGAGTCCGCCCATCGCTTCGATGGTGGCATGAAAGCCGATCCGATGGAGCTGGAACGACCCCGTGCCGTCAAGCACCTTCATGAGCGTGGACGACTTGGCCTTCATTGCATCACCCTCGGTCATGCCAGCATGCTCGATGGCCCAGGCGCGAAGCGTGCGGATCTGGACCTCGTCCATGGGAAGGGATGCGGCCTCGGCACGCTCGACACCGGCCTGCGTTGCCGCAAGGTGGCGCCAGCACAGCTCAAGGACCACCTCATCGGTCTGCTCCGCGGTGGCCTCGCGCGGGCAGATGTTGCGCCGCTTCCAGTGCTCGATCAGGTCGGCACGGGCGATCTGGCCAAGCTTGATGTCCGTACCGCGGCCGGCCATGTTGGTCGCGATCATCACGGCACCGAGCTGGCCCGCACCCGCGACGATCTCCGCCTCACGCTCGTGCTGCTTGGCGTTGAGGACCTCGTGCCTGATGCCGTGTCGCTTGCGTAGCTCAGCCGCGAGGTACTCGCTCTTCTCCACGCTCGTCGTGCCCACCAGCACCGGACGGCCAAGGTCGTGGTGCCGGCGGATCTCCTCGATCACGGCACTCCACTTGTCCTTCACGCTGACATACACCTGATCATCCCGGTCATCACGGGCGATCGGCAGGTTGGTCGGAATGCTCACGACATCGAGGCGGTAGATCTCGTGGAACTCCTCGGCCTCGGTGTCGGCCGTGCCGGTCATGCCTGCGCGGTGGCCGTAGAGCTTGAAGTAATTCTGCACCGTGATCGTGGCCATCGTCTGCGTTTCCTGCTTGACGGCCACTCCTTCCTTGGATTCAACCGCCTGGTGAAGGCCGTCGGACCACTGGCGGCCGACCATCTTGCGGCCCGTGTTCTGGTCAACGATCACCACGCCGAGTTGGCCGGTCTCGTCTTGGGCGATCACGTAATCGCGGTCGCGCTGGTAGACCGTGTGTGCTCGCACCGACTGCTCGAGCAGGTGCGGCATGTCCATGTTCTCGCCGACGTAGAACGAGCCGATGCCCGAGACCCTCTGCGCCTCGGCGATGCCGGCGCTGGTGATCGTCGCGCGCTTCTTGTCGAGCTCGACCTCGTAGTACTGCGCATGCCGGTCGCGCTCGGCCTCGAGCCGCGGGATCGATCGCCGGGCCTCATCGAGCCTCTTGCGCAGTTCGGGCTTTTGCGACGCATCGCGGACATTGCGCAGGTCGCCCTCGAGGCCGGCGGCCATGGAGCGGGCCTTCGATACGGCCTCGTCGGCTTCGTTCCAGGCCTGCTGTCGCTCCACGAGGTGGCGCGCCAGGCGATCCGCCAGGTCATACCGAGGCGCCTTGTTGTACGCGGGACCGCTGATGATCAGCGGCGTACGGGCCTCGTCGATCAGGATCGAGTCGACTTCGTCGACGATCACGAAGTCGCGCCGCTTCTGGACCTGGTCCTCGACGCGCTGCTTCATGTTGTCACGCAGGTAGTCAAATCCGAATTCAGCCGTGGTGCCGTACACCACATCGCACTTGTAGGCAGACTGCTTGCCCTCGGTCGACTGCATGTGGACCGGATGGATCGCCCCCGCGGTGAGCCCCAGCGCGCGGAAGAAGGGGAAGGTCCAGTCGCGGTCGCGCTGCACGAGGTAGTCGTTCACCGTCACGACATGCACCTGGTGACCGCTCACCGCGGCCAGGTAGCTCGCCAGGGGGGCCACGATCGTCTTGCCTTCGCCGGTCTTCATTTCAGCGATCTTGCCCTCGGAGAGCACGATGGCCCCGATGATCTGCACATCGAAGGGACGCGCGCGGAAGGGCGGCTTGGACATCGGGAGCACGGCACGCACGGCCTCGTACAGCGCGTTCGGCAGGTCCATCGTGAGCCACGCAGGCGTCGGAGCGACGCAGCCGAGCAGGTGACCTTCGGGCGCCTCGTCCGGCAAGAGCGCAGCCTGTGCTCGTGCCGCTTCGAGCATGGCTCGTGCTTCGTCCGGCAAGGTCGACGCATCGAAGGACAGATCTGGATTCAGGATGTTGCGGATCCCGACGGAACGGTCCATGGCCTCTCGTGCGACGGCGAAGACTTCGTGCCGGAACGACAGGGGATCCTCGCCCTTGGCGACGCGCGCACGAAACTGCGCCGTGCGCTCACGGAGCTCGGCATCGGTCAAGGCGCGGATCGACGGTTCGAGCGCATTGACCTGGTCGACGATGCGCAGATAGCGCTTGACCATGCGCTGGTTGCGGGTGCCGAAGAGCGAGCGCATGATGGAGCTGATGACGGGAACGGCCATGGTGGGTCCTTTGCGGTGATCGTGCAACGCGTCGCGCAGCGACGAGCTCACGGTTCGTGTTGTTGGGGAAGGTGAGAAGGCTCAACGCTCGGTGGCACTCAGGCCATCGGCGGAGGCATTGGGCCACGGCCTTGGTCGACCGAAGCCACGACACGACCGGCGGTCACACTCGGGCATGCCCCACGCGGAGCTCTGGCCGCGACCGAGCCGACCCGTGCCGACGGGCGGGCTGGAGGCTGAATGGCACTGGACCCATCCACGATCGCAGTCGCATCACGGTGCGCCGCCGCCATGGGCACAGCCCCGCTCGCAGCAGCAAGCGTGAGCACGAGCACCATGACTTGGATGAGCGCGGCAACGACCATGGACATGTAGTGTGGCGTCTCCCAGTCGGTCCTGCAACCGCCCTGTGCTGGTTATGACGCGAGCGCTTGGACCATGTTCCCGTAGTCAGGGCGGTCACCTGCGGTGCGATGGAGGAATTCAGCTTCGATCCGCCCGCGATGCACCACGAACACACCGGGCATCTGAAGGGGGTCGCCGATCGGCTGCCCGGCCCCGTGTCCCTTGGCCAGGGCCTGCGTGCCTCGCCACCAGACCATGGGGCCGAAGAGTCCGGCGAAGGAGCCTCGAGTCAGTCCGAACGCGGCATGGATGCGGCGGCGCGGGTCGCTGACGCGGTGCCAGTGGCCGGCTCCGTACGCGGCGAGGAACCCGGCAGCCTCCGCCTCGGTGGCCATGTGAACCACAACAATGCTGACTCCGCGGCGACGCAGGTCCTCTTCGCCGCGGACCAGGTCAGCGACCGTCTCGCGGCAGAATGTGCAGCCGAAGTGTCGAAGGAACACCACCATCAGTCGCCGCGACCTGCTGAGCTCGATCAGGTTCGTTCCGTTCTGGTCGACCGCGATCGCCATGGCTTCGCCGCGTGTCAGGACAGGCAGGTGGACATCGTCCTGTCTTGAGTTTCGCCAGGCATCGCGCAGCACGAGGCCGAATGGAATCCACCACAGCAGGTCGTTGGTCAGGATGGTCCAGCCGAAGCTCCACGGGATCTCCCCGCGGCTGGCGCACCACACGAAGCCGATGGGGCCGAAGATCTTGCCGAGGAGTCCCACCAGCGTGATCGGCCAGTGGCGGATCGGATTGAGGCTTGCGCAGAGGTAGCCCACCCCGAACACCCCAATCACCATGCCCAAGCACTGCCAGATCCCCCGGGCGGGCCCGGAGAAGGGTTCCATGCCTGCCAGCCGGGGCATGAGGTCGGGAAACAGCACGACCACCGCGCCCCAGGCAAGGTTGTAGAGCCCCGCGGCGCAGAGCCAGCGGCGGTGACCAGTTGACGCTTGGACAGCCAAGTCCACCGAGTGTCTTCGCTAGGATGGGACCGTTGGATTCCGGCCCAGTAGCTCAGCGGTCCAGAGCAGTCGACTCATAATCGATACGACCTCGGTTCGAATCCGAGCTGGGCTACTACGCTTGCCCCCATGGAGCGCATGACGCAACGCCTTGAGCAGGATCGGGCTGCCCGCCGTGGCAGCCTGATGCCCTTTTTGACCGCTGGCTCGCCCTCGATCGAGGCCACGATCGCCACGATCAAGGCGCTCGATCGGCTTGGCGTGGCAGCCATCGAGGTCGGCTTTCCCTTCAGCGATCCCATCGCGGATGGGCCTGTCATCGCGGCCAGCATGGACCGGGCGCTTCGCGCGGGAACGACCGTTGCCGGAACCATGGATGCCATCAGGTCGATTCGTCCGCAGGTCGGATGTGGACTCATCGCCATGGTTTCCATGAGCATCGTCCACCGTCACGGCGGGGCGGCCTTCGTCCGTCAGGCACACCAGGCCGGTTTCGATGCTTTGATCGTGCCGGACATGGATGTCGATGCAGCTGATCAGGTGCTCGGGGCGGTCGATGAGCTCGGCATGGGCTTGGCACTTCTGGTGGCACCCACTTCAACCCCTGACCGGATCCGATCGATCACCACACGGTGCCGTGGATTCGTCTACGCGCTGGCGCGGGCTGGCTTGACCGGTACCAGCGATGCACCGCCCGATGTCGCTGGCACCGTGACCGCGTTGCGTGCCCAGACTCAGCTCCCTATCGCCGTCGGCTTCGGGATTTCGACTGCCGAGCATGTACGCCTGGTGACCCGTGACGCAGATGCTGCCATCGTGGGAAGTGCCTTGGTGCGAGCCATGGATGGTGACCCAGCCACAGCCCCCGAGAGAGCGAGTGCCTTCATTCAACCCCTGGTCGAGGCGTGTCGCGCAGGACTGGACTGAGCGCAGCGCACACCAGTCAGTACCGACGCATCACCCCGATGACGATGCCCTGCACCTGGCACTCATCGACGATGATCGGCTCGAACTCTGGATTCGCGGGCTGCAGGCGAATGCGGCCATCGCGCTCACGGAAAAAGGTCTTGAGCGTGGTTTCGCCGTTGGGAAGAAGCGCCACCACCCGATCACCATTGCGAGCCGTTGAACGGCGCTCGACGATGACATAGTCGCCGTCGAGGATGCTCTCGTCCTTCATGCTCATCCCCTCAACCTGCAGCGCGAACATTTCATTGTGTCGCCCGCGTGCTGGGCCGAACACCTGACCGAGGCTGAGGGTTTCATCCTGCTCGAACTTCTCGACCGGATGGCCCGCCGCGATGCGACCAAGCAGGGGAAGCGTCAACGCATGGCTCGATGGCGAGGTGCGCGTTGACGGAGGTTCATCGTCGACCGTCAGCGCCAAAGAGCGCGCCTTGTTCGGGTTGCGCGAGAGCACGCCCTTCTCCACGAGCGCTTGGACATGCTCGAACACCGTGACCTTGCTGACGCCGAGTTCGTCGGCCAGTTCCTGCATCGTTGGGGAATAACCCCGGTCGTTCCGCCATTGTCGGACCAGGTCGTAGATGCGCAGTTGCTTGGGTGTGAGGTTCATG
>Ga0194127_10009300_pt1 | contig 10362 bp, 8 predicted proteins | sample TA2KigC100mmetaG_FD_148624 | JGI IMG/M metagenome (GOLD analysis project Ga0194127, IMG submission 148624) | Freshwater microbial communities from Lake Tanganyika, Tanzania - TA2015036 Kigoma Deep Cast 100m | ecosystem: Environmental > Aquatic > Freshwater > Lake | place: Tanzania: Lake... | reverse complement strand
GGGGGGACTGGGTGTGGGGATATAGGGCGAGTAGGCGCAACGGAAACCGAAGTTGTACCCGGTGAAGTCAGGATTGAACCAGTTGCGGTTGGCAGAGCGGGCATTCAAATCATTGTTGACCCAAGATCCTCCCCGCAGGACACGATAACTACCGGAGGCCGGCCCCATGGGATTCTCTGAGGGCGAGTCGGCGTAATAATCATCATCATACCGGTCCGCCACCCATTCCCATACGTTGCCGGCTATATCCAGGGCGCCGTAAGGGCTGGCTCCCACCGGGTAGCTGCCCACCGCAGCTGTGTCGTTCACACAGCCCCCAATATTCGCCTGGTCGCAGTCAATCCCCTCCCCCCAGGGATACGCGCGCCCATCCATTCCGCGCGCCGTTTTCTCCCATTCCGCTTCCGTCGGCAAGCGCCGCCCAGCCCAGTCACAGTAATCTTGTGCGCCATTCCAACTGACGTAGATCACCGGGTAATCGGCATAAACCGCATTCCCGTAATAGCTGGCGCGGGTATAAGATATTAAGCTACTGGGAAGGTCACAGTCCCCGGCAGCCACACACTGCGCGTACATGGCGTTGGTCACTTCAGTCTGATCCATCCAGAAAGCTTCCAGGTACACGGTGTGTACCGGACGTTCATCGCTATCCCCAAGATCGCTGCCCATCTCGAACTCCCCCGCCGGGATGTAAACCTGCGACATGCCGTCTATGGGGGAGATTTGGATGGATCCGATGCCCGGGGTGGGTGTTGGGGTAGGTGTTTGGGAAGGAGTAGGTGTTTGGGTGGGCGTAGGAGAGGATGTGACAAAGCCGCTGCTATTCAGGCGATATATTCCCAGCCAAAGCACGCCGATGGTGACGAGCTCGAGAAACAGGAGTATGCCGATCCGTATAGGGGTGCCGAGGCGCAAATTACTCATCGTTCCAGCTCACTTTTGTTTCGGCGACAACCCAAACCCCGCGCCAATCAAGGCCCCCATGTTCAGGCTGCCCAACCCCAACCAGAACGCGCCGTCCCACGGGTTGCTGTAAATGCTCATGGCGATCGTAAGCCACGTACCAAATCCGGCGATTGGAAATGAGATTACCACACTCCATGCCCGTAACGTCCAAGTAAGTTCATGCCTACCAGAGATAACGTTTGGAAGAAACTTAACGACAAGCAAAGACCCAAAACCAAACCAGATCAGTCCGATTACTCCTGTGAACATCGCACCCACAATAGGCCAGTCATGTGTCCATGATCCCACTGCTCCTACCAGTATCCCAACGATGCCACCGACGATTCCACCAAGGATTGCTACTCCAAGACTAAAACTCAACAAATCACCCCAACTATCCGCATTCAATGGAATTGGGGTCGGCCTGGGTTTCGAGATCTTGGGTTTTTCAATCGGGGTAGGCCTGACTGGTTCAGGCAGCCTGATAGGAATCTCGACTCGGACAGGCTCTTTCTGTGGAATTGGAGTCGGCTTGGGTTCCGAGATCGAGGGTTTTTCAATCGGAATAGGCTTGGCTGGCTCAGTCCCCGTGAGAGAAGGGGTGACCCGGGCAGGCTCTTGCGGCAGCGAGATGACGATTCTGTCCACATCACCAGTTATAGGCTTGCCGCAATAAGGACAGGCTACCCAGTCATTCTGTAATTCCTTGCTGCAGTTCGTACAAATCGCTGGCGAGGGGGCTTCTTCGGTTTCGAGTGGGACAGGTTCCTGAATTTTGACGAGAACATCAGGCTGAGATGGCGGTGGTTCTGCAGGTTCTTCGACCGCAAGGGGAACCCCAACGGGCTCAGGTTCCGGCACCGGCGCCAGAACACCCATATACGTACCACAAATCGGACAACTCTCCATTTGGGCACGTACATCTTCATGTCCGCAGACAGGACATGTCCGGTTCACTTCATCAACCAAGTTGTTCTCCTGTTATTCCGTAAAACAAAACTAGATAATCCGCTCCCTGCGGCCCGCTTTGAAGGTTTCTTTCTCCCGCAAGACCGAGGAATCCAAGCCGGCAGCATCTATGGATTTCAGCAACCCGTGGTGAACAGCGAACATGGTAGCTGTCACATCGTCAGCGGCGAAGCGATCAATTTCTTCCATAAAGAATGCCTTTGCGCTGCCCCGTAAAACTTTGCCCAGGATGAGCGCGACCATGGCAATACCGAAGAAGCCTGTGATTGTCGCTGTGATCCAGGCGCTGAATTCTGAATAAGAGTTCGCCGCTGGGAAAATGGCTAATACAGCGGCAATGCCCAACATAATTAAGATATTTCGCCACTTGATATGAGGTCGGACGAAGAGGTCCCAAGAAACGTACAAATCCCTGCCAAATCCGCCGACGTCCCCAGCCAGGCTCGCGCCAGTGTAGCTCCGGGCCACATAGTAGTTGCGTCGTTTGCCAAGCACCCCTCCAGTCGTCAGAGTAGGTCGAGATCGCTCGACCTGGGGCATTTTACGTTGCTCCAAATCAGCCTGGAACGCTGAACGCACAGCTTCTGCTTTATCAGCGGCGTTGTCAATCAAATCCGCCCAGCCATCGAGGCGGTTACCGAGCTTATCTATCCGGGCAGCAAACAATGAAGGAGGAGGCGTGCTTTGTGCGACATGGGGCGGTCGCGCCGCTGGGCGAATATTAGCGCCACATTGCACACAACGGTTCGCTTCAACAGGATTGTTGACTCCACAATGGGGACAATCCTGACCTGGCGAGAAATCCGCTGTTTGAGTTTGCCCAGGCGAGAGGCGCACCCCGCATTGATCACAATACAGGCTCTCAGGAGCATTCAGACTTCCGCATTTTGGACAAGGCCACTTTTCACTCATCACGCCACACTCCTATATCACACGCCGCTGGTCTCTCACAGCAGCCGGCTTCAAATCATCCGGGTTAAGGCCAATCTCATCCAGGGAGATACGCACAGTTTGTTCGACGGCTTTTTCCATAGCCATTAAATCGTCCTCGTTGAATTCGTTGGGCGGCACACGCAGCCCGGCCCAAAAGTCTTTCTCGGCGAGCCACTTGTACAGGCTATAGACCACGAAGAACAACAAGGCCAGGGTATTGAGCGCGCCCAATGGGCCAACCAGGCAAAGCAATGTAAGCATTCCACTCATATCCGGTGAGCCACCGCCAAACAAACCAAAGCTGCTGGAAACCTCATCCACCGCGCCCGACAACGCCACCGGGTAACCAAAGGTCATAAAGGCCTGGAAGAGCAGCATCAGGATCAGGATCAACACCCGGAAATTGCTGATGGGAGGCTTGAGATAGGATACCAACGAGACAAAGAGATCCTGGCCGAATTGAGCAATATACAATCCGATACTAGCCAGGCCGCGGCGCAGGATGAAATAGGGTCGCTGCTCTACCACCAAACCCCGGGCGACGAGCGTAGAATGGTCAAGATATACCCCGGGGATCTCCCGCTGGCCAAAATTAGCATCCACCTTCTCGATCAGATCGTTTGTCCGCAGACCCTGACCGTCCATCAGCCAGCCGACGTGCCGGCGGCGGGTGCCATACCCGGCAAAAGGCCCCCAGATATTGAAGGGGCTGCTGCCGGAGTCACCGTATGCCGTCGAGCGGGGCAGCATGGCCGAGGCCTGCCTCAGCGTGTGCTGAAGCTGCCGGGCGGGCGCGGTGATTGTTCCGACAGTTCCAGCACGAGAAGGCCCAAGGGGCTGTCCGAGGGATCGGCCGCATTTCAGGCAGTATTTGTAACTGGGATCGTTGGGGGTTCCACATTGGGGACAATTCATCGAGAACGCTCCTGGTCAAAAGACGATCACAACTTTTCCGTGTAATTTTTAAGCATCTAATGGGTGCTAGTGATTTTCTCGCGTTTTTCGGTCGAACTGGCTTTTTCTGCACCCAGGTAGGTAATGGCCGCAACTACAGATTTCATCATCGGAAGAAACTTCGGTACGACAAGTAGGACAAAAAAGTTGTTCGCCCGATTCTGGCTCTGTGGCTTCAAGTGTAGGCCTATTGTCCCCCTTTGAATCATCAGGTGTTTGCTCCTCTAGCTTCTCGGAGGAGGGGTATTCATTATCGAGTTCACTATCTATTAATTCCTTGCCTTCAATATCTTCGGGTTCGTTATCGACTCTTTCTTCTCTTTTGTCTATTTCTTCTACATTTACATTGTACATATTTTCGATGCCTGTTCGCTCCAATGACTCAGAATCCGATTCGGAGGTTTCTATGATATCCTGCCCGTCTGCCCTCTCATTATCTTCACCGTCCTTATAGGAGCATTGTATTAATATGATCCAAGAGAGAAAGTATCCCAAACACAAAATACCTACTCCGCACCAGAAGACAGTGCTCAAGGATTGGAGTTTAAAAGGATTGTCGACAAGGGTATTCAATAAACCATAAGCCATAAGCGAGTAACCAACTAGAATAAGTGAGAAAGAGACTAGTCTAACAATAAATACTCCTAGTGAAAAATTAGATTTCGGAGCACCGCTACCATCTGTTATGTGGGGGATGTGCTCTTCTGTGAGCTTTACAACTACCAAAGAAATGACCAGCAGAAACAAATTTGACCAGGGAGGCAAAATGACTGCTTCCAGAAGTCCATGATGAATAGCAGAGGATGGATCATATTCGAGAGTCAAGGTGGTTTCGGCGATGATTTTTTCTTCTGAAAAACAGATCATTTGTAAAATGATTGTGTCTGTGCTTGCTGTTTTTACATACATCCAGTAGACTGATGAGGTAGTGCTCCGAGGAGGAATGTCATGAAATACAGAATATGTGAGGAGGGGAGCGCCTTCATCGTTGCGTGTTAAATCATATCTGGAGCGGACATTCGACACGCTGATTCGTTCGTAGTTATGGATATTGGGTTCGATACTAACTCCTAAGAACGAGATAAATGAGTCGCTATCATTGATCACTTCAACCAACAAGTTTTGTTCTGTGTATTGCGAAACCTTTTTAGGGTAGCGAAGCTGGACTCCTAAATCTTCACCGCAGATTAATTTGTTTCCAGTTTGTTTGTATTGATCGATCAAAGCCCGGTAATATTTGGGATATAAGTCATTGTAATAAACACCAAAAAAAGCGAGGGCGATAAGTAACAGGAGCAACCACCCTGTTCCACGATTTGGGAATAAGCCTTCTTCCATCAGTTCTTTTCCTTCAACGTACACTCCAGTATCAATTTTGCTGAGGTCAACAACGATTTGTCAGCCGGTAGTCTGCATTCAAAGCTTGGCAAATCTAAGCCCGGCCATTCAACACGAAAAAAACCACAGTCATTCAAAAATAATGCAAAAATATTGGGGGATGATCCTACTTTTCGAGAGATCGTGTTTGTGTACTCGGAGGTGAGCCTTGCCGCGTTAAAACCAGGTTTAAAGTCCAGAATACGATCATCGTCCTTATTAAGTTGAATCTCAGCATGGCAGTCTGAGTTTCCCCCCTCGGGAATAAAAGTAACCAGTGGTTTCTGATGATCTCCACGCCAGTTAACATCTATGCTCAGTTCAAAGCTATCAGCACTATCATCGTTATCATCAGTACAAGTACTTGTTGGACAAAAGTAGCGGATTTCGCCTTTTAATGTTGGTATATAGGTAATTGATAGCTTTTCCTCAACAGTGAAACTGCCTGGATCCGGGTAATCATCCCTATCGAGTAATTCAATTCTCAGAGAAAAGGTAATATCCCCACTCCCTGATTGGCGGTTAAGATTGACCATCCAACCACGTTGTTCCGCTATCGGCTCTGTTGGTGTGGTATAGATAACACTACCGGAGGAATCAATAGCCGTTACAAACATTGAAAAACAATCATCGAATGCGGTGTAGTCTGTTTCACTAAAGTTATCAACTGCCAGAACGCTTAAGATTTCTAATTCAAGCGGCTCACTGTCTTCGAGATGATATTCACCCTGCAACTCGACACCGTCTTTATTAAATAATTGCAGGTAAGACTCCACCGAGGAGAAATTCAAAGGAATATACTCATAGAAGTAATAGGTCGGCGTTCTTAAGGAACTACGCAAGACCCAGGTTCTAGCCTGACATTGTGAGAGGGGTGTAAGCCCATTTTCACCAACGCGCGAAAATTCCCACAAGTTGTTCATCCGTTTTACGTCTAACGCATCACCGTTTGGGGATAATACAATTGGTTGCGGTATCTGTTCGGTGTTTGAACTGCGTTTTTGTTCAAGGGAAACAACAAATATCTCCAGATCACGCATAAATCCTGGAATTTCAACTTCCAATTCCGTATTTAGCCACCCATAACTCTCCGTTCGCTCATAATGTTGGTTATTAGAAGAAGGACGCATTGATTGCTCCAACGTTTGTTCAAGAATACCCTGTAAGGTCTGTTGGATTTTAGTAGTCCATAGTGATCTATATTCGGTTATCTGATTGGTGTAATCACTGGCTGCCAAGTAGATTTTTACTTGATCATTTTCTAGGTCTTTCCATTTATCAAATACATCCTCGGATGTAGGACAAAATGCAATGATATGAACTCGCATTCCTTTCTCTTCAAGAACGTTTTCAGTTAATAAATTTACAAGTGGTTCGATATCCTCGCTATTATTCACAATCCCATCTGTAATCACAATGAGGTGCTTGCTGCCTGATGATTCGATTTCGCCTAGTTGCTCGATGGCAGACTCAAAGGCTTCAGGAAAATCTTCCATTGTTTGATGTCAATTCGCGGCTGAAAGTGCACCAGGGATTCGCGGCAACACTGCGCCAGTAATTCGCGGCAACGATGCGCCACCCTGAGGGGGTGTGCAAAAGGCGATAGGCAGCGAAAAAAGTTTCAAAGAGCATGGCCAAAAGGGGTCTGCGAACGGGATGAAGTCGAACCGCTTTGATTTGCGGGAGCGCTTCCCCGGAGGCCGGGGCCCAGTCAAGGGCGGATCAAGTGTCGATTGAAAAAGCGAGCAGGCCCGCCCTTGACGGGGTGGCCGTAGGGGAGATAATTGCCCGCAAAAAGCGGTTCGACTGGACCGTTTCAAGGGAGTCCGCAGGCATGCTGGTTGCTGCCGATAGGTTGATAAAGAGCCAAGGATCGGGGGGGATTAGGCGGTTTCTGGGCTGAGCACCTCCTCAAACAAATTCTTGCGGCCCCGGGCGCGGAAACTGGGACCTCGGATGATAATCACCTCAGCTCTGTCCAGGAGTCTATCCAGACCGGCGGAGGCGAGCAGGGGGTCCAGGAAAATGTCTGGCCACTCATTGGGGGCTCGATTGCTGGTCAACAAAATGCTGCCTTTTTCGTAGCGTTCATTGATAACATCATACAAATCCTCCGGGCCAGGCGGCTGGATGGATTTCAAGCCGAAATCATCCAGAATGAGCAGGTCGGGACGCAAATAGAGGTTCAAGCGCCGTTCCCAGGAGTTGTCCGCCCGGCCACCGTTGAGATGGGAGAGCATTTTCTGGACACTGGTAAAGAGCACATCCAGACCCTGTCGGGCCGCTTCCTGACCATAGGCTTGCGCCAGGTGACTTTTCCCCACGCCGCTCGGACCGCAGATCAGCAGGTTGTGTTTCTCCCGGATGAACTCACAGGAGGCCAGGTTGAGGATCTGCTGGCGATTCAGGTGGGGGTTGAAATCGAAGTCAAAACCTTCCAGGGTCTTGGTGCTGTTGAGCGCCCCGCGGCGCAAGCGCAGTTGGAGTTGTTTCTGCGCCCGGCGTTCGACTTCATCTTCCAGGATGCGGGACAAGAATTCCAGATAGTTCCACTTACCGTCGATGGCCTGGCGGTTGCGCGCCTCCAGGGTTTCCAGTACACCCGAAAGACGCACTTGCCGTAATTGGATGGTCAATTGGTGTTTCAGTTCCATGACCCACCCTCCCCGGCAAAGGCGCCGACCAGTTCATCAGCAGAACGGGCAAAGGTGGTGGCAGGTGGCAAGCAGATCGGCAAGCAGGGCTCGGTTTGGTCCAGACCCTCCGCCAGAATGCGCTTGACTGTCTTGTAACTGGGGTCTTCGAACCACAGGGCGCGCTGAGCAGCCGCTTCCAGCCGTTCAGTGCCATAGCGGTTTTTGAGCCGGACCAGCCGCCCAGCGGTAGGGATGCGGTAGAGCACTGGGTCAGAGAGCAAGGTTTGGACGATCTGCCGCAGGGATGGGCCTACCGTCTCCGCTTCGGCCAGCAGGCTGTCGGCATCCTGGATCAGGCCAGGTACCTTGGCCGCGGGCAGGTGGGCCAGGTGGGTCAGGCGCTGCCCGGCTTGGCTGGCCCGTTCGTGGGTCGCCTGGAGTTGGTACTTTTCGTCGTAAATGCGCACGCTCCGACTGCCGCCGCAAATCCAGACCTTGCCCGGATACAGGCGGTAGGGCACCGAGTAGAAAGCCTGGTCGAAGACCACATAGCAGTCTCGGTAGACCTTGACGTGTTTCCAGACCGCCAGATCGTAGGGGCTTTCCGGTACGGGGGAGAGGATCTCTTTCTCGATTTCTTCGAAGCGCACCAGCGGTTTTTCCTTGGTGGTGCCGTGAATGCGCAGACCGGCGGTCGTATGGCACCAGACTAACACGTCCTGATTGGCCTGCGTAATGGTGGTCGCTTCACGCCCTCCCAGGAAATTGCGCTTGACGTAGTGCACCCCGCCCTGCTCGACCTTGCCCTTGTGTTCCGGCGTAGCCACCCGGCAGGGAGCAATCAAGAATCCGTAGTGTTCGGCACATTCCCGGTAAGATTGCTGCACCTGCGGGTCATCGAACACCGCTTTCAGGATGGCAGTTTTGAGATTATCGATGCGCACTCGCTCCGGAATGCCGCCAAAGAATTCGAAGGCATTGCGGTGGCAGCGCAAGAAGGTCGCTACCTTCTGCTCCCAGACAAATTCCACATACTGGTGGCGGCTCCAGGCTAAGGTCATCACAAAGGCCCAGGCCTTGCGCAGCTTGCCCGTCTCTGGATCGATCATCAGACCGGCATACCCAAAATCCACCTGGCCTTCTTCGCCGGGTTTGGTTTCCACTCGCACGGTCACGTCCGGATCCTCATTGTTCTTCAGCCGCCGCACAAAGCGCCAGACGGCCGCATAACTACCCGTGTAGCCGCGCTCGCTCAGACGTTGGTGCATGGCTGCCACTTCCACATTCGCTTTTTCCCACTTCTCGATCAGTTCCCGATACGTTTCTAGCGAAGATTGATTCTGCGGTGGGACCCGTTCGGGTAAGCTGGTTTTCAGGCGTTTTTGCAGTTCTTCCAGGGGTGGCAGTTCGCCTGCCAACAACCCCTGGCTTTCAGCCCACTCCCGGTAACGACGGATCGTTCGCCGGTTGTGGCCGGTATCACGAGCCACCTGGCGATCACTGCGCTGGGCTCGCATTTGGAGAAGTATTTCTCGGATGTCCATCAGGTTTAGATTCCTTGTTTTCATGGGGCCTCCTGGCACTTTCGTTTACTAATTATGCCTGGAGGATAATCCTTTTTGCACATCCGTTGTGGTGCAGCGTTGCCGCGAACCAGTGGTGCAGCGTTGCCGCGAACTGGTGGTATACTGTTGACGCGAACGACTGGCGCATCATGCCCGCGAATCGATGGTGTATTGTAGCCCGCGAAGTGACATCAGTCAAAGGCTGTTTATAAAGTTCGTTGACAAGCCAAAGTCCGCTTTCCCGAATTTTGTTTTTGGGCGAATGTAAACCAAGCCAATTTTCTGAGGGATGGCATTCGTCACACAAAGAAACGGTGGAGATGATTCTTGACTCCCAGAAAAGCCGCTTTGCTTTCTCGTCCAATCTGAAGGTAACGAAACGAAAGTTGTGCTGGATAAAGTCTGTAACCTTTTTCTCAGTTTCTTGAAGTTTCCGTTGGTCAATCGCTCCCGCGTATTTCTTCTTGGCTTCGGCTGGCATCAGGTCAATTTCCCACTGAGCAAGAAACGGGTCTTTATCTCTATTTAGAATCGCTCTGCCAATGTTCTTCCGAAAGATACTTCTATCCTTGTTCTCTTTGATGAAGTGCTGTTGTAATCTTGATGGTAGTTGATTGCTTCCAATGTGAGTTCCGATGCGGACGATTCTTTCTACTTGGTGTGCAAGTTCTCCCGTTTCAAAAAGGACATAAATCCCATTTGGAGGGATTTGACTTATTTCAAGAGGAAATCCCAACTTGGGAAGGTCTGAAAAGAGACGATGTACTTTATGGCAGATTTGACTCATGCGTTTGAGATGCCAGATACTGCAACTGTTTACCTATGGGCATTCCCTGTAATGGGACTTCGTAGAATGCTAAATGAGGCACAAGGTACTTTCGGTATTTCTCTCCAGCGAGCAAGATAAAATGGTCACGCTGTAAATCGGCTTGCGCCTTGAGTTGTTCAACCACTTTGTCAGCCCATGCTTTTACCTGCACCCC
>Ga0194127_10009298_pt1 | contig 10362 bp, 6 predicted proteins | sample TA2KigC100mmetaG_FD_148624 | JGI IMG/M metagenome (GOLD analysis project Ga0194127, IMG submission 148624) | Freshwater microbial communities from Lake Tanganyika, Tanzania - TA2015036 Kigoma Deep Cast 100m | ecosystem: Environmental > Aquatic > Freshwater > Lake | place: Tanzania: Lake... | reverse complement strand
AAAACTCAGAAAGTTACCCAGGTACGCCTTATGGACAATCGTGCCCTTGAACAGGTTCTCCTTGCCCTGAGATGGTTCCATAAATACCTCCACATCCTCAGGACGTATAGAGGCGTGAACTTTTGTTCCGGGCGTGATCGCCATGGTGTCAGACATCTTGCACAGCATTTTCTCGCTGAATTCGGTGCGAACGAAAACCATACCCGTGTCCTGATGGACCTGGATGACCTCCCCGGGGATAAAGTTCGTCGTGCCTATAAAATCGGCGACAAATCGATTGGTGGGTTTTTTGTATATCTCCTCCGGAACCCCGATTTGCACCACGTTCCCCGATTCCATCACAACGATTCGATCGGAGATAACCATGGCCTCGGCCTGGTCGTGGGTGACGTAAACCGATGTGAGATCCATACGTCTTACCAGGCTCTTGATTTCAAACCTCATTTTTTCTCTTAGTTTGGCATCCAGATTGCTCAGCGGTTCGTCCAATAGCAACACTTTGGGATTTCTCACGAGAGCCCGCGCCAGAGCCACCCTCTGCTGCTGTCCGCCGCTCAATTGGTTGGGATATCTCTCTCCCAGGCCGGCCAAACCCACTAATTCCAATGCCTGTGCCCCCTTTTCCTGGACACTCTGCCTGGATAACCTCTGAATTCTCAAACCGTACACGACATTGTCAAATACTTTCATGTGCGGCCAAACCCACTAATTCCAATGCCTGTGCCCCCTTTTCCTGGACACTCTGCCTGGATAACCTCTGAATTCTCAAACCGTACACGACATTGTCAAATACTTTCATGTGCGGCCATACGGCATAGTTTTGGAACACCATGCCGATTCCCCTTTTTGACGGCGGGACAAATCCTTCCGAAAACATCGGTTTGCCGTCTATAACGATGTCCCCCTCTTCCGGCTTCTCCAATCCGGCGACGCAGCGCAAGGTGGTCGTTTTGCCGCATCCGCTTGGCCCAAGGAGAGTTAATATTTCCCCTTCTTTTACTTCAAGCCGAATGTGATTCACCGCCACCACTTTTTTAAACCGCTTGAACAGGTCTTTAATCTCTATGAATGCCATTGAATCAGTCTCCTTTATTGATCAACCATACTGAAATATTGTAACTGTTTAGGCAAATCAAGCACAAAATCCTGTCACGGAGCTGGGCAAGCCGTTCGGAAAGGCTTCGAGGCGCACCTTCCGGAGAATGGGCACAGACATTTATCCTGAATTAGGGAGCTTGCTCAGATGATAGCGTCTGTTTCCCATTCAATCCAAAAACCGCCATTCAAAGCCTTGGAGAGCGGTTTGCCCAGCTCCGACTACATGGCACTTTTATTCAGCTAAACAGTTACAAAATACTTTACCTGCCGCCGGGACCCCAGGCGGCTTTGAGGATGCCTCCGCCGATTCTTGAGATGATCAGCAGAAGGATAAACGTGATCACGACCATCAAGAAAGCCATGGAGGCGGCGATTCCGAACTCCATGCCGCGGTGCCAGTTCAAATAGATTCCTATGGGCAGGGTTTCCCATCCTCCCCGATAAAGGAAGATCGCAGTAGTGATCTCCTGGAACGCCATGATGAAAAACATCACCACGCCGATGAACACCCCTTTGAGCAGCAAAGGCAAAGAGATATTGATAAAGGTTCTCAGTTTACCCGCGCCCGATATTTCGGAGGCCTCCTCGAGCGAAACATCCAACTGCAGGTAGGAGGAATGGGCCATCCGCAAAAAATACGGGAGCCGCCGTGCAAACAGGGACAGCGGCATGATGATCCAATGCGTGGCCAAAGGGATGTCTTTCCAGAATGCGAGGAGATAACTTACTCCGACCGCAATGCCCGGGAAAGCGAGCATTAGTGTGATCACAAAGTCAAGAGCGTCTTTCCCCCGGATCTGAGTGCGGACGATGAGATAGGCGGCTGGAAGCCCGAAGACGATTCCGAAAAGCAGGGCCACCCCGCTGAAGAGGAAGGAGTTGTAGATCAAGGCCGGGGTTTCCAGAAAGATCATCCTGAAGTTGTCAAGCGTCCAATAGGTTGGAAAGGGTTCAAAGACCCATCTTCTCGAAAAAGCGGCTAATCCCAGCACCGCCGGAATCAACGCGACGATGATCGTGATAAATAACATGTACGAATAGGCGCCCAATTTCATCAACGGGCCCGGCTCGATCACTCTCCCTTCGAGCGTCGTCCCTTTTGAGAGACCGGTATACTTTTTCCTCTCAACCCACCGCCTGGAGAGCAAGAAAAGGCTAATGCAAACGATGGACGAAACGACCACCGCCACGATCCCCATATATTTGCGGTGCATATCCGTAAAGTGATAGGCGATGTTGATGTATGCAATGGAGGGGAGATAGTCCACCATCCCGAGAATCAATGGCGTGAGCCAATCCGTAAAGGGCCACAGGAATACGATGACCGCGCCCGCCAGATAACTTGGGGTGCAGAGAGGCAAAGTGACCGTGAGAAATCTCCGGAAGTCGCTCGCTCCCTCGACTTCGGAGGCTTCTTCAAAGGAGGGGTCTATGTTGGTGAAACCTGCGGAAAGACTGAGGACGATAAAAGGGAGCATGTGCAGGGCTTGAATGAATACCAGGCCATGAAGTCCAAAAATGAAGTTAAGGGGTTTGCTAATCAGTCCCCAATCGAGAAGCAGCAGGTTCAGGGTTCCATATTTGCCGAAAAAGATGACGAATGCAAATGCGCCGGCGTAAGCGGGCAAAACGATCGGCAAAAGAATGAGCGCTGTGAAAATGGTCTTCCCCCACAGTCTGTATCTCGCGAGAATGTACGCCAGGGGCACCCCGAACAAGGTGCTCGTCAGGAGCACCAGCACGCTCAGGACCAGGGTATTCCAAAAGGTTTTAAGATAATAGGTGTCTTGGAAGAACTCGATATAATTGTTTATGCCCCATCCGCCGGTTTTGGCAATTTTGAAGCTTTCCAGAACCAAAACTGACAGCGGATAAATCACAAGAAAGGCAATGACCAACCACAGGAGTGTCGCCAGAAAAAAATTGCCGCGAGACATATCACATCCTTTCTTCGACTATCTCGTTTGTAAGGTTCGAGCAAGCAAAGGAGTGGCTTTTCGGACCAGAATTTCTAAAAAATATCCCCCTCACCCTCCCCTCTCCCATGGAATCGGTGGAGAGGAAAAAGGTGAGGGGGCAATGCAAGCCTTACTTTGACCGCGGTCGTGCGGCGAGCAGCGAGCGTGCTTCCGACGCAGCCAGGCGGGATGCCGCATAGGCGCCATCCATCTCAAAGAGCTTTCTCGCTTCTTTAATTTTCGCCTCGGCCCTCTTCACATCTATCTTCTTCTCTTTCGCCACGTTAACTTCTCCCTCAACCGCCTCGATCAGGGATAGACTGTCTTTCAACTCGCCCCATTTTCTGTAGATCTCGAACTCATAGTAGCGGTTGACATCGTCCCATCTCTTTGTGGCGAGATCCAGGTTGTAATCAATAAACCCGACTTTCAGATCCCAGAACGAATCCACTCCCAGCGCATCTCTGGCGTGCTTGGCCATGGTGACGCCTTCTTTCTCCCACACGGAGAACTTAATGTCCGTTCTGGCCGGGAAGTAACGGCCCTCCAGCACGTATTTTTGTCCGTCCATGCTGAATAACCAGTCCAGAAATATCTTTGCGGTCGCTTCGTTGGGCGCGCCCTTCAGCAAAGCCACTGCCTCTGGAACCAGGATCGTTTTGTCAGGGAGCAAATCACGCACGGGATAGCCATCTGCGCGCGCACTCATTGCGTTCATTTGTGGCTGCGCGACCCCGATGGGAATTTCGCCTCGGTTCACCAGATGGGTCGTATCGACGCTGCCGGTGGAGAAGCGGGCTAACTGCGCCGCTAATAATCGGTTGTATGCCCAACCTTCTTTTTCTCCAAATGCCTGTAGGTGGATCTCTATCACTTCGTGCTGTGTTCCGGAGGCGTATGGCAATGTCTGAATGACGTAACCCCTGTAGATGGGGTCGAGCAGTTCCTTCCATGTCTTGGGAGGCGGCAGTTTGAGCGCTTTCAAAACCCTCTCGTTGTAGAGATTGGTGACGATCCAGGGAGAAAAACAGGCCCAGAAATCACCTTCATCCTTTACCTTCATCCCACCCCATTTGGCAGGAACCTTATCCGAATCCTTCGGCCTGTAGGGGACAATGAACCCGTCTTTCTTCAAGACTTCATGGGCTGGAGCGCCTGCGCCGAGGAAGACATCGGCATCCGGTTTGCCGCCCCATGCTCTCACTTTGTCCACGACGACCGGCCATCCGCCCGGCCGCACGAACGTGATATCCACTTCCTTACCATAGGTCTTCCTGTAGTGTTCCTTGAAACCCTTGGCCAGACTGTCGGATAACTCCTTGTAAACGGGGCCGATCCAGCCGACTTTGTCTCTGGTCTGCGCCTGCGCTTCCGCCAAAAAGATTGGCAGGAGCAACAGCGCCATTGAAAAAACAGCGAAGATTGTTGCGGTCAAGATTCTCTTTCTCATAGGACCCTCCTTTTCATTTTATGAATTCAGTGGGAATAATAAATGCAAAAACAAACCGATGTCAAGCGAAATGTAATTTATGAATTGACAAGTCCTAAACGAAGTTGTAGAGTTTATATTGAATAGAGGGTTCACCGGCCGCTTGCAATTCCGGACCTCTGAATGGTACCCTGAGTCAAAAGAGAGATTTTGTGAATGTCCTCCTGATCTACCCTGAAATTCCGGATACCTTTTGGAGTTTCAAACATGCGCTGAAATTCATACGTAAAAAGGCCGCCTCCCCGCCGCTTGGACTCCTCACCGTAGCCGCAATGCTGCCAACCGAATGGACAATGCGTTTAGTGGATCTCAACGTGAGAAAGCTCACCCAAGAGGACCTTGCGTGGGCTGACTGCGCGCTTATCAGCGCCATGACCGTTCAAAGAGATTCAGCCTATAAGACGATTGCGCAATGCAAAGAAGCAGGCCTCAGGGTCATCGCGGGAGGCCCTCTCTTCACAACGGAGCACGAGCAGTTTGAAGCGGTTGACCATTTTGTCCTCAATGAAGCCGAATTGACCCTGCCTGCCTTTCTTGAGGATTTAGCCCAGGGCTGCGCCAAGAGGGTTTACGCGACGTCTGACTTTGCCGACATTCGGAAGACACCCGCTCCAATGTGGGAGCTGGCCCATTTTGGCGATTACGCCTCGATGTCCATCCAATTCTCCCGTGGTTGCCCTTTCAATTGTGATTTTTGCAATGTGACAGCCCTGTTCGGTCATCGGCCTCGCACAAAGAGCGCTATGCAGATGATCGCCGAACTGGACAGCCTCTATCATCTGGGGTGGCGGAGTGGGATCTTCTTCGTGGATGACAACCTCATCGGGAACAAGAAACATCTCAGAACCGATCTCTTGCCTGCGCTCATCGAGTGGAGAAAAGACAAGAAGGGGGTTCCGTTCGGGACGGAGGTGTCCATCAATCTGGCGGATGATGAACCGCTGATACAGATGATGGTCAAAGCAGGTTTTGATACGGTCTTTATCGGAATCGAGACGCCGAACGAGGATAGCCTGGCCGAATGCAGCAAGAAGCAGAACTTGAACCGCGACCTCGTAGAAGATGTGAAGCGTATCCAGCGGGCAGGCCTGCAAGTGCAAGGAGGATTCATCCTCGGTTTTGACAACGATTCGCCCATCACCTTCCGGCGGCTCACTGATTTCATCCAGAAGAGCGGCATTGTGACCGCTATGGTTGGCCTGCTTCAAGCCCCTCCGGGCACCAGGCTCTATGAGCGTCTCAAGCAAGCAGGCCGCCTCCTTGACCGATTATCGGGAGATAATGTTGACGGAACAACAAACATTATCCCTGCGATGAGCCTTGATGCGCTCCGCAAGGGCTACAAGGACGTTCTGCAACACATCTATTCGCCTGAGGTTTACTATCAACGGGTCAAGACTTTTTTGCGAGAATACAAACCGCCAAAGATTAAAGTTTCGCTAAATTTCCGTCAGGTCTCGGCTAACATTCACGCCTTCATCCGTTCCATCTTCCAATTAGGCATCGTGGGCAAGGAACGTTTTCAATACTGGAAGCTCTTCTTGTGGACGATTGCTCGTCGGCCCAGGGCATTCCCGCTGGCCATCACGCTGGCTATTTATGGGCACCATTTCCGTAAGACATGTAAACTGCATGTCTTGTAACTTCAAAACCACTCTCCCCTTTCTTGACTTTCCTTAAAAAATCAATTAATAATAAATCAGATTCGATCTCCGAGCCCTCTTCCTAACTCCTTTCTGGGAAATGGAAGTCGGCCGTCAGGGCATGGCTGGAAACGGCCATACCTCCCGTGTTTGGAAAGGAGATGGACTATTGGACTTAAAAAGCCGATATCCCAAACACGGGTGTCGGCTTTTTTATTTAGGCAAAGGAAAAGGTTACGGTTACGAAGCCCCTGCCTACCGGCAGGCAGGCGTTTCGTAATTTGGTAAAGGTTACGGGAACCTCTAATAATTCCAAATTCGTCACTCCTGCGAAAGCAGGAGTCCAGTGATTTCATGAAGTTCTGGATTCCGGCTTTCGCCGGAATGACATTTTTAGAGGTTACCTTACGTGTAAAGCATTACATTACCGATAAACGTTGCCTTTAATTAACGATACGGGCATCGTCACCATTACCGTTTAACGGAAACCCTATTTAAATGAAGATGAAAGGTTTCTTCAGGGTTCAGACACCCGCTCAACTTCTACAGAAACTTAACCGTTTCAAACCCCTCTCCTATGAAGAGGTTCCCCTTGAGGAATCCCTCCATCGGGTCCTTGCGGAGGATATCATCTCTCCCGCTAATCTTCCTGAATTTCCCCGCTCCACGGTTGATGGTTTTGCTTTAAAGGCAAAGGATACCTATGGAGTCTCTGAAAAGAATCCTGCCCTCTTTCAAGTCATCGGAGAAATTCCCATGGGCAAGATTTCGGAGATCACATTGATGGATGGCGAGGCGGCGAAGGTTGCCACCGGAGGGATGGTCCCAAATGGCGCGGACGCAGTGGAGATGGTCGAATATACTGAATGGGTGGACTCCCATACCATTCATGCTTTTAAGACTCTTTCTCCCCTCGAAAATGTGATTCAGGCAGGAGAGGATATCAAGGCGGGAGAGGTTGTCCTGCGAAAGGGTCGTCTCATCCGGCCGCAGGAGATAGGGCTCCTCGCTGGAATCGGCAGGACTGATGTCCGGGTGTTCCTCAGACCGAAGGTCGGGATCATTTCCTCCGGCGATGAAATCGTTCCCGTGGAACAAAAACCTTTATCCGGAGAAGTACGGGATATCAATCGCCATGCCATCGTCTCAATGGTGAAAGAAACAGGAGGCATTCCCGTTTTTTTAGGGATCGCAAAGGACCGCTTTAATGATCTGAAGGAGAAGATTGACTTGGGACTAAGGGAACTGGATATGGTGGTCATCACCGGAGGAAGCTCCGTAGGAACTCTCGACCTCGTAGGGGAAGTCCTCCAGTCTTTTCCCGGAACAGAGATTCTGGGCCACGGTCTATCCATCAGGCCCGGGAAACCTACGCTTCTGGCAGATATCGATGGAAAACCTTTCTTGGGACTTCCAGGCCATCCTGTCTCTGCGATGGTCATCTTCCATCTCTTCGGAAAACCTCTTTTGAAAATCCTGTCCGGTTTATCCGATGAGATGGAGCCACAAATCAAATGGAAGGTGAAAGCCGGCCGCAATATCCCATCCGTGGCAGGACGGGAAGATTACGTGAGGGTAACATTGGAGGAGAAGGGTGGGACTCTCTGGGCTTATCCTGTCTTCGGAAAATCCGGAGCCATCTCCCATCTGGTCAATGCCGATGGACTCATCAGGATCGGCATCGATGATGAAGGATTGGAAGAAGGGGAAGTAGCAGAAGTAATCCCGATTTAAAATAGAAACCCGATGCATACTTCGGTAGGGGATCAGGTTACCAGAAAATCAGGTGGCAGGATACCAGAGTATCAGGATATCAGGGAAACAAATGGTCAGAAGTCTCTAAACCTGATACCCAGATGTTCTGATATCCACAACCTGATAACCTGATGTCCTGATAACCGCATTTCGAACCTTAAGTATTTTTATGAAACGTAATATCTATCTCAAAAAGAAATCTTTGGACGAAGCCAAAGGGATTGCTTCCAACCTTGCTGACCTTATTCGTCTCGGCGCTGAAAAAATTCCGGTCATACGGGCATTGGGCAGGGTGACAGCCGAGCCTCTCTTTGCAAAAATTTCTTCCCCTCCCTTCCACTGTGCGGCCATGGATGGCATTGCGGTCACAGCAGAATCGACTTATGGGGCGACCGAGGATTCTTCCAGAGTGCTGACCGTTGGTGAAGAAGCCTTCTTCGTCAATACAGGTCATCCGGTCCCTCCAGGAATGAACGCAGTAATTATGATTGAAGAGGTTCATCAGATTGACCCGGAAAGGGTGGAGATCATGGGGGCTGCTCATCCCTGGCAGCATGTGAGGGCCATTGGTGAAGACATTGTTGCAACAGAGATGGTCTTCCCTGAAAACCATAAAATCACGTCCTACGATATTGGAGCCTTATTGGCGAGCGGTCATCAAGAGATATGTGTGAAGAAAAAACCGAAAGTTCTGATCCTTCCAACCGGATCGGAACTGATAGAACCAGACGAGGTCAATCTTTCGGAGCCAATATCCAAGATCATCGAGTCCAATTCTTATGTCTTAAGCCATTTGATCTTTGAAGACGGAGGAGAACCTGTCAGGCACCCCATTGTCAAGGATGATTTTCAGAAGATCAGAGAAGCCCTGCTTTCAAATCATGAAGGGGTTGACCTGATCCTGATCATCGCAGGCTCCTCCGCTGGTTCGGAAGACTATAGCCGGTCGATCGTTGAAGAATCCGGAGAGGTCTATGCCCACGGGATCTCCATGATGCCCGGAAAACCGACCCTCCTGGGAAGATTCAAAGACCGGCCGATTATCGGAATCCCCGGATATCCTGTTTCGGCCATCATGGCCTATGAGGAATTGGTGAAACCGATCCTTTATCAGGTCATCCATCTTTTCAGACTGGAAAGGCCCAGGATTAAGGTTTTCCCAACCCGAAAGATCCCATCAAAATTGGGAACAGAAGAATTCTTAAGGGTGAAGGCAGGAAAAGTGGGAGAAAAAATCTATGCCTCTCCCCTTCCCCGTGGTTCCGGGATCATCACCTCTCTGACAAAGGCGGATGGAATCATTCGAATCCCCTCTCTCTCAGAGGGCCTGGCGGAGAATCAGGAAATAGAGATGGAACTTCTCAGACCTCTTGAGGAAATCCTGAATACTGTTGTGATGGTGGGAAGCCATGATCTCACTCTCGACATCCTGGCCAATCTCCTTGGGAAATATTATCCTCCCGTCTTTCTCTCCTCCCATTCCGTGGGAAGCTTAGGAGGAATCCTCGCACTAAAGAACGGGATCTGTCACATCGCCGGTCTCCACCTTCTCGATCCTGATACAGGGGAGTATAATTTTTCTTATATCCGAAACTACTTAAAAGGGATCGAAGTCAAGATTTTTAGCCTTGTCGATCGTGAGCAGGGCCTGATCGTCCAGCGCAAAAACCCGAAAGGACTGAAGGGTTTGGTGGATCTTCTCCAGGAGGATATATCCTTTATCAATCGTCAAAAGGGCTCCGGGACCAGAATCCTCCTTGATCATGAACTCAGAGGCCTCTCCATCGATCCGGGTCAGATCAAAGGATATGAGAAGGAAGAGTTTACGCATATGGCCGTGGCCTCCCTGGTTTCCAGCGGCATAGCCGATGCCGGATTGGGAATTCTGCCTGCGGCCAGGGCCATGAATCTCGATTTCATCCCTGTTGCAAAGGAACGCTACGATCTCGTCATCCCATCCATCCACGTCGGAGATGAAAAAATCAGGAAGGTGATCGAGGCAGTTCGCTCTAAAAAGTTTAAAGAAGAAGTCCTTCGGATGGGGGGCTATGATGTATCAAGAACAGGAGAGGAACTTCTCTGATTGCGGAATGCGGAATGTAGATTGCGGATTTAAAACCAGAAATCATTAAATCACTATTTCTTATTCAATGGATTTCGTTCCGAAATCCGCAATCCGAAATCCGAAATTAATTTATGTTATTCGATCCTTACAGACGAAAAATCAATTACCTTCGCATTTCGGTGACAGACCGTTGTAATCTCCGCTGTCGCTATTGTATGCCGGAGCAAGGACTTCCCCTCACTCCTCATGAAGAAGTGCTCACCTATGAGGAGATCTTAAGGATTGTCCGTGTTTTTACGAAAGAAGGGATTTCAAAGATTCGCTTGACTGGCGGGGAACCCCTTGTGAGAAAAG
>Ga0194127_10009292_pt1 | contig 10367 bp, 8 predicted proteins | sample TA2KigC100mmetaG_FD_148624 | JGI IMG/M metagenome (GOLD analysis project Ga0194127, IMG submission 148624) | Freshwater microbial communities from Lake Tanganyika, Tanzania - TA2015036 Kigoma Deep Cast 100m | ecosystem: Environmental > Aquatic > Freshwater > Lake | place: Tanzania: Lake... | reverse complement strand
TTTTTCGACGCCGAACCCTAGATCACGGCCTTTGCCTTCAGTTGCGCCAGTTCGACCTCGCCCAGACCCAGGCGGCCGAGCACCTCGGCGTTGTGCTGCCCCAGCGTCGGCGGCGGCGTCGCCACGGACCCGTCGGCCCCGTCGAACACCCCCGTCAGGCCGAAGACGTCGATCTCGCCGAGGCCGGGAACGTCGGTCTTCTGCAGGACGCCGCGATGCCGGACCTGCGGCTGCCGCAGCGCCTCCTTCAGGCTCAGGATCTCGCCGCTGGGCACGTCGCGCGCGTTGAGCGCCGTCACCCAGTGCGCCGTCGGCTTCGTCGCGAGCCGATCCTCGAGCAGCGGGGTGAGCGCCCGGCGGTTCTTCTTCCGCGTGTCGCGCTCCTGGAACCGCGGGTCGGTCTTCAGCCCGGGCAGTTCCAGCACGTCGCAGACGGCCTCCCACTGCTCCTGCTTGTTCGCGGCGATGTTGACGTGGCCGTCCAGCGTCCGGAAGGTGCCGCTCGGCGCCGCGGTGAAGTTGTCGTTGCCCATCACCACGGGCTCCTCGCCCCCGATCAGCAGGTTCGCGGCCACCCACCCCATGAGCGGCATGATGGAATCGAGCAGCGCCACGTCGAGGCTTTGACCCTGCCCGGTGCGCTCGCGGTGGTAGAGCGCCGCCATCACGGCGAAGGCGGCGTTCAGCCCGCCCACCGTGTCGCAGACCGGGAAGCCGGCGCGCAGCGGCGTCAGGCGCTCGTCGCCGTTGATCGACATCTCGCCCGAGAGCCCCTGGATGATCTGGTCGTAGGCCGGCTTGTCGGCGTCCGGGCCGGTCTGCCCGAAGCCGGAGATGGCGCAGTAGACCAGGCGGGGGTTGACCTCGCGCAGCACCGAGTAGCCGATCCCGAGGCGGTCCATCACCCCCGGCCGGAAGTTCTCGATCACGACGTCGGCGTCCTTCGCCAGGCGCAGGAAGATCTCCCGGCCTTCGGGGCTCTTGGTGTTGAGGGTCACCGACTTCTTGTTCGCGTTCTGGGCCAGGAAGCTCGTCCCCATGAGCTTCTGGTTGTACTCCGGGACGATGCCCAGCTTGCGGGCCAGGTCGCCGTCCCTCGGGTTCTCGATCTTGATCACCTCGGCCCCCAGCAGCGCCAGGTGCAGCGAGGCGAACGGACCGGACAGGACGTTCGTCAGGTCCAGGACCTTGACCCCTTCGAGAATGCGCGGCTTGCTCGTCATCGCAGTCTCTGCCTCCCCGCCTCGCCGGCGGTCAGTAGGAAAGCGGGCCGGTCCGGTGGACCCGGCCCGGCATCTCCCGTCCGAAGTGCCCGGCCACGTCGCGGGCCAGCTCGACCAGGCCGTCCAGGTCGATCTCCGACCTGAGCCCGCGACGGCGCAGCGCGTGCACGAAGTCCTCGGTGGCGACGTTGCCCGCCGCCACCTTCGTGAACGGGCAGCCGCCGAGCCCCGCGAACGACGTCTCGAAGCTGGTGACCCCGGCTTCGAGCGCCGCGAAGACGTTGGCCAGGCCCAGGCCGTAGGTGTCGTGGAAGTGGGGGGTGCAGCGGATCGCCGGCGAGATCTCCCGGATGCGGCCGAACAGCTCGCGCACCTGGTGGGGATGCGCGTGCCCGGCCGTGTCGGCCAGGCTGATGCTCATGAGCCCCGCCTCCGCGTAGGCCCGCACGATGTCCAGCACCCGGTCGGCGGGGATGCGCCCCTCGAAGCCGCACCCGAACGCGCTCTGCACCGAGACCTGCACCGCCTTGCCGGCGGCCACCGCCTCGCGCGCGGCGGCCACGATGCGCGCCTGGGCCTCCGCGGTGGACATCCCCGTGTTCTTGCTTTTGTGCGTGTCGGAGGCCGAGACGCCCAGGCAGAACAGCCCCACTCCGCACGCCAGGCCGCGCTCGAGCCCCTTCTCGTTGAGCACGAGGCCGGAGAGGACGGTCCCCTCCGGCCTCTCGGCCGCCAGCGCGCGGAACAGTTCGTCCGTGTCGGCCATCTGCGGCACCTTCTCCGGGTGCACGAAGGAGCCAACCTGGACGATGTCGACACCCGCCGCGACGCAGGCGCGGATCCACTCGAGCTTCTTCGCCGTCGCGACGACCTGCGGCTCCGCCTGCAGCCCGTCGCGCGGTCCGACCTCGTGCACGATGATCGCCTGCATCGCGAACCTCCGCCCGGCTAGAGCTTCCGCGCGATCGCCTCGCCCATCTCCAGCGTGGTGGCGCTGCCGCCCATGTCGTAGGTGAGCACCTTCCGCTCGGCGATGACCGCCGCGACGGCCTTCTCCAGGCGCGCGCCCTTCTCGGTCTCCCCCAGCCAGTCCAGCATCATCTTGCCCGCCAGGATGGTCGCGATCGGATTGACCTTGTACTGGCCGGCGTACTTCGGCGCGCTGCCGTGGGTCGGCTCGAAGACCGCGAGCTTGTCGCCGATGTTGCCGGAGCAGCCGAAGCCGAGGCCGCCCACCATCTGCGCCGCCAGGTCGCTGACGATGTCGCCGAACATGTTGGTCGCCACCAGCACGCTGTAGCTCTTGGGGTTCTTCAGCAGCCACATGCAGATCGCGTCGATGTTCGCGTCGTCCATCTGGATCCCGGGGTAGTCCTTGGCGATGCGCCGTCCCGCCTCCAGGAACATGCCCTCGGTGGCCCGCACCACGTTGGCCTTGTGGATGATGGTGACCTTCGGGTAGTTGAAGCGCTTGGCGTGCTCGAACGCCGCGCGGATGATGCGCTCGCAACCGGCCTGGCTGTTGATCTTGCAGGTGATCGCGTAGGTGCCGTCCTGCATCTTCGCGAAATGCCCGAAGGGCTTGCTGAGCCTGGTCAGGACGTCCTTCACTTCGGCCGGCACGGGGCTGAACTCGACGCCGGCGTAGAGGTCCTCGGTGTTCTCGCGGAACACCACCAGGTCGATCCCCTCCTGATAGTTGAGCGCGTTGCCCGGGTACGCCTTGCAGGGGCGCAGGCAGGTGTAGAGGTCGAAGAGCTGGCGCATCCGCACGATCGGGCTGCGGTAGATGAGGCCCTTGCCCTGCAGCTCGGGGATCAGCTCGCTCTCGGAATCCTTCACCGGCTTGGAGGTGATGGCGCCGAAGAGGGCCGCGTGCGAGTTCTGCAGCAGCTTGACGGTGCGCTCGGGCAGGGCGTCGCCCTCCTGGCGCCAGAATTCCCAGCCGATGTCGCCGTGGGTGTAGGTGGCCTCGAACTTCACCGCGTCCAGACAGATCCTGGTGGCCTCCATGACCTCGACGCCGACCCCGTCACCGGGCAACCACGCGATCTTGTGCATGCGCCTGCTCTCCCTCCCGGCGTGCCGCCGGCTCCTGCGCCCCGCCGGGCCGCGCGCCGCCTGCGCGACCGGTCCCGGCCCGGCAATTCATGCGTTTCCGGAATCACCGCGCTCCCGACCCAGCGGGGTCAGGGGGCGCCATGGGCACAATATCCTTGCCTTTCGGCCATTTGAACACCAAGATCCGGTTCGCCTGGGACGATTTCTTTGCAGGAGTTCATGAGAAAAACTCATGATCACAGGAGGCGTCGATGAGCCGGATCCTCCCCTCCCTGACCGCCCTGCAGTGCTTCGAGGCGGCGGTGCGGCACCTCAGCTTCACGCGCGCCGCCCAGGAGCTGAACGTCACCCAGAGCGCGGTCAGCCGGCAGATCCGGCAGCTGGAGGATTTCATCAGGCGGCCGCTCTTCTGGCGCCACAAGCAGCGGCTGGCCCTGACCGAGGTCGGCGAGGTCTACGCGGTCGCCGTGCGCGAGCTCCTGGACCGCGCCGAGGCCGCGACGCTGCAGGTGATGGCCTACGGCAGCGCCGGCGGCCTGCTGACGATCGCGCTGCCGCCCACGTTCGGGTCGCGCTGGCTCATCCCGCGGCTGGGCGATTTCACGTCGCGGCACCCCGACATCCAGCTCAACCTCGTCTCGGAGATCAAACCCTTCGACTTCGCGGGCAGCGACATCGACATCGCCGTCCACTTCGGCGACGACATCTGGCCGGGCGCCGTCTGCCACCGCCTGATGGGCGAGGTCGTCGTGCCGGTCGCGGCCCCCTCGCTGCTGGGGGGGCGTTGGCCGCAGCCGCGCCGGCCCGAGGACGTCGGCCGCCGCACGCTGCTGCAGCACGTGACGCGCCCCCAGGCCTGGCAGGAATGGCTGCAGGCCTGCGCCGTGGACGGCGTGGACGGGTTGGCGGGCCCCCGCTTCGAGCAGATCCACATGGTGATCCAGGCGGCGGTCGCCGGCCTGGGCATCGCGGTGCTGCCGCGCTTCCTGATCCAGGAGGAGCTGACCGGCGGACGGCTGGCCGTGCTGATCGACCGGCCCGTCCGCAGCCGGCACGCCTACCACCTGGTGCACCCGCAGCGGAAGTCCGACGACCGGCGGGTCATGGCGTTCCGCGACTGGCTGCTGGCGGCGTGCGCGGCGCAGGAAGCGTCGCTCTAGCGCGCCCCGGTCGCGGTCAGTCCCCGGCCAGCCACATCTGCGCCGCGCGCGCCGGCACGAACAGCCGGAACCGCTCGCCCGCCAGTTCCAGTTCGTGCCCGTGGACGAGATCGCGCCAGGCGCCGGGATTCCGCAGGCCCCAGGTGCCGAACTCGACCCACTGGTCGAAGCCGGCCTTGTTGACGGCGACGAGGCCGCGCTCACCGCGCCGCCAGACGAGCAGCGTGTCGCTGGCGTGCAGCACGACCATCGGCTCGCCGTGCACGGCGTTGTGGAAGCGGACCATCGCCGCCAGGTCCGGGCGCCGCCACGCGTCGCGCCACCGGCCGCGGTCCGCCTCGCACGGGGACTCGTCGTGGTCGGTGTAGACCAGCGGCACGCCGCCGTCGCGCCCCAGGATGTAGGCGTACGCCAGGTGCTCGTCCTGCGGGTCCAGCAACCAGGGCCGGAACACGTCGTTGTGCGGGATGTCGTGGTTCACCGCGAAGGTCACCGCGCGATCCCAGGGCAGCGCGTTGCCGTCGCGCGCGGGATCGGCCAGCGCGCGCAGCGACCCGCCCAGGGCAAAGGCCTCGCGGATCGTGTGGAAGAGCGGGAAGTCGTAGGCCGAGATCCAGGTCTCGCGCAGGAACGGCCCCAGGAACACGCGCTCGTCGTGGTCGCCGCCCGTCAGCACCTCGCCGAACCAGAACCGGCAGCGCACCTCTGGCCGGTCGGCGAGATTGTCGATCATCCGCTCGGTGATGTGCTTGATGGCGTCCACGCGGAAGCCGTCGAAGCCCATGGCGATCAGCGCGTCCACCAGCAGGCGCTGCTGCCCGAGGACCCACGCGGAGTCCTTGAGGTCGGGCAGCCCCGACAGGTTTTGCTGCTGAACGGCCCCGCGATCGCCCCACTCCGCGCCCTCGATCTCGCCGGCATGGTTGAAGTCGGAGACGGAAAACAGCCCGCCCGAGAGATCGCCGTAGAGACGGTTCTCCTCGTAGAGGGCCGGCTGCCGGCGGTAACGCTCCAGTTCCGTCCGGCCCGGGAAGTCGAAGCGGTCGTCGCGGGCCTCGTTGGCCATGTGGTTCAGCACCAGGTCGGCGTAGACGCGCACGGGGGCGTCGCCGGCGTGGCAGGCCGCAATCAGCGCCGCGAGTTCCTGCTTGCCGCCGAGGTGCGACAGCAGGACGCGATAGTCCTTCGGCTGGTAGCGCTGCCACCACTGCGGCCCGTCGGGATCGGAGTACAGCGGCGGCGGGATCAGGATGGCGCCGTAGCCGGCGCGGCGGATCTCCTCGAGTCGGGCGAGGATCTCCGCGTACTTCCAGTTGAACGCGTGCAGGATGACGTCAGGCATCGCCCGGGCTTCCCTGCGGGGGCGCCGGCATCACGAACCAGAGCACCGCGTAGACCAGGATGCCGGGAAACGCGGCGCTGCAGATCGACAGGACGACGTACGCGAGGCGGAAGCGGCCCGGCGACCAGCCGAGGCGCTCGGCCAGGCCGCCGCAGACGCCGGCGAGCACCTTGTCGCGGGAACGGCGGACGGGGGTTCCGGGGTCGGACATGTGGGCCTCCTTCGACGGCGGTACCGGGGGATGAGCGCCATACCCCGGCCGCCGCTCCGGTATTCGCCGGCGGGGCGGCGGGAGTATGCTTCATGTCCGCGCGGACGGTCAATCGGGCCGGCGATCGGACCGGCGATAGGCGACAAGCATCAGACTGTATCGAGACGCCGTCGGCCGACGGCCTGCCCCCGCGATCGCGCGCGGATCTGGAGACTTCGACTTCGACCTGCTAGTTTTGTGGCACAAACGCTGAAGAAGTACTGCTCGGACCTTTCACCCGAGAGGAGTCAGCGATGTCGGCCACGATGCGCCCGCGCCTGTTGTCCCTCCTGCCGGTGCTCGCCCTCTGCGCCGCCGCCGCCGCGCAGAGCGCCGCCGCCGCCGCGCAAAGCGCCGCCGCCGCCGCGCAAAGCGCCGCGACCGCCGTCGAGCCCAGCGCCGACACCCAGGCCTGCCTCGACTGCCACGCCGTCGTCACGCCGGGCATCGTCGCCGACTGGCAGGGCAGCCGCCATGCCCGGGTCACGCCGGCCGCGGCCGTCGCGCAGGAGCCGCTGCAGCGCCGCATCTCCACCGAATCGGTGCCCGCCGGCCTGGCCGAGACGGTGGTCGGCTGCGCGGAATGCCACACGCTGAACGCCGACGAGCATCCGGACAGCTTCGAGCACAACGGCTACGTCATCCACACGGTGGTCTCGCCGGCCGACTGCGCCGGCTGCCACCCGGTCGAGGTCGGGGAGTTCGCCGACAACCTGATGGGACAGGCCCACGGCAACCTGGTCGACAACCCGCTCTACCGGCAGCTGGTCGACGCCGTCAACGGCGCGCACGTGTACGAGCGCGGCGCGTTGACCTTCCACGGCTCGGACCCCGCCACCGACGCCGAATCGTGCCTGTCCTGCCACGGCACCGAGGTCAAGGTCGTCGGCGCCGAGGTTCGCGACAGCGACTTCGGCGAGATGGAGATCCCCGTCCTGTCGGGCTGGCCCAACGGCGGCGTCGGCCGGGTGAACCCCGACGGCAGCAAGGGCGCCTGCTCGGCCTGCCATACGCGGCACCGGTTCTCGATCGAGATGGCCCGCAAGCCCTACACCTGCGCGCAGTGCCACAAGGGTCCGGACGTGCCGGCCTACCCGGTCTACGAGGTCAGCGTGCACGGCAAGATCCAGAAGTCGCTGGACAAGGACTGGGACTACCAGGCGGTGCCCTGGACCGTCGGCCGCGATTTCACCGCGCCCACCTGCGCCACCTGCCACGCCAGCGAGGTGGTCGACGAGCAGGGCGAAACGCTCGCCAGGCGCAGCCACCGCATGAACGACCGCCTGCCGTGGCGGATCTTCGGCCTGCCCTACGCGCACCCCCACCCCGTCGCGGCCTGCACGGCCCCCATCGTCAACGCCGCCGGGCTGAACCTGCCCACGAACCTGGACGGGACGCCGGCCGGCGCGTTCCTCATCGACGCCGACGAGATGGCCGCGCGCCAGGGCCGGATGGAGGCGGTCTGCCTCGGCTGCCACAGCGGGCAGTGGGTGGACGGCCACTTCGCGCGCCTGGACAAGGCCATCGCGACGACCAACGACCTGACGCTGCAGGCGACGAAGATGCTCGGCGAGGCCTGGGCCGAAGGCCTGGCCGAGGGGATCCCGCAGGGCGCCAGCCCCTTCGACGAGGCCATCGAACTGAAGTGGGTCGAGCAGTGGCTCTTCTACGGCAACTCGGTGCGCTTCGCTTCCGCCATGGGCGGCGCCGACTACGGCGTGTTCGCCGATGGCCGCTGGGCGCAGCACCGGAACCTGCAGGAGATGCTCGACTACCTGGGGTTCCTGCGGGCGGGCAAAGCGCGGAAGTAGAGTCACGAAAACAGAGGCGCGGCAATAGGGGCGCGGAACCCCGAAGGCGGCCATGGCGACGACGCCGCGCCCATCCGGCTGGATACCCGGCCGCCCCGGTCGTCGTCTGTTCAGGGGCGATGTGGGCGCCACCGGCGCCGGGCGGCGGCGGGTATCCTCGCCCGAGCATCAGGTGTATATTCGGCGTTCACTCGGCCGTCATCCGCGGCCCGACCTGCATCCACGATCGGGAGACGATCCGCGCGTGCTCGCCAGGTCCCACAGGAAATTCCACGGGCCCGGGTCGGCATTGGCCGCCCTGCTTCTGCTCCTGCTTCCGGCGCTGGCCCCCGCGCCGACGCGCGCCGCCGTCTTCAACATCCACCTGCACTCGGACAGCAATCCCGACTACACGACGGTCGAGTCGTTCCTGGAGACCGCGCTCCCGGTGTGGGGCGATCCGCAGTCGCAGGCCGTCGCGCTCTGGCGCTGGGGGGTGCGGAACCGGCGGCAGACCTCGGCCACGTTCGAGGACGACCGCAGCCTCTACGACCCGGTGCTGATGTTCAACGACTACGCCAACACCTACTGCGCCTTCATCGCCGGCGCGTTGCAGGCGCAGGTCGAGGCGCTGGGCCCTCCCTGGCGGGCCCGCTACGTCGAGCTGGCCGACCACACGGTGATGGAGATGTCGTGGGACGACGGCCTCAACTGGCACCTGTTCGACGCGTCGATGAACATCTACTGCCACGACGACGCCGGTGTCGTGGCCTCGGTGGAGCAGATCCGCGCCTCGGCGCAGAGCGAGCTGTCGCTGCAGCTGGGCGAGACCGGACCCGTGCCCGGACACCACTACCTCTACAACTTCGCGCCCGAGTGCGGCTCGAACCCCGTGAATCCCGCCCGCGCAGGCGATCTGGCCTATCCCTGGGGCTACCGCATCGCCGCCGACCAGCCGATCCCCTACGCCCGCACCCTGCGCAACGGCGCCGACTCCTACCTGGCGGGCGTGCAGTACCAGGACGACTTCACCCACGCGCGCCTGGGGCATCGCTACCGCCTGAACCTCAGGCTGGGCGAGAGCTACACGCGCTACTGGGACCACCTCGGCGAGACGCAGGACTACTACCGGGCCGACTCGCAGGGCCAGGACCCCGACGATACGCACGCCGCCGGCGACCTGCGCGGCAACGGCCTGTGGCGCTTCCGGCCCGACCTGTCGACGACGGCCTACCGCCGGGTCCTCTACGGGAAGAGCGGGATCGTCCACCGCGGAGAATCCGGCGGCACCGGGCCCAACCTGCGCCCGACCGCGACGGGCGTGGCGTCCCAGGTCACCTTCAAGGTCTACGGCGCCAACGTGATCACGTCGGCGCTGGTCGACCTGCGCGCCCGGCGCGGCGCGGCGGGCGACGTGTTGCGCCTGCGCGTCTCGCGCGACGCGGGCCGCAACTGGACGACGGTCTGGACCGCGACGACGACCGGCACGATCGACACGCAGATCCCGTTGCCGGCCGCGATCCTCGGCGGGGCCCGCGATTACCTGTGCCGCGTGGAGATGACCGCTGCCGCGTCGGCCGCCTCGTGCGGCCTGGACGAGATCGAACTGACCACCGTGACGCAGCTCAACCGCCTGGCGCTGCCGGGACTGGTGCGCGGCGCGAACGCGGTGCGCCTGCACCTGGGCGAGCAGCGGGAATCGCACATGCTCTGGCCGGCGCTGCACGACGCGGGCTGGGGACCGCAGTACCTGACGACGGCGCAGGCGAGCGCCAACATCAGCGCCGACGACAGCTCGGAGCGCTTCTGGCAGGCGGTCCTGCGCCCGGCCGTCGGCGGCGCGCCGGCCCAGGTGACCTGGCGCTTCACGACGCCGACGGACATCATCGGCCTGCGCTACGGCGGCAGCCTGTTCGCGCGCGAGACGGGTCCCCTGGACCGGGTCGACCTGGCCCACGCCTTCGGCGCCGGCGAGTTCGTGACCGACGCGACGTTCGACGCCTCATCGTCCCGGACCTGGGACGGCCGCCTCTACGCCGAGCCCGCCGCGTTGCCGTCCGGCCAGCGCGAGGTGCGGCTGCGCTACGGCTTCGGCAGCTCGCACGGGGCTTCAGCGATGAGCACGGGCATCCAGGACGCGCTGATGTTCGTGGAGTACGCGCCCATCGACCCGGTGCGGCAGCCCGTGGAAGTGACCTGGTGCTGGGTGGAGCATCGCCCAAGCGGCGATGTCGAACGCCGGCACACGCGCCTGGTCGCGGGTCCCGACGAGACCTGGCGGATCAACGTCGGCGGCGACCGCGACCCGACGCTCAGGTGGGTGCGCGTCAACCTGCCGGGCGGCAATCCCGACGGCGCTGTGCCCCAGGGCTACCACGACGGGATCGATGTCGGCGCGGGCGCCGGCCGCGACCGGCAAGCCGTGCGGTTCCGCTGGCAGGACAACGTCGCCCGGGGCGCGCCCTACGGCGTCAGCCGCGCCGCCTGGAGCGGCAACGGCGATGGCGGCGGAGGCGAGCTGACCAACGGCTGCATCGTGCC
>Ga0194127_10009287_pt1 | contig 10371 bp, 1 predicted proteins | sample TA2KigC100mmetaG_FD_148624 | JGI IMG/M metagenome (GOLD analysis project Ga0194127, IMG submission 148624) | Freshwater microbial communities from Lake Tanganyika, Tanzania - TA2015036 Kigoma Deep Cast 100m | ecosystem: Environmental > Aquatic > Freshwater > Lake | place: Tanzania: Lake... | reverse complement strand
GACGTTGGCCCCGACATTCACGAGCACCAGGACCGGTGCGGCGGGCAGGGGCCCGAGGATCTTGACCAGAGCGGCCTCGCCGGCAACGCTCGCCAGCTTCTTCTTGTCCGCGGTCGCTCCGTGTTCGCCGATGTAGGTCTTGCCCGCCACGTCCACGAGCCGGACGCTCACCTTGCTTCCGTCGAAGCCGGTGTAGAGGAGGAACGCCACCTGCTGCTTGGCGCCAATCTGGGCCAGGCAGTCGGCATCCATCTCCAGGCACTCGAAGTTCACCATCTCGTCGAGGAGGTCGATGGTGCGCGCCTCGACGAGAGTGTATTTCTTGTACTTCGCGAGCGCCTTGTTCTGCTCGTCCCAGAGTGCCTTCTTCTCCGCATCCGAGAGCTTGTCCGCATCCGCGCTGAGGATGAGCAGAGTGGGACCGCCCTCGTCCTGCGCTGCCGCCCGGACGGGACAGAGCCCGACCAGGAGAACCAGGAGGAATGCCAACAGAGAGACGGGTCGATTCATCGAAAAACCCCCTTTATCAAAGCTGACCACGATCCGACATCAAGCCCCCCGGAAGTCCCCAGACGACCGCGGGGTTCGGCTCGGTGAAAGCGAGTCTAGACGCCTCGTGCGTGCGTGTCAATATCTATCCGGATCTATCCGGACCCCCGGATTTGGCTCGGCTATCCTGGCCTGGATCTCCGGGCGCCGCCGGGAATGTCCGGAGAGGCCCCTGCGCACTTGCTTCCGAAGGGCTGCTCAGCTATTCTGTCGTCGGTCACGTCGGTTCTTTCTGAGTTGGAGTCCTGCGATGAGGAGGTGAGGCTGCAGGGCGGAGACCTCGACGCCGGAGGTCCATGCCCGGGCTGTACATAGTCAACGGTGCGCTCTCAGGAGGTGGTCTGATGCGTCGTCGATCTGTGACTGTTCTGTCGTTGGTCGCTCTCCTGCTTGCCTGCTCCACGGGCACCCCCCCGGTGGAACAGGACGAAGGCACCGTCCAGGAGGTGATGGACCTCTCGGAGGCAAAGGACAGCCGAGAGCTGGCGAGCGAGGAAACCGCTCCGGAAGTCGAGGTCCTGGTGAGCGTCTGTCCGGACAAGATCTGCCAGCCGGACGAGAGCTGCACCGTCTGCCCCGATGACTGCGGTCCGTGCTGCGGCAACGGGCAGTGCGACCTCGAGCTCGCAGAGAGCTGCGTGACGTGCCCCGAGGATTGCGGGGCCTGCCCGCCTGCGTGCAACGACGGCAAGTGCGACGACGAAGGCGACGGGGGCTACGTCGAGACTTGCTCGTCGTGCCCCCAGGACTGCGGCGAGTGCCCCCCCGAGTGCGGGAACGGGAAACTCGAATCCGGGGAGGCGTGCGACGACGCAAACCTCGAGAACGGGGACGGCTGCGACGACGAGTGCCAGGTCGAGCTCCCTCCGGAGCACTGCCCCAACTCGACCTGCGAGCCGGAGCTCGGCGAGGACTGCTCGACCTGTCCGGAGGACTGCAAGGACTGCTGTGACGACGGGCTCTGCGACGAAAGCGCGGCTGAGACCTGCCTGACCTGCCCTGAGGATTGCGGCGTCTGCCCGGGGTGCGGTGACGGCGCACTCCAGTTGGAGCTGGGAGAGCAGTGTGACGACGGCAACAACGACCCGGATGACGGCTGCAGCGAGGCCTGCCAGATCGAGATCGGGGACTTCGAGCCGGGGACCATCCTGATCACTGAAGTCATGAAGGATCCCGAGATGGTCGGAGACCCGTCAGGGGAGTGGATCGAGCTGTACAACCCGACCGAGACCGACATCGACATCAACGGATGGACGCTCCAGGACGAAGGGACCGATGCGCACACGATCCTCGCTGCGGGGGGGGTGGTCGTACAGGCCGAGGCCTTCTTCGTCCTCGGGCGGGACTTGGACCCGGCGGAGAACGGCGGAGTGGACGTCAGCTACGTGTATTCCGGCTTCAAGCTGGCCAACGAGGAAGACGAGATCATCCTCAAGGCCGGAGACCAGGAGGTTGACGCAGTGAAGTACGACAGTGCGACCTTCCCCCAGGGCAAGGGCAAGTCGCTGACGCTGTCGGCAGACAAGTTCGGCAGCGACCTCAACGACTTCGGGGCGAACTGGTGCGACGGCCAGGTCCAGTATGGCAAGGGGGACTGGGGAACCCCGGGCAAGACCAACCCGGATTGCAATAACCCGGCCAAGTGCGGGAACTTCGTCACCGAGTTCCCGGAGGAGTGCGACGACGGGAACTTCGCTCCGGGCGATGGTTGCGACGCTGGGTGCCAGAAGGAGCCCGTTTGCGGGGACGGGCTTTGCGATGCGGATGGCGAAGGCTGCGAATCGTGCCCTCAGGACTGCGGCGAATGTCCGGTGGTGTGCGGAGACGGAAAGGCCGAGGGGGACGAGGGCTGCGACGACGGCGACCTCGACGACTGCAACGGTTGCCGCACGGATTGCTCGGTCCAGGCATGCGGCGACGGTGCCTGCGATTGCCAGGAGAGCTGCCTGTCGTGCCCGTCCGACTGCGGCGAATGCTGCCCCAACGGGAAGTGCGACCAGGGGTTCGGAGAAACCTGTCTCGGCTGCCCAGCGGACTGCGGCCAGTGCTGCCCGAACGCCGTGTGCGATGCGGACCTGGGGGAGACGTGCCAGCAGTGCCCCGAGGATTGCGGCCCCTGTCCCTCGGTATGCGGCAACCTGGTGATCGAGGCCGGAGAAGACTGCGAGGACGGCAATCTCGACTCGTGCGACGGCTGCTCGGATGCCTGCCGGATCGAAGAATGCGGAGAAGGAACCTGCTCGTGCGGCGAAGACTGCTTCAACTGTGCCCAGGACTGCGGCGGGTGCTGCGGCGACGGGCAGTGCAACGCCTCGCACGGTGATACCTGCGCCACCTGCCCGCAGGACTGCGGCCCCTGCTGCACCAACGGCATCTGCGAGGTGGCCTACAACGAGACCTGCGGAACCTGCGCTGCCGATTGCGGCGAGTGCCCACCGGTCTGCGGCGACCTGCTGTGCAACGGCACCGAGGTTTGCGCGACCTGCCCCCAGGACTGCTCCCCCTGCTGTGGCGACAACGTCTGCAACGGCACGGAGAAGTGCACCACCTGCCCTGCCGACTGCGGCGCATGTCCGGTTTGCGGAGACAAGGCATGCAACGGTACCGAGAGCTGCATGACGTGCCCGGGGGACTGCGGGACCTGCTCCGGCTGGTGCGCCCTGTCCGGTGTCCAGGGCCAGACCGTCTCCTGCGACATCTCCCTGGCTGCCAAGTCCTCGCAGAACCCCAAGGCTGCCGCTCTGCAGCTTACGCTCAACTACGACGGCAGCAAGGTCTCGATGAGCAAGCTGCTCTGTCCCGGCGGCACGGGGGATCCGCTGTGCACCACCATGGCAACGCAACACCAGGTCACCACCGACCCGGCCTCCCCCGCGAGCTGGGGCGGAGTCGTCAAGATCCAGGCATCCAAGAGCGGGGTCCAGGCGCCGCTCTCCCAAGCCTACCTGTCGGGAGGCCAGGTGATCGGCCAGGCGAAGATCCTCTCCGTCACGTTCACGCTGAAGCAGTCGATCCCTCAGAACCAGGCCGTCCAGGTGACAGTGACCGGAGCCAAGGGCACTGACACGGGAGGCGCCCCGCTCGACGTCGCACTCCAGAACGGCCTGTTGATCACCTCCGGGAGCGGCCCCCAGGTCGTCTGCGGTGACGGTGCGTGCAGCGGCGGGGAGAACTGCCAGACCTGCCCGGCCGACTGCGGCTCCTGCTGTGGCAACCTGAGCTGCGACCTGGCGCTCGGCGAGACCTGCTCGACCTGCCCCGCGGATTGCGGCGCCTGCCCCGTCTGCGGCGACAAGGCCTGCTCCGGCGGCGAGAACTGCGCCACCTGCCCGGGCGATTGCGGCAAGTGCCCGGTCTGTGGCGACAAGGCGTGCAACGGCATCGAGACCTGCCAGACCTGTCCGGCCGACTGCGGCAACTGCTGCGGCAACGGCAAATGCGACACCGTGTATGGCGAGACCTGCTCGAGCTGCACTCAGGACTGCGGGGCCTGCCCGGTCTGCGGTGACAAGGCGTGCAACGGGACCGAGACGTGCAAGTCGTGCCCCTCGGATTGCGGCAACTGCTGCGGCAACGGCAAGTGCGATACCGTCTACGGTGAAACGTGCAACTCGTGCCCCTCGGATTGCGGCAACTGCTGCGGCAACGGCAAGTGCGATACCGTCTACGGTGAAACGTGCGCCTCCTGCTCCCAGGACTGCGGTTCGTGCCTCACCTGCCCCGACGGCGCGTGCACCGGCGGAGAGACCTGCCAGTCCTGCCCCGCAGACTGCGGCGCCTGCCCGGCCGGCGGGTGGTGCTCGATCTCCGGCAACCAGGGGTCCACCGTCCTGTGCGACGTGAAGCTCGCCGCTGCCACCGCGGCCAGCAAGAAGGCCACCGGGTTGCAGTTCAAGATCAACTACGACGCGGCCATGCTCGGCCTGAGCAAGCTGTCGTGCGAGAACGCAGGTCTGGATTTCTGCGACGCGATGAGCATCCTTCCCTCAGGCCACACCCTGGCTGTGGAGCCCCCCAAGGTCTCGTGGAACGGTCTGCTCAATGTCCTGATCTACTACGGTCAGATACCGCCCAAGACCATCACCGATGCCCACATGAGCGGCGCACAGGTTGTCGGCACCGCCAAGTTCATGACCCTGGTGTTCACGCTCAAGCAATCCATCCCTGCGCAAAGCCCGGTCCAGGTTTCGCTGTCCGATACCGTGGGTACCGATGCCGAGGCGAATTCCCTGTCCGTCTCCATGCAGGACGGCATCCTGATCACCACGCCGTAGATGAGATCCCCGGACAATCCGGGAAAGAGCTACGAGCAGAACCCGCCGACACACTCGCCGCCGGAGCAGTCCGTGCCCACGAGACAGCCCTTCCCTGATACGCAGGGATCGCACGTGCCGCCACCACAGTCGACGTCGGTTTCGCTGGCGTTCTTGACCTTGTCACCGCACCACGGAGTGGCGCAGGTGCCGGACTTGCACACGAGGCTGACACAATCGCTTCCTGTGCCGCACAGCTTCCCGTCCGCGCATGCCGTACAGGTTCCGCCGCAATCCACGTCGGACTCGGTCCCGTTCAACACCGAATCGTCGCATGACGGGGTCTGACACGTCCCGCCCGTGCAGGTCAGGCTGAGGCAGTCCGGACCGATGACACAATTCTGGCCCACGGCACAGCCGATGCAGCTCCCGCCGCAATCAACGTCCGTCTCGGTCCCGTTCTTGACCTTGTCCAGACACGACGGATTCTGGCACTTCCCACCGGTGCAGACCAGGCTCGAGCAGTCGGTGCCGACCAGGCAGTTCTTGTTGACCGCACAGGCCGCACACGTGCCGCCGCCGCAATCCACGTCCGTCTCGAGCCCATTCTTGATGGAGTCGTTGCATGTCGGCGCGGCGCACTTGTTGGCGGTGCATTTCCCGTCGATGCAATCCGAGGCCAACAGACAGCTCTTGTTGAGGCCGCACTTGGGGCAGGAAGCGCCGCCGCAGTCGACATCGGTCTCGGTCCCGTTCTTGACCAGGTCGTTGCAGGCCGGCGCCTGGCACTTCCCGCCGGTGCAGACCTGGCTCGAGCAGTCGGTGCCGACCAGGCAGTTCTTGTTGACCGCACAGGCCACACACGTGCCGCCGCCGCAATCCACGTCGGTCTCGAGGCCGTTCTTGATGACGTCGTTGCATGTCGGCGCGGCGCACTTGTTGGCGGTGCATTTCCCGTCGATGCAATCCGAGGCCAACAGACAGCTCTTGTTGAGGCCGCACTTGGGGCAGGAAGCGCCGCCGCAGTCGACATCGGTCTCGGTCCCGTTCTTGACCAGGTCGTTGCAGGCCGGCGCCTGGCAGATGCCCCCCGTACAGACCAGGCTCTGGCAGTCCGCGCCACTGCCGCAGGTCTTTCCCGCGGCGCACTTCGCAGGGCACGAGCCGCCGCAGTCGATGTCGGTCTCGTTCCCGTTCTTGACCAGGTCGTTGCAGGTCGCTGCCTTGCACTTCCCGACGGCGCAGACCAGGCTCGAGCAGTCGGTGCCGACCAGGCAGTTCTTGTTGACCGCGCAGCCCGGGCAGGCGCCGCCGCCGCAGTCGGTGTCGGTCTCGGTCCCGTTCTTGACCAGGTCACCGCAGGATGCCGCGACGCAAACCTTGCCCGTGCACACCAGGCTGACGCAGTCGGCTGCCACGTTGCAGACCTTGCCTGTACCGCACTTGGTCGCGCAGCTGCCACCGCAATCCACGTCCGTCTCGTTCCCGTTCTTGGCCAGGTCGTTGCAGTTCGGAACCTGGCAGACGCCGTTCGTGCAGACTGCGGACGAACAGTCGGCTCCGACCAGGCACTTCTTGCCGTTTGCGCACTTGGCCGTGCAGCTTCCGCCGCAGTCGACATCGGTCTCGGTCCCGTTCTTGAACAGATCGGTGCACGTGGGGGTCGTGCACTTGCCGGCCGTGCAGATACCGCTCGAGCAGTCAGGCCCCAGAAAACAGCCCTTCCCCGGGTCGCACGCCGGGCAGGCGCCGCCGCAGTCGATGTCCGTCTCGGTCCCGTTCTTGACCGTGTCGGCACAGTCCGGGGCCTGGCAGACCTGGTCGGTGCACACCAGGCTGGCGCAGTCGGCAGCCGTGTTGCAGGCCTTGCCGGTACCGCACTTCTGCCCACACGACCCGCCGCAGTCCACGTCCGTCTCGGTACCGTTCTTGTAGTTGTCGTTGCACTGAGGCGTGACGCACTTGCCAGCGGGGCAGAAGCCGCTGGCGCAGTCGTTCCACACCTTGCACGTCTTGCCGAGCGCGCACCCCGAGCAGGTTCCGCCGCAATCCACGTCGGTCTCGATACCGTTCTTGGCCCCGTCGTTGCACTTGGGAGGCTGACAGACCCCGTCACCGCACACGAGTGTGAAGCAGTCGCTCCCCACCTGGCAGGCCCATCCGATCTCGCAGACCGGGCAAACGCCGCCGCCGCAATCCACGTCGCTTTCGAGCCCGTTCTTGATTCCGTCGTCGCACAGGGAGGGCTGACAGACGTTCTTGGTGCAGACCAGGCTGGCGCAGTCCACCGTCAGGATGCAGTGCCTGCCCGCGTCGCAGCCTGGGCAGGGTCCGCCGCAGTCCACGTCGGTCTCTGCGCCGTTCCAGACCTTGTCGTTGCAGGCCGGCGCCTGGCATTGGCCGCCCGAGCACGCCCCGCTGAGGCAGTCCGCACCAACGCTGCAGAGCTGACCGTCCGCACACTGGGCACACTTCGGACCGCCGCAGTCGGTATCGGTCTCGTCTCCGTTGGACACGCCGTCATTACACGTCGCGGGCTGGCACGTGCCCCCCACGCACATGAGGTTCTCGCAATCCTTCGAGATGCTGCATTTCAGCCCGTCGGCACAGCCGGGACACGGACCGCCGCAGTCCACGTCGGTCTCTGCCCCGTTCAGGATGTCGTCGGTGCAGCCGGGGGCCGCGCACAACCCGTCGAGGCAGATCTGGCTGGTGCAGTCCCCCGGCACGAGACATGCGTCCCCGTTCTCGCACGGGCCGCAGTCGGGGCCGCCGCAGTCCACATCCGTTTCCGAGGCATTCTCGGCCAGGTCGTCGCAACTGGGGATGCTGCACTCCCCGTCACCACACACAGCGCTCGCACAGTCCGCCCCCACCTTGCAGGCAGAGCCGTCCTTGCACGCGCCGCAAACCGGGCCGCCGCAGTCCACGTCGGTCTCGGCCCCGTTCGCCACGCCGTCCTTGCAGGTGGGTTCGAGGCACGCTGCCAGCACTACGGAGCAGACGCCGCTGAAGCAGTCATCGTTCTTCTTGCACCCGCCCCCGTCCAGGCACTTCGGACAATCGGGACCGCCGCAGTCCTTGCCGGTCTCGGCCGCGTTCAGGACCGAGTCGTCACAGGTCGCTGCCTTGCAGCTCCCGTCCGTGCACACCTTGCTGATGCAATCCGCAGCCCCCAGGCACAGCAGGCCGTCCACACAAGGCAGACAGCCGGGCCCGCCGCAATCCACGTCGGTCTCGGTCCCGTTCAACGTGGCATCCTTGCAGTTCGGGGCAAGGCAGTTGCCGCCGCCGCAGACCAGGCTCGCACAATCCAGGCCTTCCTTGCATTTCGCCCCGTCCTTGCAGGGCAGGCAGCCGGGCCCGCCGCAATCCACGTCGGTCTCCAGGCCGTTGGCCGCGGAATCGGCGCAGCTCGCTCCCTGGCAGACTCCACCCTGGCACACGTGCTCGACGCAATCACCCCCGACCTTGCACTTCTTGCCGGTCGGACACTCGAGGCAGAGACCGCCGCAATCCAGGTCCGTCTCCGTCCCGTTGAGCACTTTGTCCAAACAGCCGGCCATCAAGCACTTGCCCAGCTCGCAGACCCCCGTCGTGCAGTCGGCGCCAACCTCGCACGCACCGCCCGCCGCACACTTGGGACAGGGCCCGCCGCAGTCCAGGTCCGTCTCGTTGCCGTTCTTCACGCCATCGTTGCACGAAGGCGCGGAACAGACCCCCGCCTTGGAGCAGACGCCGCTGAGGCAGTCCGCCTTGGACGCACACTGCTGGCCATCCCCGCAGTGGAGGCAGCCGGGGCCGCCGCAGTCCACGTCCGTCTCGGCCCCGTTCTTCACGCCGTCGACGCAATTCGCAGACTGGCAGATCCCTCCGAGGCACACCAGGTCCTGGCAATCCTGGGCCACGTTGCATACGCTCCCGAACGCGCACTTGGTGCACGTGCCGCCGCAGTCCACGTCCGTCTCGTTGCCGTTCTTCACGCCATCGTTGCAGGCCGCTGCCTGGCACACTCCCGCGCTGCATACGAGGCTCACGCACCCGGCGTCGAAGTCGCACGGGGCGCCGGTCCCGCAGCCGGGGCAGAGGCCGCCGCAGTCCACCGCCTTCTCGTTTCCGTTCTTCACGCCGTCGTTGCACTCCGGGGACTGGCAGATCCCACCCGAGCAGACGCCCGAGACGCAATCCGCTCCGCTCTTGCAGCCGCCGCCGTCCGCACACACCCCGCACGTTCCCCCGCAGTCCTTGCCGGTCTCGACGCCATTCTTCACGCCGTCGTTGCACTGTGGGAACTGGCAGATCCCACCCGAGCAGACGCCCGAGACGCAGTCAGTTCCGACCATGCACCCGGAGCCGTCCAGGCAGTTGGGGCAGTAGGAACCGCAGTCCTTGCCGGTCTCGGTGCCGTTCTTGGTCCCGTCGCTGCACGATGGAATCTGGCAGATCTGCCCCGCACACACGCCGCTCTGACAATCGGTTCCCGTCTTGCAGGGGAGCAGGTTCGCACACGGCAGGCACGAGGCCCCGCAATCGGGTCCGGTCTCCGCTCCGTTCTTCGCACCGTCTTCACACGTGGCTGTCTGGCAGGCACTCGACTCGCACACCGAGCTCTGGCAATCCGAGTCGACGTTGCACGCCTCTCCGTCCGGGCACGGAGCGCAACCGCCGCCGCAGTCGATGCCCGTTTCTTTGCCGTTCATCACCCAGTCGCCGCAGGTCGCCTTCTGGCAGATGAGCATCTTGCAGATTCCGGTCACGCAGTCCGGGCCCGTCTTGCAGGCAAGGCCGGTGGCACACGGCTGGCAATAGTCGCCACCGCAGTCCGTTGCCGTCTCGCCCCCGTTGATCACCTTGTCCGAGCACGATGGGACCTGGCAGGCTCCCTTCTGGCAGATGTGGCTCTGGCAGTCCTTGTTCACCTGGCAGGCATCCCCGTCAGCACACGGAGGACAGTCGGCCCCGCAATCCACGTCCGTCTCGTCTCCATTGAGCACATTGTCGTCGCAGCGCGGCTTGTCGCACACGCCGTTGAGGCAGATGCCGTCGAGACAGTCGCTGCCCGCGTTGCAGGACTGGTCCACCTTGCAATAGGTACAGTTGCCGCCGCAGTCGATGTCGCTCTCGGAGCCGTTCTTGACGTTGTCGTCGCAGGCCGGAGCCACGCACACCCCGCCGCTGCAGACCTTGCTCTTGCAGTCGCCGTTCTTCTGGCACGTCGCACCGTTCGGACAGGGGCCGCAGTTGCCGCCGCAGTCCACGTCCGTCTCGTTGCCGTTCAGCAATCCGTCGCCACAGGAGATCATGTTGCACTTGCCGTTCAGGCAGACGCCGCTGAGACAGTCGTCCCCCCCTGCACATTTCTGCCCCTGCTTGCACAGCGGGCACTCTCCGCCGCAATCGATGTCGCTCTCGCCCCCGTTCTTCACCTCATCTTCGCACGAGGCAGACTGGCATACGGCACCATCGCACACCTCGCTGTCGCAATCAGAGCCGTGCTCGCAAGAGCTTCCAGGAGGACACGCCACACAGCTCCCGCCGCAGTCGACCGAAGTCTCGTCACCGTTGAGCA